>Ga0209591_10001749_pt1 | contig 26559 bp, 20 predicted proteins | sample MAT01_FD_187207 | JGI IMG/M metagenome (GOLD analysis project Ga0209591, IMG submission 187207) | Freshwater microbial communities from Lake Fryxell liftoff mats and glacier meltwater in Antarctica - MAT-01 (SPAdes) (version 2) | ecosystem: Environmental > Aquatic > Freshwater > Ice > Liftoff... | reverse complement strand
TGCCGACTCCAAAGTGCCTAACAACAACCAACAACCAACATCTGTCATTCAGCGAACAAATTTATCAGGAAGCGCGGACCCCTCCAGCCAATTCCTTCAGCTCTGCAAGGATCCTGAACGCCAACTCATCGGCCTGTTGCATGCTCGGCGCTTCGGCATACACCCTGATGATCGGCTCTGTATTGCTCCGGCGCAAATGCACCCAGGTATTGCCGAATTCGATGCGCAGACCGTCCACCGTGCTGTGCGGTTGCGAACGGTACTTGTCTTGCATCCCTTCCACAATGGCCTGCACATCCATGCCCGGCTTCAGTTCGATCTTGTTCTTGCTAATGAAGTAATCCGGATAGCTGCGGCGCAGTTCCAAGCAAGTCTTACCGCTCTTAGCCAAAAGCGTCAGGAACAAAGCGATCCCAGCAAGGGCATCCCGGCCGTAGTGCAATTCGGACAAGATCACCCCGCCGTTGCCTTCACCTCCGATGGGTGCACCTACCTCCTTCATCAGTTCCACAACGTTGACCTCGCCCACCGCACTGGCGTGACGCTTTCTTCCATGCCGTTCGGCAATGTCGTTGAGGGCGCGTGTGCTGCTGAGGTTGCTCACCGTATCGCCAGGTCGATGGGCCAGCACATGGTCGGCACAGGCCACGAGCGTGTACTCCTCTCCAAAGAGGCTCCCGTCCTCGCAGACCAATGCCAGGCGATCCACATCGGGATCCACGGCTATACCGAGATGCGCTTTGTGCTTGACCACCGTGGTGCAGAGGTCTTTCAAATGCGCTGGCAGTGGTTCCGGGTTATGTGGAAAATGGCCATTGGGCGTGCAATGGATCTCAATGACCTCCAACACGCCCAAGGCTGTTAGTAGAGCGGGAACAACGGTGCCTCCTACCGAATTCACGGCATCCACCACAACGCGCAGTTTCGCCTTTTTGATGGCTTCAACATCCACCAGGTCCAGTTCCAGGATCAGGTCGATGTGCCGCTTCGTCCAACCGGATAGTGTGCGCACCGAGCCGAGCTGATCAACCGGTGCGAATTCGTAATGATCCGATGCAGCCAAGCGCAGCACCTCAGCGCCATCTTCTGCGGAGATGAATTCCCCGCGTTCATTCAGCAATTTCAAGGCATTCCATTCGGCGGGGTTGTGGCTTGCTGTCAGAATGATCCCCCCGTGTGCTTTCTCCCCAGCCACGGCCAATTCCACCGTCGGGGTAGTGGCCATTCCCAGATCGATCACCTCGAAACCCAAGCCCGTGAGCGTGCCGACCACCAGGTCACGCAACATGGGGCCGCTTGAACGAGCATCGCGCCCCAACACCATGCGCGGGTTTGCCACCCCCGAACGATGTTTAATGAAACTGCCAAATGCCGCTGTGTAACGTACTGCATCCAAAGGTGTTAAGCCTTCACCTGGGGCGCCACCAATGGTGCCTCGAATTCCGGAAATGGAGCGTATCAATGTCATGTTTGGAGCGTTCGTTTAGCCCAGCTGGGGGCCTGGTCTGGAATGTCGCAAAGCTATTGTTGATCACAGAGGAGCTCGTTGCCTGATAGGTATGCCTTCCACCCGATCCTGTTCATAACCCGGATCGGCCTTGGGATCCCCCACAAAGGGTTCGCTATTTTTGTGCGGCACGGCCCTGCGGGGTCTTTCCCGACCAAACGGGTGCAACACATGAACGAAGGACACTCCCCCCTACCCGATCGCAACGACGACCTGCACGATTGTGTGGGGAGATACGAGTCGATGCGCGAGCAGAACGCCACATACTTCTTCGATGTGGAAGAGTTCGAGATCATCGTCGAACACTACCTCGAACAAAGCGATACCCGACGGGCACGGGAGGTGCTTGACTTCGCCCACCTTCAGCACCCGGGATCGCAGGACCTGATGTTCTGCGAGGCGCATGTGTTGATCAGCATGGGCCGCTTGAATCGGGCGTTGGAGATCTTGGACGCCATCGGGAAGTTGGAACCCTTCAACGAGGATGTCCACTTGCACAAGGCGAGTATTTACAGCCAACTCCGCAACTACCGCCGGTCCGTTGAGCATTATAAGCGTGCCTTGGATCTGGCCGAGGAGGGCTTGGACGAGATCCACCTGGACCTGGCCTTCGAGTACGAGAACTTGGAGGCGTATGGGCTGGCTATTGATAGTTTGGCCAGTGCCTTGGCGATCAACCCGGAGAACGAAGCCGTATTGTACGAACTCGCTTATTGCTTCGAGCTGACCGATGGTCATCAGTCGGCCGTTTCCTTCTTCCGGAACTTCACCAACGAGCACCCTTACTCCTTCGTGGCCTGGTACAATCTGGGCAATGCACTGGCACGGCTGGATCGCTTGGATGAGAGCATCGAGGCGCTCGACTACTGCCTCGCCATTGAGGATCGGTTCACGTCGGCGCATTTCAGCAAGGCTCGCAATTTGCTCTTACAAGGCAAGTTCCAAGAGGCGATCGATTGTTACGAAGAGACCCTGGCCATTGATGGTGCCCAAGCGATCACCTTCAGCTACATTGGCGAGTGTTACGAGAAGATGGAGCGCAACGAACAGGCCTTGATCAATTACGACCAGGCCATTGCGCTGGACCCCAATTGGGTGGATGCCTGGATCGGCCGCGGTGTGGTGAAGGACGTGCAAGGGCACCTACCAGAAGCGGTTCGCGATTTGGAGAACGCCGTTAAGCTGGCACCCGAACACGGCGACGGCTGGTTCTACCTGGCCAACGCGCTGGCGCGATGCGATCAATTCGAGGCCGCTTTCGCCGCGTACACCAAACTGAACAACCTAGAGCCCGAGAATTTGGAAGGCTGGTTGGACCACGCCGACTTGCTTCTCCAAGCCAAAGGTGCCGACCAGGCCTTGAAAAAGCTGAAAGAAGGAGAACAAGTGCATAAGCTCACAAGCCGTTACCGCTACCGGATGGTGGGCTACCTCTTGCGCATGGGCCATTTGCAACAAGCCTTGTTGGAATTGGAAGAGGCCCTTATGGCCGATCACGCCGCACATACCCAATTGTTGGAACATTACCCTGAAGCTGCGCAGTTACCGCAGGTCATTCACCTGCTGGAACTTTATCGTCGTTCATGAACTTTCCCCTTTCGCACATCCCAGCTCGCACCACAAAGCCCCGTGAAGATGGCGTTACCATGGTCATGGACAAAGGCCTGTCCTTGCGGCAGGCCGAAGACCTTGTGAGCGCAAGCGGTCATCTTCTGGATCTTGTCAAGCTTGGCTTCGGCACTTCCTTCATTACCCCGAACCTGAAGGAGAAGATCGCCCTTTATCAAAAGGCCGATGCGCGGGTCTACCTAGGGGGAACTCTATTTGAAGCCTTTATTGCGCGTGGCCAGTTCAAAGAGTACCGAAAATTAGTGGGGTCGCTTGGCTTGGATACGGTGGAGGTGAGCGACGGCTCGATCAACATGCCCGCCAAGCAGAAATGCAAATACATCAACGACCTGGCCAAGGAGTTCACTGTGCTAAGCGAAGTTGGGTCCAAGGAGTCAGGGATCCTTATCAGCCCGGCCAAGTGGGTAAGTATGATGCGCACCGAATTGGATGCCGGCAGTTGGAAGGTGATCGCCGAAGCCCGGGAAAGTGGCACCGTCGGTATCTACCGGCCCAGTGGCCATGCACACACAGCACTGGTGAATCGCATCTTGAGCAAGGTGCCCGGGAAGGACATCCTGTGGGAAGCGCCCCAGAAGTCGCAGCAGGTGTGGTTCATCAAACAACTGGGGGCCAATGTCAACTTGGGCAATATCGCGCCCGATGAGGTGATCTCCCTTGAAACTTTACGGCTTGGTTTGCGCGGCGATACTTTTTTCCAATACTTACCCCAGGAAGTAGCCGATAAACTGAGGCAGGTCTCCGAAGACTGACCACGGTCCGGGTCAGGTCCGATCGGCGGTATCCTGGTTCCTACGGGTCCGTTCAGGAACCTTTACGCGTAGGCGACAACGACTTGTAACAGCATTGGATCGGATACGCGATCTTCACCGCCCCATTCCCATGGAAGAGATCACCCCCGCCGAATTGAAAGCTTGGAAGGACAGCGGCAAACCGTTCCAACTGATCGACGTGCGTGAACCTTACGAAGCCGAGATCTGCTCCCTCGGTGGCGACCTTATCCCGATGGGTGAACTGGTGCAACGCATCTCCGAAGTGAGAAAAGATGTGACCGTGGTGGTACACTGCCGAAGTGGTGCCCGTTCGGCAGCGGTGATCAATGCCCTGGCCTCCCGCTACGGATACACCAACTTGGTGAACCTGCGCGGTGGTATTCTGGCCTTCGGACGTGAAGTGGACCCAGCGTTACGCTGCGATTGAACCCTTCACGTTCCGATCCATCCAAAACCCACTCCATGGAACTGCTGCAGGAATTCTGGTATTTCATCACCCACCTGAACATCACGCTGCCTGCTTTCATAAGCGAGCACGGCAACCTGGTGTACGCCTTGCTTTTCGCGATCATTTTCGTGGAGACCGGTTTCGTGGTGATGCCCTTTCTGCCGGGCGATTCCCTGCTTTTCGTAGCCGGTTCGCTGGCAGCTGGTGCCAACCCCTCGCTGGATCTGGCCACCTTGTTCGGGTTGCTCTTCGTGGCAGCCGTACTGGGGGACAATATCAATTACTGGGTGGGTCGTTTCTTTGGTCCCCGCGTGGTGAAGTGGCGCGTCTTCGGCCGCGATCTGGTGCAACAAAAGCACTTGGATAAGACCCACTCCTATTTTGAGAAGTACGGTGTAAAGACCATCATAATAGCCCGCTTCGTGCCCATCGTACGCACCATTACCCCCTTCGTTGCTGGTATTGGTGCCATGGACTATCGGCGCAAATTCCTGCCGTTCGATGTGGTCGGCGGCGCGCTTTGGATCGGCCTGCTGCTGCTGGCTGGATACCTCTTTGGCACCCATCCGTTCGTGCAGAAGCATTACGAAGCGGTGATCCTAGGGATCGTGTTGATCAGCGTGTTGCCCATGGTGCTGGAGTTCCTACGGCATCAATTCGGCAAAGGCAATAGTTCTGCGGCCTAAGCGTTGGGGAACCCGTGGTACGCTACGGTCTCATCGGCAAGTCCCTTTCTCATTCTTTCAGCCAGCGCTGGTTCTCGGATAAGTTCACGCGCGAAGGCTTGGGCGACCATCGGTACGACCTCTTCGAGCTGGCCCGGGTCGAAGACCTCCAAGGGCTTATGGAAGGCACACCGGGCTTGGTCGGGCTGAACGTGACCATCCCTTACAAGCAAAGCGTGATGCCCTTGCTGCATGCCGTGGATCCATCGGCGTTGGCGGTAGGGGCCGTGAACACGATCCGCATCCAGCACGGCCTCGCCACGGGTTATAATACCGATGTGGAAGGCTTTCGTGCCACGCTCTTGCCCTTGTTGCAAGGGGCTACACCAAGGGCCTTGGTCTTAGGCAGCGGCGGCGCTAGTCGTGCAGTGGTATTCGTTCTGCGGGAACTTGGCCTCAAATTCAGGGTCGTAAGCCGAAGTCGGGAGCGAGGGGACCTTACTTGGGACCTGCTGGATCCAGCCATCGTGAACGTGTGTACCCTGATCATCAACACCACGCCGCTAGGCATGTATCCCGAAGTGGAGGGCATGCCCAAGATCCCGATGCAGGCCATTGGGCCTAAACACGTGCTGATCGATCTGATCTATAATCCGGAGCAGACAAGGTTCCTGAAGCAAGGCGAGCAACGCGGTGCCGTAGTATCCAATGGCATGACCATGCTCCAAGCCCAAGCGGAGGCGAGTTGGCGGATCTGGCGTTTTCCGGCCTGATCGTTCAGCGCATCATTGCTCGTTTGGCTTGGCAACAGAAGAGAAGCTCTGCTCCATTCCACGCATGGCAAGAGGCGGAGCGTTGGGATCCAGTTGTTCGGTGAACGTGGACCGCACACGCTCGCTCAAGTGAAAGACCGGGACCCAGATACACGCCGCAAAGAATGACCTGGTGATATCCTTTGTGGAATAGACCGCTCCCCCGTTGGCTGCAAAGTCCAATGCCTGATAGATGGTGTAGTCCACCACCAACCAGACCAGACTTGCGATATACAGGACTTTCATCAGCAGCGGTGTACTTGTGCGACGATGGAAATAGAGCACGATAAGGAGTATCGAGAAGGCCAGCATCGCAAATCCAATGAACTGCGAAAGGTGCGTGTACAGGTCCACGGCGAGCGGATACTGTGTGGCCACGAGGCTGGTGTAGTCTGTTGAATGGAAGAAAGCCGCATCGTCCGAAAGCATATCATACAGGACCTGTAGTGGCGAAAAGCATAAACCGATGGCCGGCAGGACAAGGAAACCGCCGATCTTCTGCGGCCGTTTGCCCCAAGTAGCTGCGTGCGGTAATGGGTCGTAGCGGTAGACACGCAATGCACCGAACACGCTGACCCCGATACAGAAGAGGATGAAGAACCATTTTTCCCAAGAGATGAGTGCCACCTCGTCCTCGCCGATCGCGCGTGTGAAGTCGTAGTACAGTTCATCATCTATGGATCTCTGCAGGTCGTGAAGCGCCATGGCATCCTTGGCTTCGATGTAAGGCAGCGTGCTGGAGTAATAATGGTCCAGGGTCACGACCTTATATCCCTTCAGCGTGATGGCTCGGGAATACACGATCCCTTGTCCTTCATGGACCACGTCCTCTGTGGACACGTTCCAACGTTCAGGAAGTTCCACCGTGATGCGGTGGTGAACATCGACGGGCTCACCAAGAAAAAAGGGCGCGGTGCGCTCTGCTTTTCCGGGTTTGGACTGATGGTCGCGGATGTAGTAGGCTGAAGTCTTGAAGACGATCGCACTCCCGTCCTCCAAGGTGTCCCAAGCTTGTTCGATGCGATAGTGCTCGTAGGTGATGAATACGTTGTTCACAGGGTCATCCTTGAACAGCAAGGGCTCCACTTCACTACATGGGCCATAGATACCGGCGTAGAAATCCCGATAGCTTTTACTTAGCTCAGTCAGGCTCTCTGATGCCATATCCGCCCGCATGGCATCGGCCCTTCTTCCCCGCAATATCACCTCGATACGTAGATCGCCCCCTCCACCAAGTTCTTCCAACACGATATTCTCCATCACTTCCATGGTTCCCGTATCGTTAACATGCATGGAGGTATACCCCTCAAAACCAGCACCCACAACCAAAGCTTGTCCATAGTTCGGAGTATATCGGCCTGCACCCGTACCACCGTTGTGTGTATAGGTACCATCCACCCAGAGCGTGTCGCTCGCCATAGGTATCACCGTTATGCAATGGTCGAAGAGGCTGGGACGTGGCAGATGGTCGGTTAGTTTCTCTCCCGAAACGGTGTTGACCAAAGCGGGAAAAGCGTTCACACCAACCGCTTGCAGAATGGTGGCCAATAGCAGGGATTTGTCCTTGCAGTCGCCAAAACGTTGCTCGTAGACCTGGGACGGAGCATGGGGTCGGTAGGCGCTAATGCCACCCTCAAGCCCTAGGTATCGCACTTCACGCTGCACCAGATGCACCGCACTGTCAATGCGGTCCATGACGGACGGTAGCGCTTTGAACCTTGCGATACGCTCGCCCAGCGAGGCGTCCACCCCCTGGTCCATGCTGTACTCTTGAATGGCCCACGCTCGAAGGTCCTCAACCGAAGCGAATTCCGAGATGTCGATCCCCGGATAAGCATTGTACCATCCCGGTACATTGTTGTCCGATTGTATACACGCCAAAGGTCCCAAGTCCCAATAGATCTCTTCACCGCCAGCGATCGTATGTATGGTCGGCTTCTCGTTGAACAAATGGTACTTGATCAATGGTTTGCGTCCTTTGGGTGCTACCAGACGGGTGAAGCTTCGTGCGACAGGCACCCCGTACCCCATGCCCAAATACCGATGGAATCGGCCGCGGTCCACAGGGTTCCATCCTTTTATGGTGAGTGCATAATCGATCACGTCCCCGATCCGCACATCTTTCAGTTCGGTGGTAACGGTGAGTGAACCGTCATACAGGAAGGAGTTCATATCCTCTTCGCGCTGAAGGATTCGGAGAACCTGACGATCCAGCTTGTCGATGACCTTTCCGTTCCGGATGATCCGTAGGTGATGGAGGGTCAATTGCTGGAAGGTCGGATCGAACGAGATCTCGAACCGTGATCCATTCTGGACACCTTCCGAGGAGATCAATTTTGTCGCGTTTCGCCAATAGACCGACTGACCGCCTAAGTCGTACTGCCGATCCAGAAGCAGGATCTCCTCTCCTCCTCTTAAGCACGCGGTATCGGTAACACCACCGTCGCCCAGCTCATGCTGGGCGACCCAGCTTCCACTGGGACCAATACGGTACTGCTCAGTTTGCGCCCACCCGCCGATGGATGCCCCCAGATACGGTAACCACAGTACGTGCCGAATGAGACATGAATGCATGCCGTGAAAATAGAATAGCTCGATCACAACACGGCCCAATTCCTTGGACAACGGGCAATTTTCTGCCGGACCACACTGCCAGCGCCCATTGAAATGCCTACCTATTACAAGCCCGAACCACCATCACCACGATGCAGAAAAGGAACACGAGCACACTGATCCGGTTGATGCCGTGCATGAACCGCAAGCTCATGTTGGGATCCGACTTTTTGAACAAGGTGCGCGGGTCCAGGTAGTAGATAACGCGTTTTAGGAACATAGGTTGAATTGGCTAGCGATGTTCAATAGCTGCGCATGGAAGAACAATGGTACCTCTCCATTGTTCCGCCGATCGCATTATTGGATCGCAGGTGTTGCGGGTAGCGTGTCCTTGATCAGCGTGAAGAGCTCCCACTCGTGCACTTCGGTGCGGTTACCGAATAGTGCTCCCCTTCTAATTTCGGTCAAACCATGATCGGCGGTCACGTAAGACCCATTATGGCATTGCAAGGCCACTTTGCCACCTTCTTGAGGTACGATCACGAAAGACTCCCAATCGCCAGCTTGGTCCCGATCGGCGATAAAGAGGCCTTCTTTGAATTCGTCGCTGCACACGAACTTGCCGTTCGCTGCCTGCAATGACACCTTCCCATCTGGTTTTTCCCACATGGTGAACTTCTCCCAATCGCCCGGTGCAGTGGCACGGGAGACCAGGATCGCTTTGTTCTCTCCTTCAAGTCCAAGTTCGCAGGATACATATGTGCCATCATGCCCCATGAGCGCCACCGTGGATGGCTTGCCCATCGGATCCGGCTCTGGGGGTGTTGCCGTGTTCATGTTCGGTTCGGCGCATCCGAAGAACATGGTCGTGAGCGCAAGTGACAGTAAGCTGCGGTTCATGGTCTCGAAAGTTGTTCGTTGAAGGCGCGAATTTGGTGAATGATGGGCGAAAGAACACCGGTATTTTTGTACCACCTTTTTACCAGATAGTCCCACGTGGCTTTCGAACTCATTTCCGAATTCACCCCCACCGGTGATCAGCCCGAAGCCATTCGGCAGCTCGTGCAAGGTCTGCGCGATGGTGTTCCTGCACAAACCCTGCTCGGGGTCACCGGTTCGGGTAAGACCTTCACCGTGGCTAATGTGATCGCCCAGGTGGACCGCCCCGCCTTGATCCTGAGCCACAACAAGACCCTGGCCGCCCAGCTATATGGCGAGTTCAAGCATTTCTTTCCCAAGGATCGCGTGGAGTATTTCGTAAGCTATTACGATTACTACCAACCCGAAGCTTACCTGCCCACCTCCAACACCTATATCGAGAAGGACCTGTCCATTAACGATGAGATCGAGAAACTGCGCTTGAGCACGACGAGCGCGTTGTTGAGCGGGCGTAGGAATGTGATCGTGGTAGCGAGCGTAAGCTGCATTTATGGCATCGGGAACCCGGCCGAGTTCCACAAGACCATCGTACACCTAAAACAGGGCCAGAAGATCTCGCGGAACAAGTTGTTGCTTGTTCTTGTGGAAGCCTTGTACAGTCGCAAGGATGTGGAGCCTTCCCGAGGTAACTTCCGGGTACGTGGAGACGTTGTGGAAGTCTACCTGGCCAATGCGGATGAAGGCCTACGCATCCATTTCTGGGGCGACGAGATCGAACGCTTGGAGCGCTTCGACCTGAGCGGAAGGACTTTGGAAACCGCAGAACAGCTCACCATCTACCCTGCCAATATCTTCGTTACCAGCAGGGATACCATGAACAGCGCGATCCACTCGATCCAAACGGATATGGTCAAGCAGGTGGATTTCTTCAACGAGATCGGCAAACATTTGGAAGCCAAGCGGCTGGAAGAACGGGTGAACTATGACCTTGAAATGATGCGCGAATTGGGCTATTGTTCGGGCATTGAGAACTACAGCCGCTACTTCGATCAACGCCAGACCGGTCAGCGGCCCTTCTGCCTGTTGGACTACTTTCCTGAGGATTTTCTGATGGTGATCGACGAAAGCCACGTGACCGTGAGCCAGGTTAATGCCATGTACGGGGGTGACCGAAGCCGCAAGAAGAACTTGGTGGAGTATGGTTTCCGCCTGCCGAGCGCCATGGATAACCGCCCGCTCAAATTCGAGGAGTTCGAGGGGATGATGGGCCAAACGCTGTTCGTGAGCGCAACGCCAGCCGATTACGAGCTACAACGAAGTGAAGGGGTGATCGTGGAACAAGTGGTTAGACCCACCGGGTTGCTCGACCCACCCATTGAGGTGCGGCCTAGCAAAGACCAGATCGACGACCTGCTCTACGAGATCCGAAAGCGTTCACAGATCGACGAACGGGTGTTGGTGACCACCTTGACCAAACGCATGGCGGAGGAACTGAACGAGTTCTTTGGCCGCAATGGTGTGCGCAGCAAATACATCCACAGCGATGTGGAGACCCTGGACCGGATCGAGATACTGCGCCAGTTGAGGTTGGGCATGTTCGATGTACTTGTTGGGGTGAACCTGCTGCGTGAAGGGTTGGACCTGCCGGAAGTAAGCCTCGTAGCGGTATTGGACGCCGATAAGGAAGGCTTCCTGCGCAGCAATAGATCCCTGACACAGACAGCAGGGCGCGCTGCACGGAACGTGAATGGGTTGGTGATCTTTTATGCGGATAAGGTCACGGCCAGCATGCAGCGCACCTTGGAGGAAACAGACCGTCGAAGGGTGAAACAAGTGGCTTATAACCAAGCGAACGGGATCACGCCTACACAGATCAAGCGCGACCGTGGAGAGGTAATGCGCCAGACCGCAGTTATCGATATACACGACGCCGACCGCAAACGTGCCTATGTAGAACCTGAACAATTGAGCATCGCCGCCGATCCGGTGGTCAAGTACATGACCGCCGATCAATTGGAACGCAATGTCCACCTGCTGGAAACCCAGATGCGCAAAGCGGCCAAGGAACTGGATTTCATAGCTGCGGCCCAACTAAGGGATGAGCTCTTCGCCATGCGCAAGCTGGTGGAGGATAAGCAGAAGGCATCCAAGGACGCCTGAGTTTCTATCCGGCGCGGCAGACTTGCTCAGGATATATTCACCCGTTCGATCGATCCATTGGTCGAATGGATATCTAGTCCAGATAGCGCAGCACCCGAACAGCATGTACCTTACGGCACCTTAAATTCTCAGAAAACAGTCCATGCGCATCTTTACTTCAGTCGCCGTTGCGGCAACCGCATTTTTGACCAGCCTAGCCGTTAGTGGGCAGCTTTCTTTCGGAGGCCACCCCCTTGGAATTGAACGCAGCACAGGCTTGCCGCCAGCGCCAGTAGCCGTTATGCGTTGTGTTGATGCTGCCGCGCTTATGGCAGAGGACGAGGCTCGAACGCAACAAGGCATCAAAGGCCCTTATCGCTTCGGCTACAACCATCAGGTGGATCTGAGTATGACCAATAGTGGTGTTTGGAACACCATGCCCAACGGGGATCGCGTATGGCGTCTGTCGATCCATTGCCCGCAAGCCCACAGCATCAATTTCGAGTTCCATGAATACGTGGTTCCCGAAGGCGCACAGGTTTTTGTTTACAACGAAATGGATGAAGTGCTGGGCGGTTTTGAGGCAGGCAGCAACCCTGGACACGACCAGCTAGGGGTAGACCTATTAGCTGGCGATAGGATCACGATCGAATACGTTGAGCCGTTGGTGGTGCGTGGGCAAGGACGTCTTCGAGTAGGGCAAGTGACCCACGGATACCGAGACCTCTTTGGTCGTGCGAAAGGATTGAACGACAGTGGAAGCTGCAATAATAATGTCAACTGTAGTGAAGGTGATCCATGGCGTTCGCAGATCACTTCTGTAGCTATGATCGTGGTGCAAGGCAATGGTATTTGTACTGGCCAGCTCATCAATAATTGCGCAAACGATGCTACCCCTTATTTCCTCACTGCCAACCATTGCTTAGGCGGTACCAACTGGGTTTTCCGTTTCAATTGGCATAGCCCTAATTGCACGCCCACTACCAATGGTCCAACGAACCAGAGTCTTTCTGGCTTCACCTTGCTTGCTAACAATGCCTCCAGCGATGTGGCTCTGCTGGAGTTGAATAGCACCCCACCACAATCGTATAACCCCTATTACACTGGCTGGAACGCAAATGCTGCACCGGCTTCGGGAGGGGTTGTTGCCATTCACCATCCGAGTGGCGATGTAAAGAAGATCAGTTTCGAAGCACAGACCGTCCTCACCTCAAGCTTTGACGGGGCGCAAACTTGGCGGGTACCATCCTGGGATGATGGGACCACAGAAGGAGGGTCCTCTGGAAGTGGCCTTTGGAACCAAAACGGCCTTCTCGTCGGTCAGTTGTTCGGTGGATCGGCAAGTTGCACATCCAATTTCAACGACTTTTATGGTAAATTCAGTGTGAGTTACCCACTGCTCTCAGAATGGCTGGGCGATTGTGGACCGGTTCTCGAAGGTTATTCGCCATTCCTGATCAGTGTTGAAGAAGATGCACGCGATCAAACGATAAGCTTATCACCCAATCCCTCAGGTGGGCCTATCGCTTTGAGCCTCCCCGATCTGGATGAAGGAGTTTGGGACCTTCGTATCATGAATGCACTTGGCAGCGTCGTTGAACAACATGTTGTTGCTTCGGGCACCAAGCGTCTTGACTTGGATCTTACGGGACATGATATCGGGGTTTACTTCGTTGAAGCTAGAGGTGCAGGTTCACGGATCGTAGAGCGCTTGATCATCGCTCGCTGATGCACGCTATCGCTAATCCTAGGCATTGTGGGAGGCCCAGGTGCCTATGGGTGCGGACCGTTTTGGCCGCTTTGGTCATTGGCTCTTTCCTTGCTCCACCCTCCCAAGCACAGATCTCTTTCGGCGGAAGGCCGATCGGGCTTTCGGGCAGGTTCGACATTGCTTCTGAATACCCCGTTGTCGAACTTCCCGAGGTGGATGGCGAGGCCTTGATCCGCGAAGATGCCGACCGCGAAAGCTCTGGGGTGAAGGGTCCGTACCGCTTCGGTTTCAACCATGCCGTTGACTTGGGAATGACCACACACGGAACGTGGAGCGCATTGCCCCATGGTGATCGCGTCTGGCGCTTGGGTATCCATTGCCCCTCGGCATACAGCATCAATTTCGTTTTCGATGTTTACCGCATCCCTGAGGGGGCGTCGGTCTTCGTGTACAACGACCAAGGGGATCGACTGGGGGCTTTTACCGCTGCCAGCAATGGTGGTCGAAGTTCCATGGGGGTTGCTCAACTGCCGGGCGAACGCATCACGATCGAATATTTCGAACCTGCTGGTCAAGCAGGACAAGGCGACCTGCACGTGGACCGCGTTACCCACGGCTATCGGGACATCTTCGCCATGGCAAGGGATCTGGGCGAAAGCGGGGATTGCAACATCAACGTGATCTGCCCGGAAGGTGACGACTGGCGCGATCAGATCCGCTCAGTAGCGATCATCACCACCGGTGGAAGTGGATTCTGTACGGGCACCTTGGTGAACAATTGCGCTGAGGATGGCACTCCCTATTTCCTGACCGCCAACCATTGCCTGGATGCCGACGTGGAGAATTGGGTATTCCGCTTCAATTGGGACAGCCCAGTTTGCGACCCTACCGAGAATGGCCCCGTGGACCAGACCGTTTCGGGGTGTACGCTTCTTGCCAGCAGCGCCGGTACTGACATGGCTTTTTTGGAGTTGAACACCGCACCCCCAGAAGAATACAACGTGTACTACAGCGGTTGGGACCACACCGATACGCCTGCGCAAACCATGACGGGCATTCACCACCCCAGCGGCGATATCAAGAAGATCTCCCGATCCTTCGGGGCTGCGGTACCCAGCATCTTCGATGGTGCCGATTGTTGGCGCGTTACAGTTTGGGACGAAGGGACCACCGAGCCCGGTTCATCCGGTAGCGGCCTATGGAACCAGAACAAACAATTGGTGGGTCAGCTTTTTGGTGGCGCGGCCGAATGCGGGAACAGCGTGGATGACCACTACGGTCGTTTGGACCTGAGCTGGCCGCTGATCGAGCAGTGGTTGGGAAATACCTGTGGCGACACCTTGGGCGGCTGGGAACCGGACGAGATCGTGCCCATTGTTTTCGATGCGGCTGTTACCTCCATCAACAACGTTGCCACGCTCTTGTGTGGGGAGGACTCCATCACTCCGCGGATAACCCTGAAGAACAATGGGTCCGTTCTCCTTACCCAAGTGGAGATCTCCTACGGCATGATCGGCGGACCTTCGTACCTGGATCCCTGGACCGGTTCGTTGCAACCTGGACAAACGGTGAACATCAACCTCGCTCCCATTCCGCTGCTGCCCGGCGAGAATGTGCTCACCGTTTCCAGTTCGGCACCCAACGGAAGTGTGGACCAGGTCCTGGAGAACGATGCTTGGACCTTCGCCTTCACCGCCAGTGTACCTGCCGCTACGTTGAACTTGATCCTGACCTTGGATGAGTTCGGTTCGGATGTGACGTGGGAACTTACCTCCGAGACCGGCACGGTGCTCTATTCGGCTGGACCCTATGCCGATGGAGTGAACGGCTTTGTGGATAGTGTGGCCTTCTGCTTGACCAACGGCTGTTACACCTTCACCATTCTAGATGTATTCGGTAACGGGATCTGTTGCGATGATGGAGAGGGTGAATACGTGATCAGGGATTTGAATGGGACCGTCTATGCGCAAAGCGATGGTCAATACCAGGACGTTAACATGAACGAATTCTGCCTGAGTGAGGTCGCTGTGCGCGAGCTTTCTCGAAGTGGGCAGTTGCGTGTGTATCCCAATCCTTCCGCTGGAATGTTCCAAGTGGATCTTTCCAGCTTGAACGAGGCCAGGCGTTTCGTCGTCCACGACGCTGTGGGACGCGTGCTGCAAGAAGGTAACCTGGGTGCGCTGCAGCCTGCCATGACCGTTGACCTTGGCGAGCCACCGGCTGGGATCTATCTGCTTTCCATCCTGCACAGAGATGGTGTTGCGGTGCGGCGCGTGATCGTTCGGCGCTGAACCTGTTCAGTGCTTGAGCAGGTAATAGAGCGTTTTCACATATTCGTTGTTGACCATGAGCAGCCCCTGTTCGCTATTCCACCAGGCGTTGACATCGTATTCGCTGCTTGGTGCTGCTTGCACCGCCACCGCGATCCCACTTCCAGCGAACTGTTCGCGGAACACCTTGCCCACGCGACGCGAATGAAAGTCGGTAGTCAGGATGAGGATGGTTCTATAGCCCTTGGCCTTAGCGTGATGGAGGATGCCTGCAGCTTCTTCCCAGGTGCTGGTGCCGTAGGGAAAGGGCAATACCTGCTGCGGGTCAGCCCCACCTCGAACGGCAGCCGCGCGCGTTAGATCCGCTTCGGTGAGCATTCGCCCTTCTGCTTTGTAGGATTGTGAAATGGTCGAGCCTGTGCAGTAGGCGATCGGTGCGCAACCCTTCGCCAAAAGACCTTGCGCATAGCTGCCACGATCGAAGGCGGCACCGCCTAGTACGTAAAGCGCATCCGCCTGGCATTGTGCGTCCGTTCTGATCAAGAACGAGCCGACCGCATGCAGGATACGGATACGGAACACGACCAATAACACCAAGCAGATCAAGCAGGCCGCGAAGAGTTTGAACCAACCGTTCCGGTACCAACGCTTCTTTCGCGCTTCGCTTGGTGCCGTTCTCATAGCTAATGAAAGCTTGCTCAGCTAGAGGCTACTTCAATAAGCGCCGTGCCTGCGGCGTAAGATCCACTCGACCGCCAGCAAGCCCAAGATCACAAAGAACAGCCACCGCGTGCCAATAAGATCACTGAAACTGGGATGGGCGTATGATCGTGCGACCAGATCGTTCCGCTCCAGCAAGGCTTTCTCGATCGCGGCGAGTCCATCGGCCTTCACCACCAGTCCGTTGGTACGCGCAGCAATATCCGCCCATAGCTGGTGATCGGCTACGGTGGAACGCTGCTCTGCGAAAAGTGTCTGCACATGCACCTCGCCTTTGGCGGTGTATGGCGTTCCGTCCAACGAGGTCTTTGCTGTCCAGGTGTAGGTGCCAGCGGGTAGGCGACCGATATCCAACCTGTAGCTTGATCCGGAGGGACTGAAGGTGTATGGATACTCGCGTCCCGCTTCGTCCTTAAGGGTGATCTCGACTTCCACCTGATTGATCGGCTCGAACGAGGCATTGTAGAGTTCTGCATTGAAGATCACGGACTCGTTCTCAGCGACCTGGGGTGCATGTTCCACCCGGAACCGTTGTTTGTTCACCTTGAGCGCGAGGAATTGCACCACTTTGTGGATCAGGCGATCGAAACGCGAATGGTCTCCGTTCATCTGCAGATCGGCCACCCGCCAGCGCCAAATTCCCTCACCAGCGATCACGGCCATGCGGCGCTCCTGTTGTTGCTGGAAGGCGATCAATGGGTACGGGGTGTTCACCACGCCGATCTTTTGTCGAAAGAGCGCGGTTGCAGATCGGCCGAGTTCGTATTGACCGAACGGTACTTGCAACGGCGGGAACCTCTCAATGGCTTGTTGCTGGTCGGGTTCCAAGGTGAAGAACGTGAAGTCCTTGTTGACCACGGCCTGTGCGTCGGTGAAGGAGCCACGTGAGGCACTCACCTCTACGCCCGTTCCCAAGGCATTGAAGGCGCTGAAGTCGACCCCAGCCCCAAGAATGGAACATAAGGGCACTCCAGCAACGCTGGCTTGTTGAAGCAACGCTTGTATCGGGCGCTGCAAGGAAGGCAGGCCGTGCAGCACGATCAGATCATATCCGTCCACTTTGCCTGTGAAGTCTGCGGCGTAAGCCAGGTCGGTGCCGTAGCCATCCAGCCCGCCCAAGGCCAGTCGCAATGCGCCCAGATCGGGATGGGGCGCAGCGGCCAAGATCAAGACCTTCTGGCGATCGTCCAACACGTCGATCAGCACATCCATTCGGTTGTTCGCCTCTGTGGATTCCCCCGTTACAGGTCGAACAACGGCGGTGAAACGCTGCGTGCCGGACCGCTCTGGCTTTATGCCCAAGGCAATATCCATGAAGGCCGGATCACCTGTCACGGTAACATCCTTGCCGGCCAATTCCTTTCCGCTTTGTAGGATCGAAACGCGTGTACGGCTGCCTGCCAAGTGCCGGGCTTCTACACGCACGAGCAAAGGCAACTCGTTACCTAGGTAGCCGATCCGGTTGTGTTCCACATCGCGCAGCGCCAGATCCGGGCGAACGGTGGTATCCCCCAACGCAATGGCGTGTACCGATACACCCAGGCGATCCACTTCCATTCGCGGGTCGCGCCCACGGTTGAAGATCCCATCCCCGTCCACGATCACCGCACCCAGATCCGGGCCACTGAAGCGATCGTGGATCTCGCGCATGGCTTGGCTGATGTCCGTTAGACCTTCTTTCTGGTCGAATTGCAGACCATCGGTAACACCTTGTCCGTAGGTGAACGTGCGCACGTCGTAACGCTCGCTGAGTGTTGCGGCCAGCTTTTCCAATTCGGTGCGGTAGGTCGTGTTGATACGGGCGGTATCACCAGCGGCCATTAGCGAACTGGATCCATCGTGTGCGATCACCACCACCGGCTTGCGCACCTCACGGATCAGGATCCGCACAACCGGTTCCAAGAGGAAAAAGGCAATAAGAGCTATGGCCAAAGCCCGGCAGGTGGCGAGGATCAGGGAGAGGTTGCGGGAGAAACCCTCCTTCCCTTCCGCACGGCGGTACAGTACCCACGCAAGCAGAATGCCCAGAAGCAGGCACAGGGGTGCAAGCCAAAGGCTATGGGCTGTGGTCACGAACATAGGGGTGCAAAGGTCGTTCTTGTTGCGCGCCCCCAATGGGAACCCGGAACCAGGATAAGCAAGCTGGTCAATTCACACTATGTGCTAAAGCATGCCGCCGCAAACGCTCAATGTCTGCCCAGTGATATAACCGCTTAGGTCGCTGCCTAGGAATACGCAGGCATTGGCGACATCGGTCGGCGTTCCGCCCCGTTTCAGTGGGATCCCTTCCCTCCACCCTTCCACCACTTTGGGGTCGAGGGCAGCGGTCATCTCCGTTTCGATGAAACCTGGCGCAATGGCATTGCTGCGGATGTTGCGGCTGCCCAATTCCTTGGCCATGCTTTTGGTGAACCCGAGTATCGCTGCCTTGCTGGCCGCATAATTGGCCTGCCCCGCATTGCCTTGCACACCCACCACGCTGCTCATGTTGATGATGCTGCCACTGCGCTGTTTCAGCATGGTGCGCAACACCGCTTTGGTCATGTTGAACACGCTCTTCATGTTGGTATTCATCACCGCATCGAAGTCGGCCTCGCTCATGCGCATCAGCAACTGGTCCTTGGTGATGCCCGCATTGTTGACAAGGATGTCGAGTTTACCCCAGGCCGCCACGACCTCGTCCACCGCTTTTTGCGCTTGGTCGAAATTGCCTGCATCACTTTGTATCGCCAGCACCTTTCGCCCGCTCTTTGCCGAGAGATCACTGGCCAGTGCATTCGCCTTTTCAGGACTGCTCACGTAGGTGAACGCCACATCAGCGCCTTCTTCCAGGAATCGTTCAACAATGCCTTTGCCGATCCCGCGTGAGCCGCCGGTTATCAGGGCGGTCTTGCCTTGTAATAGTGCCATGTGGGCGAAGATAGAAGCGACGAGGGGAAGCAACCTCGGTAGAACTTCCTCAGCCCAACACCTCCTTCACCTTCGCACCGATCGTTGCTGGACTATCCACCACGTGGATGCCGCATTCGCGCATGACCTTCTTTTTGGCTGCGGCGCTTTCGTCGGCACCGGACACGATGGCGCCGGCGTGGCCCATGGTGCGACCAGCCGGGGCGGTTTCGCCGGCAATGAAACCGATCACGGGTTTTTTACAGTTGGCCTTGATCCACTTGGCGGCCTGGATCTCCAGATCACCACCGATCTCGCCGATCATGACGATGGCTTCGGTCTCGGGATCGTTGGCGAAGAGTTGAACGGCTTCCAAGGTAGTGGTGCCAATGATGGGGTCGCCACCGATGCCAATGGCCGTGGAAATACCCAAGCCCGCCTTCACCACTTGGTCGGCAGCTTCGTAGGTGAGCGTGCCGGACTTCGATACGATCCCTACGTTGCCCTTCTTGAACACGAAGCCGGGCATGATGCCCACCTTGCATTCATCGGCGGTGATCACACCCGGGCAGTTGGGGCCGATCAAGCGGCAATCCTTGCCACGGAGGTACTCGCGGGCAGCGACCATATCCTTCACCGGAATACCCTCGGTGATACAGACGATCACCTTGATCCCGGCCTCAGCCGCTTCCATGATCGCATCTGCTGCGAATGCGGGGGGAACGAAAATGATGCTAACATCGGCACTGGTGGCCTTCACTGCATCGCTCATGGTCTCGAACACAGGCCGCTCCAAATGCTTTTGGCCGCCTTTGCCGGGTGTTACACCACCAACCACGTTGGTGCCGTACTCGATCATTTGCGTGGCGTGGAAGGTGCCTTCACTTCCGGTAAAGCCTTGCACCAGGATCTTGCTGTTCTTGTTGACGAGTACGCTCATGGCGGGAGTTGGGTATCCGTAGTTGGTTATCGGTTGGCACTAGGCTTTGCGCGCAGGCTTGGGCCCAAGGCAAAGGAAGCGGGCGCAAATCTAACCGGCCGGGTGTTCCGATGCACCGGGAAGTGGTGTGTAGCCGGTGCGTAAATAGTCGAAGACCAGATAAAGCGTACCCAACATGATCGCACCACCCACCCAGAATGGCAGCGACATACCTGCCGCATACAGTGGACCCGCCATGGCTGGCCCTGCTACACGACCCAAACTGGTGAATCCCTGGTTCTGACCCAATACCTCTCCCAATTCATGGGGTGCGGCTTTTCGGCTGAGTATGGCCAATAGGCTGGGGTTCAGGCATGCGTTGCCCACCGCTAGCAGGATGATGGGGATAAGACTGAAGGCTACGAACCAGGTCTGCGGAACGAATGGAATGATGGCCAATCCAAGTCCAATGCAGACACAGCCATATACCATCATCTTCCGTTCGCCCAACAACCGCTGGAAAACGCTCACCAAACCGCCTTGTGCGATCGCCGAAGAAATACCTACTACGGAGAACATGAGGCCAACATGATCCACATCCAGCCCATACTTCTGCTGCCAGAGGAAGGCGATGCTCACATTCATCATGCTGAAGGCGGTGATGTAAACAAAGCCGATGATGAAAATGTCGCTGAACCGTGGGTCTTTGAGCGATCGGAACGTGCTGGCTACAGGTTTGAAGTTGATGGTACGCGTGGGGTCTTTGTCCTTGAGCGATTCGGGCAGCGCCCAGATCACACCGGCCAGGTTGAGCAGGCAAAGGCCAATGGCTGCGTAACCCAGCATTTCCAATCCGTAGTGGCTGTAGATGAAACCCCCTACTGCTGGGCCGAAGGCGAAGGCCAACCCGAACGATGCACCCACGACCAATCCGATGCGCTTGGCCCGGTCCTTGGGTTCGGTGATATCGCTTACGTAAGCTTGCGCAGCAGCGATGTTGCCTGATCCAATGCCGGTGAGAATGCGTGATACGAATAGTAGAATAATGCTGGTGGCATGCGCGAAAACGAGGTAGCTGAGCGCGCTGATGATGATGGAGATGATGATCACCGGCCGCCGACCAATACGGTCGCTGAGGGAGCCCCAGATGGGCGAACAGAGGAAAACCAGAAGACTGAAGACCGCTGCGGAGAGCATTACCATGTTCTCGCTGGCTCCAACGCGCTCGGCGAAATAGGGCACCACCGGAATGAACAAGGTGAAGCCGATCAGGTCCACGAAGATCGTGAGCCAGAGTAGGAGTAGCCGCCTGTCCATTTGGTTCGATCAAGTAGAAATGCGGCGCGAAGGTCGCGTTCCTCAGCCTGGTCAGGGTTGAACGACTTTGCCATCTGCCGTGGCAAGCCCCCTTACCATGCGCAAAGCCCAGCCCGCGTTCAGCAGCAGCAACCCGCTGGCCAGTAAAAAGGGTACCAGGTAGTGGATCCCATAAAGCGCTGTTCCGATCAACGGGCCTACAACGCGTGCAAGTGATCCAAAGCTCTGGTAAAGACCCACCACCTTGCCTTGTTCACGCGGATCGGTCTGGGTGCTTAGGATGGAAATGGAACTTGGTCCCACAGGTCCATTGGCCAAGGCCATAAAAGCGATCAAGGGTAATTCCAAGGCCAGGAAAAGTCCTTTTGGCACCAAGCCAAGACCCACGAGAACAGCCGCCATGCCGATGTTCCCAGCGACCAGTAACCACCGATCGCCGAAGCGGGCACTAAGCGGCTTGATCAACAAGGCTTGAACGATCGTGGTGCACACGCCCAGGAAGGCAAAAGCATAGCCGCGTTGATCAGCATCCAAACCAAAGTGATCTTCCCAGAACAAGGTCGTACATACCTGGAAAAGGAAGAAGGCCGTGGTGTACAAGAAGTTGATGAGGAAGATCCGACGAATGGTGGTATGCTGCATCGCATTCACGTAATCCTGTATCGGGATCAGGCGGATAGGCGTATCCGGGTTCTTTTGGACCAACGATTCCTTGAGCATGACAAATGCCAGACCCAGGTTGATGAAGCAAAAGCCGGCCGCGATCCACCCCAACCAAGGAAAGCCCAATTGACCAACGATGATCCCGCCTAGCGTGGGGCCGAAAATGAAGCCCATGCCAAAGGCTGCACCGATCAAACCCATGGCACCGCTGCGCTTTTCTGGCGGCGTGATATCGATGATGTAAGCTTGCGCGACAGAGATATTGCCGGATGCGAACCCGTTGATGGCGCGCGCTACGAACAGAATGGCCAAGCCGTGACCATAGGAAAGGCCGAGCAGTAAGTACCCCAACGCATTTGCGAACAACGTGAAGAGCAGCACGGGTCGGCGCCCGATGCGATCACTGATACTGCCCAGCAGCGGAGAAGCAACGAACTGCATGGCACTGAAGAGGGCGATGCCAACGCCCACCCAGATCTCGTTACCGGCCAGATCCTTGATGTAGTTGGGTAGGATCGGGATCACCAAACCGAAGCCCAACAGATCAATGAAAATGGTGAGGAAAAGGACGATGTAACGGCGATCCATTGTGGCTGGGGAAGTGGACCATCAACACGCTGCACCAAGACCAAGCCATGTGGAACGAGCGGGCACAAAAGTAGACCGACCCAGATGCTTCAGCCTACAGGTACTTCCACCGCTTGTTGCGCCGTTCGCCGCACGTAGGGTCGAATGATCAACCGGATGGTGTTCTTCCAGCTCATGTACTTCCAGGCCCAGCCCATAAGCACTTGCAGTCGGTTCCTGTAACCCACCAAGGCCATCAGGTGGACGAACATCCAGGCCAGCCAAGCGATCGGTCCACCCAAATGGAAATTGCCGACATCCACAACGGCTTTGAACCTGCCGATGGTCGCCATGCTCCCTTTATCCACATAGCTGAATGGCTGCATGGCTTTGCCCTGCGCCCTGCGTTGGAGGTTCTTGACCAGTAACGCCGCTTGCTGGATCGCTGCGGGGGCTACTTGCGGGTGCCCTCGCTCCCATTTGCCTTCCACCATCAAGGCCACATCGCCCAAGGCAAATACATCGGGCAGGCCGTTAAGTTGATTGAAGCGATCTACACCATAGCGGTTGGCTTTTGGAACTTCGGCAGCCTCTAGCCCAGGTATCACCATTCCCTTCACTCCAGCCGCCCAGAGCAAGGTGTTCGCTTCCATGGTCGTGCCATCCTGAAATGTGACCACCTCGCCATCATAGGAAGTGACACGGGCATTCAACTTCACACTAACACCCATGCCTTCCAAATAACGCTTGGCATCTGCACTGCTCTTCTCGCTGAAATTCTGCAAGACCCGTTCGGTCCCGTCCACCAGCCATATCTGCATGCGGTCACTATCGAGTTCGCGGTATTCGCGCTTCAATACCGTTCGTCGGATCTCGGCCAAGGCACCCGCCATCTCCACACCGGTGGGCCCTCCACCCACGATAATGAAGTTCAAGCACCGGCGTTGACCGGCTTCGTCCTGGGCATAGAGCGCGGCTTCAAAGTCCTGTAAGAAATCGCTGCGGATATCCAACGCTTGCGAAATGGACTTGAGTTGCATGGCCTCCTGCTCCATGCGGTGATCGCCGAAGAAGTTGGTGATGCTACCCGTAGCAATGATGAGCATGTCGTAAGGGACCTCGCCATGGTCGGTCTCCACCACCTTGCGTTGAGGCTGCACGGCTTGCACTGTACACATGCGGAAAGCCACGTTCGGTAGTGGAGCTATCGTGCGCCGGAAGGGGTGCGCAATGCTATCCGCGCTCAAACTGGCCGTGGCCACCTGGTACAGCAAGGGCTGAAAACAATGATGGTTCTGCTTGTCGAGAAGGAGCACCCTGAACGGCTTGTTCTCCAGACCTCGAACCACTTCCAGACCAGCGAACCCGCCGCCGATCACCACCACCTTCGGATAAGGAAGGTCCTCGTATTGCTGTTTCACCTTGCTCATGGTCCCTGGGTTTTGTGGATCGCGGCGTAAAGATCCGGATCTTTGGGCACCATCGGGCCACCGATATTACGCCATGTTACAGACCGAGACCATCGCCGCCTTGTCCACCGCACCCGGCGTTGGTGCCATTGCACTCTTGCGTTTGAGCGGCCCCAGGGCCTATGCAGTTGCCGAGCGCATCGCCCCTTTGCTGCCCTTGGAGCCGTTACCACGCAGGGCCTATTTCGTGCCAGTTATCGACTTGGATGGGCAAGTGGACGAAGGGGTGATCACCTTTTTCAAGGGGCCACACAGCTATACGGGCGAGGACGTGGTGGAAGTGAGCGTTCACGGTTCCGTCTACATCCAACAGCGGGTGTTGCAAGCGATGCTGGATGCCGGCGCACGACTGGCGCAACCGGGTGAATTCACGTTGCGCGCCTACCTCAATCGCAAGTTGGACCTAAGCCAGGCCGAGGCCGTGGCCGACCTGATCGCCAGCCAAAGTGCCGGAGCGCATCGTCTTGCGTTGCATCAATTGCGCGGTGGGTACAGCGAGCGGATCGAAGTCTTGCGGCAGCAGCTCATCGACTTCAGCGCACTGATCGAACTCGAACTCGACTTCGGTGAGGAGGATGTACAATTCGCCAAGCGCGATGAACTGATCACCTTGCTGAACGAGGTAATAGGGATCTGCTCCGAACTCATCAACAGCTTCCGCTATGGCAATGCCGTGAAGCAAGGGGTTCCGGTGGCGATCATTGGTGCACCGAACAGCGGCAAGAGCACGTTGCTGAACGCCTTGTTGAACGAGGACCGCGCCATTGTGAGCGAGATACCCGGCACCACCCGGGATACCGTGGAAGAGACCATCGACTTGGGTGGTGTGCTCTTCCGTTTCATTGACACCGCGGGCATACGTGCCACGGAGGATACCATCGAGAAACTCGGCATCGAGCGGACCTACAAGAAAGCAAAGGAAGCCAGTGTCGTGGTCTTGCTCGGCGATGCGAGCGTGCTGAACGAAGGTGCGTTCCGCACCCAAGCCGCGTTGTTGCGTGAGCGCATCGGCGACGGGCCGCAATTGATCCCGGTTCTGAACAAAGTGGACCTGCCCGGGGTGCAGCCCGGCGGCGCGCTGATGCGCATCAGCGCGAAGACCGGTGCGGGATTGCAGGAGTTGAAGGATGCGTTCATGGAACATGTGCAGGCCTTACAGGAAGGCGAGGGCGGCATTGTGGTGACCAACGCGCGGCACGTGGAGGCACTGGGCCACGCCCGGCAGGCCTTGCACCAGGCGCGCATGGGGATCATGAACGGCACCGGCGGCGAGCTCCTAGCAACGGATCTGCGCCGCGCCCAACATCATCTGGGCGAGATCACAGGTAAGATCACCCCCGACGATCTGCTGGGCAGTATTTTCGGGCGATTCTGTATCGGGAAGTGAGGGTGTGCAGGGTGCGATGAGGGTGCGACCCGAGGCTCGTGCCTCTTGCGCAGGTCTTTTGTGTCTGATGTCCGAAGTGCTATGCCACTCACGATCGCAGCGCGTGGCATAGGACTTCGGACTTCGGACAATTGCTCCATTGGCCCAGAGCGCAGACCTGCCCGCATAGAACCACCCAAGCCAAGCGCGCCGAACCTGCAATTACGGTGATCACCATAGCAGAACACATAGGATCACGGATCAAAGCAGGTTGTTATACCAATTCGCATTACAGATCCACCCGATCTACTTGCTCCCCGAGGGTCGGGGCAATGACGCTTTTTCCGCATTACTTCTCCGAGGAGGTCGTCCTGCGAATGTTTCATCCCGCCGACGGGGAAAATAGCGGCGCATCTTTGGGCGGCCCTGTAATGCGAAATGGTATTACCAGGAGAAGTTTTGCCGACTCCCTCCGAAGTGTTCACCTACGAACTTGAGAAAGGGCTTGAACGCATTCTTCCTTCCGCATGGCGAATGCACAGCCCACCTCACTACGGACAACCTGCGCTGGCCGTCCCTATCACTTGCTCAATGAAGATGTACTCATCCGCGCCATCGCCTTTCATGGCCGGGCCCATGCCCATCGTGCATACTGCTTCAATGGTCCATGGATCACCGCCTTTCTTCACGGCTTTCCCATAGGCTTTCTGTAGATCCACGTTCGTGAGGGCCACTTCGGGATCGCCTTCCTCCTCACCCAGGTCCATCCCTCCAACGCACGGCCAGCTAAAACTCGAACCGCAAGGTCGGAAGCTCTGGGCATCGGCCATGTAGATGAAGGTGCCTTTGAGCCGCATACGGGGAATGGCATCGCCCAATTCGTCGGCCAGCTTCTCCAGTACCACGGACGGACCCTCTGTTGAGGTCGCGCCCATTTCATCCACCATCAACAGGCCTGTCGCCGTGTATCGCCAGAAGTCAGGCTTGTCCCCTGTTGCACCGATGGTCATACACCCGTTCACCACATGCCATTGGCCGATGATCCCAACGGGAATGCTGTCACGTCCAACGAATTGGGTCCGGCGCACGAAGGTGCTGTCGCTCCTCACCCACAATTCGAATTCGATCTCCGGTAGGTTCGGTGTCCTCAAGGTGCCGGTGTAAAAGCCCGGCCAGTCGATATCGGCGTAAGGAGTAACCGCAGTGTCGGCAACCGGAACAGGTTCGGTCGTGCCAGGTGCCTGGTCGGTGCCACAGGCGAAG
>Ga0209591_10001748_pt1 | contig 26562 bp, 28 predicted proteins | sample MAT01_FD_187207 | JGI IMG/M metagenome (GOLD analysis project Ga0209591, IMG submission 187207) | Freshwater microbial communities from Lake Fryxell liftoff mats and glacier meltwater in Antarctica - MAT-01 (SPAdes) (version 2) | ecosystem: Environmental > Aquatic > Freshwater > Ice > Liftoff... | reverse complement strand
CTGGAATTTTCGTGCTCGCATTTTTAATATTTAAGCCATTCATATACGCACTTGTGTTAGCGATGGTTTTTGCAACGGTGTTCGCCCCAGTTCATCGTAGGGCTCTTGTGTGGTGTGGCGGCAAAAATAGTTTGGCCGCGCTTATTTCGACAATCATTGTGCTTGTCGTTGTTATTGTGCCAGTGACATTTGTCGGAGCTCAGATTTTTACAGAAGCGAGCCAGCTCTACACCTCGCTTGTAAATAACGGTGGCGCTAGTGGTCTCACAAGAAGTATCAGCAACACAATTGAAGGTCTCACTGGATTTTCTCCTGTGCCAATCGAATTTACTTCTGACATTAACCAATACACACAGCAGGGTTTGAGTTGGCTACTCGAACATCTCGGTTTACTTTTTGCAAACATAGCACGTGCGGTTATTAGTATCTTTGTATTTCTTGTTGCTCTTTACTACATATTCAAGGACGGAAGTAAACTCAAAAAAGCTGTCGTTAGTTTGAGCCCACTACAAGACATTCATGATGAGACAATTTTTAGCAAACTTTCTCTCGCGGTGAATTCTATTATTAAAGGCAGTCTTTTTGTGGCACTGGTACAGGGCGTGCTCACTGCTGTCGGCTTTACTATTTTTGGAATCCCTAATCCAACATTATGGGGAAGTGTCGCGACGATTGGCGCATTGATTCCGGGTATCGGTACAACGGTCGTTCTTCTTCCTGCAGTATTGTATCTTTTCTTTAATGCTCAAACCGTTCTCGCTGTTGGACTACTTATCTGGGGCATGGTTGCTGTCGGACTTGTTGATAATTTTCTCGGCCCAAAACTTGTTGGAAAGGGGACGCACATGCATTCATTTCTCATCCTCCTTTCAATTTTGGGTGGTATTGGTTTCTTTGGCCCGATAGGTTTCGTGCTCGGTCCACTCTCGTTGAGTTTGCTTTTTGCTTTCCTTGAAATATACGTCACGATTGATAAGGAGCATCAAAACAGCGCGCACCCAATGTAGTTTTGTAAGCCCCCTGTTTTTTTAATTAGCTCATAAGCGTGGTTATTGGAAGAAAGTTTTTGTATAGCCGTGTATTAGTGCGCCACAGTGTATGCCCGGATATTTTTTGCGCCAGCAGAAAGGAGCGCCCGTCTTGCTTCAAGGAGGGTGGCCCCTGTTGTGGTGACGTCGTCAATAATCAGGACGTTTTTATTAAAAACTTTATGTGGGTCTGCAACAGCAAAAACCCCAAAAAGATTGTTGAATCTATCCTCTCTATTTTCGATTGAATTTTGTTTGGGCGTGTGGCGGATTTTCTGAAGAACATCATTAGCGAGTATAAAATTCTCCGGTAGATTTTTTAAAATTGACTCAGCAATTAATTCGGTGTGGTTAAAACCTCTCTCGCTAAGGCGTCGTTTGGTGAGGGGGATTGGGACAACAAGAACATGGTCGTTAGGATGTAGCGAGATTTTTTTAAGGTCATTTATTATTGCCTCGGCCATTAGTAGTCCAATAGATGAGGTTATCTTTTTGTTTCGATAATATTTAATTTCCCACACGAGATGTTTTATTTTTTCATCGGCATATGTGAAGAGGCTTGAAGTCCAATCGTTTATGTACGGGCTTTTTGGTAATTTTTCAGAAAGTTCTTTTGGGGAGGTTTTTTGAAGCTCGTAAACCGATTTGTTTATCGGAAATAAAAAATCAAGAAATGAATCAAGAAGAGCCCGCATCGTCTTTTTGTTGTCAGTAGTGGTCATAGTGATTGTGTTATAATCTTGGCATTAGCCTAGCTCGCGTATGGTAAATTTTTTATCAAATCTCTTTAAAAAACCGGAGGGTGGAATTCTCGGTATTGATATCGGTGCTTCTTCAATAAAAGTCGTTCAGTTAAGGAAAAAGGGTGGTAAAGCAATCCTAGAGACCTACGGCACACTTTCACTTGGTCCATATGCTGGAGTTGAAATTGGTCGCGCTACTGTACTTCAGCCAGAAAAAGTTATTGCTGCCCTCACTGATATCCTTCGTGAGGCAAAAACTACCACCAAAAAGGGTGGTGTGACTATTCCTTTTGGTGCGACCCTTATGTCTGTAATAGAAATGCCACTTGTTGGTCCCAAAGAGCTTGCTTCTATGGTTCCTATCGAGGCAAGAAAATACATCCCTGTGCCAATCACAGAGGTGAGTCTTGATTGGACGGTTATACCCCGAGAAGAAGTAATTCAGGCGGAGGGGCAGGTTTCCGAATCAGGACTTAAGAAAAAAGAAACCCAGAGCATTCTCCTCGTTGCTATTCATAATGAAACCCTTCGTGAATATCAAAACATTGTTACAAAAGTTGGTCTTGAAGCTAATTTTTTTGAAATAGAGATTTTTAGCACAATTCGTGCAGTGGTAGACAAAAACACTGCGCCCATCATGATTTTTGACCTTGGTGCAGCTACAACCAAAATTTATATCGTTGACCGCGGTGTTGTGAGAGCGTCACATACTATTAGTCACGGCTCGCAGGACATAACCATGACAATTTCTACTGCACTCAATGTTTTGCCCGAAAAGGCAGAGATAATGAAACGCACCATTGGTTGGAGCCAAGAGCCCCAGAACAAAGATTTGGCAAATACTATTTCTTTAACGCTGGATCATATTTTTTCTGAGGCAAAGCATGTTGTTACTAATTATCAAACCAAGCATTTGAAAAGTATTGAAAAGGCTATTTTGGTAGGAGGGGGTGCATCGATGAAAGGTTTTGCAGAATTGGCAAAAAATAATCTTCAGATGCCTGTTGAGCTCGGTGATCCCTTTAGTAAAGTTGAGGCGCCGGCATTTCTTAATGATATTTTGAAAAAAAACGGCCCGGAGTTTGCCGCTGCACTTGGTATCGCGCTTCGGAGAATAGAAGAATAAAAGAGTATTCGAATTTGCCCTGGTTAAATTTTTGTCCACCGTTGTTCGTTTGTTTTTTTATTCGCATCTCATATAATTGTAGAAGTAATGGACAATCGTCTTCAAGCAACTTTTATGCCGCGTCAGACAACCCCAGGTGGGGATGCCTACGAACGTCGGAAATCTCCGCCCAATTTTTTTATGCTGGCTGGTGTCGGGATTTTTTTAATAGTCCTCGCTCTGGGAGGTGGTCTTTATGTGTATAAAGGAGTTTTGACTTCTAGTAACGAAGCAAAGCGGGCAAGTATTCAGGAGGCAATTCGTGATTTTGAACCTGAATTAACAAAAGAGCTTACCGCCCTCAAAACAAAAATAGATGCTGGTAAGGCTCTTATTCAGAATCACAAAGCTTTCTCACTTTTACTTGGCTTACTCGAAATGAATACTGCACAAACTGTTCGCTTTAATGAATTTTCATACACAGCTGGTCCAGACAACAAAATTTCTATTGCGATGCGAGGTGAGGCGCGCACATATAATGCTATTGCATTTCAGTCCGATGTTTTTTCAAAAATTCCCCAGGTTAAAAATCCTATGTTCACAAATCTTTCTCTTGATGAAAAAGGTGTGATTAGTTTTAGTGTTGCAGCAGATCTTGACCCGAGCGTTCTTTCATACAGCAGGCTGGTTTCACCGAGCGCCCCTCTGGTTCCCGCGACAATTCGCGTAGTGCCGGTTGCATCATCAAGTCCAGCACGAGCAACAACGACCTCGCCGGTAAGTAGTACTACACCACGATCATGAAAAGCTTATTACCTATTATCTTAATAATTGTTGCCGGAGGTATTTTTTTCTTGGAGATCAATCCTCTTTATACTGATGTTAAAATTCTTCGAGCAGAATCAAAGCAGTATGATGAAGCACTAAAGATCGCTGATCAACTCGAGGACCTAAGGACAAGCTTGTCCTCTAAACTTGAAAGCTTCTCAGACGCTGACCTTGCTCGTCTTGATCACTTCCTTCCAAGTAATCTAGATACAGTTCGAATCGTTCTTGACCTTGACGGCATGGCTGCTCGTAACGGTTTGAAATTAACAAATCTCTTGGTTGGTGCGGGTACAACAAAGGCTGGTACAGCCACGACACCCGCAGCTGGCAAGAGTGCATATGAAAGTGTCGATGTTTCTTTCTCATTCACTTCAACATACCCCCAAGGAGTCAAATTTATCGAAGATGTTGAGAAAAGTTTACGCTTATTAGACAGTGCCGGTGTTAAAGTTAAGCCATCAGCAAATTCTTCGTCACTATACGACTTTAGTTTGAGTCTTAAGGCTTTTTGGATGAATCGATAAAGTAAAATTATGACAATGCCAAAAATTAGCAAGAATAAAATTCTGATCATCGCTCTACTTGTTGTTGCCGGTGTCGGATATTGGCTTTTTAAGCCAGAGGCTGCTCCAGACCCCCTTACTAGTTCTCAAACTGGTATTACCGGCACTATTGGTCAAGAGCTTGTTGTTGAGCTCAATCGTCTGAAGGCTCTCCAGAATATAAGTGGAGATATTTTTCAGGATCCGACTTTCGTTTCTCTTCAGGATTTTACACAAATAGTTGTACCACAGCCGCTCGGTCGAAATAATCCGTTTGCGCCAATTGGTTCAAGTAATTAATTTTTTGTACTTAATATCTCAAGTTTTAAATCTAATTTGTACAAATGTATTCGTATTCAGATATCAGGTTTGAGGTGTAAGGTTTAATATCCCATTATGAATCTCCTAGAAATCCTCGCAGACAAAAAAATAATCAAAAGGACTGACGTCGATGCGCTTAAAAAGGAAGTGGGCGCTGGTAAAGAATCTCTTGAACAAATTTTGAGTCGAAAGGGTGTTTTGATTTCTGAAATCACAAAGGCTGTTGGTGAGTACTATGAAATGCCAGTTAAAGAAATTGGAGATATTTCTATTCCAAGTGAAATTCTCGCGTATATTCCTGAAGAGTCAGTCTTACATTACAAATTTGTACCAATGGAGGTGACCGACGGTGTTCTTCAGGTTGGTATCGTTGACCCAGATATGATTGAGGCTAAGGCTGCCCTAAATTTTATTGCAGGGCGAGTTAATATGCCATTCAAGCTTTTCGTTATTTCCGAAGAAGATTTTAATAAGGTTTTAAATATGTACCGTGGTCTTTCTGAAGAAGTTGGCAAGGCACTTTCTGAACTTGAGCCAGCAGCGTCAGAGGGCGTGACATTTAACCTTGATTCTGCCGAGACAAAAGAAAAACAACCAGACTTAGCTCAAAAAACTCAACAAAAAATTATTGAGGAGGCTCCGATCACAAAGATTGTGGCGACGATCCTCCGATATGCAACTGAAGGTAATGCATCCGACGTCCACATCGAACACTTGCGTGAGACCATTCGTGTTCGTTTTCGAGTTGATGGTGTGCTAAATACGAGTCTTGTGTTGCCCGCAAAAGTTCATTCACCAGTTATTTCTCGTATAAAAATTTTGTGCAATATGAAACTTGACGAAAAACGTAAACCACAAGACGGTCGTTTTTCCGCTCAGATCGAGGGTAGAAAGATTGATTTTCGTGTCTCAACCTTCCCAACGTACTATGGCGAAAAGATTGTTATGCGTATTCTCGACAACGAGCGAGGTGTAAAAAAGCTCGATAATCTTGGTTTGAGTGCCAAAAATCTTTCTGCTGTGAGGCGGGCAATAGATAAGCCATTCGGTCTCATTTTGATTTCTGGTCCGACGGGTTCTGGAAAAACAACGACACTGTACTCGATTCTCAATGAATTCGACCGGGAGAAGTATAATATCCTTTCCCTCGAAGACCCGATCGAATATTCGATTGAAGGTGTGAATCAGTCTCAGGTTCGTGCTGACATCGGCTATACCTTTGCCAACGGTTTGCGTACAACACTTCGCCAGGACCCAGACATCATCATGGTCGGAGAAATTCGAGATGAAGAAACAGCCGGTCTCGCTATTCAGGCGGCGCTTACTGGTCATTTGGTGCTCGCTACCATCCACACCAATAGTGCTATCGGTGTTATTCCGCGTCTCATAGACATGAAGGTTGACCCGTACCTTGTTGCGCCAACACTCATCCTCGCTGTTGCCCAACGCCTTGTACCTATTTTGTGTCAGAGTACAGGTGAGGCTATTCCAGTAGTAGACAGCACAAAGGCTCTTATCGACAAACAGTTTGCAGATTTACCAGAGAAATTCAAAAGTGAAATTCCTTTTGCTGACACGGTGTATCGTCCAAAGCCAACCCCCGAGTGTCCTATGGGTACTTCAGGTCGAATAGCTGTTATGGAAACACTTGAAGTTGATAAGGATATTGAGCAACTTATCCTTAAAACTCCAAACGAGCCCGATATTTATAAAGTTGCACGCCAAAAGGGTATGCTCACAATGCGCGAAGACGGCATTATCAAGGCATTTCAAAAGCAAATATCCTTTGACGAAGTTTTTGGTCTATAATTTCAGCCCCTTGTATCAAATCTAATTTATTTGAATACCCTCCTGCCGACCTTTGTGCTTGCGGTGGGGAATTTAAAATCTGTGCCACTTATACCTCGCCACTCTTAAAAATTTTCTGTAAAATGACCCTATGGAAGGGAATAAATACAAGATCCTGATTATTGACGACGATGCCTTTATTCTCAATTTGTATGTTGCAAAGTTTGTTAAGGCGGGTCAAGAAGTAGAAACAGCAAGAAGTGCAGCGGAGGCGTTTTCAAAAATAAAAAATGGCTACGCTCCAGATATCGTGCTCGTAGATATCGTTCTGCCAGATCAAAACGGTCTTGAATTTTTGAATACCATTAGAGCAGAAAAGTTGGCGCCAGACGCAGTTTTTATAATGGTCACAAATCAAAACAGTGATAATGAAATCATGAGAGCCAAGGAGTTAGGTGTCGGAGGTTATATTATTAAGGCGAACCTTATCCCATCAGAAGTCGTGACAAAGGTATTCGAGGTAGCGCATAATTATAAAAAGTAATATGGAATATAAAAAAGATCTCGAAGCCTTGGTTGATATTGTTATAAAGGAGGGCGGTTCAGATATTCATCTCGCCGAAGGTCGTTTTCCTATAATTCGTGTTGCGGGGTCTCTTGTCCCACTCATTAAGCATAAGGTTCTGACCAAAAAAGACATGCTTGGGTACCTCGATGTTCTTTTGTCCGAACAAAGCCGTGATATTTTTACAAATAAAAGGCAAGTTGATTTTGCCTTTTTGCCAGAGAATACGAAGTCTCGTTTCAGAGGCAACACCTACATTCAGCAAGGTCATATCAGTATCGCCCTTCGCCTCATCCAGGAGTATATCCGAAACCTCGAAGAGCTCAGTCTGCCACCAGACCTTGCAAATTTTGCTCGCAAACAGCAGGGTTTCTTTTTGGTTGTCGGTCCATCGGGTCAGGGTAAGTCCACCACCCTTGCAGCCCTTGTGGATATGATCAACAGCGAACGTCTCGAACATATTATTACCATTGAAGACCCTATCGAATACGTTTTCAAACCCAAAAAGGCAATTATTGATCAGCGCGAGGTTCGTACAGATACGCCAGACTTTTACACTGCACTGTGGGGTATGTTTCGTCAGGATGCAGACGTGGTGATGATCGGTGAAATGCGTCAGCCAGAAACTATGTCGACCGCAGTTACTGCCGCAGAGACAGGCCACTTGGTTTTATCAACACTCCATACTAATTCTGCCTCTCAGACTGTTGAGCGTATCATTGATTCATTTCCTTCTTCTCAACAAAATCAAATCCGTCTTCAGATCGCTGGAAGCTTGATCGGTATTTTTTCTCAACGCTTGATTCCAAAGATCGCTGGAGGTTTGATTCCTGCATATGAATTACTTATTAACAACACCGCGATCTCAAACGTCATTCGAGACAAACGCACGCACGAAATCGATACGATTATTGAAACAAGTTCAGACGAAGGCATGATCGACCTCAACAGATGTCTTGTAAAGATGGTTCGTGACGGAATTATTACTGTTGAAAACGCATACCGCTACTCCTACAACCCAAAGACGCTTGAGAAAATGCTCTAAATTTTATGATTTTTACATATAAAGGAATAAATCAAACAGGCGAAGCTCAGGATGGTCTGATCGATGCGATTAATATCGATGTGGCAATTACCGCTCTCCAAAAACGAGGAGTTATTTTGTCTTCCATAAAGCCACAAATAAGCAAAAAAATTACCGATAGAATTCCGTTCCTAAACCGAGTAAGAAATAAAGATATCGTTGTTGTGTCGAGGCAGATGGCTACACTTTTTGGTGCTCAGGTTTCTGCACTGCGCGTGTTTAAGCTCATCGGCACACAAACAGAGAGTACTGCCCTTCGTACTGCAATGAGCGAAATCGCCGACAATTTGCAGGAGGGAAGTTCTATTTCAAAAGCACTTGCAAAACACCCACGTGTTTTCTCTGAATTTTTTGTAAATATGGTTGCGGCTGGCGAAGAGTCCGGCCGGCTCGACCAGACCTTTAGCTTTCTCGCCGATTATCTAGAAAGACAATACGAAGTCACCTCAAAGGTCAAGCACGCCCTCGTATATCCAATATTTGTTGTCATTACGATGATCGGTGTTATGACTATCATGCTTACCTACGTTATTCCGCAGATTTCACCGATTCTTTTGGAATCAGGCCAAGAATTACCAATCTATACAAAAGCAGTTATTTGGCTCAGTGATTTTGTTTCAAATTACGGATTAATCGCTGCTGTCGTCGCAATAATCGGAGGTTACTTTTTTTCTCGATATGCTCATGGTTCAGGTAAAGAATCGTTCGATCAATTCAAGCTCGGCCTTCCAGGTTTTGGAAATTTGTATAAAAAACTTTTTCTTTCTCGTATTGCCGACAACATGAACACTATGGTTTTGAGTGGTATCTCGATGGTTCGTGCACTCGAAACAACTGCATCCATCGTTGGTAGTGAAGTATACAAAACAATTTTACTCGATTCGCTTCAGCAGGTGAGGGCCGGCAAGGCACTTTCTACAGCCCTTTCACAATACCCCGAAATCCCGAGCATTATGGTGCAGATGATTAAGGTTGGAGAAGAAACCGGAGAACTTGGTAATATTTTGAAAACGATGGCTTCCTTTTATGAAAAAGAGGTTGTAGCTGCAGTTGATACGCTCGTTGATCTTATTGAGCCTGCAATGATAATCGTCCTTGGACTCGGTGTCGGTTCGCTTTTGGCGGCGGTGCTTCTGCCTATCTACAACCTTGCCGGGTCTATATAGTATTTTGGCAATCCCCAAGAGTTTTGATTGTTCCTTGCGTCAGTATTTCTTATTTCTTATAATTGATTCACGATCGAGTGCCGCTGAGTCAAAGTGCACTTCGTTTATAAATATTAATAGTTAATTTATACATAGAGTATATGAAGAATGTAATGAAAAAAGGTTTCACACTGATCGAACTCTTGGTCGTTATTGCGATCATCGGTATTTTGGCCTCAGTTGTGCTCGCTTCTCTTAACACTGCGAGAAACAAAGGAAAGGACGCAAGTGCAAAGGCAAGTATCAGTTCTGTTCGCGCACAGGCGGAAATTTACTACAACAACTCGGCTGATAACACCCCCCCTTCAGACGGAGGAGGAAATAGCTATGAAGCAAGTCCAGCTGCTGGTGTTTGTACAAATACTGACGTAACTAATCTGTTAAGTGCAGCAGATACTCAGGCCGGGACAAGCGCTTGCGTGGACGCCCCAGATGCGTACGCAGCCGAAGTTTTTTTGAACGATGGCACAATGTTCTGTGTTGATAGTACTGGTTTTGCTGGCCAAGGTTATACCTCGATTGGTACTACTGTTACAGCTTGTGATCAACAATAGTAATTTTTTAGGTGTGATGATTATACAAAAAACCGCCTTCGGGCGGTTTTTTGTATGTAGTGTTGATAGGGCAGGCGATTATTTTCTTTTTTAATAGTAGACTTATCATACGTATTACAAATATCAAATTTATAAATATGAAAATTAAAAAAGGATTTACACTGATCGAGCTTCTTGTTGTCATTGCTATTATTGGTTTACTCTCTTCGGTGGTCCTTGCTGCACTCAGAAGTGCGAGAGACAAGGGTGCTGACGCATCAATACAGCAAAGTTTTGCAAGTGTGAGGAGTGCCGGCCAGATATACTACGACGATCGTATAACTGACCCTGGGTCTGCTTATGGAGATACTTCATATGCACCACACAACTGTACTACCGTTATGACAGAAGTCAATGTCTTTTCTCATCCTCCAATTAGGGCAGCTATTGAGGCTGCGCAGACAACATCAGGAAATACTGGAGTTTGTTATATAGCAGAAAATCCTTCTTCATGGGTTTTGGTTATGCCAACGAAAGCTGTATATGGGGGTAATGACGCATGGTGTGTTGACAGTGCTGGGAATGCAAGGTTTGTTGTAATAAACGACCTCGTGGGCGCTCTTCCGGCCGATGGTCCTTATGCGACTTGTAATACTTCAATTTAAGTTTAAACAGCAATGTAATTTTTGTAGGTAATGTTGGTTCTTTCTGTAAATCAAAAAATGAAAAAAGGTTTTACACTGATCGAACTCTTGGTCGTTATCTCAATTATTAGTTTACTTTCCTCGGTTGCTCTTGCTACCCTTAGGGGCGCAAGAGATAAAGCTGCCGATGCTTCGCTACAGCAGGGTCTAGGGAGTGTTAGGATTGCTGGGTTGATGTACTACGACGATACCAGAACTGATTTGATTGGCACCTACGGCGATCAGTCATATGCACCACATGGATGTGTTGCTATCATGAGTGAAACAAATGTATTTTCTCATCCCCCAGTTAAAACAGCTATTGAAGCTGCGCTGGCAGTCTCAGGCAGTGATGGTATTTGTTATAGAGGAGAAAGCCCGACTTCGTGGGTTTTGGCTATACCCACAAAAGGTACATACGGCAGTTATGATGGATGGTGTGTCGACAGTCTTGCAAATGCAAAGTTTGTTGTGATGAGCAATCTCATGGGCGCTCTCCCAACTGATGGTTCTGCTGCAACTTGTGATACCTCAATTTAGGTTTAAACGGATGTATGTATTAAAAAAAGACGTCTGTAGTAAATGATTACCTGTATGTATTTTCTGTATCCTTTTGTCTTTATTTTCGGTTCCCTTATTGGAAGTTTTTTGAACGTTGTAATTTTGCGCTATAACACGGGGAAAAATATCTTGGGGCTGAAAGAACGGTCCCAGTGTTTTTCTTGTGGTAAAGAGCTGCGGTGGTATGAGCTCGTACCAGTGGTAAGTTTTCTAGTTCTGCGAGGTAGGTGTAGTGTTTGCAAAAGCTTAATTTCTTGGCAGTATCCGTTGGTTGAAATTGCGACCGGTTTGCTTTTTGTGGGGATTTTTTTGAAACACCACGAAACTATTTCAGTTCTGAGCCTGCTCCATACTATTATTTGGGCAATTCTCGTCGTCATTACCGTGTACGACATTCGTCATAAAATTATTCCTGACGGTCTTGTGTATGGTTTTGTCGCGCTTTCACTTCTGTCTACATTTCTTTTTCCTTCGGAAGCAGGTGGTTCTTTTCTGGGAGCACTTGTGTCAGGTATTTCTTTCTTTGCATTTTTTGCTGCCCTTTGGTTTTTTTCAAAAGGTCGTTGGCTTGGGTTTGGTGATGCAAAACTTGTTCTTGGTGTTGGTTTTCTGCTCGGCTCTGTTCACGGTCTTTCGGCGCTGACGCTTGCTTTCTGGATCGGTGCCGCTGTGGGTATCTTCTTTCTTTTTTTGAGGAAAATATTGTTGCTCGCTTCATTAAAATCAAAAGTTGTTCAGTCTGGGGGTTTGCGTGGGCGACTTTTGAACCTTACAATCAAGAGTGAGGTTCCTTTTGCGCCGTTTATCATTTTTGGCACACTCGTAGTTTACTTTTGGCAGATAGATATTTTTGGCCTCGCTTATTTTTTGTAGTTATGTTGAAAAATAAATTAAAAAAGCGATTCCCTCGATTGCTATCGAGAGGATTCACTCTCTACGAGTTACTCGTTTCTATTTCGATAGTTGCGATCATTATTGGTATCGTTTTGTACAATCAGTCTCGGTTCGAAACTGACATTGAAGTAACCAATCTTGCGTACCGAGTTGCGCTCGCTGTTCGCCAGGCACAAGTTTCAAGTATTAGTGTTAATCAGTTTGTTGACTTTACCGGCGGACGTTTCAATGTTCCACACGGTGTTCATTTCAACAAAGACGTCAGTGATGCTTTTATTGTGTTTGCTGATGCTGATGCTGATGGTTTGTATGACCCAGAATTTGGTGGGTCCGATATGGATTGTCTTTCGGCTGAGGGTTCTGAATGCGTTGAAAAAATTTCTATTGGTAGGGGAAACCAAATAAAAGGTTTCTGTGGAATTTCTTGGTTGGCCGGACCTGGAGATGTACAGCCTTGTACTGATTTTGGCGTAGGGGACTATCAAATGCTTGATATTAAATTCAAGCGCCCGAACCCCGATGCGATTTTTAAGGCGTATGTTCCTGACTCCTCTGATCCAAAGGGGTCGCGGCAACCGTACGGATATAATTCCTCTACTGGTGAGTTTGACGATGGTGCTGCTGTAACAAATGCCTGTGTGAACGGTTCTGATAACGTGCCGTGTGATGGCTGGGCTATTTGCCTTATTTCTCCGAAGGGGAGAGAAAAACGAGTGGTAGTGTACAGCACTGGGCAAATTTCTGTCGAAAATGTAACGCCCGGATCCTCAGAGGCTTGTGACACAACAGGGCCATAACCATGTTCAATACTAACTTTAAAAGTAAAAAGAGAGTGTGCGGTTATAGCGGGTTTTTTATGCTTGAGCTTATTGTGGCAATATTTCTATTTAGCATTGTTATGGTGGTAAGCATGAATGCACTTATCATTGCTCTGGATTCAAACAGCAAGGTCCAGTCATTTAAATCTGTTTTGAACAATCTTAATATTGCTATTGAAACAATGACGAAGACTTTGGCTGTTGGGATGGTGTATCACTGCGACCCAGGTTCAACACCCTCACTTACAGTGCCCAACGATTGTTCAGTTACAAATGGTGGCGGAGATTCAATTAGTTTTGTATATAACGCTAACCTCGGTGGTAACCCGAGCGCACGGGATATTATTGTTTATAAATTTGAGACCGACACTTATGGTAAGGGGTATATCTCTCGTACGCTACATTTAGATGACGGCACAATTGTGGGGCCAGGAAGAATGACCGCTCCTGAGGTGAATATTGATGTTGGGACTTCGAGATTTTATGTAACTGGTTCTGATCTTGGGTATGGTAACGGCGGTACTGATACAGACCAGCCAAAGGTTTTGATTGTTGTCCATGGTGAGGCTTTGTCGGGCCCGCGTCTTGATCCATCCAAGTTTACAGTCCAAACTCTGGTAACAGAAAGAATCCCCGATTTTTAACATGAACAAAATTATAAAAAATAAAAAAGGCTTTACGATTGTGGAGACGCTTGTTGCACTTTCGATACTGCTTGTTGGTATTACTGCAGTTATGTCGGTGTCTCAGATCGGACTCGGCTCTATTCCTATCGTTCGCAATCGGGTGACCGGAATATACCTTGCTCAAGAAGCTTTGGATGGGGTAAAAAATATCAAAGATCGAAATTTGCTCAGTAATTCATATTGGCTCAAGGATTTGGATTCATGCTATCCAGATGCGTGTGGTTATGATGTCGAGAACAACAGTACGGGTCGGGCAGAGGTTGCGAATTTTACAGATTTAGAAGTAAAGATCAACGATAAGGGTCTTTACAGTCAGTCCGCTACTTCGGGAAACAATACCGGTTTTACTCGCCAAATTTTTATACGAGAAACTGTTCCAAACAAAGAAGCGTGGGTGTACGTCCGTATCACTATGCCAGGTGGTCGCTTTGTACCTTTTGAGATCACAGAATATATCTATAAATACTTCTAATATGAAAAATTCACGTTATAAAAAAGGTATTGCACTTTTTATCGCAGTAATCGCGGTGAGCGCGATGCTACTCATAGCTTTTTCTATTTCGGATATTTCGTATCGTGAGCAAATTATTACTTTTGCTGGCAGAGATTCTAAAGTGGCTTTGTACGCAGCGGATTCGGGTATTGAATGCGCATTGTTTCATGATTGGGGTCGAGGCCTCACTGGGGATTTTGAATTTCCTACGTTTACAGATTTTAGTGGACACCAATCAATTCCTGGAATGCACTGTGGGGGACGTGAAGTTCCGGCCGACGTAGAGGGGAATAACGGATTTGCCGCAACCACAACCTTTTATTTCGATGTGTCACTTACACCAAAGGCCTGTGCTGTTGTTCAGGTTGTAAAATGGTCAAATGATGGTGGTGTAAATGTTAATACAAAAATTGACTCCCGTGGTTACAACAATACTTGCAAAGACGAAGGCCCAACTCACACCGTAAGACTCTCTGACTACTTGCAGAGGAATATCGAGCGCTCATTTAGAATGTCGTACCCTTAGTATTATTCTAGCCTGTAATAATACTGAATTTGTTATACTTACCGCATGTCTCAAAAAAACGGCGCACATCCTCCAAGGGAGACAATAGAACGCCTAAAAAAACTTAAAGAAACCGTTGAGCATCACCGGTATTTGTACCATGTATTAGACAAGGAGGAGATTTCTCAAGAAGCACTTGATTCGTTAAAAAATGAGCTAAAGGAAATTGAGGAGACATATCCTGAGCTTCTCACATCAGACTCTCCAAGTCAGAGAGTGGCCGGCGAACCACTGCCTCAGTTTAAAAAAATTAAACACAGGGTCGCGCAGTGGTCTTTTAATGATGCATTTACTGAGGAGGATATACGTGTTTTTGATGAGCGTGTTAAGAAAAACCTAAAAACTACTTCTGTTGAATATATCTGTGAGCTTAAAATTGATGGCTTAAAAATCGTTCTTGAATATGAAAAGGGCCGCCTTGTGAGTGCTGCGACTCGGGGCGATGGCACGATTGGTGAAGACGTCACTGCTAACGTGAGAACTATCGAATCCGTGCCACTTGTTTTGAGGGATCCCGTAGACGTGGTAGTCGAGGGAGAAGTTTGGTTACCTAAAAGCCAGCTTAAAAAAATAAATATCGAGAGGGAGAGGCAGGGAGAGGCTATTTTTGCTAACCCACGAAACGCTGCTGCTGGTTCTATTCGTCAGCTTGACCCAAAGATCGCCGCAGCTCGTAAACTCAATACTTTTATATACGACATAGGATTTTTTAACGGCAAACTCCCCACTTCGCAAGTAGATGAACTCGCACTTTTACGCAGGCTCGGGTTTAAGGTAAATAAATATGTAACTGTGTGTAAAAATATTGATGAAGTCATTACCTTTTGGAAGCAGTGGGAGAAAAAGTCTCAGACAGAGGATTATCAGCTTGATGGTGTTGTGGTAAAAATTAATGATAGAGAAAGTCAGGAAATTTTAGGCTTTACTGGAAAGGCGCCACGTTTCGCGATTGCTTTCAAGTTTGCTGCAGAACAAGTAACGACAGTGGTTGAAGATATTCGTTTACAGATTGGCAGGACCGGAGTACTGACTCCAGTTGCGCACCTTAAACCTGTTTCTGTTGCAGGTTCTGTTGTGTCCCGTGCGACCTTGCATAATGAAGATGAAATTAAACGTCTCGATGTACGCATTGGCGACACGGTGGTTATCCAAAAGGCGGGTGATGTTATCCCAGACATTGTAAAAGTTTTAACAGAAATGCGAAGTGGAAGAGAAAAAACTTTTGTATTCCCCAACTTTGTTTCGGAGTGTGGTGGTGACGGCACCATAGAAAGAGTGCCAGGCCAGGTTGCATACCGATGCGTCAACAAAAACTCGGCCGCGCAACATAGGCGTAAGCTTTACCACTTTGTTTCTAAGCACGCATTCGACATTGATCATTTGGGCCCGAAGGTTGTGGATGTTTTAATTGATAATAGTTTAATTTCCGATGCGGCAGATATTTTTAGTCTCAAACGTGGGGATTTGCTTAATCTACCTCGATTTGCCGAAAAGTCTGTAGACAATTTGGTTGAATCTATAGAACGCTCTCGCCACATTCCATTGCCTCGTTTTATCGTTGGCCTTTCGATACCCCAAGTTGGTGAAGAGACAGCAGAGGATATTGCTAAACATTTTCAGACGATTGAATCAGTTCAGGCCGCTTCAAAAGAAGAGCTCGAAGCACTTGAAGGAGTCGGGCCAATCGTTGCGGAGTCGGTTTATTCTTGGTTTAGGGATGTTCGTAATAAAAAATTAGTTGAGGAACTTTTAAGGGAAGTAACTGTTGAAAAAATATCTAAGTCAGGAATTAAAAACACACATTTTTTGGGTAAGGTTTTCGTGTTGACTGGTACGATGGTTGGTATGTCGCGCGACGATGCAAAAAAGGCAATCAAAGAGCGTGGTGGCGAGGTGTCAGGTTCAGTTTCTTCTAAAACAAGTTTTGTTGTTGCTGGGGCGGAACCTGGCTCCAAGCAAGAAAAAGCCGAAAAACTTGGAGTCACTATACTTTCCGAGGCAGATTTTGTTACCATGCTAAAGTAAGGGTTAAGTTGTATCTGTTAGGCGCAAGGAAGTTGGCCGAAGTAAAAATAGTATTCACCCATGATTGAAAAAAAAGATATCGAAAAACTTGCCAGTTTGGCTAGAATTACGATTCCCGAACATGAAATAGAGAAGGTTCGCCAAGATATCGGCGCTATTTTGGCGTACGTCGGTCAGATTAATGAGGCAAATGAACTCTCAGATAAAAACAGCATTGAACTTTCTGTTGAATCAAGTTATCACTCTGGGGTTAAAAACGTAATGCGGGAAGATGGTGAACCACATGAAACAGGAAAATATACAAAGACCTTGCTTGCCTCTGCTCCGAAAACAGAGGGTGGATATATAAAGGTAAGAAAAATTCTGCAATGATCGATATTAAAAATCTCACAATACAAAAAGCCCACAAGCATCTTGTTGATGGTGATTTTTCTGTTGAGGCACTCGTCGCCGAATATTTAAAAAATATTAAAGAGAAAGATGGAGATGTTCATGCGTTTCTCGAAGTTTTTGAAGTAAGGGAGCAGGTAAACAAAGCTCAGCGAATGATCAATGAGGGCCGAGCAACATTGCTCACAGGTATTCCGATCGCCGTGAAAGATAATATTCTTATCGAGGGTCGAAGGGCTGGCTCAGCTTCTAAAATTCTAGAAGGATATGTTGCTACATACAGTGGTTTGGCGATTAAGAAGCTTGAGGATGCTGGTGCAATATTTATCGGTCGCACGAATATGGACGAGTTTGCAATGGGGAGTTCGACGGAAAATTCCGCATACGGCCCAACCAAAAATCCGCATGATCTTTCTAGGGTTTCAGGTGGTTCTTCTGGAGGTTCAGCTGCGGCAGTAGCTATGGGTGGAGCGTTGGTTGCCCTTGGTTCAGACACGGCGGGTTCTGTTCGTCAGCCAGCAGCTTTTTGTGGAGTAGTTGGGCTCAAAACGACGTACGGTTCTATTTCAAGGAGTGGTCTCATCGCGCTCGGTTCTTCGCTCGACCAAATCGGTCCGATTACAAAGTCTGTAAGTGATGCCGAAATTATTTTTAATGCAATAAAAGGCCCCGACCCACTAGACAGCACAACCCTTAGGGAGTCAGAGTTTGATGCTCAAAAAAATCGATATACAAAAAAAGTAGAGAAAACAATCGGTGTACCTCGAAGTCTTGTTGACGGGGATGGTATTGCCACGGACGTCCGCGAGAATTTTAATTTAGCGATCAAGCACTTAGAAAGTCTCGGATACATCATTAAAGATATTGAGTTACCGCATGTGAAGTATGCATTGCCGGCGTACTACATCATGCTTCCAGGCGAAGCATCTTCAAACCTCGCTCGTTTTGATGGAGTGAAATATGGTTTGCATGTTCCGGGTGATAAATTACTCGATGAATACCTGCAGACACGTGGTCAGGGTTTTGGTCCCGAGGTTCGTCGCCGTATTTTGTTGGGCACATATGTGCTCTCGTCGGGATACTATGATGCGTATTATAATAAGTCACAGGAAGTAAGAAAGTTGATCGCCAAAGATTTTGACGAAGCGTGGAAATCCGTCGATCTTATCTTGACCCCAACGTCACCAACACTGCCTTTTAAATTGGGAGAAAAAACAGCTGATCCGGTTTCGATGTACTTGGCGGATGTTTTTACAGTACCTTCGAATATCGTCGGTATTCCAACAATTTCCGTACCGTCAGGAACAAGGGAAGTCGAAGGTAAAACCTTACCTTATGGTGTTCAGTTTTTTTCACCACTCTGTCGTGAAGATCTTTTGTTTAAGGTCGGTAAAGAATTTTTAGGAGAATAGGATTGGGGAAAGTTTGTTAAAATGTATGTGGTTCATCACAAATAAAAATGGCAGATAAAAAAGCACCACCACCAAAAGCTACACACCCAGCGACGCCGGTTATTATTATGTTTGTTGTGGCAACGATACTTGCTGCGCTCGTTGTGTCCTTTGAGCGGTTTCTTGCAAGTCACTCTCTCCTTGCGGATTTTTTGGCGACATTGTGGCTTTTTGTTCAGGGTAAAGCAACATTTGCCGAAGTTGTTGCTGCGACCGGTAGCCCGTTTGTTGCCTCAGGAGTTTTATTTTTGAAAATACTCTCATTTATTTTTTCAGTATGTATGGTTTGGGTAATTGTGTGGACGTACCGTAAGTATTCCCAAGTTGAAAAAAAATTAAAGGCACCAACATATCCGCCAAAAGAAATTTTTTATGGTGTTGAAACCGAACAAAAAGAATACGTAAATCCAAAGTGGGCAAAGGTTTTGGCGCACGTTAATTCTACAAACCCGAGCGATTGGCGATTGGCGATTCTTGAAGCCGATATCATCCTAAACGAAATGCTCGACAAGATGGGCTACCACGGTGCGACGATGGGGGACAAACTCAAGTCGATTGAGCCAAGTGATTTTAGTACTCTTCAGGAGGCTTGGGAGGCGCATAAGGTTCGTAATGCAATCGCTCACGAAGGTTCAGATTTGAATTTAAATAAAGCAGAAGCTGAACGAGTGGTACGCCTTTTTGAAAAAGTGTTTAAAGAGTTTAAGTTTATTTAGTTTATTCGACCGAGCGTTTTCGGGAAGTATCACGAGTCCTGATCAATTTTGTTACTTTATTTGGGGGTGACCTTGTTCGGTCTATTATATGTGTTATTATGGGATTCTAGTTTCTTTTGGGCTATATAGCGGGGTAGAGTAACGGTAACTCGCAAGGCTCATAACCTTGAGATTCCCGGTTCAAATCCGGGCTCCGCAACAAGTAAAAGTCTTATGTCGAGGTAGCTCAGTTGGTAGAGCACGGGACTCATAAGCCCGGGGTCGCGGGTCCGATCCCCGCCCTCGACACAGCAATTGATTGGTAGGGGAAAGTTTGTTACATTATATCAACCAGGATTTGCGGCCATACATTCGTATGTCCGTTTCGTTCGCGGATGATGTCCACGTAAGTGTGTCCACCATCCCGTTCACTTGCGGCCATAGCTCAACTGGTTAGAGCACTCGCCTGTCACGTGAGAGGTTGCCGGTTCGAGCCCGGTTGGCCGCGCAGTATTGTGTCGTAATGGTATTGTGCTACAAGTGACTTACTAAATGTGAAAGGCATCCCGTATGGGTGCCTTTCGTTGTTATATGCCTATTTTCCCTGCATTTTTATAAGCTCCCGCAAGTATTCAAAATCTCTGAAATTACTGCCTGCAAATTGTTCGATTTCTTTTGCTGTTCGGTTGCCGCGGCCAAGTACAATCACTTCCTTCCCACTTTCTTTAAGGTGTTTGGGTACTGGCAGGAAGTCGCCGTCGCCGTATTTTTATCATTGACAATAACCACAATGAGGTGTATAATAGTAATTAGATAGAACCTTGAAACTACTTGTGTTTGCTACAGCGTAGAGTATCTAAATGGATTTTCTGCGCTGTGGCAAAACGCCAAAGTCCCTAGACCTCGGGAAGAGGCAGAAGGCCGACAAACAGTTGGCAAGGAGTATTTTATGAAGTACGGTTGTAGCAACTCTAGGTCAGGTCCAGGCGGTGTGGAACAAGCTCGGTGACCAAGTGGCGTCCGGCGGTTCCCCGCTGGCAAAGCTGATGTGGTCATCAAGGACCACATTGTGAACTGCAACGCCTACCCATTCCTCCCGAAGGGCTGGAAGGTCGAGTCGCACCAGAAGCAGGGTGAGCTCGCGCTTGTCCGCAAAGGTGACGACCTCTGGCTCGACGACAAGAAGATTGATTTCTTCCTGTCGGAAAAACAGAAGAATGGAACCGTCGGTGGCAACGACCTCCGCAAGGAGCTCGAGGGCAGACCTGTTCTGAACGCCAACGTCCTCGACTTCCTGCTCGCTCACCCCGAACTCATCCCCGAGTCCTGGAAGGTCGACGAGCAGGGCAGAACCCGCCTCCTCTTCTTCTGGGGAACAATCTACCGCCTCTCTTACAGCGACCTCTGCGTTCGGTGTCTGTGCTGGCACGGCGGCGGGTGGTTCTGGCGCAACATTTGGCTAGACAACGGCTGGAGCGTCAGCCACCCCGCGGCGGTCCTTGCAAGTTGGTCCTCGGAATTTGGTCACTTGGGTTTATAGTAGACTCAACGTAAGCCTCGATGAAAGTCGGGGCTTTTTCTATACCTAAAACCTTTACTAATTTTTAAATTTATTTTCTAAAACCCTATTCACATTGACGGTGAACGATCGTTCACCTATACTCTTTATATATCAAAACGTTAGAAAATTAATAAAAATCATGGCCATTACACACATTGCACCTGTATTAGAAAAAAGAATTGCGGAGCTTAATAAAAAAATTGATTCCAAGATTCTCCGTGGCAAACCGTACAAAAACGAAGCGCGCGAGCACCGAGCACTTCTTTCAAGGCTAAAGAATCTTGCTCGCCAAAACTATTTTAGTAACTCATTTTCTTTTCTGCATTTTCTGTAATCAATCCTTGTTTATATGAATGAACAATACAAACAAAAGATTCTCGCTTTCTATTCCACACACAAACGCATGCCGGTGTATCGTGAAATCATGTCTCTCCTTGGTTTCAAATCTAAAAATTCTGTTCACAAACTTATTCAAAAACTTATCGACGAAGGTGCTGTCGAAAGGGATTCGAGTCGACGTTTGATTCCTAAAAAGCTTTTGGGTGAGGTGCCGTTACTCGGCCTCGTGAAGGCAGGTTTTCCATCAGCCTCCGAAGAACAAATGCTTGACTCAATGAACATAGACGAGTTTTTGATTCGACGTAAGGAGGCAACATATCTACTTGAAGTCGACGGAGATTCGATGATAGATGCACACATTGCACCGGGGGATTTGGTAATTGCAGAAAGGGCTATAACTGCTCGCGATGGGGATATTGTTATTGCTGAAGTCGATGGTGAATGGACGATGAAGTATTTTAAACAAAAGCTGGGCCGTGTCTGGCTTGAGCCCGCAAATAAAAAATACAAACCGATTTATCCCACACAGGAGCTCAAAATCACTGCAGTAGTTAAGGGTGTCATAAGAAAATATGGACGCTAAATCCCAAGAGTTTCCACGGGCGATTTTGCATGTGGACGGCGACGCATTTTTTGTTTCTTGCGAGGTTGCTTGTAATCCTGCCCTTCGTGGTAAGCCGGTTGTCACTGGCGCAGACAAACGGATTGCATCAGCGATGAGTTATGAAGCAAAGGCTTTGGGTGTTGGGCGAGGTATGCCCGTGTACCAAATTAGAAGAGATTTTCCGCAGGTCATTATTATTCCTTCGCATTATCGACTATATGAAATTTTCTCACAGAGAATGTTTAAGATTGTCTCTCGGTTTACACCTCTTGTGGAGTGGTACAGTATCGATGAGTGTTTCGCTGACATTACGGGCCTAGACCAGGAACTCGGTCTTTCATACGAAGCTATTGCTCTAAAAATCCAGGAAACATTACGCGCCGAGCTCGGTATCACATTTTCTATGGGTCTTTCGGTTAACAAGGTACTGTCCAAGGTCGCCTCAAAATGGAACAAACCAGCTGGTAAGACCATCATTCCTTTTTCAGGTATTAATTTTTATTTACAGAATGTTCCTGTTGGCAAGGTTTGGGGTATTGGCCCGCAGACCAGTAGCTATCTCTCGAGGCTCGGTATCGTTACTGCACAAGATTTTGTTAATAAAAAAGAAAGTTGGGTAGAGGAAAACTGTGCGAAACCCCTTGTTGAGATTTGGCACGAGCTTTCTGGGCGTACTATTAATGATGTTCGTTCGGGTGGGCGAGAGAACCACAAATCTTTTAACAGTACTGAAACCTTTATGCCACCTACACGTGACCCAGCTTTTCTTTTTTCTGAATTATCCCGACACATTGAAAGCGTGGCCAGGAGTGCTCGTCGCGAATCGCTTGCTGCCACCAGGGTTTCTTTTTTTCTTAAAACTCGCGATTTTCGTTATCGTCGAATGGAGTGCGTTTTGTCATCACCAACGGCTCTTCCAAGCGTGATTCTAGAGTCTGTACGTAATGCTTTTGGTTCAGTATACGACCCAGGTTTGATTTATCGGGCCACTGGAGTCACCCTTTTTGGTTTGGTTCCACTGTCCCATGTATCCCGTAATCTTTTTGAGATCGAAAACGATGCCGGATCATCTGGGGGCATATACGGCGTTGTCGACGATTTGGTTAGTCGATACGGAAGTCGGGCGGTTTATGTGTGTTCAAGTTTCGCAGCAATTGGTTCCCGCAAAAAGAAAGAAAGACATTTTTCTATTCCTATTTTAGGAAAAGTATACTGATTGAAAAAGACTGGATACTGTACTATCATCATCTCACTAGGAATCGTGCCGTTGTAGCTGTTTTGGTAGGTATAGGAATCGTGCCGTTGTAGCTGTTTTGGTAGGTATAGGAATCGTGCCGTTGTAGCTGTTTTGGTAGGTATAGGAATCGTGCCGTTGTAGCTGTTTTGGTAGGTATAGGAATCGTGCCGTTGTAGCTCAGCTGGTAGAGCACGTCATTGGTAATGACGAGGTCTCCGGTTCAATCCCGGACAACGGCTCCATTAGTTTTACGTACTGAGGATGGTAAAAAGTAGGGTAGCCTGTGCATGTGGTGAAATAAAACTCTATGGGTCTGCTATAATTATACTTATTGTTCCTCACAATCTATTATATGTACGAGCCCAAGAACATTTCTATTAAAAAGTGTGCCCAGATTGTGTTGATCGTGATACTTTTTCTAGGTTTTTCCACTGCGGGTGGTTCTTTTGTTGATGCTTCTGAGACTGACGGGACGATAGACTCCACCAATCGATATGGGTGGAGCGAAAACACTGGTTGGATTGATTTTGGCTCCAGTGGCGGAGCTGTGCACGTTGTAGATTCTGCGCTTACGGGTTATGTGTACGGGGAAAATATCGGTTGGATTTCTTTGAACTGTTCAAATGATTCAAGTTGCGGTACCACTAACTATGCCGTAGTGAACAATAGTGAAGGTGATCTTTCGGGCTACGCATGGTCTGAAAATACCGGATGGGTAGATTTTGAAAATGTTGCCATTGATTCAAGTGGAATTTTTTCTGGGTATGCATATGGGGAAAACATTGGAAATATTGTTTTCGGTAATACTTCCAACAAGGTCGTGACGGACTGGAGACCCGTATCATCAAGAAGTGTTGAACCTCCCGAACCCGAACCTGAGGAGGGTGGTGACGGTGGAAGCCGTGGCAGTAGTGGAGGTAGAAAACGTTCCGTATCACCTGAGTTGCCGGATACGAATACTGTTCAGAACGCAACAGCAATACTCACTTCAATTATCCCAGGAAAAATTTCTGGGACCCTTGATTCGTTAACGTCTAATTTTTTTGGTTTATTAAAACCTGAACCAGAACCGACACCAGTTGCAGTAAAACCTATTGAAGAATCTGTACCACAAGATGCGCAATTTGTTTTTAGGGGTGGCGTAGCTCTTTCTGATAACCGTCTCCAGCGTTTTCTTTTTGATCCACTTCCAGAAAATTTATCTAGCCTCGCTCTAAACTTCCCGGAAGTTGGCAGTATATTTTCTTTAGTTGGTGTTAATAAAATAGGGGATATTCAAAAATTAGCAGACGTGCGAATCCATGCCCCTACATTTGGAAGGTTGCCGGATAAAAAAAATGTTCCACCCGACACAATCTTTGCTCGTTCAACCGGAGGAAAAATTGATGTTGACATTGTTTTAAGCCTCACAGATTCTGGCGACGTTCGTTCAACACTTAAAACTGTTACTGGTCAAGAATTAACCCTTGCAATTAAGCCAAGCAAGAAAGCAAAAAGTGTCGAAGGTCGCGTGTTGTTGTATCCAGAAAGCGTTTTTAGCAAAGCTGATACCAAACCTTCGTCATTTCTAGCTTCAGCCTTGTCCGCAATTAAATTTGCTAGGGCGCCGAGTGCTTCAAATGCCCGCCTTGACCAAACCATTGTTGATACGTTCACATACCAGGATTCAGAGGGGGATGGGATTTATGAAGGTAGTCTGACCCTCTCGGGAGTTTCTGGAAGATATCGAATACAAACAACCGTTGTACACGCTGACGGCAGTACTCCAAAGGAAATAAGTCTGGTTACTGTTGTTGATCCCCAGGGTTACGTATATAGAAAAGCTGGGAGTGACGAGGCTCGTGTTGGGGATGCTGAAGTTTCCTTGTACTCTAAAAATCTAGAAACAGGTGAATTTGAATTATGGGATGCCACGAGTTTTTTGCAGGATAATCCGCAATTAACTGACAAATCAGGCTCGTATTCTTTTCTTGTTCCTAAGGGTGAGTACTATCTACAGGTAACTGCAGATGGGTATACGGAAAAAACAGGAGAAGTTTTTGAGGTAAGGGTTGGTGGCAGTGTGAGTGAAAATATTGAGCTCGAAAGGCGTGGTTTCTGGAGTCGATTACTAGGTATTTTTAAATAAATTTCCTTAACATGAATAAAAGATTTTTTATCGGGCTCGTTTCTGTTCTTGTCATAATGAACATTCTCACGGTTGTTTTTTATGTAGGAGCGAGAAATGATGTGAAAAAGGCTGAGTTGCAGTTGGCCGAAAGAAATCAAAACATAAAGGTTAAGAATTTTATGCTGGTTTTCATTGAAACCGTCCTCATTGCCCCAGGAGAAGTGAGTTTTGAAAATCGACTAAGATTAGAGAACGATGTCCGTGCAATTGGTGACAAAGAGTTGTTGCAATTGTGGGAGAAATTTGTTGGAAGTGTAGACAAGGCTGAGGCTGAGGTAAACCTAGAAAATCTTTTGGCTGGGTTGGCAAAAAAGATATAATTATTAATTACTATAGAAATATTATGAGAAATTTTACTAAAATTGCTACGGTCGTAATTCTTACTTTGGCGTTTTCTTTTACGACCGTTTTTGCAGGATCCCTTACTCCGCCGGGTTCAACCGCCGATACGATGTACACGCTAACCAACCTGTACAATCTTTTTGCTGGGACTTCAGCAACAGTTGGCTCGGGTGCAATCCCTTCGACTCCGGGTTCTGCATCGCCAACTTTCCATACGCTGACAGAGGTCTACAATGCAATTTTTGGTGAAATTGATAATCTTTCTAACAATACGATTGCTAGCGGTACATCAGCGTTCGGTTTTACTGGTGGTTTGAGCCTCGCGTGTATTACAGAAATTTTTAACGGTACAGCCAATTTGGTTGGGGCCGGCGTCGACGGTAGTGGAGACGGTTCGAATCGTTGGTGTATGAAGGAAACCGGAGACGCTGTAGCTGGAGAAATAGTTTCTGGGAAAAAAGCATGGGTTGATGGGCTTGAGGTTACCGGAAGTATGACTGCAAGAACGGGTGACACAGCTGTGGTAACTTCTGCAACATCTACGAACACCCTTTTACTTACAGCACCATCCGGGTATTACAATGGTTCCGCGACAATTTCAACAACGAGTCCAACGTTTACAGCAGCAAATATTAAAAGTGGGACCTATTTGTTTGGAATTATTGGAACCGCTTCTTCACTTACATATGGTGACAACGATGCAAGTAAGGTTCTAACAACGGCTTCTTTTCCCGGAACTGCGGTCCCAGCAGCACTGCTTAAAACAAAACAAGCGATTTGCTATGCTACCGATGGTTCTACTGTTTCGTGTTCTGGTACTGGGCAAGACGGTGAACTTCAGAAGGGAATCGCGCGTTCGTATACAGACAATGGAGATGGCACAATTACAGATAATTCTACGGGGTTGGTCTGGCAAAAACAGGATGATGCGGTCACTCGTACATGGGCGAATGCTTTGACGTTTTGTAATACAAACGCCGCAGGCCTATCTGGTAGTGGTTGGCGTATGCCGAATGCGTACGAACTTTATAGTATTCTAGATTTTTCTGTATCAGCAAACCCATCAATCGATGGAACTTACTTTCCTTCAACTAATTCTGGTAATTATTGGACGTCGACATCTCGTCCAATCATAACAGCAAGTGCGATCACTGTCAATTTTTTGGGTGGTGGAGCAGGACTTCTACCAAAAAGCCTCTCCACCACGGTTTTTATTCGGTGTGTACGTGGCTAGTTTAACCTGACTCGACCTGGAATTAACCTCGAATATTTGTTAGGGTAGGTTCGTATTATATTTTTAGTTTTG
>Ga0209591_10001742_pt1 | contig 26638 bp, 22 predicted proteins | sample MAT01_FD_187207 | JGI IMG/M metagenome (GOLD analysis project Ga0209591, IMG submission 187207) | Freshwater microbial communities from Lake Fryxell liftoff mats and glacier meltwater in Antarctica - MAT-01 (SPAdes) (version 2) | ecosystem: Environmental > Aquatic > Freshwater > Ice > Liftoff... | reverse complement strand
TGGCCGCCCCCGCCCCCGCCCCGAGCCCCCACCGCACCGGTCCCTTGAGCGGCGTGCGCGTGCTCGACCTCAGCGCCTACATCGCCGGCCCGTATGGCTGCACACTGCTGGCCGACCAAGGCGCCGACGTCATCAAGGTCGAACCTCCCACGGGCGACAACCTGCGCAACTACCCGTCCACACTGCAGGCCGAAAGCCGGGCCTTCATTGGCGTGAACCGCAGCAAGCGCGGCGTCGTGCTCGACCTGAAGCAGCCCACCGACCTGGCGAAACTGCTGCGCATGGTCCGCGAGGCCGACGTGCTCGTGCACAACTTCCGCCCTGGCGTGCCGCGCCGGCTCGGCATTGCGCATGAACAGCTGGAAGTCCTGAACCCGCGCCTGATCTACTGCGCCGTCACAGGCTACGGCGAGAACGGGCCGATGAAGGACAAGGCCGGCTACGACCAGGTGCTGCAGACCCTGACCGGCATGTGTGCGTTGCAGGGCAAACGGGGAGGACCGCCGGAAATTCTTTATGGCTCGGTCGTCGACTATTACGCCGCAGCGCTGGTGGCGTCGGGGGTGGCAGCGGCGCTGTTCGAGCGCGAACGCAGCGGGCTGGGCCAGACGGTCGGCGTGTCCTTGCTGCGCAGTGCGCTGACCATGCAGTCAGCCCGACTCATCTGGGCGGACGGCGAGCCGCTGGACATCGGGCGCGACATGCGCTCGGGCGGCGTCACCGGCATCCACCCGGCGCGGGAAGGGCACCTGTACCTGTCGGCCAACACATCACATTTCTGGGCGGCCCTGTGCCGGTTGACGGGCCTGGACACGCTGGCCCGCAACCCGCGCTACGACAGCGTCAAGAAGCGCGCCGAACATGCCGCCGAAGTGGTGCCGCAGCTGCATGTTGCTCTGGCCACCCGAACTGCCCTGGAATGGGAAGCGCTGCTCGGTGACGAGGTGCCCTGTGCTGCGGCGCGCAAAGTCGAGGACATGTTCGAACACCCGCAGGTTCTCGCCGAAGGCATCGTCGGTGCATTCGAGCATGCCGTCATCGGTCCCTATCGCGGCGTTCGGCAATCCATCCTCTTCGGCCGCACGCCGGGGCCGGAGCCGTTCGCGGCGCCGGCGCTGGGCCAGCACGACGGCGAGCTGGTCGACCTGGCCGGCTTAGATTAGAAGCAATCCAGGGTTGCGGCGCTTGTAGTTGTGGCCGACAACAAGGTCGGCGCCAATGATGTGCTGGCCCGCTACCCCGCTACCCCGCTACCCCGCTACCTGGTACCCGGTAGGCTGGTAGCGAGCGGCAGATGCATCTGGGGGTCCACTTTCTGGAAGTCTGGCTGGCCACTGCAATGCCGGGTTGGAGTCGCTCTGGAGAGATCTCGATAGCGACCCACTTCGGGCGTACGGCAGAAGATATTGACCTCCGCAGCGCTGCCTTCGCGGCGCACCCGGTATGCCGCCCAGCACAGCGCAAGTACGGATCCTCGGCATGCCCGTTTGTCACTGCCTGCGTCGACGCAGCTGCCGATATTGCAGCACACAGAAGCGGCTACACAAAGCCACTCGGATGCGATTCAATACGAAGGGGGCTGAGGCAGCGAAAAGTGCATCAACCAGACAACCAAACCGGAGAACCGATTCGATGGCCAACTACCGAAGCTTCGCCCAACACCTGGATCCCAAGATCGGTCCGAAGCGCATTCTGGCGCTCGATGGGGGCGGTCTGCGTGGGGTGCTGACCCTGGGCATGTTGCTGGAGATCGAGACCATTCTGCGGGCCCAGCACGGAGACGACCCGGACTTCCGGTTGGCCCACTATTTCGACCTCATCGCAGGCACCTCCACCGGCGCCATCATCGCCGCGGCGCTGTCGCTGGGTATGACCGTGGACGAGGTGCACGGCCACTACATGGCTCTCGGAAGATTCGTGTTCAAGCGCACGCTGACGCGCTGGGGCGCACTGCGGGCGAAGTTCGATGGCGACAAGGTGAAGGCTGCCTTGATCGGCGTGTATGGGGACCGGCGGATGGACAGCGTCGACTTCCGCACCGGATTGCTGGTGGTGTCCAAACGGCTGGATACCGGCAGCCCTTGGCCCATCACCAACAATCCGAACGCCAGGTACTTCAATGCCGGCACCCAGTCCACAACAATTCCCAACCGCGAGTACCCGCTGTGGCAGGTGGTGCGCGCCAGCACCGCGGCGCCCACGTTCTTCGACCCTGAGACCATCCGCATCGGCCGCGGCAGCAACGGCTTGAAGCCGCCAACCGGCGACTTTGTGGACGGCGGCGTCAGCCCCTCCAACAACCCCAGCTTGCAGGCGCTCATGACAGCGACGATGGAAGGCTATCGGATGAACTGGGCAGTGGGCGAAGACAAGCTGCTGGTGGTGTCGGTGGGAACGGGCAAGGCCAACCCGGAAGTCGGGCACGCCGGCATCCTGGCCAGCACCGCAGCGTTCCATGCCGTGCTGTCGCTGACCGCGCTGATGGAAGACTGCGCCGACCAGGTCGAAGCGGTCATGCAGTGGCTCTCGCGCAGTCCGACTGCGCGGCCCATCGACCGCGAGATGAGCACGGCCGGGCCTGTGCTCGGCGGCAATGCCGTGTGCAGCTACCTGCGCTACAACGTGCTGCTGCAGAGCGCCTGGTGCGGCGAGAACCTGGGCGAGAAATTCAGCCCCAGGGCGCTGAAGGCGTTGGAGTCAATGGACGAGCCCGACAACATCCCTGAACTGGATCGGGTGGGGCGTCTGGCGGGCAGCAAGTTGGTCAAGGCCGAGCACTTCCCGCTCACTTTCTTGGCGAGTACTTGAGGCGCGTCAGGCCAGAAGTTGTCGGCTGTCGATGACCTCGAGTTCGAAGCGGCCGAGCGCCTTGGCCATGCGCACCATGTGCGCCGTGCCGCCATTGCTTCCCGGGTCCTTGCCGTCCCACAGCGCCAGCAGGGTCACACGATCCGCTCCCCACGACTCCGCCAGTTGCATCACCCAGCGGTTGCCGCGTTCCCAGGGATCGATGGCGGGTCGTCCTTGCAGCCAGCGCGGCAACTCGTCATCGACGGACAACTGCAGCAGCCCGGCACCGCGGGCCTGCACGACGGCCAGGAAGCGAGAGCGCCAGCGGTCGGCATCGGCGAAGGCATGCTTGGCTACCGCCTCGGGCGGTAACGGCAGGCAAAGCCGCGAGGGCAGACCCAGCTCGTTGCACAACTCATGGACAAGGATGTCGGCGCCAGGCGCGGCGCTGGCCAGCACCGTGAGGCTGTCGCCGGCCCCGGCATCGGGCTGCAGCGCCTTCAGCCGTTCAGCGATCAGCACCCGCGCCTTGGCTTCGGCTGCGGCCGGGAAGCGCGGCGGCGCGCCGGCTGAGTCGATGCTGTGCCCCGCGAACACCACCAGATGGTGGCGCCGCGCATGTTTCTTGGCCGTCGCCGGTGGGTCGAAGGCGTCAAAAACCGCCCGCACGGCCTCCGTGCGCAGGCCGAGTTGCGCGAACAGCGCGAGCTGGCCGCTGGTGGCGTCCCATGCGAACGGGTCGTTGGGCGGCACGGCGTCGCGGTAGGCCTGCACCAGCACTGAGGGATCGGCTAACAACTCTTCTTCGGGCTGCGTCAGAAACAGCAGATCGGCGTCGGCTATGTCCGCCCAGATTCGCTCGGACGCAGGCAGCTGCCCGCGGGCACGCGTCACCGAGGCCTGCACGACGTGGGCCAAGGCGGGCAGATCGGTCTGCAGGTCTTCACGGGCCCGGTCAGCGTCCTTCTTGTTGCCCTTGAACAGATTACGCCAAGCGGAAAGTGTCGACAGCATGAGCAGGATGTGCCCCATCTGGAGCGCGGCCACGCCGGGGTAGAAGGCATTCAGGTCACAGTAGAAAGCCTTGCGGTACGAGCCGTAGGACTGCAGCGCGCGGGTGTCCAGCGCGGCCTGCCGTGCCGCAGAGGGCTCGGCCAAACCAGTGAGGCGCGCACGCCAAATCGTCTTCAGGTTGCGGCCTTCAAGCGCCAGCGCTTCGGCGCGCTGCGCGATGCTGCAGCGCTCGGTGTCAAGTACGCGTCGAATGGCCTGGTTGGAGGACTCCAGCAACACTTCGCTGCCGCTGCTGCGGGACTGGCGTTCGTAGATGTTGGCCAGCGCCAGGTTGGTTTCGATGTCGGCAGTGGCCATCTGGCGCAAGGTTTCCCAACTGTCGCGCGCACCGCTGAGGTCCTTGAGCTTCCACTGCGCCCGCGCAACGCGGCGCAGGCCGTCCCACTGGAAGCGCTGACCGGCAAGGTCCTCCGCGATCACGCGCAGCCAGCCCTTGTCGTTCGACTTCTGGGCGCACTCAACCTCTTCGATGAAGTCCAGCGGTACAGCGGTCACCCCGGACGGGTCGGCCTCGACCAGCGCGGGCATCATCAGAAAGATGGGACTGTCGGTGTCCCGGCTGCTGCGCAGGCTGGCCTGGATGGTCTCCACCAGCGCGTCCAAGCTTGCGGCGGGATCGCTGGTGTTGTACTTCAGGTAGCGGTCGGTGGAGAGGTCGAAAGGCGTGGTGTCGGCCGAAGGATTCCCTTTGATCATCACCGTGTGCTTCTTGCGCAAGGCATGGCGCACACCGAGCTCGTAGAACACATTGGCGTTGTGCACGGTGATGTCGCAGATCACGATGTCGGCCTCGAGGATGAGCGCGAACATGTCGGCGCGAATGTTGCCGGCGTCCACCACTTCGCCTGTGGTGCCACCGGCCAATCCGCAGCGCGCCAGCGCCGGAGCGATCAATGTGAGGTGGACCCGCTCGAAGTCGATGGACTGACCCGACGAGTCCGTCTTCACCCCGAAGCCGCGAATGATGAAAGCGCGTTGTTTGCTCATGCTCGGTTCGCCTCGTTGGGTTCGTTTGCTTCAGATGCCTTCATCGGGGTCGGGCTCATACATCGTCTCGAACTTGTCGGCGCTGATGGCGTAGCTGTCGCTGCCGTCTTCACCGTTGGAGACCAGCCAGTCGCCGGTTTCGTGGTGGGTACGCCCTTCTTTGGTGGCCACGCTGCCAGCCTCTACGGCGCGCTCGGCCCACACGGGTGTGGACTTCAACCAGCGCCCCGGGCCGGTCTGTCGGTAGGTGCTGGCGAAGCTGTCGGCGGCGACCGTGTAGACATCACCGTCGTTGTCGACCAGCCAGTCACCGGGCTTGGCGTGCTGCGAATCCCCCCACTTGGTGTAGCCAAAGCTCTCGAAATCGAGTGCCAGCCGCACGGCGGTGACGGCTTGATCCTGCTTGCGACGAAAGCGTTGGCGCATGACTGGTCTCCTAGAGGCTCCGACAGATCTGGCGTCATTGCGAGCCGGCTTCGACAGCCTCAAGCAAAGGGTTCGAGGCACAAACTGATCTCGGCGCCGAGGTGCAAGCATGGCCGCCTGGCTACAAATCGAGCTTGCTGATGTTATCGGCCAGAAACGGCAACACGCGGTCGGCCACCGCGCCCTTGATGCTGTCCAGCCGGCTACCGACGATACCGAGCCGGCCGTCGGCGGTGCGCAGTTTGGACTCCTGGTTGGAGAACTTGAAGAACAGCACCTGTGTGATGGTGCGGTTGGCGTCGATGGCCACCGCCAGCAGCTTGATCGCGATCGCCGGGTCAGCACCGGGTGTCGCGTCGACGTAGCCGAACTGAAAGGTCGCACCGCTGGCATGCTGGCTGGCGCGGTCGAACACGGTGATCCAGGGGCTGCCGCTGTCCATCGACTCCAGGCCCTTCAGCACGGAGATAACCATTGATGTCACCGCCACCGCAGGCCCCAGAACCCCGGCCAGCACCGGGATGATCGCTTTATGAACGTCCAGCCCGGTGTCCTCCAGCTGACGCTCCTGCAGGCTCATCGATTCCACTGTCCAGCCGATGTTCTGCAGCACCTGAACGTACTTCTGGTACCAGGCCATCTGGTCGGGGTTGCCGGCAGTGGCCTTGTTGGCCGCCAGTTGCGCCAGCAGCAGACAGTCGGCGACCGCCGCGCGCTGCGGTGGCGCCACCTGGGCGCTGAACTCGGTCACCTGCGCGCCCACCGTCGCGACCTCGGGCTGGTCGCTGAACGTCACCGGTTCGGCGGCGCTCTCGAGTTGCGGCCCGGCAAACGGCAGGTCCAGCGACTGGACGAAATCGACGGCGAAATCGAGACTCGCAAGTGGCTTCATCGGAGTTCTCCACCGGGTTGTTAGGGGTTGGATGATGCCCCGGGCTGGCTTCAGAATTGGGCAGGGAGGTGGTTGCTTCCAGCTTCAACTTAGGGGACCCTCAATGTCTTCTGCGGCCTTTCAGCAAGCCTTGCCCTTCATCCTGCGTTGGGAAGGCGGCTACGTGAACCACCCCAATGACCGTGGCGGTGCCACCAACAAGGGCGTGACGCAGAGGGTCTACGACCGCTGGCGGAGCCAGCAAGGACTGGACGCGCGCGACGTGCGTCAGCTCGATGACCCCGAGATGGACGCGCTGTACGAATCCGGCTACTGGATGCCGCCGAAGTGCCACCTGCTGGTCACGCCGCTGGACCTGGTGCAATTCGACACCGCCGTGAACATGGGTCCGGGCCGGGCCGTGCGCTTCCTGCAGACTGCCGTGGGCACCACACCCGACGGCAACTTCGGCCCCGGCACACAGCAGTGCGTGACCAACTGCGACGCCGACACGGCGTTGATTGCCTACTGCAACACCCGCGAGGCCGTCTACAAAAGCCTGGTGGCCAGGGACCCGACGCAGCAAGTGTTCATGAAGGGCTGGATGAACCGGCTGAACGCGCTGCGCAAGCACGTCGGACTGCCTGGCTTCGAATCAGCTGGCGACGAAGTCGACTACGGCGAGGCCGGCTACATGGCGCGCGTGCCCGACATCGGCGAGGACTCCAGCGTCGATGGCCGCTGAGCCTGCGGCGGCGGCCGTTCGCCCGGAAGACCAGCAGCGCGCCCGCGCAGAGGCGCTTTGCAGACAACTGCGCGCCAAGCCCGACGCGCGCAGCATCAAGGACTCGCGCGCGCTGCTGCTGCCGCTGCGCAACCTGCGCGCCTTCGAATTGCTCGTGCGGCTCGCCGAGGCACTGTGCCGCGTCGACCCGGTCGACCCCCCCGACTCGACCACGCGGCGGCTGTACGCCCAGGGATTGATCGAGACCGGCGCAACGCATGCCGCCATCGCGTTGCTGCGGCAGCTGCTGCAGACCGTGCCGAAGTCGCACCCCGAAGCGGTCGAAGCCGGCGGGCTGATCGGGCGCGCCTACAAGCAGATGTTCTTCGACAGTGCAGACGCGCGTTCGGCGCCAGCGCGGCGCGCCCTGGCTTGCGCGGTGGACGCTTACCGCGCGCCGTACAAGACCGATCCGAAGAAGAACACCTGGCACGGCGTCAACCTGCTGGCGCTGGTCAGCCGAGCGCGGCGCGAAGCCTGGGACGAGATAGCGCCGACGGTTGACCCGGCAAAGCTCGCACGGCAACTGCAGGCAACGCTGGAGGCGGTTCCGCCCAAGGCTCGCGACGACTGGCACCTGCCGACGCTGGCAGAGGTGACGCTGGGGCTGGCGTTGGCCACCGGCGAGCTTGATCCGGTCGAGACGCTGCTGAAACAATACATTGCCGACCCGCAGGTCAAGGCCTTCCAGGTTGCCAGCACGCTGCGCCAGTTTGTCGAGGTCTGGGGTCTGGAGCACTTGACCGCGCGCACGCCGGGCATCGCGCTGAAGGGCGCCGCGCTGCAGCGCGCCCGCGCGCTGGTCGAGATACTGCGCGCACGATTGCTGCAATTACCCGGCGGCGAACTGGTGTTGCATGCGGTGCAAGCCAAGCCGGCGCGGGCGCTGGCCCTACGGACGAAGACGCAAGCGGCCACCGAGCCTCCGGCCGGGCAGCTCGAAGCCGTGCTCGGCGTCGACGGACCGCAGACCTACCGCTGGTGGCGCGCCGGCGTCGACGCTGCGCGTTCGGTGGGCGTGGTGCGTCAACGGCTGGGTCAGCGCACCGGCACCGGCTTCCTGGTGTGTGCCGGCGACTTCGGCCTGGCCGACAAGATGCCGGCCGATACGCGGCTGCTGATGACCAACTATCACGTCGTCAACCCCGACGGCGTGGTCCCTCGCAGCCTGCGCCCTGACCAGGCCGAGGTGGTGTTCGAGGCCGTGGATCCGAACGTCGCCTACAGGGTCACCGAGCTGCTGTGGTGCTCCCCCATCGAGCAGCACGATTGCGCGCTGCTGCAGTTGGAGGGCGCACCCGCCGGGCTGCCGTCGCTGCCGCTGGGCAGCGCGCTGCCCGCGCTGCCGCCGACCGAGCAGAAGAAGCGCCCTCGCGTCTACATCGTGGGCTACCCGGGCGGGCGTGAGCTGTCGTTCAGCTTCCAGGACAACGAGGTGCTTGACCACGAGGGTCCGACCTCCGGTCAGCCAAAAACCGAGGGCGTCGTGCGCATTCATTACCGTGCGCCGACCGAGGGCGGCAGTTCGGGCAGTCCGGTGTTCGACGAAACCAGTTGGACCGTGGTCGCGCTGCACCACAGTGGCGGGCAGCGCGGCATGCCGCGGCTCAACGGCGCGGCAGGCAGCTATGCAGCCAATGAAGGGTTGGCGATGGGGCCTTTGCTTGTCGCGGCGCGGGCGGCGTTGCTGGCCAACATCGGCCAGACGGAGCCTTCGGTGGTCGGCAGCTGATTGGTAGCTTGCTTTGAATGCCGACTGACGGGCATCGTCGTGGCGAAAGTGTCTGACCGCAATCGACCCCATCCGGAAATGTCGTCGGCAAAGTAGAGCGTCTTGAAGCGGTCGGTCAACGGTGTAGCCGAGGCGGTTGCATTAGGACAGCCAGCCGTTGCATAAACTCGATCTGGCCTTGGGTGATGTCGAGCGGGCAGTGATGCGCAGCGATTTCTTTTGACAAGCGCAGCATGCCGGCAACGGCTGTCGCTTGGCTGGCGGAGCGGCCACGCAGGTTGAATCAGCCCATGGCGGATTCATCGGCGGTGCGCTGGCAAAGCCGGGCTCACTTTGCCAGCGGGCCTACAGCGCCACGGTCTGCCGCACCGCGCGCTCCCACAGCGCCCTGCGCTCCAGGGCCCGGTCGCGCGGCAATGTCGGGTGAAAGGTGGGTTCGACTTGCCACTGCGCGGCCCATTGGTCGAGGCTGCTGCAGACGCCCGCTGACAGTCCGGCGAGGTAGGCCGCGCCCAGTGCGGTGGTCTCGATGACCTTCGGCCGCACCACCGGGATGCCGAGAAGGTCAGCCTGGATCTGCATCAGCAGGTCGTTGACGCAGGCGCCGCCGTCGACACGCAACTCGGCCACCGGCATGCCGCCGGCTGCCGCCACGCGCTTCGGCGTTCCAGCAAGGCGCACCCAGCCCGGTGAAGGCCGGCACGAAGATCACGCCGCCGCTGTCGGGCACGCTTTCGCCCAGCGCCAGAACCTCGCCGCTGGCGCGGATCGCGCGCAGCCCGTCGCGCAGTTATTGCACCACCGCGCCGCCGATGAAGACGCTGCCTTCGAGAGCGAACTCGGGCGTCCATGCCGGCGCCGGGCCACCACAAGCCGGCGTGGCGCCCCTTTGGCGGGGAGGCGCATAGCGTTGTGGGGGCGCCATCACATTGGGCTGTGCGGCGCTGGTGGTGATGAGGCCGTTGCTGCGGGTCTGGAACTGCCCTCCGGTGTGCATCAGCATGAAGCAGCCGGTGCCGCAGGTGTTCTTCGCCAACCCGGCCTTGAAGCAGGCCTGGCCGAACAGCGCGGCCTGCTGGTCGCCTGCCATGCCGCCGACTGGCAGCTCTGCGCCCAGGTGTTCGGCGCGCGTGTGACCGAACTCGCAACTCGAAGGCCGCACGGTGGGCCGCATTTCGCGCGGCACGCGCAGCAAGGCCAGCAGTTCGTCGTCCCACTGGTTGCTGTGCACGTTGAGCATCAAGGTGCGCGAAGCGATGCTGACGTCGGTGGCCTGCACCGCGCCGTTCGTCAGCTGCCACAGCAGCCAGCTGTCGACGGTGCCGAAGGCCAGCTCGCCGCGCTCTGCGGCCGCCCGTGCACCGCCGACATGGTCGACGATCCACCGCAGCTTGGTGCCGGAGAAGTAGGCGTCGACGATCAGCCCGGTCTGGCGGCGGAAGGTCGCCTCGAAGCCCTGGGCGCGCAGTGCGGCGAAGGTCGGCCCGGCTCGGCGCGCCGGTCTTGCCAGACGATGGCGTTGTAGATCGGCAGGCCCGTGCGACGGTTCCAGACCACGGTGGTCTCGCGCTGGTTGGCGATGCCGATGGCCGCGATGTCGGCAGTGCCCAGGCCGGCGGTGACAAGCACCTCGCGGGCGGTAGCCAGCTGGCTTTGCCAAAGCTCCATCGGGTCGTGCTCGACCCAGCCCGGCTGCGCGTAGATCTGGCGGAATTAACGCTGCGCCATCGCGACGATCTGCCCCTGCGCGTTGAAGACGATGCTGCGCAAGCTGGAGGTGCCCTGGTCGAGGGCGAGCAAATGGGTTCTCACGGGCGGGTTTTCACGGGCGATTCTTCATGCGCTGCACACCTTGCAGATGACACCGGCCTGCGTCAACAGCGCCGGGAACGGCTCGGGGGGAGGCTGGTCGGTGAACAGCCGGTCGACCTGGTCGAGCCGCCCGAGTTCGACCATCGCCGGGCGGTTGAACTTGCTGTGGTCCGCCGCCAGCCAGACCTCACGCGCGTGGCCGATGATCGCCTGCGCGACCTTCACCTCGCGGTAGTCGTAGTCGCGCAGCGTGCCATCGGCCTCGATCGCCGAGATGCCGATCAGCGCGATGTCGACGTGGAACTGCTGGATGAAGTCGACCGTCACCTCACCGACGATGCCGCGGTCGCGGCCACGCACCACGCCGCCGGCGACGATGACCTCGCATGCCGCGTTGTCCGACAGGATCGCCGCTACGTTGAGGTTGTTGGTGATCACGCGCAAGCCCTGGTGGCCGAGCAATTCGCGGGCGATGGCCTCGGTGGTGGTGCCGATGTTGATGATCAGCGAGCAGTGGTCGGGCACCGCTTGAGCCACCGCCCGCGCGATGCGGCGCTTGGCGTCGTCGTTGAGCCGCTGGCGCTGGCGGTAGGCGATGTTCTCGGTGGTGGAACTCGGCAGCCGCACGCCGCCGTGAAAGCGCGTCAGCAGCCCTGCGTCGGCGAGCAGGCGCACATCGCGCCGCACGGTTTGCAGCGTGACAGCAAAACGCTCGGCCAGCGCTTCGACGGAGGCGCTGCCCAGACGACGCACTTCTTCAAGCAGGTCAAGCTGGCGAGGGCTGGGCTCCATGCAATCGAATCTAAACGAGCCAATACGAACCTACATCAGGGTTTATGTGAAGCAGAAGCGAACACCTAACGAACACAATTACTGCGGAACGAACACATGTACCGCTCTGCAGCGGTCAAGGACTTTCGCATTCACAGCCTGACGCCAAGCCAGTTCCCGTGACATCGACGCCCCCTTTACCTGTCCGACGAAGCGCTGCCGCACCTGCGGCCTGCGACGTGCTGGTCGTGGGCGGCGGCATCAATGGCGCCGGCATCGCCCGCGACCTGGCCGGCCGCGGGCTGGCGGTGGTGCTGTGCGAGAAGGACGACCTGGCCTCGCATACCTCGTCGTCGTCGACCAAGCTCATCCACGGCGGCTTGCGCTACCTGGAGTATTGCGAGTTCAACCTGGTGCGCAAGGCCCTGGCCGAACGCGAGGGGTTGCTGAAGAGTGCCCCGCACATCATGTGGCCGCTGCGCTTCGTGATGCCGCACGACCCCGGCATGCGGCCGGTTTGGATGATCCGTCTGGGTCTGTTTCTCTACGACCACCTGGCGCGGCGCGCGGTGCTGCCGGGTTCGGCCACCATCGACCTGCGCGGGCATGTCGCTGGGCAGCCGCTGAAAAAGCAGTTCCACCGCGGCTTTGTCTATTCCGACGGCTGGGTCGACGATGCGCGGCTGGTGGTGCTCAACGCGATGGACGCCGCCGCGCGCGGCGCCACGGTGCTGACACGTTGCGCTTGTATCGACGCACAGCGCGGCGCCGACGCGTGGCAGGTGACGCTGCGCAGTGAGGGCGGAGAGTGCGCCAAGGACGGTAGCTGCGGTAACGGCGGTAACGGCGGTAACTTCGGCAAGGGCGGCACGACCCGTACGCTGCGCGCCCGCGCGTTGGTCAACGCCGCCGGCCCGTGGGCTGCGCAATTCCTGGCCGAGCACGCGCACGCACCACGCAGCCTGGCGCTGCGGTTGGTCAAGGGCAGCCACATCGTCGTGCGCAAGCTGTTCGACCACGACCACGCCTACATCTTCCAGAACCCCGACAAGCGCATCATCTTCGCCATTCCCTACGAAGGCGAATTCACGCTGATCGGCACCACCGACGTCGAATACCGCGGCGTCATCGGCGCGGCGCGCATCGACGAAACCGAAATCGCCTACCTGTGCGCGCAGGCCAGCCGCTACTTCGAGCGCCCGGTGCAGCCGGCCGATGTGGTCTGGGCGTACTCGGGCGTGCGCCCGCTGCTCGACGACGAATCGGGCGACCCGTCGGCAGTGACACGCGACTATGCGCTGGAGCTCGACACCCGGGCTGCGCCGCTGCTGAACGTCTGGGGCGGCAAGATCACCACCTTTCGCAAGCTGGCCGAGGAAGCCGCCGACCTGCTGGCCGCGCCGCTGGCCTCGTCGGCGTCGGCCACATCGGCGTCGGCCGCCTCGACGTCGGTGCAGCGCGGCGCGTGGACCGCCGGCGTGGCTTTGCCTGGCGGCGACCTCAGCGCATGGATCGGCGAGGCGGTGCGACCGGACACCGATTTCGAGCGCTTCGTGCAGGCGGTGGCGCGACGCCACCCCTCGTTGCCGTTCCCGCTGGTGCGCCGCCTGTCGCGCGGCTACGGTGCCTGCATCGCCCGGGTAATCGGCAACGAACAACTCGGCGCCGAGGTGGCGCCCGGCCTGTTCGAGGCCGAACTGCACTACCTGCACGACCACGAATGGGCGCGTTGCGCCGACGATGTACTGTGGCGGCGCACCAAACTCGGCCTGCACCTCGACGCTGCACAGCGCGAGCGGGTTGATGCCTGGTGTGCAGCCCACTGGGCCGAGTCCGCCGCAGGCACGGCCATCGACGTGGCCATGGCCGCCACCGAGGTTGCCGCGTCCGAGAGGACTGCATGGAACTGACGCTGAAGGGCATCGAGCAGCGCTGGGGTGCGGCCACGCATTTGTATGCAATGGACCTGACCCTCGTGCCGCGCGCGGTGACGGTGTTGCTGGGCGCCACGCAGGCCGGCAAGACCACGCTGATGCGTGTCATGGCTGGCCTCGATGCGCCCACCGCCGGCCGGGTGGTGGCCGACGGCCGCGACGTCACGGGCATGCCGGTGCGCGAGCGCAACGTCGCCATGGTCTATCAGCAGTTCATCAACTACCCGTCCATGACGGTGGCCGAGAACATCGCCTCGCCGCTCAAGCTGCAGGGCGCACTCAGCCGTGCAGCGGTCGATGCGCGGGTGGCCGAACTCGCCGCCCGGCTGCACATCGAGCCTTTCCTGAAGCGCCTGCCGGCCGAGCTGTCGGGCGGCCAGCAGCAGCGTGTGGCGCTGGCCCGTGCGCTGGCCAAGAAGGCGCCGCTGATGCTGCTCGACGAACCGCTGGTCAACCTCGACTACAAGCTGCGCGAAGAGCTGCGCGACGAGCTGTCGGCGCTGTTCGCCAGTGGCGAGTCGACCGTCGTCTACGCCACCACCGAACCGACCGAAGCCTTGCTGCTGGGCGGCTACACCGCAGTGATGGACGCCGGTGAACTGCTGCAGTACGGGCCCACCGCCGAGGTCTTTCATCGCCCGAAGTCGATGCGCGTGGCGCGGGCCTTCAGCGACCCGCCGATGAATCTGGTCGAGGCCAATGCCAATGCCAACCCCCACGCCGATGGCATTGCGCTGCCGGCCGGCCTGAGCCTGGCGGTGGCGCTGCCGCGCGACCCGCACAACACCGGCGATCGAGCGCTGACCGTCGGCATCCGCGCCAGTGCGCTGCGCATGCAGGCGCGCCCGGGCGACCTGCTGCTGCCAGGCAGCGTCGAGCTGGCCGAGATCTCGGGCTCCGACACCTTTGTTCACGTCAGCACCGCGATCGGTGAGCTGGTGGCGCAGATGTCGGGCGTGCACCAGTTCACCCTCGGCGCGCCGCTCACCCTGCACCTGAGCCCGGCGCAGGTTTATGTCTTCGATGCGCGTGGCGACCTGTTGGTTGCGCCCGAACTCCACCCGGGCAGGCATTGACATGGCCCGCATCGACCTCGACCTGGCCCACGCCTACGCCGCCAACCCGCAGCGCGACGAAGACTACGCGCTGCTGCCGTTGAAGATGACGTTCGAGGACGGCGGCGCCTACGCGCTGCTCGGACCGTCGGGCTGCGGCAAGACCACGCTGCTGAACATCGTCTCGGGGCTCGTCACACCTTCACACGGCGGCCTGCAGTACGACGGGCGCGACGTCACCCGGCTCAGCCCGCAGCAGCGCAACATCGCCCAGGTGTTCCAGTTCCCGGTCATCTACGACACGATGACGGTGGCGCAGAACCTGGCTTTTCCGCTGCGCAACCGCGGCGTGGCGCCCGAGAAGATCAAGGAGCGGGTCGGCAAGGTGGCCGAAATGCTCGACATGAGCGGCCAGCTCAACCTGCGCGCCGCCGGCCTGACGGCAGACGCCAAGCAGAAGATCTCGCTCGGCCGCGGGCTGGTGCGCGAAGACGTATCAGCGGTGCTGTTCGACGAGCCGCTGACGGTGATCGACCCGCACCTCAAGTGGCAATTGCGGCGCAAGCTCAAGCAGATCCACGCCGAGCTGAAGCTGACGCTGATCTATGTCACGCACGACCAGGTCGAGGCGCTGACCTTCGCGCAGGAAGTGGTGGTCATGACGCGCGGCCGGGCGGTGCAGATCGGCAGCGCCAGCGAACTGTTCGAGCGCCCGCGCCACACCTTCGTCGGCAACTTCATCGGCTCGCCGGGCATGAACTTCCTTGCCGCCCACGGCGTGGGCGATGCCATCACGGTGGCCGGCCGCCGGCTGCCTGCGCCAAACAGTATGCTGGCGCGCACCGACGCCTTTACGCTGGGCATCCGGCCCGAATACGTGCGGCTCACTGACGTCAACGCCGCCGGCGCACTGCCGGGCGTGGTGACGAAGGCGCAGGACATTGGCACCTACTGGCTGGTGACGGCGCAGGTCGGCGCTGCTGCCGATGCCTCGGTGGTGCGCGCCCGGCTGAGCCCGGAGCAGGCGATCCCGAATGTGGGTGACACGGTCTGGCTGTCGGTGGTGGATGAGCACACCTGCTATTACGTCAACGAGGAGTTGATTGCATGAGCAGTATCAAACCCGTCAACCAGAAAGCCTGGTGGCTGATCCTGCCGGTCATCATCTGCGTGGCCTTCTCGGCCATCATTCCGCTGATGACGGTGGTGAATTACTCGGTGCAGGACATCATCTCGCCCGAGCGCCGGGTGTTCGTCGGCACCGAATGGTTCAAGGCCGTGATGCGCGACGACGAACTGCACGGCGCGCTGCTGCGCCAGCTGGTCTTCTCGTTCAGCGTGCTGCTGGTTCAGATTCCGCTGGGCATCCTGCTGGCGCTGTCGATGCCGGCCAAGGGCTGGCAGGCCTCGGCAGTGTTGGTGACGGTGTCCATCTCGCTGCTGATTCCGTGGAACGTCGTCGGCACGATCTGGCAGATCTTCGGCCGCACCGACATCGGTCTGCTTGGCGCGTCGCTGGCTGCCATGGGCTTCGATTACAGCTACACAGGCAACCCGACGCACGCCTGGTTCACGGTGCTGGCCATGGACGTCTGGCACTGGACACCGCTGGTCGCACTGCTTTGTTATGCCGGGCTGCGTGCGATCCCCGACGCCTATTACCAGGCTGCGCGCATCGACGGCGCCAGCAAGTTCGCGGTGTTCCGCTACATCCAGTTGCCCAAACTCCGCGGCGTGCTGATGATCGCCGTGCTGCTGCGCTTCATGGACAGCTTCATGATCTATACCGAACCCTTCGTGCTGACCGGCGGCGGCCCGGGCAACAGCACCACCTTTCTCAGCCAGTACCTGACGCAGAAGGCGGTCGGCCAGTTCGATCTCGGCCCGGCGGCGGCGTTCTCGCTGATCTACTTCCTGATCATCCTGCTGCTGTGCTTCATCCTCTACAACTGGATGCAGCGCGTGGGCGCACAGGACAAAGCGGATGGCTCCCATGGCTAAGCGGTTTCAAAAGCGCAGCATCTTTCTGGTGCTGTACCTGGTGTTCGCCATCCTGCCGGTGTACTGGATGGTCAACATGTCATTCCGGACCAACGAGGAGATTCTCTCGAGCTTCAGCCTGTGGCCCGAGAACTTCACCATCGAGCATTACAAGACCATCTTCACCGACGCGTCGTGGTACTCGGGCTACATCAACAGCCTGATCTACGTGGCCATCAACACGGTGGTCTCTTTGCTGGTGGCGCTGCCGGCGGCGTATGCCTTCAGCCGCTACCGCTTTCTCGGCGACAAGCATGTGTTCTTCTGGCTGCTGACCAACCGCATGACGCCGCCGGCGGTGTTTTTGCTGCCGTTCTTCCAGCTTTACACCATGCTGGGCCTGATGGACACGCACATCGCGGTGGCGATGGCGCACCTGCTGTTCAACGTGCCGCTGGCGGTGTGGATTCTTGAAGGCTTCATGAGTAGCGTGCCGCGCGAGATTGATGAGACCGCCTACATCGATGGTTATTCGTTCCCACGTTTCTTCGTCACCATCTTCATCCCGCTGATCAAGGCCGGCGTCGGCGTGACGGCCTTCTTCTGCTTCATGTTCAGCTGGGTCGAGTTGCTGATGGCGCGCACGCTGACCAGCGTCAACGCCAAGCCGATCGTGGCGACCATGACGCGCACCGTGTCGGCGTCGGGCATGGACTGGGGCGTGCTGGCGGCCGCCGGCGTGCTGACCATCGTGCCCGGTGCCATCGTCATCTGGTTCGTGCGCAACTACATCGCCAAGGGTTTCGCGATGGGGAGAGTCTGATGGTTGACCCCCAAGCTCACGTTCGTTCGCGGCCCCCCGAGGAGGCGCATGCCTCCCTCGGGGCGGCCCGTCGGGAGGCCTGATGTTCGAATGGATGGCCTGGACCTTGCCCGTGGCGGTGTTCTTCAGCTGCATCGCGCTGATGTTGGTGGGCATGACGGTGTGGGAGATCAAGTCACCGACGGTCCTGCGCAAAGGCTTCTTGCCGATCGCCACCACGCGTGGTGACCGCCTGTTCATCGGCCTGCTCAGCGCGGCCTATGTGAACTTGGCGTTCGTCGCCACCAGCGAGAGAATGATTGTCTGGTTCGGCCTGGAGCAGGAGCCTTCGATCTGGTTCGGCTTCTTGGCATCGATGTTGTTGCTGGCGCTGATCATGCGCCGCGGCTGACGCTGCGGCTGACTCAGCAAACAGGTTTGAGAAGCGCGCCGGCCACACCTTCCCAGGCGGCAGCGCACGATTTGAACGGGAAGCAAAACCGAGGAGACGACGATGAAGATGCGAATGAACGCGGTGGCTTTTGCCGCCGTCGCGCTGGTCCTGGGCCAGAGCGCATGGGCCGGCGAGGCCGAGGCCAAGAAGTGGATCGACGCCGAGTTCCAGCCGTCCACGCTGAACAAGGACCAGCAGATGGCCGAGATGAAGTGGTTCATCGAAGCGGCCAAGAAGCTGCGGGCCAAAGGCGTGAAGGAGATCTCGGTGGTCTCCGAGACCATCGACACCCACGTCTACGAGAGCAAGACGCTGGCCAAGGCCTTCGAGGAGATCACCGGCATCAAGGTCAAGCACGACCTGATCCAGGAAGGTGACGTCGTCGAGAAGCTGCAAACCAGCATGCAGTCCGGCAAGTCGATCTACGACGGCTGGATCAGCGACTCAGACCTGATCGGTACCCACTACCGCTACGGCAAGATCATGAATCTCACCGATTACATGGCCGGCAAAGGCAAGGAATGGACGAATCCGGGCCTTGACCTGAAGGACTTCATCGGCCTCAGCTTCACCACCGCGCCCGACGGCAAGCTGTACCAGCTGCCCGACCAGCAGTTCGCCAACCTGTACTGGTTCCGCGCCGACCTGTTCGCCCGCCCTGAACTGAAAGCACGGTTCAAGGCCAAGTACGGCTACGACCTGGGCGTGCCGCTGAACTGGAGCGCGTATGAAGACATTGCCGAGTTCTTCAGCATCGACGTGAAGACCATCGACGGCAAGCCGATCTACGGCCACATGGACTACGGCAAGAAGGACCCGTCGCTGGGCTGGCGCTTCACCGACGCCTGGCTGTCGATGGCCGGCACCGCCGACATCGGCATCCCGAACGGCAAACCGGTCGACGAATGGGGCATCCGCACCTCGGCCGACGGCTGCACTCCGCAGGGCGCTTCGGTGTCGCGCGGCGGCGCTACCAACTCGCCGGCTGCTGTTTATGCGCTGACCAAGTACGTCGACTGGATGAAGAAGTACGCGCCCAAGGAAGCCACCGGCATGACCTTCGGCGAAGCCGGCCCGGTGCCGGCGCAGGGCGAGATCGCGCAGCAGATCTTCTGGTACACCGCGTTCACCGCCGGCATGACCAAGCCTGGTCTGCCGGTGGTCAATGCCGACGGCACACCGAAGTGGCGCATGGCACCCGGCCCGAACGGCCCGTACTGGAAACAGGGCATGCAGAACGGCTACCAGGACGTCGGCTCGTGGACCTTCTTCGAGGCGCATGACGCCAACAAGACGGCGGCTGCCTGGCTGTATGCGCAGTTCGTCACCGCCAAGACGACATCGTTAAAAAAGACGATTGTCGGCCTGACGCCCATCCGCGAGAGCGACATCCAGAGCAAGGCGATGACCGATCTGGCGCCCAAGCTCGGCGGCCTGGTCGAGTTCTACCGCAGCCCGGCGCGCGTGGCCTGGACGCCGACCGGCACCAACGTGCCCGACTACCCGAAGCTGGCGCAGCTCTGGTGGAAGAACGTGGCGGTGGCTGTCACTGGCGAGAAGACGCCGCAGGCGGCGATGGACAACCTGGCCGAAGAGATGGACCAGGTGATGGCGCGGCTTGAACGTGCCGGCATGGCGCGCTGCCCGCCCAAGCTCAACCCCAAAGGCGACCCCAACAAGTACCTGAGCGACAAGGGTGCGCCGTGGAAGAAGCTGGCCAATGAAAAGCCGAAGGGCGAAACCATCGCCTACGACACCCTGCTCAACGCCTGGAAGGCGGGCAAGGTTCGCTGAGCCGCGGCTCCAGGTCCGCCTGCGCGGACCTGGACGGGGAAGCGGCCCGAGCCTCTGGTGACGGCGCTGATGGCGCTGATGGCGCTGATGCGCGGCATTGTTCGATCAAGGCCGTGTCTTGCTTCCTCTCCCTGTCCCTGTCCCGCTCCCTTTCTCTGTCCCACTTGCGGGACAAGACGAAACGCCCTGTAGCTGCCTCTCGCCAGCAGCTGCTTTTTCGAATATCGGCCACAGCCTGTGGACGACCTTTCAGCGTGTACGGGAGAACGTGATCCGCGGTGGCCAACCTGGCCGCAGCGTCCAGGGTCGTCGCGTACAGACCCGGCCTGCGGGCAGCATCGACCGCGGCGTGAGCCTGAATCGCGCGCTGTGGATGCTGGCCGACGAAATGAGCAAGCTCAAAGGCTGACCGTCCGGCAATGACTTTCCCTTGAAAGGCATCGCCTCTGGCTCTGTCCGCCGGCGGGCTGGCTGTCCTTTCCGCAGAACTGAGGAGGTACGTATGCGTCAGGACGCCATCGATACCGAGATCGCCTGATGCGATACACGGTCGAGCCAGGCCACACAGGCCACACAGGCCACATAGGCTGGCGCCCAGGCCTGTGCGCGCCTGCTCACGCTGGCCGAAGAGCGCGACTCTGGCCGAGTCCCGCGCATCGCGCGCTTCCTGGCCGCCACCTACAACGGCCAAGCCTTCCAGTTCGACCTGTTCGAGCTCCGCACGATGGAAATCGCCATCAACGACGACATGCTGTGCTGCCTGAACGCGCTGCGCTGGGGCCGCGCCGATCTGCACACCCTGGTTCACGATGGCGATGTGCGCGGGCGCGCCGTCACCGACCGTTGCGGCCGGCGCTGGCCTGAGGGCGAGTAACCACCGCAAGCCAAGGAGGCCGACACCGCATGGCACCCGCAATGCCATGCCGAAGCCGATGATTCTTCGCTGCGATTCATTGGCATGAACCGATCGTTTCGCCTGGACTATGGACTGTCGTGCAGTACCGCCAGAGAGCGACGAATCGGTCGCGCTCACCGGCCACCACTTCGTGTCGGCCGGCTCGCGTGGCGCGGCGCTGGCACATCGAAGGCCAAACGCCGGGCAGACCGACCCGTCGCGGCACGGCCCGCTGCGCGTCCACCACGCGGGTCGGTGCTTAGTGACCGGCATATCCCGGAGTTCCATCCCATGAAAACGCTCGTTCTATGCAACCAGAAGGGGGGCGTAGGCAAGAGTGCCGTCGCCACGCTGCTGGCCCATCATCTGGCTCAGCGCGGAAAACGTGTGCTGGCCATCGACCCGGACCACCAGGGCAACTTCAACGAGCCGCTGCGCACTTCGGGCTGGGCCGCGCTGTCTGCGTTCTCGGCCGATTCGTTGATGACGAGTACCGCGCCGAGCCTGCCAGCACACCCTTTCGTGCTGGTCCCGGCCGATCGCGCGCTGCTCGGGCTGGAACGACAGCCTGCGACGCACACGCCGTTCGTCCGTTACTTCCGCAGCTTCCTTGCGGCGGTGGAAGGCGCCTTCGACGTGTGCGTAGTCGACACCAACCCGAACCCGGACATCCGGTTCATCGCGGCATTGGCCTCGGCCGACTTTGTCCTGTCGCCTGTCCAGCTGAAGCAGGCGCCGATGGATGGCGTCAGCGGGCTAATGAACCACGACCGCGTCGGCCTCCGCAAGATCAAGACGGTACTGAACTCGAAGCTGGTGCTGATCGGGCTGCTACCGACCTTGGTGGAGCCGACGCCGTTGCAGAAGGCCAACTTCCTTCAGGCCGTGCCGCGTTACCACCCGGTGATGATTCGCATCGCCGCAGGCCAGGGCGACTTTGCATCCATTCCGCGGCGCTCGTCCATCGCAGTGGCTCAGGCCGACGGGCTGTGCTCTGGGAGATGAAGAAGAGGCAGCGCGGGATGACTGGCGCGAGATCGAGCCCAGTTTGCGCCGCATAGGCGACATCGTGACGGCCCCGGCCAATTCTGCGGGGGGTGAATCATGCCGCTACAGCTTGACGGCCTCGCCACGCTCGAAACGCCGGCAGCGGATGTTTCCGGGGTTCCTTTGCAGTGGGCCATCGATGCCATCGATGAGAACGCCGAGCAGCCGCGCCACGAGTTCGATACCAACGCACTGCAAGAACTGGCCGACACCGTTCGAGAGCGTGGCGTCCGGCAGCCGATATCGGTTCGGCCGAATCTGCAGCAGTCTGGGCGATGGATCCTGAACTTCGGAGCTCGACGTCTGCGGGCGGCACGACTCGCGGGTCACACCAACATACCCGCGTTCATAGACACCACGGCAGACAACTACGACCAGATGACCGAGAACGAGCAGCGCGAAGGCTTGCGCCCGCTCGTGCCGGCGGACGCGCCGAGTTGACCATGATGGGCGTCAGGGCTGGGTCGAGTTTTATCAACTCACCTCCTCGTGACCGGCTCGGTCTTTTGGTGTTCTTGCGGCTTCCAGCGCCAGGTCTAGCGTGTCCATGAACTCGGTCACCTTGATCGGCTTGGTAAGGTACCTGAAGAACCCGGCTTCCAACCCCTTCTCGATGTCTCTGGGCATTGCGTTCGCGCTTACCGCGATGACGGGGATGAGTGCCGTGGACGGGTTGGCGGCAAGGATCCTGAGTGCTGTGACACCGCTGATGCCAGGCAGGTTGATGTCCATCACGATGACGTCGGGGCGACTGGCTTGCGCCATCTCGAAACCGCTGCGGCCGTCCTTCGCGCTGAGCAGGCTGATGTCTGGGCGCCGCGCCAGAAGCTTCGTGACCAGCATCAGATTGGCCGGGTTGTCTTCGACGTAAAGCACGGTGCGACGATGCGCGCCATCTCTGGTGTCAGGCAACGGGGCCGCAACGGGTGAGCTACCGGCATGGCCCGTCTCGCCGGCACTGGTCACGTTCAACTCGATCCAGAACGCGCTTCCAATGCCGACCGTGCTCTCCACGCCGATCGAGCCCCCCATCAGCTCGACCAGTTGCTTGCTGACGACCAAGCCGATGCCGGTGCCTTCTTCCACGCCCGTTTCCTGGCCGAGGCGGTTGAAGGGCTGGAACAGGTTGGCCAGTTTGTACGGGGTCAAGCCTTCGCCCGTGTCTTGAAAACTCACCCGAACGCGGTCCCCGGGGCGCGGGCGGCTGCTCACCTCGACCGAGCCGCCGACCCGGTTGTATTTGATCGCGTTCGAAAGCAGGTTGACGAATACTTGTTTGATACGCGTGCGATCGGCGCTGGCCCACAAGGACACTTCGGGTTTGGCGAACACCACGCGAATGCCGCTCTTGCGCGCTTGGGGTTCGATCATGGCCTGGCAATCGGCCAGTACCTCGTCGAGTGACAGCGGCTCCAACGACAAGGGAAGCTTGCCAGACTCGATCTGCGCGAGATCCAGGATCTCGTTGATGAGCTCCAGCAGATACCAGCCGGCCTGCAGAATTTGCAAGGTGCTCTCTTTCTGCCCTTGAGTGAGCGGCGGCGACTCCGAGTCCATCAACTGGGCGAAGCCGAGAATGGCGTTGAGCGGCGAGCGCAACTCGTGGCTCATGCTGGACAGAAAGTCCGACTTCGCCAGGTTGGCACGTTCGGCCTCGACCTTGGCGTTTTGAAGTTCGAAGTTCGTCTCGCGCAAGGCCTGATCCAGCCGCTTCTGCTCGGCTTCGACCAGCTTGCGCGCGGTGTTGTCGGTGCCGATCAGCAGGTAGCCAATGATGGCTTCGGCCGCGTCGCGCAGCGCCGTGACCGAGACCACGGCCGGGAAGCGGCTGCCGTCCTTGCGGATGTAGGTCAACTCGTAGATGTCTTCGAGGCCGCGTGAGGCCTTGAACACCAGCGCCTCAAAACCAGGGGCAATGACAGTGCCCAGCTCCAGGCTCAGCACCCGGGCGCGCTCAACCACTTCTTGCGGATCAGAAATATCGGCTGGCGTGATCTTGTTCAGCACTTCGATGGCCGTGTAGCCCAACATGCGCTCGGCCCCGACGTTAAAAATCTGGATGACGCCGCTGGCGTCGGTGGCGATGCTGGAGAAGTTGGCGCTGTTGAAAATGGCGTTTTGCAAAGCGGATACACGCGAAAGTGCCTTCTTCTGCCGAAACAACTCAACAAATACTGCGACCTTGTTGGTCAGAACATGCGGCTCAACCGGTTTGTAAAGGAAATCAACTGCGCCGAAGTTGAAGCCCTTGAATTGCCGCTGGCGGTCATGGGCACCCGCGGTAATGAAGACGATCGGCACATACTTTGTGCGCTCGCTGCCGCGCATCAGCTCAGCCAGCTCAAAGCCATCCATGTCGGGCATTTGCACATCCACCAGTGCAAGTGCGACCTCGTTCACCAAAACAATTTCCAGCGCCTCGGCTCCGGAGCGCGCCATCAACACGCGAAGCTCGGGGGCCCGCAACAGCGCCGACATAGCGAGAAGATTTTCTTCAAGGTCGTCAACAAGCAGGATGGTGGCAATGGTGTTCATGCAGTGCAGTCGAAGGAAGCCAATTTTTTTCGGTAAATGCGTTCGTGCCTGTCGAAGGTCTCGAAAAACGGGGCGCGCGAGGGCACACCCAGGCTCTCTTTGGAGCCCAGTGCGAGGAAACCGCGTGGCACCAGTGATTGCGCGAACAGGGCAATGGCGCGGTCTTGCAGCGGGCGCTCAAAGTAGATCAACACATTTCTGCACAACACGAGGTGGGTCTCGGTGAAGTCGCCGTCGGTCGCCAGCGAGTGATCGGTAAAGACGACGTTTCGACGCAGTCGTTTATCGAAAATGACGCCGTTGTAGGCGGCCGTGTACCAGTCCGACAGCGAGCCCTTGCCGCCAGCCTCGGCATAGTTGTGCGAGAAGCCCGCCACACGGTCCAGTGCATAAACACCGGCTTGTGCTTTGCGCAGCGCCTCATCGCTCACGTCGGTGGCGTAAATCATGGCGCGGTCCAGCAGCCCCTCCTCCTCCAGCAGGATGGCCATGGCGTAAAACTCTTCGCCAGAGCTGCATCCAGCAATCCATATCTTGAACGACGGATAGGTCGCAAGAATCGGCAACACGTCGCGGCGCAAGGCCAAAAAGTGGGTCGGATCGCGAAACATGTCGCTCACCTGAACCGTGAGATAGCTCAGCAGCACCGACATTGCCTGCGCATCGTGCAGCACCCGCCCTTGCAACTCGGAGAGCGAAGCGGCCCCAAAGCGCTGCATCGCATGGTGCATCCGCCGCCGCAGGGACGACAAGGCATAGCCGCGAAAATCGCAGTGGTACTGCTGGAAGATGGCTTCCAGCAGCAGTGTGAGCTCTATGTCAAACGGTGTAGGGCCATGGTGGACTGGCAGTGTTAGCGGCTTCATCGCTTGCGCATCCAGACGCGCAGCAGCGACAGCAGCTTCTCCACGTCGATGGGTTTGGCCACGTAGTCGGACGCACCCGCCGCAATGCACTGTTGCTGGTCATCCTTCATCGCCTTGGCGGTGAGCGCGATGATCGGCAGCGCCTGCCACTCGGGCCGCTCACGGATGGCGCGCATCGCTGCAAAGCCATCCATCTCGGGCATCATGATGTCCATCAGGACCATGTCGATGCCACCGCTCTGATGACCCGCAGTGCCCAGCTTCTCCAGCTGGGCCAGCGCCTCCAGGCCGTTGCGCGCGATCACTATTGTGGCGCCCAGTGGCTCCAGCACGCTGGTCAATGCGAAGACATTACGCACATCGTCCTCGGCCAACAAGATGCGTCGGCCCTCAAACGCGGCGTCGCGGTTGCGGGCCTCGCGCAGCATTCTCTGGCGGTCCAGCGGCAGCTTGGCCTCGACCTGATGCAGGAACAGCATCACCTCATCAAGCAGCCGCTCAGGCGAGCGCGCGCCCTTGATGATGATCGAGTGCGAGTACTGGTTCAGCCGCTGCTCCTCGTCACGACTGAGCGAGCTTCCGGTGTGGACGATGACGGGCGGGTGCGAATAGCGCTCGTCGGCAGCCATGCGCTCGAGCAGCTGGTAGCCGCTGAAGTCGGGCAAGGTGAGGTCGACCACCATGCAGTCAAACGTCGCCGCGTGCAGGGCTGCCAGCGCATCGCCGGCGGTGGCTACCGATGTCACGCTGACACCACCCTGGCCCAGCAGCGCCTCGATGGCCTGGCGCTGGTGCGCGTTGTCTTCGACGACCAGCACACGGCCCATCGTTTGATCCAGCTTTTGCTCCATGCGCTGTATGGCGCGCAACAGCCCCTCGCGTTTGACGGGCTTGAGCGTGTAACCCAGCGCGCCAAGCTCGAGCGCCTGCTGCACATGGTCGGCTGCCGAGATCATGTGCACCGGAATGTGGCGCATGGCTGAATTGCGCTTCAAGCGATCCAGTACCGTCAGCCCGGAGTGGTCGGGCAGCCTGACATCCAGCAACACGCCCACCGGGTGGTACGCATGGACCGCCGCGATGCCGTCTTCGGCGGAGGGTGCAACCACCACCTTGAAACCGCGCTCACGTCCGAGGTCGACCAGGATGTGGGCAAAGACTGCGTCGTCCTCCACCACCAGAATCACGCGATCCGTCCCGGTGATGGTGTCGCGGTCGTCGTCCACAATTTTCGCCACCGGGATCGGGTCAACGACGACGCGCACGGGCGCTGGTACGACCGCTGCCAAAGCAGCCACGGGGGCCGTCGCCGGGCCATGCGTTGCGGTGGTGCCGGGCGTCCCGAGCCAACGCGGAACCGTCAACGTGAAGGTACTCCCCACGCCGGCCGCACTGTGCAGGGTGACATCGCCCCCCAGCAGGCGTGAAAGCTCCCGCGAGATCGACAAGCCGAGCCCGGTTCCGCCGTACTTGCGGTGGGTGCTGCCATCGGCCTGGCGAAAGGCTTCGAAGATCAGGCCCTGGTGTTCGGGCGCGATGCCGACGCCGGTGTCGATGACGCAAAAACGCACCAGCGCCACGCCGTCGGCAGATGTCAGCCCGTCCACCGTGAGCTGTACCGTTCCGTGTTCGGTGAATTTCACGGCATTCGACACCAGGTTCTTCAGCACCTGCTGCAGGCGCTGGCCGTCGCTGACGATGCTGTCGTCCAGGTCCTTGATGGCGGTCTCCAGACGCACGCCCTTCTGGGCCGCGAGTGGGTCAAATGTGCGGCGCAGTTGCTCGACCATCGCCCGCAGCGAGAGCTTCTCCAGATGCACATCAACCTGGCCGGCCTCGATCTTCGAGAGGTCAAGAATGTCGTTGATGAGCGTCAGCAGATCGGTGTTGGCACTGTGGATCGTCTGCGAAAACTGCACCTGCTCCCTGGTCAGGTTTTCATCTGCGTTGTCGGCGAGTATCTTGGACAGGATGAGCGCGCTGTTGAGCGGTGTACGCAGCTCATGGCTCATATTGGCAAGGAACTCCG
>Ga0209591_10001741_pt1 | contig 26646 bp, 24 predicted proteins | sample MAT01_FD_187207 | JGI IMG/M metagenome (GOLD analysis project Ga0209591, IMG submission 187207) | Freshwater microbial communities from Lake Fryxell liftoff mats and glacier meltwater in Antarctica - MAT-01 (SPAdes) (version 2) | ecosystem: Environmental > Aquatic > Freshwater > Ice > Liftoff... | reverse complement strand
TTTCTTTTCTTCAAATGGTCTTTTGCCAATCAGCGTTTCCACATCACTCTGGAACAACACTTCTTTCTCCAGCAATGCATGAGCCAGTTTTTCTACATCCCCTCTTTTTTCGGTCAGCAGCTCTTTGGTTTTTATATATGCATCATCAATCAATTTTCTTACTTCCTGATCAATCAACTTTGCCGTTTCATCAGAATAGGGTTTGGTAAAGGTGTTTTCCTGCTGCGGATCATAAAAACTAATATTGCCGATTTTATCATTCATACCATACACTGTTACCATAGCATAGGCAATTCTTGTAATCTGTTGCAGGTCATTTTGGGCTCCGGTTGAAATTTTACTGAAGAAAATTTCTTCGCTGGCTCTGCCACCGAGTGTCATACAAATCTGATCCGTCAACTGGTCAATGTTATACAAGTATTGTTCTTTCGGAGTGTATTGCGCATATCCCAACGCTGCCGAACCTCTTGGTACAATCGTTACTTTCAGTAACGGATAGGCATGTTCCAGGTACCAACCGCAAACAGCATGACCAGCTTCGTGGAAGGCGATAATTTTTTTCTCTTCGGGAGAAATTATCTTGTTTTTCTTTTCTAATCCGCCAATTACCCTGTCCACTGCATCCTGGAAGTCCTGCATATCAACCGCTTCTTTATTCTTTCTTGCGGCAATCAATGCAGCTTCATTACATACATTGGCAATATCAGCACCAGCAAAACCCGGAGTTTGTTCAGCCAGTTTTTTTATATCCAACGTTTTTGAAATTTTAATAGGTTTCAAATGCACTTTGAAAATTGCTTCACGACCCACCAGGTCTGGTTTATCAATTGTAATCTGCCTGTCGAAACGACCGGGACGAAGTAACGCCGTATCCAATACATCGGGACGGTTAGTAGCTGCGAGAACAATGATACCGACATCTGTACCGAAACCGTCCATCTCAACAAGCAACTGATTCAAGGTGCTCTCTCTTTCATCATTACTCATCATGGCATTCTTACCCCTGGCACGGCCAATGGCATCTATCTCATCAATAAATATGATACAGGGAACTTTTTCTCTTGCTTGTTTAAATAAATCTCTTACACGACTTGCACCAACTCCTACAAACATTTCCACAAAGTCGGAACCGCTCAAGCTAAAAAATGGAACCTGTGCTTCTCCGGCCACTGCTTTTGCCAGCAAGGTTTTACCAGTACCGGGAGGACCAACCAGCAAAGCCCCTTTTGGTATTTTACCACCGAGGTTAGTGTACTTCTTCGGATTTTTCAAGAAGTCAACTATCTCCATCACTTCCACTTTCGCTTCATCCAATCCTGCTACATCAGCAAATGTGATATTTACTTTTGTCCCTTTATCAAATAATGTTGCTTTTGATTTTCCGATGTTGAAGATACCACCAGGGCCACCACCACCACCACCAGCACCGCCACCCATTTTCCGCATCAGTAATATCCAGAGACCAACAAATAATAATATAGGTAACAAAAATTGTAAAGCACCACCGAGCCAATCTCTTTCTGTTTTTACATCAAATACAACTCTTTTATCATTCGGCACATTATTCTCTTTGTAAAAATCATCCATCTGTTTTTCAAAGTCGCCAGAATACTTAAATGACATGTGTGGGCCTTTCTCACTTAATTTTCCATTAACACCCTCTTTTAATTCGGCTTTGTGTTTTCCTACCCCCTCTTTGGTCAGGAATATTTTTACTGTTTTCCGGTTATCTATTATTTCATACTTACTCACTTCCCCGGCCAATATCATTTTCTTAAATGCAAGATTGTTTGTTTTTGCAGCATTTGGCGAAAAAGGACCAAATAGCTGAAACCCTATCAATACGGCAAATATGATAGCATATATCCAGTAAATACTAAAGCGGGGGCCTTTTTTGGGCGGATTATTGGGGTCATCTCCACCACCGGGGCGGTTACCAAACCGGGGTTGCTTGTTTTCTTTTCTATTGGGTTCTTGTGACATATTTTAATTTCCTCGGTGTTCCTGCTAATTACTAATTATTGTAACAAAAAGTTGTTGTGCGTCTATTATTTAACATTATTCGTTGTGGTATGTAGCCGCAGCATCACTCCACATTTCTTCCAGTTGATAAAACTTCCTGGTTTCTGACAGCATCACATGCACTACCACATTCACATAATCAACCAGCACCCATTGCAGTTGCTGAAACCCTTCATGATGATAATGACTTTCTTTACATTTTTCTTTTACAAGGAATTCCACATGGTCGGCAATGGCCTTTACCTGTGGTTGATTACTTGCTTCACAAACAATAAAAAAGTCAGCCACTGCTTCATTTATTTTTCGCAGGTCAAGAGAAATAATATTTTCTCCTTTTTTTTCCTGAATAGCTGCAATAATGGCTTTGATGATTTTCGAATTCTTCGTTAACCGTGCTGCACTTTTTTTGCGGTTGGAGAGGGATGCAAGTTGTTCCAAATATGAAATTGTTTTTCGTTTATTGTATTGTTGCTTATCGCTGGTTTTTAGCTGCTGATTATGTCGTACAATTTGTGACGAACTTTTACCAGGAACAAGATACCAGTAACCAGAAACAAGTTTACTTTGTCAAAAATAGCAATTAATTGCCACAACCTTCTGCCACAAAACCCTTTGGTTTGCCATTCATTGAACTGCAATCGGTTGACAGTACCAACAACTATGCCCGGCAGCAAATACATGCAGGTTTGGCACAGTACGGCATGGCCATTTTTACCCATGAACAAGTGGCGGGAAAAGGTCAACGGGGTAAAGTTTGGGCCACAGAAAAGGGAAGTAATATAATACTGAGTTTATTGGTAAAACCGCAGCCCTTGCAGCTTACACAGCAGTTTCAGCTAAGTGCCTGTGCGGCAGTAGCCGTACATGAGTTTTTTGCAAAATATGCAGGAGATGAGACCAAAATAAAGTGGCCCAATGATCTGTACTGGCAGGACAGAAAGGCAGGAGGAATATTAATTGAGTCTGTAATTGGAAGCCGGGTGGCGGGAGGCGGAATTTGGGAATGGTCTATTATTGGCATTGGCATTAATATAAATCAAACCATATTTAGCGGTAATTTGCCCAACCCCGTCTCTTTGAAACAGATAACCGGGAAAGATTTTAATCCGGTAGAACTGGCAAAAGAGCTTTGCCTTGTTTTTAATAATCGTTTTACCGAACTAATTGAAACCGGATTTGAAAATATTTACGCATACTATTGGGAACACCTATACAAAAGAAAAGAAACTGTAAAATTGAAAAAGGGAAGTAAGGTGTTTGAAGCACTGATAGAAGGTGTTTCTCCCACTGGTAAATTAATAACACAGCATGGTATTGAGGAAGAGTTTGATTTTGGGGATGTGGAATGGGTGATTAAATAATTTCCATTCTTTTCATCAACGATTCATCCTTTTCGCTTTCTCTCGCCTCTACTTCAAACTTGTTATTGTTGTAGCCATTCTTCATCCAGTCAAAAATATATTTAGCAAGAAAGCATGCAAACCCATTTTGCTGGTATTGCTCTACATGTTTCAATTCATGACAAACCCAATTGGGGTCATTTAAAAATTCCTGCTTGCTGGTATTGTGAAGATGTATTGTACTACCGAAAACAATCGCCACTTTATCTGCTTTCATTTTGGCAGCGGCCATTTTTGCTACCCATGAGTTTTCTTTAATCCGCACTTTCATGCAGCTAAGACTTTGTATTAAAAATTTTCGTTGCACTAAATAACAAATTCCGGCAGAAAGGACCGCAATCATCACTTACTTACCGATAGCTATCGGGACACCATTCACTTCTTATCCCTCCACAGGTTAAAGTTTCTTGAAATATTAAAGCCCCAACGAAACTGGCCTTCGCCCCAGGAAGTAATAGTGCGGGGAATAAAACGGTTTTCCAGCAGCTCTGTAGAGTTAGTAAAATTCAACCGGAAAATGTGACCCGAAGTAAGTATCTCAAATCCCACACCCAGCGGATCAGAGAATTCGATATTATCGTTTGTTTTAAAAGCATCTTTCACACTCTGTTTACGAAAGGAATGAAAGTAATCCACCACAAGGTTCAGCCGGTTGGCTACCAAAGGCAGCTTAATAGCCCCCCCTAACGCAAACATATTTTTCTGATCGTAGGAGATAGCATAACCACGGGTAACAAAAGTGGGGTTTAATTGCAGGCTTACCTTACCTATCTTCCGGGCAATGATGAGTTGCAGTACATTACTTATCCTGTCAGAAAAATCATCATAACTATTTTCCTGATTGGGAAATGAATTGGCTTTGTTGGATGCAATAACTGTATTGGCAAATAAGGCAACGGATAATGGATGCGAAGGATCGTTTTCTATCTGTTCAAGCAGTTTATATTTTATTCCTCCTTCCCAAAGCTGCTGTTGCAATCCGGCACCTTTGGCACGGGCAGCTATCACATCAAACCGTTTGCCCAGGCCTATTTGAAAAGCAATGCGGATGTCAGTAGAATTATCAAGACCAAAAAATTGTTTGATACCGCCATTATCGCCTGCTATATCGCCAAAATTATGTGCTACTTTAAATACCATCTTGCCTTTGCCAACTGTTTCTGTTGTAGTAGCATTGATAGCTTTTTCTGAACTGAATATCTGTACCGGTTTTTTTTCTTTCGTATCCTGTGCCGATAATTGCAAAGAAAAAATGAGACCCGTAATAGTAATAATTCTTTTCATATTGTTGATTTTGTTATCAGGAGATAATCGTTTGACAACCAGCTTAGGTTGCCTGCAAACATTCAATAAAGTAAAATAAACGGCTGACAATCTGCAAGAAAAAATTTGCACAGGTGGGTATAACAATTATTTCATTGAAGTAATGATCTCTTCCGCATGGGCCTTATTTTTTGGCTTGGTAAAAATTTTCTTAATTATCCCTTTTTCATCAATAACAAAGGTGGTACGAAGAATGCCCATGTACTCCCGGCCAAACAATTTCTTCATACCCCTTACCCCGTATGCAGTGGTTACAATGTTTTCTGCATCAGCAACCAACGGAAATGGAAGTTTATATTTTATTTCAAATTTCTTTTGCCTGCCTTCATCATCCGGGCTAACACCAACCACTTCAAAACCTTTCTTCTTAAGCAAAACATAATTATCCCGCAGGTTGCAGGATTCAATAGTACAAGTTGGAGATCCTGCTTCAGAATAAAAATAAAGAATCAACTTTTTACCTTTGTAATCAGCTAAAGAAACTTTCTTTCCGTTCTGGTCTTTAGCAATAAATACCGGAGCTTTATCTTCTTCTTTAATTGTTACCATATACCCAAATCCGCCTGAGGCGGAGCTTTTAGTTAATAAAAGATTGAATTTATTTTTTCTTCTTTGCAGTTGTCTTTTTTGCAGTAGCGGCTTTTTTCTTTACCCCATTTACAACTTGTTTCTTCCCACTCCCTTTCTTCACAGTTTTCTTTTTCGGTGGTGGTGGTGTATAAGGATACCGTTTAAACCACCATGTTTTTGTAGTGGTATTTCCAACCAGGTCGGTAGCTGTAGCAGTAAGCTGGTGTACGCCGTATGGACAACGGTCATCAAATTTATAAATCCAGTTGCGGCTTTTATCATTGGTAAAGCGGAGCCATTGGCTGTCTAATTCTACCCGGAATTTTTTTACGATGCCAAAGTTATCTGTAGGTGTAAATACAATTCTACTGGCCGCACTGAGGTTAATAGTATCGCCCCCGCCTGCCGGACGGGCAGGTATACCCCCCCGATAGCTACCGGGGTCATTTATCTGAGGTGGTGTTACATCTGCCAACACCTGAAAACTGCCAAAGTCGCCAAAAGTTGCCGACAGCCAACCTTCCTGCAATGTTACTTTTCGTATGGTGCTGCCTTTGCCAGTCCGCTGCATCAGCAGTTTATCTTTCCATTCTTCGGGAATCGTTTTATTGGGTTTGATGCTGACAGAAATATCTTCATGCACCGGATAAGTAGCATCATTTACCTGGTGCAATGCCGTTACTGCATTGTAAGATGATGAGTTATTGCGATAATATAAAGCCGGCACTGTATCATACAAAGCATATTCCGGCAACTTCATTTTAAAATCTTCTTTGGTCAGCACATTCAGCTTATCCGGAGCAAATTTTGACGCATAGCTTTGGTACACATCCGTTTTGGCAAGACTGTCATCATACTGCATAGCAAAGTTCAGTTGCGAAGTATTGCCTTTAGGGTCTTTTACATCAATGCTTATGAAATGTACATTGGTATCTGAAAAATTGATAACCCCATCACCGTTTATTTTTTTGTATATCGGGCAATGATCGCCGGGAAGTTGTGAAAGGTGTTGCAGAGAAAGGCTGTTGCGATAATCCGTATGAGAATTAATATAAACCGTTTCATTATAATCAATACTGTCAAGCACAAAACTTATCTGCGGTTCATCGTCTACATAAAGTTTGGCAGAAAAGATGCCGTTATCACTACCTCCTCCATTCATTTTATCAAAAGCCTGGATAGCAAAACTTACTTTACTCAATCCTGTTTTTATCACCGGCTTCTTTGGAATGATATAACCACTGTCTGTATTCTTCAAAGCAAAAAAAACCGGGGTTTGTGCATATACTGTTTTACTCCTGTTATACATCGCCAATCGTATTATTGATGGCGGCATATTATCCTCCATTGGAAAATTGAACAGTAATGGATTTAATCTTTTGTCAGTCTTTGTATCAATAATTTCAAAATGTAAATGTGGCCCTTTGGAGCCACCGGTATTGCCGCTGTAGGCAATAAAGGCCCCTTTTGATAAAGGGAACTGATCTTTGGTAAAATCCAGTTCCACTGCCCAGCTTTCTTGTTTATACTGTTGAGCAGTCACATATTCTTCCAAGGCTGTATTAAAATCGTTCAGGTGAGCATATAAAGTAGAAAGGCCATTAGGATGATTAATAATAATATACCTTCCAAAGCTCTGCGGACGGATACCCACCTTAGCCACATATCCTTCAGCGGCCGCATACACAGGTTGATCTTCTTTTGCGTAGGTTCTGATATCAAGACCCATGTGCCAGTGGTTGGGTCGCAGTTCACCAAAGTTGGCAGACAACTGCATTGGTATATTCATCGGATGCCGGAAATAATTACGGAGATAACTGTTCGTATCCCCTGGCTGGGCAATAACTTCCAGACCCAATATGGATAAAAACAATAACAAACCAGTGCGGATTATTCGGAGGTGGCTCATTCAGGCTGCAAATTAACACTATACAACCTTCCTGTTATGATTTGAATCTATAAATTTGAAGACTCTAAATACATATTAGTTTATAGCCAAGAAAAAATTGATCAGCCTGACCGCTTTTCTTCTATACATTTCTTACCTGTTTGCACAAAACTGTGCCGTAGAAATGGGTACAATAAAAGGCACTTACACCGGTGATTGCAAAAAAGGCAAAGCCAGTGGAAAAGGCAAGGCAATAGGAACAGATACCTATAAAGGAGATTTTAAAACCGGGTAGCCAGAAGGAACGGGTAGCTATGTAACCTGCCTGCCAATCAACGATTAACTTAAGTTTGGCTCCTCACTAATATCTACTTCAATGCAGAATGACCTCTTCAGTGTATAGGCGTTCCATCCATTAGTTGTATCTTTTGCCCTTTTATGACAATGAAAAAAATGTTTTGGTGGCTGTTGCCAGTATCGTTTGTGGTATCGGCTTGTCCGTTTGAGTCGAACGTTGCTCTTGCTCCGGGTCCATCCGAACCGGTTGACAGCACCCTGTTTGGTTATTGGTATGGCATTATCAAAGACTTTAGTGATGTTTATGGCATTGAGGCATTGGAGATTACCAAACAATCAGATTCGGTATATGCCATCACCCGATATGGCAAAGCAATGAAAGGCGACATGATCCTGCCTGATACTGCCTACTACACCGGCTTTATTTCTTATATCGGCGAAAAACGGTTCATGAATATTGAGGGGTCTGTTACCATTGCTGTGCCTAAGCGAAACAAACCAACAGAGTATAGAACAGAAAAAGTTTACTACTTGTCTGTTCTTGAAAGACGCAACGATACACTGCATGTAAAAACAATTACGGATGATTTTTCTACCCGTAAAATTTTTAGAAACCCTGGCGAATTAAGCCAGTTGGTAAGTGCATCGCTTAGCCAGCAAAAAAATATTTACGACGAACTGTATGCCCTTTCCTACCGAAAAATTCAAAAACCACAGCCGTTGAAACCTCTGTGAGTAATTGCTGGAAAAAAATCCAGTTTGTCACCCTCCAAAAACCTTCCATTCCCTTACTTTTGCACAATTTGTTTTTTCATAACGATGCTTCGTCATAGCTCAACATTGCCAACAACAACTAAAAACAAAAAATGCCAAAAGACAATTCGATTAAATCGGTTCTCATTATCGGCTCCGGCCCCATTATTATCGGACAAGCCTGTGAGTTTGATTATTCGGGCACACAAGCTGCCAGAAGCTTACGGGAAGAAGGAGTAAAAGTTATTCTCATCAACAGCAACCCAGCCACCATCATGACAGACCCGATGATGGCCGACAAGGTTTATTTGCTACCACTTACTGTAGAAAGTATCGAACAAATATTAAAGGAAAATGAATCCGATGGCTATCGGATTGATGCTGTGTTGCCCACCATGGGTGGACAAACAGCACTGAACCTTGCTAAAGAAGCCGAAGAGCTTGGCATTTGGAAACAATATAATGTACGGTTGATTGGTGTTGATATAAAAGCAATCGAAAAAGCAGAAGACCGTGAAAAATTTCGCCTATGGATGATAAAACTGGGGGTTCCGGTAGGTCAGGCAAGGACAGCCAACTCCTTTTTAGAAGGTAAAGAATTTGCTCAGGAAATTGGGTTTCCATTGGTGCTCCGTCCTTCATTTACATTGGGTGGTACAGGTGGCGGATTGGTTTTTAAAAAAGAAGAGTTGGATGAAGCCCTGAACAGAGCTTTAACAGCCAGCCCCATCCATGAAGTGTTGGTAGAAAAAGCAGTGATGGGCTGGAAAGAATTTGAACTGGAACTGCTGAGAGATTCTGCTGATAATGTTTGTATTATTTGTACAGTAGAAAATTTTGACCCAATGGGTGTGCATACCGGGGATTCAATAACAGTAGCCCCGGCGATGACGCTTAGTGATACAGCATTGCAGTTGATGCGAAATACAGCTATCAGGATGATGAGAGATTTGGGAAATTTTGCCGGTGGATGTAATGTTCAATTTGCGCTGAATCCTGATACCGAAGAAATCCAGGTAATCGAAATTAATCCAAGAGTAAGCCGTTCATCTGCCTTGGCGAGTAAAGCAACAGGCTACCCGATTGCTAAAGTTGCTGCCAAACTTGCCATAGGCTATAATCTTGATGAATTGGAGAATCAGATTACAGAAACAACATCTGCTTACTTTGAGCCGGCACTCGATTATGTAATTGTAAAAATACCCCGTTGGAATTTTGACAAATTCAAAGGGGCTAATGATACACTTGGTTTCCAGATGAAAAGTGTGGGTGAGGTAATGGGCATTGGCAGAAGTTTTAATGAGGCCATTCAAAAAGCCTGTCAGAGTTTAGAGAACAATGCAGTTGGTTTAGGCTACTATGGTAAAAGCCTGATGCATGCTGAAGAGTTACTGGAATATATCAAAACTCCGAAATGGGACCGCATCTTCCGTATAAAGGATGCGCTAATGGCTGGCATATCAGTAGGCACTATTTCAAAAGCTACCAATGGTATTGATCGTTGGTTTCTTTATGAAATACAAAAGATTTGTACCATCGAAAAAGAAATTACAAAATATGATTTGGAGACCCTTCCGCTGGAGTTGCTGAGAGAGGCCAAAGTAAATGGATTTAGCGATGAACAAATAAGCCGTATTACAGAACACGGCGATGAGGATGATGTTTACAATAAACGAAAAGCAGCCGGCATTACAAGAGTTTATAAAATGGTTGACACCTGTTCTGCAGAGTTTGAAGCAAAGACGCCTTACTTCTATTCAACCTTCGAAGAAGGAAACTACAACGAAAGCAAAGTATCCGATAAAAAGAAAATTATTGTGCTCGGCTCTGGGCCTAACCGCATCGGGCAAGGAATTGAATTTGATTACTGTTGTGTGCATGGTTTGCTGGCCATTAAAGAATGTGGTTACGAATCCATCATGATAAACTGTAACCCGGAAACAGTGAGTACTGATTTTGACATGGCCGATAAATTATATTTTGAGCCGGTTTATTGGGAGCATCTCTGGGAAATAATTGAACATGAAAAACCAGACGGGGTTATTGTGCAACTCGGCGGACAAACAGCATTGAAGCTGGCAGAAAAACTGCATCAGAAAGGAATCAGGATTGTCGGCACTTCATTTGATAGCCTGGATATAGCTGAAGACCGTGGCCGCTTTAGTGACCGGTTGAAAGAATTGGATATCCCTTATCCTGATTATGGCACCGCCGAAAATGTGGATGAGGCTGTGGTTGTAGCCAACAAAGTGGGTTATCCTGTGTTGGTCCGTCCTTCTTATGTATTGGGCGGGCAAGGAATGAGAATTGTTTTGAATGACGAAGAAGTGGAAAAAGCTGTGGTGAGCTTATTAAAACATTTACCCGGCAATAAAATACTGATTGATCATTTTCTTGACCGCTGCCAGGAGGCAGAGATTGACGCCATTTTTGACGGAGAAGATTTTCATGTAATGGGTGTGATGGAGCATATTGAACCAGCCGGTATTCACTCAGGCGATAGCAATGCAGTATTACCTGCTTTCAACCTTACTCCATTAATAGTTCACACTATGGAAGAATATGCGGAGAGGATTGCAAGGGATTTAAAAATACAAGGATTGATCAATATCCAGTTTGCCATTAAGAATGATAATGTGTTTGTGATTGAAGCAAATCCAAGAGCATCGAGAACAACACCATTTATTGCCAAGGCCTACCAGATTCCTTATCTGAATGTGGCTACCAAAATAATGATGGGAACACATAAGTTAAAAGACTTTACGTTTGAGAAAAAACTAAATGGCTTTGCTATTAAAGAACCGGTATTCTCTTTTAATAAATTTCCTGGTGTAAACAAAGAGTTAGGTCCTGAGATGAAGTCAACAGGAGAAGCGATACGTTTTATCAAAGATTTGAGAGACCCTTACTTCCGACAATTATATAAAGACAGGAGTATGTATTTAAGTAAGTAGTAATACCCAACCCCTATCCTTCGATAAACTCAGGAAGGCATTGAGAGTCTTTAAATAATTGAATCCCTTATTTATTTTTGAGATATAAAATTCCCCTTTAGGGGATAGGGGTATGAACAGAGAAATTCAATCCATCATCCACCGTATAGAAAATGTAAACAGCGGTGAGCCTTGGTTTGGCCGGGCTGTGCTTGTAATACTGGAAGAAGCAGATGCAAAAAAGGTATATACTAAACCCAACAATACAGAGCATTCTTTAATTGAACTGCTCTACCACATGATAACCTGGGCTGATTTTACATTGAAGAGAATTGAAAAAGATAAAATAAATGACCCGGCCGTGGCTGAAGAGCTTGATTGGAGAATAATAAACCTGCCTACCGGACAGGCAGGCCCCAAAGTACATACCTGGAAGAAAGGGTTAGCGGAATTTAAAGCCATTCATAAAAAGATAATTGCCCTTTTACATAAGGGGATTTCTAAAAACCCTCCAAGTATTAACCAAAAAAAATATTTTTGAGTGGAGAACTCTTGGAGGGATTAGTTTTTAGAGATGCCCATAAGAAGGATGATGATTTTTTAGTTGAACCGGTTGACTACCGTAAATACAACTTCCGTTTTCTGCTGAACGCAATGATATAACATAATATTTACCACCTGGGGCAGGTTGCCTACGTGAATAAGATGCTATGATATACCCGGAAAGTAGTATTGCCCATGAAAAAAAAGCTTCTTACTTTTCAGCATGGCGCTGTATGGTTCTAATTTCTGGAAAAAGTCTCCATTTGTAAAACTGCTGCTGGCGATGATGGCGGGCATTATGCTGCAGTGGCATTTTCAGTTTGGCATCAATACATGGTGGATTGTCCTCTCGATTGCTTTTACCATATTACTCAGCTTCTTCATTATCCCTTTTTTCAACCGCTACCGGTTTGGTTTCGTCAATGGCATCATTACCAGTATTCTTTTCTTTTCCATCGGTGCCATGCTGGCATGGCAACAAGATATCAGAAACAACAAACAATGGCTGGGAAATTTCTATAAAGAACAAGATGCTCTCCTTGTTACTTTAGATGAGCCGCCGGTTGAAAAAACAAAATCCATTAAGGCTAATGCAACAGTCAGTTATTTATTGCAAAACGGGCAATCCATTCCTGCAAAAGGAAAGATCATTCTTTATTTTAAAAAAGATTCTTCGTTACAATTATCTTATGGGTCTCAAATACTTTTTAAAAAACCACTACAGGAAATAAAAAACTCCGGCAATCCCGGCGGGTTTGACTATAAAAAATATTCGCTTTTCCAGGGTATCACCCACCAAATTTATTTGAAAACAGATGAATTTGAAGTGCTGAATGGAAAAAAAGAAAACTGGTTCAGGAAATTTATATACTCTTCCCGTGAAAAAGTATTGACGATACTTCGCACCAATATTAAAGGGGATAAAGAGCTGGGCCTTGCCGAAGCTTTATTAATTGGATATAAAGACGACCTTGAACAGTCGCTGGTACAATCGTACACCAACACTGGTGTTGTGCACATCATTGCCATCTCTGGCCTTCATTTGGGATTAATTTACTGGTTGCTTGCTCTTGTGTTAAAGCCCTTAAAAAAGAAACGAAGTACAAAGTGGCTCAGTCCCTTTCTTATCATCACTGGTTTATGGCTGTTTAGTTTGCTGGCTGGTGCACAACCTTCTATTCTTCGTTCAGCATTAATGTTTACCTGTATAGTGCTGGGCGAATCACTCTCTAAAAAAACATCCATTTACAATACGATGGCTGTTTCAGCCTTTATTTTACTGTGCATTAATCCTTACTGGTTGTGGGATGTTGGCTTTCAACTCTCCTATGCAGCAGTGTTAAGCATTATCATTTTTATGCGGCCAATCTATAACTGGTTTTATATTAAAAACAAAATACTTGACTTCTTGTGGAAACTGAATGCCGTTACCCTGGCTGCACAAATACTGACAGTTCCCTTAAGCATTTATCACTTTCACCAGTTTCCTAATTTGTTTATACTAACTAATTTCCTGGCAGTGCCTTTGTCCAGTGCCATTTTGCTGGGAGAAATTTTGCTATGCGTTATTTCATTTATTCCTGCTGTTGCAATGCTGGTTGGCAAACTTATATCCTGGCTTATCTGGCTGATGAATACTTATATTGAAAGAATTGAAACCATCAGGTTCTCGTTATGGGATGGGTTACAGATAAGTATATTACAGGCCATCTTGTTAGTTCTTTTTACAGTCGGTATCAGTTATTGGCTAATGGAAAAATCAGGAAGAGGTTTAAAGCTTGGTTTGCTTGCCTTACTCGGCTTTGTAGCAGTACGTTCGTTTTCATTTGTGCAAAGCAACCAGCAGCAGAAAATCATTGTTTATAATGTGCCGCAGAAAAGAGCCATTGATATTGTGAACGGCAGAAATTATTTCTTTGTTGGCGACAGCGACCTGCTAACTAACGATTTTGCCCGCAACTTTCATTTAAAACCATCGAGGGTATTATATCGAATAAAAGAGGTTAATGAGCTTAATAATTTATCTGTTTATGAAAATTACCTAAACTACAATGGCAAAAAGATTTTATTATTAGACGAAGCTGTTTCGTTCATCCCGCAACAACCAAAGCCATCCATTGATTTACTCGTAATTTCCAAAAACCCAAAAGTATATATGAAGAAACTGGCCACTTCATTAAATATAAAACAAGTTGTTTTTGATGGCTCTGTGCCCGCATGGAAATCTACTTACTGGAAAAAAGATTGCGACTCCCTGCATATTCCCTGGCATGATGTAACAACGAAAGGGGCTTTTGTGATGAACTTACAGTAATTTACTTTTTGAAATTGAATGAATGAAACAAATACTGACTGTTTTTCTTTGTATGCTTTGTGTAGTTTCCTTTTCACAATCGGTGACAGATTCGATAAATGAGGAAGATGCAAAAAGGCATATTAATTACTTCGCATCAGACAAGCTGAGAGGAAGGGTAAATTTTACAAAAGAACAATTAGAAGCTGCTAACTATATCAGCAAAGAGTTTACCAGTTATGGCTTGCAACCGCAATTGCCTTATACCTGTTTCTATCAACCCTTCTTAACCTCACCCGGTTATACAATGCCTGCCGGTTTAGCCTGTGATACACTTATTGATAAAGTGCTGTACAATGTGGTAGGGGTGCTGCCAGGCAAAAGCAGGCCAGATGAAATAATTATTTTTTCAGCACACTACGACCATATAAGTGATGGGTCATTTGAGCAAATATTTAACGGAGCAAATGATAATGCGTCGGGTACAGCTGCAGTATTGATGCTGGCCAAATATTTTTCTATGCGGCATGATAATGAACGAACTATTGTTTTTTGCCTGTTTGCGGGTGAGGAACTTGGGCTGCTGGGTTCTTCTGCTTTTGTAAATAGGATAACAGACCTGGATAAAATAAAAGCCGTCATCAATATTGAAATGATAGGTAGTACAAACCGTACCGGTAAAAATGGTTTTTTTGTAACAGGTTCGGATTATTCGGATGTGGCTGCTATTTTAAAAAAGAATCTCAAAGGTGAAAAAGTGAAGGTAAGAAGTGAAGGGGCAGATGTAACAGGACTCTATTACCGGTCCGATAATTATCCTTTTGCAAAAAAAGGCATACCTGCCCACAGTATTATGTGCAGTGATGATAATGAGCCTTGCTATCACAAACCTTGTGATGATGTAAAGTGGATTGATACAAAGAATATGACAAAGATTATTCAAGCAATTGCAAAGGGCTGCACAACGCTGATAAGTGGCGAGGATACACCACGAAGGATAAAGTTGTAGGGGGTTAAAATTTTATAAAGCCACAGACTGAACATAACTACTCATTGGAATTAGTTTGTGGAGACAAGAACCAAGGCTTAGGGAAAACCATTGCGAATAAGGGTGGGGGCGCTTTGGCGGTCTGAACCGTAAAATTGAAAAAAATAGTACTCAAAAGCTACATTCTTTAATAAAGGTTCAGGCCGCCAAACCATCCCAACCGTGGTTTACTAAACATACAATTATGCACTTCTTTAAAGACGAGTTTTATCATGTTTATAACCGTGGTAACAATAAACAGATTATATTTTTTAGGCCGGAAAACTATCTTTTCTTTATAAAAAAAGTAAGGGCTCAAATACTGCCCTGTTCTGATATAGTTGCATATTGTCTAATGCCAAATCATTTTCATTTTATGCTTCAGGTAAATGAAAACGGAATGCAGAAAAGAAATTCCTTTGGTGAGAAAGCCATGCAAGAGTTGGCTTACCGGATTGGTATATTGCTTAGCAGCTACTCTCAGGCAATTAATAAACAGAATAACACAACAGGTTCATTGTTTCAGCAAAAAACAAAAGCAAAAATTTTATCTGAAACAGATAATGGGTCGAGGATAAGTTATTTTGAACAATGCTTCCATTATATCCACCAAAACCCGGCTACGGCCAAATTAGTAAATGCTGTGGACGACTGGCCCTATTCTTCGTATCCGGATTATATTGGTTTAAGAAACGGAACGCTGTGTAATAAAGAGATATTCCCTTCGCTTACAGGATTAAATGCAGAAGATATTAAGAGCAGGACAATGGAAAAAATTGATGAAAAGATATTGGAAAAAATTTTTGAATAATGAGGCCGAGTCGGGACACTTGCAGCGGACTGAATCATAAAAGCAGTAATGCCATTCAGGACTTTTAGAGTTACGACGATAACGGAACGGTTAAAGGTTCAGGCCACATTATAGCTTACTCCCTTTCACCAATTGAAATGGTTCAGGCCGCCAAAGCGTCCCGACCCTGCTACACCGGGCACTTTTCATGATAATTGACCAGTTCAATCGGCGTTTTTGCAAACTCATAACCGTCATATGTTTTTGCAATATCATCAAACACGGCGTTAATTTCTACTTCGGTAGTGAGGGTAACTAATTTATTGCGGAACTCTTTTATATTCGGCAAGCCTTTTAAGTAATTGGCATAGTGACGGCGCATTTCATTGATGCCCACCACCGGGTTTTTCCATTCGATGGATTTTTTCAAATGCTTACGGCAAACAAATAAACGGTCTTCAATCGTTGGTGCCGGTAAATGCTCTCCTGTTTTTACAAAATGTTTTATCTCATTAAATATCCAGGGGTAGCCGATAGCAGCACGGCCAATCATAATGCCATCTACACCATAACGGTTTTTATATTCGACAGCTTTTTCGGGTGAATCAATATCGCCATTACCAAAAATCGGCATAGTTATTCTTGGATTATTTTTTACTTTACCAATCAATGTCCAGTCAGCTTCGCCTTTGTACATCTGTGAACGGGTACGTCCATGTATGGCCAATGCTTTAATACCAACATCCTGCAACCGTTCAGCCACTTCTTCAATGTTTCTTGTGTTATCATCCCAGCCCAATCTTGTTTTTACGGTAACAGGTAATGAAGTTGCTTTCACCACAGCAGATGTTAGCCGCACCATCAAATCAATATCTTTTAATACGCCGGCTCCTGCTCCTTTCATCGCCACTTTTTTTACCGGGCAGCCAAAGTTGATGTCTAACAAATCGGGATTGGTGACTTCTACAATTTTTGCAGCCATGGCCAGGCTATCTTCATCCCCACCAAAAATCTGGATGCCGACCGGCCGTTCATAATCGAAGATGTCAAGCTTTTTCCGGCTTTTAATCGCATCTCTTATCAATCCTTCGGAGGAAATAAATTCAGTGTACATCAGATCGGCCCCGTTATCCTTGCACACAGCCCGGAACGGCGGGTCGCTTACGTCTTCCATCGGTGCCAGAAGCAACGGAAAGTCAGGAAGTTGTATGTTGCCTATCTTTACCATTTTACAGAGTACGCCGAAGCTTTAGCGCAGGAGTACAAACGGCAAATTTACAATCTAAAGAGCAGAGTTTCTAATGGAATGAGCCATGATGTTTATTACCAACCGGTAACGAATATTTGAAGCGATTTCCCCGTCTGCCGACAAGCAGGCATCATACAGATAAAATAATGATATACACATGAAAGGATTATTAAAAGCAAAATCTCCCGGAACACAGTTTCTTATCCTAATCAGCATTGCCCTGGCCAGTTTTTTTCTTATCGGAATTTTAGGAACAGTATTGCTATCTAAAATATCAGGCATGGACCTAGAAACAATGAGTGACAGTTCGAAATGGGACTATAACAGTCCCACATTAATTACTGTTATCCGGGGAATGCAGATCATCCAGTTTGTTAGTTTATTTCTTATTCCCTCTTTTCTTTGCGCCTGGTTTTTCAGTACGGACAGTAAAAAATACCTCGGTTTAAAAAAGCCATCTAACATTGGTTATTTCTTAGTGGCAGCAGGAGTGTTGCTATTGGCTCTCCCTTTGGTTAGTTTTTTAGGTGAACTCAACCGCAATGTTCAGTTTCCTGCCGGTATAGCCAACTGGATGAAAGAGCAGGAAGCAGATGCTGCTAAAACTATACAGGTATTATTATCAAAGCATACCATCAAAGATTTAATACTGAATATCATTTGCATTGCCGGACTCGCTGCTGTTGGTGAAGAATTATTATTCCGTGGCGTGGCGCAGCGGCTCTTGATTAAATTATGTAAAAGCCCCTGGGCCGGTATTATTATTTCTGCCTTTCTTTTTTCTGCCATGCATGTGCAGTTCTATGGTTTTCTGCCACGGTTTGTACTGGGCATTTTACTCGGTGCCATTTATTGGTATAGCGGCAGTTTGTGGACGGCTATCCTTGCACACTTTGTGTATGATGCTGCCCTGATTGTACTTGTTTATTTCAATCCTGAATCATTGAATGATGAAAATACGTTGAACCTGTCAAACATTGCAGTGAGTGCAGCTATCAGTTTAGCATTGGTTGTGTTTCTTGTTATCTGGATGAAAAGGAAATCAACCGTTACTTATACTAATGTGTATGCAGAGGATAAAGAGGTAAAGGATCATCCATTTGATTTTGAATAATTATGGCATTTAACTTCCAGGTATTTAAAACAAGGGCATTAACCGCCATTGTATTTGCAGCCATCATGCTGACAGGTTTGCTATGGAACCACTGGAGCTTTTTCGTTTTATTTTCTATCATCCATTTTGGCTGCTGGTGGGAGTACCTGAAGCTGACGGAGAAAATTTACCGTACTTCTTTTCATCCAAATACAAAATTGGGATTGATGCTGATAGGGTATGGATTAATGCTGTGGTTTTGCAGCCCTGCTTATAATATCAATGGGTATGGATTAAAAGAAAATATTTCACTTCCCGTATCGGCAGCAGGCTTTGCTATCTTACTGATTGGTATCTTTCAAAAAAATGCAGTTCAATTAAAAGCATTTGGAATGGCGGTGTTGGGGTTGGTTTATATTTCATTGTGCTGGGGGTTAATGATTGATTTGTATAACGCCTTTTTTCTAAAGGGGCAAAATTTTACATTTATTATGGAACCAAAAACAATTCCAATATTAATAATTGCATCTATTTGGATTAACGATACAATGGCTTATATAATGGGTTCATTTATTGGCAAAACACCTCTTTCAAAAATATCTCCCAAAAAAACCTGGGAGGGTACTATTAGTGGAATCATACTAAGCGTTTCTGTAGTTGGACTTATTGCCTATTTTGGGTTTAATTTTGAACTTGTTATATGGCATGTTATCAGTATTGCAGCAATTACTGCTATTGCAGGCACCTTCGGTGACCTTCTCGAATCCAAATTAAAAAGAATGGCTGGTGTAAAAGACAGCGGCTCACTACTGCCTGGTCATGGGGGTTTTTTAGATAGGTTTGATTCATTGTTGCTGGCAACGCCGTTTGTCTGGCTCTATGTTCAATTGTTTATGAAATAATCATTTGAAAGTCCTTTCTTACCACTACCACTCCCAAATTCCCATTTTCCTATATTTGCTCCATGACCATCCACAAAGAAGGCTACAAAACGATTGCCATCAGCACTATTCTCTTTGGAGTTATTAATGTGCTTTCTTTTTATTTTTTAAGCTCTGCTGTACCATTGATAAGCTGGATCATTTTTATAGGCACACTGGGACTTTTGCTTTTCCTGATTTCATTTTTCCGTATTCCCAAACGAACGCATACTATAGAAGAGAATGCTATCGTAGCCCCGGCAGATGGTAAAGTGGTAGTAATAGAAGAAGTGCAGGCCGATGAATACTTCACTGACCGCCGCATACAGGTGTCCATATTTATGAGTCCGCTGAATGTGCATGTAAACCGAAACCCGGTGACGGGTGAAGTGGTTTACAGTCAATATCACAAAGGCAAATACCTGGTGGCCTGGCATCCAAAATCTTCTACTGAAAATGAAAGACATTCGGTAGTATATCGCAAAGACGGCAAAGAAATTTTGGTAAAACAAATAGCCGGTGCAGTGGCCAAAAGAATCTGCAACTACTTACAACCCGGTCAGCTGGTAAAACAAACGGATGAAATGGGTTTTATCAAATTCGGTTCAAGAGTTGATCTGCTGCTTCCACTAGATGCAAAAATAAATGTGAAGATTGGTGACAAGCCCCAGGGCGGGGTGACGGTGATTGCAACCTGGTAGTTTGCTTTTTATTCATACATAATTCTGTAACTTTAAGTAAACATTTTTATATGAGTAATGCTGAAATGAGGAAGAAAGTGAAAAAGTATATTGATGAGGCAGATGATCATGTGGTAAAAATGGTTTATTCCATGCTGGAAGCGGACAGAGAAGATGACTGGTGGGATGATTTACCACTATCGGTAAAAAAAAGCATTTTAAAAGCAGAAAAAGAGCTAAAGGAAGGTAACGGTATTGCACATGAAGTAGTGATGAAAAAATACAGTAAATGGCTTACAAAATAGTATGGTCACCTGAAGCTGTTGATACATTTGATTCTATTATCGGATTTCTAAATTACCGGTTCACCGAAAAAGAAACAGCACATTTTGTTAAACTCGTAAGCAGGAGGCTGCTACTTATAGAAAAATTCCCTTACACAGCAAGAACAACTTCCCGCACATCAAAGAGGAGAAGAACGGTTATTCACAAAAGGACTATTATCTACTTCAAAATCAGGGAGAGAAAAAAGGAGATTGAGTTGTTATCAATTTTTGATATCAGGCAAAACCCAGTCAGTTCGAAAGGTTAAAAAATATTTTCTAAATCTTTTAATGAATAAACAGTGTAGGTGGGTAGTTTATTTTCCATTACAGGCACTGGTTCCTTTGTTAAATGATTGACATGCACCTGGTCAATACCTGCATTCACCGCACCTAAAATATCTGCTTCAATGCTATCGCCAATCATGATACTTTCTTTGGGTTTTGCATTTGTTTTTTGAAAGGCGTAATCAAAGATTTCTTTGTGCGGCTTCAGGCTGTTGCTTCCTTCAGAGGTAATTACTTCCATAAAATACTTATCTAATCCGGAGTTTTTTATTTTACTGTGCTGTGTTTTCTCAAATCCATTGGTGATTAAATGAAGCTGGTAATTTTTCTCCGCCAGGTAATCAAGAATTTCAATAGTGTAAGGAAAGAGCAGATTCCTTGTCGGCAACAAGTCTAAGAAATGAATACCCATCTCACGGGATAAAGGTTCATCAGCAATTTTAAAATCAAGCAATGTCAGCCACATTCTTTTCCAACGGAGTTCATCCACTTTTATATAGCCTTTGCGGTAACGGTCCCAGAGTTTATCATTGTGAACAAGGTAGTTTTTATGAAACAAATCAAAATTGTGCACACCCTTTGATTCCAGTTTGTATCCATCATACATTTCTTCCAGTGTGTTTCGGCTGTTAGCGTCAAAATCCCAGATGGTGTGGTCAAGGTCGAAGAAAAGATGTTTGTATTTGCCCCTCTCTCCGCCGGCTGGCGGATTGCTATTATTCATCATGATTCACTATTGTTGAGTAATTTGCAAACTTAACTATGAATCAGAAATAATGGCTACAAATAATGAAAGTATGCTTACCCCTCCGCCCGTCGGAGGAGATGGGGGTAAGAACGTAATTATCACCGGTGCTTCAAAAGGAATTGGCAAAGCCATAGCAGAAATATTTGCTGCCAACGGGCATACGTTGTTTTTATGTGCAAGAGGCGAAGTGGCTTTGTATAAAACAATGGAAGAATTACTGACAAAGTTTCCAGCTGCTACAATAAAGGCAAAACCGTTTGATCTGAGTAAAAAAGAAGACACCATTGCATTCGGTAACTGGTGCTTGTCATTTGGTGTTCCTGATATATTAATTAATAATGCCGGTCTCTTTGAACCGGGCAGTGTACATAATGAACCGGATGGGCTTTTGGAAAACCAGATGGCCACTAATGTTTATAGTGCTTACCATGTTTCCAGAACGGTATTACCAAGCATGATGGAACGGAAATCAGGGCATATTTTTAATATGTGTTCAATAGCATCCCTTCATGCATATACAAACGGCGGGGCTTACAGTATCAGCAAGTTTGCTTTATTTGGTTTCAGTAAAAACCTGCGGGAAGAAATGAAGCCCTATGGGATAAAAGTGACCTCTATTCATCCGGGAGCTGTGATGAGTGATTCCTGGGGCGATTATGACAACTCCTCTAAACGAATCATGGAAGCAGAGGATATTGCGAAAATGGTCTTTGCCGCTTCCCGGCTTTCTGCACAAGCTTGTGTAGAAGATATTATTATACGACCGCAGTTGGGCGATTTATAAATTTAATTTTTGCATAAGAAAACCCTCTAAGGGTTTTAAGTTACCTGAATTTTGTCCATCCCGATAACCCTTGGAGGGTTAAAATGCACCTTTGATATATTTTAAACCATTCTTTGCGATAGCCGTTATATTTTAGTACGGTCATTAATGAAGAAAACAGCCACCATATTTGCCTTTCTCTTAATTGTGCTATCCGGATGGTCACAGTTTGAATTTAAAACGATTGTGCCACAGCAGGCTGTTGTATCCGGCGAATCTTTCCAGGTACAATACATTATTGAAAACGGCGATAAATCAATTAATGTAAAGCCCCCTGTTTTTAACAACTTCCGTTTTGTAGCTGGCCCTACTATTTATATGGGTACGGTTCCCGGTACAAATGGCACAAAATCTCTTCTCAACGCAGTTTATACACTGGAAGCTACAAGACCGGGGAAATTCATAATACCCGGTGCTTCAATAACGGTTAATGGCAGAATGATCCGCAGCAACGATGTGCTGGTGCAGGTAATTTCAAAAGAAGCCGCTGCCAGTCAATTCAATAAAGAAAATGGAATCAAACCTTCTGATTATTTTTTAAGGCCGGGAGAAAATGCTTATGAAAAAATAAGGCAGAATCTTTTTGTGAAAGTACTGGTTGATAAGAAAAACTGTTATGTTGGTGAGCCTGTGCTGGCAACATTCAAATTATACTCAAGGCTTCAATCAAAATCAGATATTGTAAAGAACCCCGGTTTTTATGGTTTCACCGTGTACGATATGGTGAACCTGGCCGATAAACAAATGGTATCGGAGAATGTAAACGGTAAAAAATTTGATGTGCATACCATTCGAAAAGTGCAATTGTACCCGTTACAATCCGGTGTTTTTACCATTGATGCGATGGAGGTAAAAAATAAGGTGGAGTTTTCTAAAAGTGCAGTGAATAAAAAGACAGAGCAGGAGATAGTGGAAGGTGTATTTGGAAATAATGATAATGAAAGTGCAAAAGAAGGAATGGAGGCATTTGAAACAGACATCAGCACAGAACCGGTTACGATTAGTGTAAAGCCACTTCCATCCGTCAATAAACCTACTTCGTTTACAGGTGCCACTGGTCATTTTACCATTGCTGCTACTTTGGTAAATGATAAACTGGCGAAAAATGAACAGGGCTTTTTTGAAATTACCATAGCAGGTAAAGGAAATTTTATACAATTAGATGCCCCTGCTGTACAATGGCCTGTTGGAGTTGAGGGATTTGACCCGGTAGTAAAAGATGAGCTGGATAAAACAAAAATACCATTAGCCGGAAGCCGCATATTCCGTTACCCTTTTGTTTGTTCATCACCCGGAAATTTGCAACTACCCTCCGTAAGTTTTTCTTTTTTTGACACTGACAGTAACTCCTATAAAACTGTTGCCACAAAAAAAGTGGATGTGGTGATTGGCAATGAAGAGAAAGTATCCACAGGATCTGGTGGAAAAGAAGTGGTTGAAGAGCATAAAAGTTCCGTTGCTGAAAAAAGTGAACAAGCGGCCCGCAAGGCAGGTATAGTTGTCGTATCACTGGTGCTGGTGATCTTACTATATTGGGTGTTCAGGAAAAAAGAATCTGAAAAAATGCAACAGGTTCCGGCAATAGCGGCACAGTCTTCCATTGACAATTTACTTGATCCTGCTTATACTGCTGTTTCCACAGAAGGTAACCAGTTTTATTCCGTCCTTCATGGAATTATCTGGAAGTATGCAGCAGAACAATTTAATTTATCGGGCAGCGAAATGAGTAAACAAAGACTATCGGTTAAAATGAAGGAAGCCAATATTGACAGCCATATAGCTGGTAATTTATTTCAACTATTAGAGGAGTGTGAAACAGGAATGTTTACCAATGCAAGTTTGTTAAACGATAAACAAAGTATGCTGGAAGAAACAAAAGAAACTTTGGAAAAAGTAAGAACCGGCTTACTCTGAATACTTATATCCCACCCCTCTTACAGAATGAAAATATTTAGGATTGCGGCTTTCTTCTTCAAAATATTTGCGGAAGTTGAGAATAAAGTTGTCAATCGTCCGGGTGGTGGGATACACATTATAACCCCAAACGGATTGTAATATTTTTTCTCTTGGTACTACTTCATTTTTATTTTCAATGAGCAGTTTGAGCAGCATGGTTTCTTTCTTGCTTAGCTGAATTTTTTCTCCCCCCGATTTTACGGCTTCCTGTGCTTTGAAATCCACTGTATTATTACCAAAAGTGTAGGTATCACCAATGGTTGATTTGTCCTGTAGTTTTTTATTTTTATTGATCAGTTTATTAACCCGCAGCAGCAGCTCTTCCAGGTTGAAGGGTTTGGTCAGGTAATCATCAGCTCCTTTTTTTAAACCAAGTACCCTGTCGGCACTGCTGTTTTTAGCACTAAGAATAAGTATCGGCACTTCATTATTACTGATACGGATGGTTTCGGTAACGGTAATACCATCCATTTCCGGCAGCATTACATCCATAATGATAAGGTCGAAATATTCTCCCTGTACCGCTTTTAATGCAGCAGCACCATCCAATGCCGATGTCACATCATAGCCCTCCAGCTCAAGGTTTAGCTTCAGTGCTTCATGAAGATTTTCTTCATCCTCCACTAATAATATTGATCTTTTTTGTTCAGTAGTCATTGTTTCATTTTCTGTCAAGACCAGATCAGACGGAGACCCCGAAACAACCGGGGCAAGCTGTCAGACCTATGTTTTAAAAATGACGACAAAATTACTTCCGTTAGGTTCATTGTTTGTCACCGAAATGTCGCCATTGTGGCTTTGCGCTATCTTCCTGCAAAGATACAGGCCAAGACCGGTACCCTGTGTTTTACGGGTAGCCTCGTTACCAATGCGGTAAAATTTGCTAAAAACCTTTTTCTTTTCATCATCGGCAATTCCGGCTCCCTCATCCTTTATCTGCAGCTCTGCTGAGTTTACCGAAGTACCCGACCTGTATTTCTTCAGTACTGCCGTTACCAGAGCTTCTTTGGGGGAATATTTTATTGCATTTTCCAGCAGATTATTAATCAGCATTTGCAATAGTAATGCATCACCTTTTACATCCGCATCAGCTTCTATATCTTCTATAAATACCCTGTCGGGAAAACGGTTGCGAAAATCCTGCATACAATCTTTCAGCAAGGTAGAAAGGTCAAGCTCCTCGTTGGATGATTTATAGCCGCCTCCTTCTAATTGCGAAGCGATCAGAATATTATTGGTTAAAAAATTCAACCGGGCCGTTTCATCCAATGTGGTGCGGATTAATTTTTTCTGCTTTTCCGGGTCGAGATTATATTTCTGTAATGTTTCAAGGTTTAACCGGGCTACAGAGATCGGTGTTTTAAATTCATGGGTAACAGCCATCATAAAATTCTGCTGTTGCTGCTGTAGTTTAAATTGCCTGCGGACGGAGCGATAAACGAAAGCAGCACCTACCAGTATAAGAATTAAAAAAGTTATCCCTTCAGCAATATATTTTCCGGTGTTTCTTTTGGTCTCCTTATCAATAGCAAAAATCTTATCTCCCAGTTGTGCAACAGAAAGAGAATCTCTTTCAACGTTAATGGATTTATACTGCAGCACGGCAATGCGTTTGTTTTGCTGTTCCAGGGAAATAAACCACCACGCAAGTGCGGCTACTATATAAAACAACAGCATCCAGTAAATGAATGTGGTGCGGCGAATTCTTTTGCGGATGGCATCGGGCATAATGCAAAGATGGAGTTAATAGCAAAGTGAATAAATAGTCCGGCTGATTTTTTACAAAAACATTGTTATTCTACTTTGATTATTGTTTCTTTTCTATTCTAAGCCCCACATTCAGCACATTGTTGAGTGGGTTTTCCCGCATTATTTGCTCAATACTGAAAGTGTAGTCACCGGTTTTTTTGAAATAAAACTGCCCACCAACGGGTGTTAACGGAATACGGTGTTCATAAATATCATCCATGCCGCTGCCCAGCCAGCCTTCACTGTCGGTGGCAAGGCGAAGGTCGTATCGGCCCATTTGTGTAGTATCGGCACCGGGCTGTTTTGTATACAGGTTGATATAAATATTGTTGAAACTGTATTTATCATTATGCCGCAGAATAAGAAATAGCTGGTACGGCGATGTAGTATCTTTAATAGTAAAAGTAAAAGATGGTTTATAGCTGCTCTTCCAGGAATGTGCCGGAATGCTTACCGATTTTTCGTAAAGATCTACGGTAGTACAGGAAGCAGCTACGAGTTGCAAGCAATAAGCTGCGAGAGTAATAAGGAAAATATTCTTAAATCTTTTCAAGAAAATGTTTTTGCAAATGTAATCAAGAAGTTATGATTTTGATGGCTCGCAGCTCATAGCTCGCAGCTTCTCTACAACACATTCAACACCTGTTCCTTTGCCTTTTCCATTTCATCCTTCATCATCACCACCGCTTTTTGAATAGTAGCATCATACGCTTTGGAGCCGGTCGTATTAATTTCCCGGCCTACTTCCTGTAGTATAAAGGAGAGCTTCTTTCCTTTTGATTCTTCTTTTTCTGCCAGCAGGGTTTTAAAATAGTCACAATGGTTTTTTAACCGTACCTGCTCTTCGGTAATGTCTATTTTCTCTATATAATATATAAGCTCCTGCTCCAGCCGGTTGCCGTCGTAGTTTTCTTTTCCAACATTTTCTTCCAGCAGCCGGGTAATGCCTTCTCGAATTTTTTGTTTGCGAAGTGGTTC
>Ga0209591_10001738_pt1 | contig 26663 bp, 14 predicted proteins | sample MAT01_FD_187207 | JGI IMG/M metagenome (GOLD analysis project Ga0209591, IMG submission 187207) | Freshwater microbial communities from Lake Fryxell liftoff mats and glacier meltwater in Antarctica - MAT-01 (SPAdes) (version 2) | ecosystem: Environmental > Aquatic > Freshwater > Ice > Liftoff... | reverse complement strand
CCTCCTGGCAGCTGCTGTTTGCCGCGCTGGTCCAGCGTGGCCTTGACCCAACCAAGATCCAGCTCGTGGTCAGTGATGGGGGGACTGCGCTGCCCGCCGCAATCATCGGCAGCTTTCCGCACGCCCAGCAGCAACGCTGTGTCGTGCATAAGGTGCGCGGGCTCGAACGGGCCTTCGTCTACCACGAACTAGTGGTCTGACACCTTGAAGTTGATGACTTACGACCGATCTGGTATCCTCCCGTGTAGCAGCCGTAGTGGAGGAGCCAGCTATGCCTACCAAGAAGTACCTCGTCACCTTGACCGAAGAGGAACGGAGCACGCTCTGGAAGCTGATCAAGAAAGGCACCGTGGCGGCCCGAAAATTGTCACGTGCGCATATCCTCCTCCTTGCCGACGAAGGTCGCACTGACGATGAGATTGCCGCCGCCTTGCATGTAGGAAGCGCCACCGTCGAACGCATTCGCAAGCGCTTTGTCGAAGAGGGGGTCGACGCCGCCCTGAGCGAGCGCCCCCGCCCAGGGAAGACCCCGCTGTTGGATGCCAAACAGGAGGCATACATCATTGCCACGACCTGCTCCACACCACCAGAAGGCCAAGCCCGTTGGAGTATCCGCCTCTTGGCAAGCGAGGTGGTGCAGCTGGGCATTGTCGATACGTATCCTCGCAATAATCAGGGGCGGCTGGCGCGCAGGGCCGCCATCGGCTATACTCCCAGCCGGTTCGGATTGATGCCGTGAGGACGCGCGATGCTCGACGACCTGCAGCTTGACCAGATCACCGAGCCCCATGCACGGGAGGTGATGCGGCGAATGCTCAACCTTGTCGAAACGCTCAGCGCTGAGGTTGACCGGCTGAAGGCGGAAGTCCAGCAGCTCCGTGACGAAAACAACCGGCTGAAAGGTGAGCAGGGGCGCCCGAAAGGACTGCAGGGCCGCCCGCCCGCGCAAGACCTCTCGTCGGAGGCGGAGCGGCGCGTGCCCCGCGGGCGCGGGCGCCAATCGAAAAACGACCAGCTTCCTATCGACCGTGAGGTGCTCTGCCCCGTCGACCCGATGGTCTTGCCGCCCGATGCCCAGCGCAAGGGCACCGTCCCGGTCATCGTCCAGTATGGTGGACCCCATGTCAAGCACAATCGTTGCGCCAGTTTTCCGTATGGTGCCTCCCGACACCGTGCTCAAACGCTTGACACCGCGTGGAGGGCGGGGAGGGGCGCAACGGCCCCGGCCGGGGCCGTTGCGCCCCTCCCCGCCCAAAAAATCGATCCGACCCTTGGCGGCCTAGCTGAGATACCGTGCGGCAGGCCGGCGATAGGCCAGCGCCTGATGCGGGCGCTCGGCGTTGTAGAACTGGAGATAGCGACCAAGCCCCACGCGCGCCTCGCGCGGATTGCCATAGTCAGCCAGGTAGACCTCCTCATACTTCACACTGCGCCACAGACGCTCCGTAAAGATGTTGTCAAGGGCACGCCCTTTGCCATCCATGCTGATCTGGACGCCTGCGGCAAGCAACGGCTGCGTGACCTGCGGGCGCGTGAAGTGACTGCCCTGATCGGTATTCCAAATCTCCGGCGTGGCGACTGCCCGCGCCTGGGCGATGGCAGCACGCACAAACCCGAGCTCCAATGTCTCATCGAGGGTCCAACAGACGACGTAGCGACGATACCAATCGAGCACGGCCACCAGGTAGAGCCAGCCGTGGCGTAAGCGAATGTAGGTAATGTCGCAGCCCCAGATGTGATTTGGTCGCTGCGCGGTGAGATGACGCATCAATCCGATGCTTCAGCGCCACCGCCGGAGGAGGTGGCGGAACGGGCTGATAGTACAGGCTCCGGCGGCTGATGGAGCGCAGCTCGGCCTGGGTGCGCAGCGCGAGGGCCTCCGCCTCATGCTCCACGAGCGCGCGCCGCTCCCCGTGGCTCAAGCGGGCAACTTTTTTTTCAAAAAGTTGACGTGGGTGGTGAGTCGGCCAATCTCGGCATAGAGATCTTCGAGCTGGCGTTCATGGGTGGCTTTGAGCTCGGTCACCGAGTCGCGCTTCTCGAAGACATCGGCCAGGCCTTTGACCGCCGCCAACTTCCACTCCCGCAGCACCGTGGCGGCTACCCCGTACTCCGACGCGAGCTGGTTGAGGGTCTTGGTCTCCTTCAGGAGCTCTAAGACGGCCTGGGCCTTGAAGGTGGCGGTGTAAGACTTTTTCATAGACCTATTCTACCGAACCCTGGCCGCCAGACTGTGCAGATTCCTGGGTCCACTATAGCGCGAGCAGGTGGCCACCCTCAGCGCCCAACGCAACCAACACTCCCAGAACTCGTCCAAACCCCCGTCGTCTGATCCGCCGTCGGCACCTACGCGCCCGGTGAAGGTCCCGCGCGGGCGGCCGAAGACCAAAGGCGCCCAACCCGGCCATCCGAACCAGCAGCGCGCGCTGCTCCTCCCCGAACAGGTTGATCAGATCGTGCCCGTCCATCCGACTCAGTGCCCCTGCTGTCAGGGTGCGCTTGACCCTGCCCGACCGGATGCGGTCCCGCCACGCCGCCAGCAGGTCTGGGAGTTGCCCGAGATCCGGCCGGTCGTCACCGAATATCAGTACCGGACGCTCTGCTGTCCTGACTGTGGCACGCTGGTGACCGCCCCACGCCCGGCCGAGGTGCCGCCCGGCGCCTTTGGTCCCCAGGTCGTGGCGACGATTGCCGCGCTCCATGGGCGCTTTCGCATCTCCGACCGCGAGGTGGCCGCATGGCTGGCCCAGGGCTATCAGCTGCCGATCAGCGTCGGCAGTGTGGCCCACCTCCAGCAGGTCGCCAGTGCCGCACGCGCACCCGCCTCTACCGAAGTGCAGCAACTGGTGCAGGCGCAACCGCAAACCAATGCGGACGAGACCAGCTGGCGGCAGGAAGCCAAGCGTGCCTGGCTCTGGGTCGCGGTCACGACCGTGGCGACTCTGTTTCTGGTGCATGCTAGTCGCGGGGCCAAGGCGCTGACGGACCTGCTGGGCGCGAACTATGCCGGGATTGTCGGCAGCGACCGCTACCGGGTCTCTAACGCCGTACCAGCTGACCGTCGCCAGCTGTGTTGGGCGCACCTCGTGCGCAATCTGCGGGGTCTGGCCGATCACCACCGGCCCTGGAGCCGTCCCGCCACCGATCGCTTGGTCTTGACCGAGGTACTGTTTGGGCTCTGGCATCGCTTTCGCGGAGGGCAGATTGATCGTCCGACGCTCCAAGCCGCGCGCTTGCCCATCCAGCAGGCCATGTGGGACACGCTCACCGCTGGCCAAGACGAGTGCAATGCGTTCGGCAGCTTCTGCCAGGATGTGCTCCCGCGCTGGGATGCGCTCTGGACGTTTGCGTCGGTGGACGGGGTTGAGCCAACCAACAACGCCGCCGAGCGGGCGTTACGTCCGGCGGTGCTCTGGCGCAAGGGCTGTTTCGGCACCCAAAGTGTGGCGGGAAGTCGCTTTGTTGAGCGCATGCTCACGGTCAGTGCGACATGCCGGCAGCAGGAGCGCCCGCTCCTGCCCTACCTCTGCGCGGCGGTCACCGCGTACTGGGCCGACCAGCCGGCCCCGCTGCTGATCTCCCCAACTACCCCCTGAACGCATACTCCTGACACAACCGTTTAGCGTACACCTACCTCGTTGCTATGCTGCTATGCCGAACGTTTTAAGCCTCTGATCGCTAAAGCGAGTCAGAGTCTTGCTGTAGTGCCTGGAGCAGTGCGCGTAGCTCTGAGTCCCTAGGAGCATAGCGGGTGAGCATCGCTCGCACCTCCTGGAGCTTTGCGGCCCTCTGCTCCGGGTTACCCTCGTGCCCCGCGCGTCGTGCTGCGTCTAAATCTCGTGCCGCGCCGCGCAGGGCCTGGGCCAGATCGCTGTCACCCCGCCGCTGCGCCCGTGCCGCCAGTTGTTCGATCTGACCGACCGCGCGCTCGCTTGTGAGCTGTGTTACCTGGCCCACCGTGATGGAGCCCTGATTCACGCCAATCGTCAGGCCTGCTACGGTTCCTCCTGTGATAAAGACCCCCTGGCGCTGGTCTACCACTGGCACAGCAGGGCTTGCCGCTACCTGCCCCTCGGAGGGTTCATCGGCCCACAGCTGGCCATCAGACAGGCGCATCAGAAGGGCTGGCTGCCACCAATCATGGCAGTGGCGGACGGTGGCTCTCGCAGCAGCCAGTGCGCGGTCGATCTGACCATCGCCCTGGAGCTCACGGAAGAAGACCGGCAGCATCGTCGCTAAGGTTGCGGTGCTGATGGCGCCCTGCATCGCCACAACCGCGGGCACGCCGGCCAGGATCAGTTGCGGCCCCAAAGCCTCGAGCAGGTGCCCCGTCACATCGCCTGCGCTTTCACACGCGGCCAGAATCACGAGCATCGGCCGCCGGGCCAGTTGGGCAAGGAGCGTGGCCAGAGCCTGCCCAGGTACGATCGCGGTGCTGCCGCGCTCGTCCTCCAACCAGACGACAGCCTCACCGCCGCGTATTGCACCGTGGCAGATGAGCACAAGCACATCGTGGCCGTCACGCAGGCCGGCAGCCAAAGCGCCGAGACTCGCTCCGCCAGGGGTTCGCCCCGTGGCGATAATCGAAAGCTCCGCTCCACTGACCACTGTGTGAAGGCGTGCTAGTTCGCCCGCCACATCGACTGGGCTCAGTCGATACTGGTCGAGCTCGGCAGGGTTCGCGATGCACGCGAGGAGGCGCAGGGGCCCTGGCAATCGGCGAAGCACAGGCTGCGCGTCGGCGCTCCCCAGGTAGCGTGAGAGCAACACCTGCTCGTCGGTCGCCAGAGCCATGCCTGTCAATGGATCGCGGAGCAGTTCCCAGCGGATACATTGCAACGCCGGGTCAGCGTGATCGAGCCTGATGCGCAGGCGTAGCGCCCCACCTGCCCGCTGCCGGTAGCCCTTAGCAGTCGCCCACGCCTCACGCAGGCGCCCGTCCGCAAAGAGCATTGCTGTCAGCGCCGACCCGTAACTCTCGCTGTCCAGCGCGTGGGTAAGGAGCGCTGTGGTGTCAAGGGATACAGGGACGTCGGTCGCCAGATCGGCCGGTGCGGCCGAGCCCACATCGCTCAGGGTGAGATCAGCCCGATACAGGTCGGCGCCGACGGCGTACAGCCCAAGCTCGAGGTTCGGGGGTGTTGAGCTGGACATCGGTCTTGGTTACCTCCCCTCAAGGGTCAGCGCCCCGGCCGCCGTCACGTCGCTACAGTGTCCGTAGGCCACCATGCCGTACGTGCCGGCAGCCAGCGTGTCCACCGCGAGCGCGACCTCTAGCCGCCCCTGCTCGTCAGCCCGCATCTCGCCGAGCGGGACCGTGGACCCGCCCGGCTGGTCATACCAGAGGCTGACAACCTCTTCGCTGGCAAAGCCGTCGTAGCTGAGCGTCACCCTGGCCGGCAGCTCGCGCCCATCTACCAGCAGTGGCGCCGGAGAGTCTGGGCCAGTCTCGGACTCCGCGCCGAGATCGAGCTGGTTCGAGAGCACCTGTCGGCCCGGGGCGAGTGCCGGCCAGGTCATGCTGACGCGCTCGGTCACCCTAAAGTCAGCCTCAGCAGTGTCCTGTACCAGCAACCGTAGGGCGATGTCGATCTCCTCATCGTTGTCGAGGTAGTCAATCTGGATCGCGACGCCATCGCTCAGGATCTCCCGCACCCAGGCGTAGCCTTGCGAAGAGGTCATCTCCAGCAGGCTAAGGGACGTCGGGTCAATCGGGACGAAGATGCGAAGGTTCTTGATCCGGCTGTACCCGCCGTTATAGACGGAGATCGCGTAGGTGATCGTCTCTCCCGGCGCAACTAGATCCTCGGGGTCTGCGCTGAGCTGTAGGCATACCTCACCGGGCAAAGTCGGCTCATCCTCTTCCACTTCCTCCTCGCAGGGCACTGGCGCGGGTGGCACGTCCGGCGAGGCAGGTGGCGGCGGGCAAGGCAGGGGGGCCTGGGCCTGCACGTTACCCCCGTCAATGAGGTGTGGCATACCCGCGACGAGCGTGAGCAGCCCGCCAAGTAAGGCCCCCGCCACGATTGTCCACCACCGCGTCTTGCCTCCCATAGATTCTGGCCTCCAGAGCTACTCGTAACGTGGTCACCTCCAGCACGACAGCAGCGGGCCGGCCGGCGGATCACCCCGGCGGGCGCCAGGGCAACTACGGCACCGGCGACATAGCCGTGACGCGTGTATTGTCCCACGGCAGACTCCCCACCAGATTGCGGGCGCCCAGCTGTAGGTTAACCGTGCGGCCTGGCATGCCACAGCCCGCGGCTCCGGGCCCCTCGGCGGCAACGTGCACAAGGTAGTGGAGTCGCTCGCCGACCGCGACAAGGCTGCCCTGGCCACAGATGACCCCATCGATGCGGGCGACGACCGGCATCCCCGCAGCAAGGCCGGCCCCGGCGGCGTTTTCGACCTCGCCGTAGAAGGTCGCGGGCGGCACCATGTCGGAGGTGACCTGCGCCTGAAGCCCATTATTCAGTGGCCCCCTGAGCTGGAGCGTCACATCCTGGCGGACATAGATCAGATAGCCGTGGTTGAACTCCAGCTCCCGCAGCGTATTCAGCTCGTCGGACAGGCTCACGTCATAGATCAGCCAGGGCTCCTCGGGATCGCTCGGGTCGAAGCCATAGACGGTGGTGTACAGGCCCTTGATCGACGCGAGGGCCTCGCGCACCGGGCGGGTCTCTACCGGGTACGCGATCTGGTTCCACCCGGCGCCCAGCGGGAGCTCGACGCTGGTCATCAGGGCGTACTGGCCAGGGCCCTGGGTCGGCGCCGCGGCTGAATTGTTCTCGGGGTTCAGCACCGTCGGCAGCTGGCGCCAGCAGGGCGCGGGCCGGATCCCGCAGCGGGCCGCGGGGTCGCGCTGCCCGTCCTCGAAGAAGTACATGCGGATCCACGGCTCCTCTCCGGGCACCACGTCGGCACTGAAGTAGCTGATGCTGAGCGATGCGCCACTGCGCAGGGTGGGCGCGCCCTCGGTGGCGGTGAGGCGGTAGGCCTGGCCGACGGGCGTGGCCCAGCCGGGCGGGCTACTGATCTGGGTGGACTGCAGGGTGTAAAACTCGCCCTCCGGCAGCTCGTCGCGGGCGAATACGATCGCCTGGCCGTCGGCCGAGAGCACTGGGGCACGCCGGCGGATCACGGCGCCCCTGCGGCGCTTGCGTGACTTGCCGGGGTTGCCGCCGATCGCGTAGTCGCTGACCGTCTCGTAGTGCTGGCCGCCCTGGTCGAACCAGACGCGCACGTAGCCCTCGAGGGCCGCGTCCTCCAGGGTTGGGAACGCGCCGCTATAACGCCCCGGCGCCACCTCGCTCAGCGTGATCACCACGGTGGCCGGCTCCTCGACCGGGAAGAGCTGCGCCTGCACCGTTTGGCCGGGCGGGGTGGCGGCGACGCTCAACTCGATCTCGGTTGGCGAGCGCGGGTTGATCGCCAGCTCGGGCTGCCAGGGCGCGTTCAGGCGGGTCAGCGCCAGCTGCTGGCTGTTCTCCGCCAGGTCGTCGCAGCCGACGACTCGGTTCTCCAGGTCGTAGACGCAGAGCTCGTCGCCCGCACGGGCGCCACGCGCCTCGACCTGCTCGGCCACCGGGCGGCCCAGGTCGATCGCGCGCCGGCCCAGGCCCCGATCTGCCTGGAACAACACGGCCCGCGCGCCGGAGCCGGGGATCACCGGGCGGCCTGCGCTGTCGGACAGGTAGATGATCGGCGTCGCCAGCGGCGCAGGGCCGGTCGGCGGCACGATGCGGACGTTGGTCAGGGCCAGCACCTGGTTGCTCGGCCCCGCGTTCTCGCTAAACCCGCCCGGCGTATTCAGGCGGAAGTTCAGCTCGGGATGGTCGTAGAAGCGCTTGATCGTCTCCCAGTCGGAGCGCCCGGTGCTCTGGTGCGAGAGCGTATCCTCGCAGTTGCGGCTGCCGCCCGCGGCGCGCCAGCCAGCGGCGGGGTGAAACTCGCTCTGCCGGTCGAGGTAGGGGTCGCTCATCCCGCTGGGGCAGGTGCTGACGGGGATGATCACGCCGTTCGTGTCCTGCCCGATATAGTTCTCGTTGAGGAAGAGGGCGAAGTGGCCGAGCTCGTGGGCCAGGGCGCGGGGCCAGTCCTCGCCCAGGTTGCCCTCGGGCTCGCCGTAGCGGTTCCAGGTCGCGCCCATATGCACCCGGCCGGGCTTGTAGAGCAGGCCCGGGCGGTCGGGGTCGGGCGTGTCGGCGCCGACGATGCCGCCCTGGTTGGCGTAGGGGCGCAGGCGGTTGCTGGCGTGGATGCGCACATCGGCGTCGTCCCACTGCTCGCGGTCATGGTAGATCGTCACATCGCCGAGGGCCATCTGGCCGTCGCTCCAGTCGTAGAGCACCGCCGAGGTGCGCTGGAAGTTCTCCTCCAGCTGGCGCAGGTACTGCTCGTCGCGGCTGGCGTCCCACTCGAGCGAGACCACCAGGTTGAAGAGGATGAGCGGGTAGTTCGGCGAGACGGTCAGCGTCTGGACGCCGAGGCGCTCGACCTTTGCGGGCTCGATCCCGGTGGGGCCGGCGCGGGCGCTGGTGTGGTAGAGCGTGTAGGCCCGGGTGGCCGCGATCGGCTGGAGGGCCACGAGATTGTCGCCCTCGGCGAGCGTGCCGCGGCCCTGGAGGTAGCCCTGGCCGTCGGTGCGGTAGGCGGTCGCGTAGGCATTCTGGGGGTCGCGCGCGATCGGCTCGGCCTGGGCCTGACCATCACTCCAGCGGTAGACCAGGGCGCCCTGGGTGACAGGTGCTAGCCGGTCGCTAGACTGGCCAAGCACCGGCAGCCAGACCCGAAAGTCACCGGACGGCGCGGCGGGCGCCGCCGCCGACGGAGGAGGTGTCCCATCCTCGCGCAGCACGCGCACCTGGGTGCCGCGCACGCGGAACGGGAACGTGGTCGCCGAGGCGTAGGGGCGCTGGAAGGGGCCGGGGACGGCGCTGATATAACGGAATGTCCCTGGCGAGCTTATGGTCGTAGAGAACGGAATGGTATATGCCTCAATGCGGAAGACTACGTTGTCAGAATAGCCGAAGACTATGTTGTCAGACCGGCCAAAGAGTTCGCTGGCAAAGGTGTCCCACTCAAAAGTGTAAGATATTCCTCCAGGACTGGTAGCCAATCTGGTAGGTATACCGGCTCTGGCTGCTGCTGGACGCCAGCTATTGCCGCCATTCAGGGAATAGTAGGCGCGCACATCTACCGGCTCGCTCTCAGAGTCAGATACCGTATAGGTAATTGGAATGTACTGATCAGAAAGCCGCACAGGAGTGGAAAAGAAATTCGCCTCAGGTGTTGCTCCGGGCCGCGAGACAAAAACGGTGGGAGGATTATTTGGCAATATCACTCCGCCCTGCCAGTTTATGCCAGATTGACTATTCATAAAGATTTGATTTCCCAGGATGACATCAAGATCGCCGTCTCGATCAATATCTCCTAGAGCCAGGCCGCTCTCTGCTGAGGAGTCGCGAAAAGCTCTTCCAGATATAAAATTGCCCACGCCACCATTAAAATATACCGTGTTTTCAGGTGATTCAGCAGCAGTTTCTCCACTACTGGAAACAATATCGAGATCGCCGTCGCCGTCAAGATCACCTGTTGCCACCTGGCTGGTATCATCTCCGCCGGTGCCGAAGGGGATTTTGCTCTCTAGCTTAAAGGTGCCCGTCCCATCATTCAGGTAGACGGCATCGCCTTGACCATATGCTCGTCCATTGCCTGTGACAAGATCGAGATTTCCGTCGTTATCTATATCAGCCACAGCTATACTCGCAGTCTGGTCTGTGCCCGTGCCAAAAGGACGTTCGCTCCCCCTCCAGCCGAAATTTCCACGCCCATCGTTTAAATAAACCCTATTCTGTTGGCCGGTAATGTCACCATTTCCTACCGCAATATCAAGATCGTTGTCGCTATCGACATCTCCTAGCGCTACACTCCTTGTTTGATCTTTGCCGGTGCCGAAACAACGCACATTCACAGTGACACCGCAGACGACTTGTCCGGTGTGATACTGCCCTGCCCCGTTATTAATATATATCACGTTCTGTTCGCCTGTCGGATTTGTCGTGTTATCCTGGCCCCCCACGTTACCTGCGACAATATCAAGATCGCCATCTGCGTCTATGTCGCCCAATGCCGCACTCGTCGTGCGATCTTCTCCTGTGCCGAAAGGGCGGCTAGCAAATGTTGGGGGATTCTGACCGTTATTAATGTAAATAATATTTTGACCCCCGATCCAATCACCAGTAGATGGGTCTTTCATGGCTACGTTTCCAGTGACGATATCAAGATCATTATCGCCATCGATATCTCCTACGGCGATGGCTCTAGTAAAGTCGAGCAGCGCGCCAAAGCGTCTCTCGGTAAAAGATGGCGGGATGCGGCCGCCACTGTCACTAAGGTCACTAAGATAGATAGCATCCTGGTTAGTTCGAGGTTCAGGCATACTCGAAGAATTTCCAACGACAACATCGAGATCGCCATCACCGTCCAGATCTCCTACTGCTGTAACGTCTGTATAATCTTCTAAACTACCGAAGCGTTGCCTTATGGAGAAATCTCCCCCGCCATTATTGAGATAAATATTGTTCTGCTGGCCTTCTACATCATTGCCGTTGCCGGTAATAAGATCAAGATCACCATCATTATCCATATCGCCCGCAGTCACACTCGCTGTGGCAACTGGGCCTATCGCGAATAGTATCTCTGTCGTGAACGATGGAGCACTGCCACCGCTACTAAGATAGACTGCGTTTGACTCACCGAAGAACCCTCCTCGACCGGCAACGAGATCAAGAAATCCATCGTTGTTAACATCGCCCACCGCCACGCTGTTCGTACGGGATGGGCTTTCGCCGAAAGCCTGCCCGGATGAGAAATTCCCTGGACTACTGGAACTGTTGATATAGAACTCGTTCTGCGCGTCCTTCCCCACGACAGAAATATTGCCGACGACAATGTCAAGTAAATCATCACGATTGAGGTCAGCTACCGCGACACTTTGTGTGCTTGCATTTCTAGAACCAAAGCAATATATATTCTGTACGTCTGCACATGAAAAGTCGTCTATCGAGGTATCTGCCTCGGAAGGATTATAAAGCACAAAGTCACCCGGCCTACCGGGCTTATTCAAGTAAATAGCATTCTGCGATTGATCAGTTACTACGACAATATCGAGATAGCGGTCATTATTCATGTCGCCGATGGCTAAGCTCGTCGTTTCATTTCCACGAGTCCGGCCAAATGATCGAATATTAGTGAGTATATTGAAATTTCCCTGGCGATCGTTGAAAGCAACCGTGTTTTTGACATCACCACAACAGTTTCCTACTACGATGTCAAGATGACCATCAGCATTCAGATCGCCCACAGCCACGCTGACGGTGAAGTCTTTGCTTCCAATAGGACGCGTGGTGCCGTTCCAATTGAAATTCCCTTTTCCATCATTAAGATAGACGTAGTTTTGTTGATTGTAGTTGCCTGAAATAACATCAAGATGACCATCACTGTTCATATCACCCACAGCCACACTTCGCGTATCATGGTCTTCAGCACCGAAACAGCGCACATTTACGGGAGGGCTCTCGCAGTTCACAGCGCCCGTATAGAAGTTGCTCAGGCCATCGTTTAAGTACACAGCATTTTGCATCTGCTGTAACGAACCGATACCCCCTTCACCTCCCCTTACAGAAGCATTCCCGACGACAAGGTCTAGATCGCCATCTCCATCCATATCTCCTACGACGACACTGTTGGTCCAATTTGTCTCATTGTCGAACGTGCGAGGAACGGCAAATACTGGCTCATCGGCCCTGGCTATGGGGATTACAGGGAATAGGACTGGAACAGGAGCAGGTGAGAACGAGATCAACAGCAGTAATGCCAGCAGAGGCGCTATCCAGCGGTAGGAACGTATCTGAAGCGTGCGGGTCTTGCGATTGCTACTGTTCATTGACTCTCCTCGTTTCCTGGGTTGCTGCGGTGCTCTATTTTCTCCCCGAGCACCTCTGCACCGCCGTACCTGCGCCCACCCCAAACCGCGCCTGCTCCGCCGCCGTCAGCCCCCGCCCCACGTGGCACGCTGCTGCCTGCAACAGCGTGTCGGTGGCATCAATGGGTGGATAGAGCCGCCCCGTCCCGTCAAGCAGAGCGACTATGACTTGCTGCCCATCAGGGCTGAAATCCGCGCTCGAAACCCGGGTCACGAAGCGGTAGGCACCGAGCTCAGCCCCGTCGCCTATGCGCCACAGGCGCACTGTCCGGTCGTAGGATGCGCTGAGCAGATGCTGCCCGTCCGGGCTGAAGGCCACCGAGCTCACCAGATCGTCGTGGCCCTGCAGCCGATGCAGGGGCGCATTCGCCGCCTGGTCCAGCGGCCAGATCTCGATGCTCTCGCTCCCCAGGGCCAGGGCAAGCTGTTCGCCGTCCGGGCTGACCGCGGTGTGGTTGATCCAGTCGTCGACGAGAATCTTCCACAGTGGCCCACCGCTTGGCGAGGGATCATCTGCACCCCAGACCTGCGCTACCCCTTCTGATACGGCGATGATGTACTGCCCATCAGGGGTGAAGGTGGCGTACTGGACGGCTGCCTCATGTTGGAACTGAGCAAGCTCCGCTCCGGAAAGATCCCAAAGCCGCGCGGTGGTATCGTCGGACGCGGTGACGATGCGCTGGCCGTCCGGACTAAAGGCTGCGCTCACCACCGAGTCCTCGTGCCCCTCGAAGGTAACGAGCAGGTTGCCGTCCGCGTCCCATAGCTGCGCGACATCGTTGAACAGCGCCGTGACGATCATGGTGCCGTCCGGGCTGAAGACGGCCGTGTTTACGTCGGCGTCTTCGCCCGCAAAGGCGGGGTCGGTCAGGGTCGCGAGCAGCTTACCCTGCGCGTTCCACACCCGCGCCGTGTCGTCGAGCGAAGCGGTCACGACGCGCTTGCCATCGGGGCTAAAGGTTGCGCTGAGCACCGCCTCAGCATGGCGCAGGGTCGGGAACGGCGTGCCGTCCACAGTCCAGGCCCGAGCGGTGCCATCGCGCGAGGCGGTGACGATGAATTTGCCGTCGCCGCTGAAGACAGCCTCGACAACCTCGTCGGTGTGGCCCTGCAAGATCGTGCGAAGCGCTCCGTCGGCTGTCCACACACGCGCCGTCCCATCGCGCGAGGCCGTCACGATCAAGCGGCCGTCCGGGCTGTAGGCCGCGCGGCTAACGTACGAGGTATGGCCGCGCAGAGTGGCTCGCACCTGCCCACTATCGGCATCCCAGATGCGCGCGGTGCCATCCTCGGACACGGTCACCACCCTCTGGCCATTGGGGCTGAAGGCCGCGCCGTAGAGAAGATCGCCGTGGCCCTCCAGCACTTGCAGCGGTTCGCCTTTCAGCTCCCAGATCCGCGCGGTGTAGTCCTCCGCGGCTGTCACGACGCGCTGCCCGTCGGCGCTGAAGGCCGCGCTCAGCACACCGTAGTTGTCGTCGTGGCCCCTGAGAACCGCGAGGGGCTCGCCGGAGGCATCCCATAACCGGGCTGTCCCATCAAACGATGTGGTGACAATATGGGTCCCGTCGGGGCTGAAGATGGCGCGCAGGACGCTGTCCTCGTGCCCCTCCAGGACGGCCAACTCGGTGCCGTCACTGTCCCACAGTCGTGCCGTGCCGTCATCCCCAGCGGTCAGCACCTGTTGCCCGTCCAGGCTAAAGGCAATGGTGGTAACCGGACCATCGTGCCCGCTGAGCATAGCCTTCAGCGACCCGTCTACACCCCACAAACGCGCAGTGCCATCTGCCGCCGCTGTAGCGATACGCGTGCTGTCCGGGCAGAAGGCCAGGGCGAGCACCGGCTCCCTGTGGCCATCGAGGGCCACACGGAAGGCGCCGTCCATGCCCCACAGGTAGGCAGCGCCATTGTCCGCTGCGGCGGCGATTAGCTGCCCATCAGAGCTCACCACCGCAGCGTTGAGCCCGGGAAGCGCGTCTATGGCGCCGGGCGGGCTCAGCACTATGGGGCGCCAGGAGGCCCGGGTGATCGCATCGCGCAGGGCCTGCTCGGTCTCGGGGTTGTGGTCCCGCTCTAGCGCGGCATGGGCGATCAGCAGCGCCGTCTCCGGGGCCTCGCCCAGGCCCTGGGCGGCGATGGCCAGGCGCTGCGCCTCGGTGCGGCGCTGCTGAACATAGATGACCGCCAGCGCGGCAGTGGTAGCCAGCAGCAGCACGGCAAGCGTTGCGGCGACCGTGTAGGCGCGGCGTAGTTGGCGCCGCTGGGCATCTCTACGGGCATCTCTGCTTCGCTTTAGCAGCTCTCTGGCCGCCGGGGACGCCAGGGCGACATCCCCCTCCCGCTCGAGCTCCTCGGCCTCGGCGAACCTGAGATTGTCAAGCAGGTGGGTCTTCTCGCGTCCCGAGCGCTCCCACTCCCTGAGGGCCTGCTCGAAGGCGGCCCGCTTCTGCAGCCGCTCGCGCTGGGCCGCAATCGCCTTGTGCAGGCGGTCCCAGTTGGCGATCAGCGCCTCGTGGATAATATCGACGACCTCGACTGCCTGATCGCCCTCGGTCACGACGCCCGTGCTCAGCAGGCGGGCGTCAGCAAGCTCGGTGATCAGCCGCCGGCGCTCCGGGTTATCCCGAGCAAGCTCACGAAGTGTGCGCTGGCGCCGCACATCGCGGCGCGGGTTATCGTCGAGCGAGACGTCGACGAGGTCGAGGAAGATCTGCATGATCGCGGCCTGGTCGCCGGCGGAACGTGGCTGCTGCCGCGTGGAGTCGAAATCGGTGAAGGTATAGGCATCCTCTGCACGTTCACGAATGGCGTCGATCAGGTTGCCGTAGGCGCTCAGCCGTAGCTCGCCGTCGCGCCACAACTTCTCCAGCGACACCTGCAGCAGGGGAAGGTAGGCGGCGTCGGCCGAGGCGTCGGCGGCAAGACGGTCGAGCAGGGCGTCCTCGAAGCATCGGTCGGGCGCCACGAGTTGCAGGGGGCGCGTGATCGCATCGCGCAGCTCGTTCCTATTCATCGCGCGCAGGCTGAGCCCCTGTTTCGCGATCTCGTAGAGATCGCTGTGCTCAAACAGATCGGGCAGGAAGTCGCTGCGCAGGGTGGCTATCAGGTGCATACGCAGGTCGCCGAATGGCGGGAGCGCAGCGAGGAGCCTGAGCACCTCGGCGGCCTGGGCCTGCGAGTCCTCTGGCTGGCGGAACAGTTCCTCGAACTGGTCGATGAGCAGCAGCCCGATCGCGGCGCGTGGCGCGACCGCGTGGTAGGCCGGGAGGTACGGTGCAGCGGCTGCGAAAGGGCCATCGAGGGGTACGCCAAGCTGCGCCAGAGCCGAGGCCAGTTCAGCCAGCGGCCGGCGCGACGGGCGGAACATCGCCTTGCCGGTTATGAGCCCCTGCTGCTGGTAGTGCTCCTCCAGGGCTGGGAATAGCCCGGCCTGGACGAACGAGGATTTACCGCTGCCGCTGGCCCCCGTGATGAAGAGCAGCGCTCGCTCCTCACCGGGTGCGGTCAGCAACCGCAGCGCCTTCGTCGTGATAACCTCGCGACCGGCGAAGGCCTCCCTGTCTTTATAGGTGAAAGAGCGCAGGCCGAGGTAGGGGTTGGGGAGGTCGTGGACGCTGTAGCGCTGGTCGGCCTCGAACTGGTTGACGATCCCCTGGTTGACGATCCCCTGGTTGATGCCGATGACCACAGCATCAGCCCCCACGGCGCCGCCGTCGAAGAAGACGCCGTGGCGCGCGTCGGTAGTGCCAGCGGGCTGGTCCTCACCTGGCTCTCGCTCGCGGGGCTCTGGTGCCATTGATCCCCCTCACCCTTAGTTCGGCACAGCCAGCTCAAATATAGGGATGTGTCAGGAGTGAGTGCTCGGGCTGGCGCTGAAGCTGATCTTCTGGTACCCTTGGGCTGCTCCACCTGTGCCGAGCGGAGACTTGCTGATGCCCTGCCCCCATTGCCAGTCCACCAACACCCGGGAGCGGGCAGCGCGCACCCAGCTCGGCTATCGGACCTTTGCCTGTCGGGCCTGCCGTCGTATCTTCAACGAGCGCACCGGCACGCCCTTCAACCTGCTCACCTTCCCCACTGACATCGTCCTGCAGGTCGTGTTGTGGCGGCTGCGCTATAAACTCAGCTTGCGCGATTTGGCCGAGATGTTCCTCGAACGCGGCTTCAGCTTCACCCACGAGACTGTCCGGGAGTGGGAAGCGCACTTTGCGCCGCTCCTGGCCGAGAGGTTGCGCGCCAAGCGCCACGGCCAGGCTGGCAGCTCCTGGTATGTGGATGAGACCTACATCAAGGTCAACGGCCAGTGGTGCTATCGCTACCGCGCCATCGACCGCAAGGGCAACCTGATCGACACGATGCTGAGCCAAACACGGGATATGGACGCGGCCCAGCGCTTTTTCCGCCAAGCCCGGGTGGTTGCTGGGCAGGCGCCGGAACGGGTAACGACGGACGGGCATAGCGCCTATCCACGGGCCATTCGTGAGACGCTGGGGGAAGCGGTCGAGCACCGCTGCAACCAGTATCTGAATAATCGGATGGAGCAAGACCACCGCGGGATCAAGCAGCGCTCCTACCCGATGCGCAGGTTCGGGAACTTCGCGGCGGCAGCTCGTTTCTGGCGGGCCTTCGAGGAGTTGCGGCAGTTCGAACGCCATCGGCGAACGCGGGCGGAGACCGGGTCATTGGCGGAACGGCGGCAACGGTTCGTGGCGGGAACAGCGGCCTTGCAGGCCATGCTGGCAGGCGCCTAAACCGCCTGCTGCGAGCACCCGCTGCACGGCCAACCGACGACACGAGAAATGTGGGTACTGAGTCCTGACACAACCCTCGCGGCTCGCGGCGGCTTCGCTCAGCAGCGCCACGTGCCCTGACGGGTAGCCACAGAGCTGCGGGTCGCGCAGCACGGCGTCCACGGCGCTCGCATCTGCGGCGGCGTTCGGCACCCTGAACTGTGGCGCATATGCGTAGCTGCTGATGCCGATGAGCAGGGCGTGAGCGGTGGGGAAGGGCATGCATTGCTCCCTATCAACGCCACAATTATCGCCAGCACTGGGGAGTTCCCCAATGCCGCTCATGTCTCGGCCGCCAGAGTTGCCATATAATCCATCGCCGCGCGTCGCCTCTGCGGGTGGCGGACTGATCAGGACCGTTCCATTGTGTCAGGGGTGGTACTGAGGGTTCGAGGAGATGAAGTTATCGCCCCGCGAATGGCTGTACCAGGAGTAGAGCGGCACAGTATCCTTCGGCTGCGGCCCGTCAGGCGGATACAGATACCCCTCCAGACGATAGTGTCCGTAGTCCGGCAAGAGCCGCTCACGCAGCGGCTGCGTATAGGCTGAATTCGTGGTAGCGAAGTTGTCCCCGCGTGACGGGCTCCACCACGAGCGGAGTGCGATGGTCCCCGCCGGGGGCGGAGCAGTCGGTGCGAAGAGATAGCCCTCCAGCCGATACCGATTGTAGTCCGGTTCGAGCTTCGCGAGGTGTAAGAACGCTGGGTTTGTCGTCGCGAAGTTATCCTCCCGGCTCGGACTCCAGTAGGAAGAAAGGCCGATGATCGGTGTGCCCAGCGGTGAGGGCGAGTTGGGGCCCGAGACCAGGTCCGGCCGCAGGATATAGCCTTCGAGCCTGACAAAGCGGTAATCGGGCACGCGTACAAAGCGCGGGTCGATCAGCTGGCGCAGTTCATATTTCATGTTCGCGTCGTGGCCGCTCCCGCTGATCGATTTCGCCTCAAACGCGGCAGCACTCGCCCCGGCGACTGATGCGCTACACTTATTCGGACCGACAAAGGGGTTGTTCCAATGGAGCGTCACGTACATTGGCGTTCCCTGAGCCACGTACGTGACGCTGCCTTCAGTCCCTGTAGCGATGCTGCCGGCCTTGCTCTGCGACCCGAAAAGCGACACCGACCGCGGTGGAACCTCGATATCGGGCGGAACCCCAAAACCGCCGTGGCTGTGGTGATGTGTCTCGACCCGTAGCGCGAATGGGGTGCGGTTTTCGAGGCGGATCAGGACTGTCCGCTGTGTATTAAGCTTGCTCCAGATTTCCTCGACCTTCTGCGCGATCTCCAGGATGTTATTTAACTCAGCGACCAGCATAGTCCCCTCCTTGATGGGTGATACTCCAGTTCTGTCCTCGTCACCTCGCCCCAGCGGCCAACGACGAACACGGTTCTCGTGCAGGTAGGTAGCTTTGTTGATGCCCTGAAGGGTCGTCGTGTCGTTCTCTCGCAGATTGTTGTGTGGGTGTCCTCTGCCGTGGGCGTAAGCTAGCAAAGAAATAGGTTGCGTTGGGCGCGCTCATCTCCACCTGTGGCTACCCGGTTTAGGGGCAGTGCCGAGACAGCCACTAAACCGTCGAGGCCAGCCAGTTGAGCCTGGCCCGCAATCGGGTTCTCAAGAAAACTCTTGACTAAGGCCGTCATCGCTGCCCCTACGGTGTTTTTGATTGGCTCTCATCGCGGCTCAAGGGAGCGAGTGCGGACGCCTGTAGGAAGGCGGCAAGCGTCGACCAGTCGCGGAATGCGCATACACGCCCGCTCAGGACGTGTTGCGCCTGCCCTCTCCACTCGAAGTGATTGTCTCCGAGCGACTCAGACCAGAGGCGCACAGTGAACAGGTGAGTCTGCTCGTCTGCTCGTCTACTGCCCACGTTCACCGCCTTCGTTCGTGCTGGTGGATAGGCAACAGTATATGGCCCGTCCGTTTGATAGGCGTTTGACAGGCGTGAGATGGCGGCACTCTATTGAGCGATCGCGTTTAGCGAGGGAGTTGAGGGGGTGCGCTACGGCGCTGTGGGGCGGAGCCTAACCCTGATCGCAATACCGCCGATAAGCAGCGTCGCGCCGAGCATTGCCGCCATATAGGGTGCGAGGCTTTGCGTGACATACGTGTCAAGGTCGATATAATCGAAGCCGACCTCGTAGAGCGCCCCGTTCAGCCAGAACCGGTGGGCGTGGTATGTCGCCGTCGTAGCCCCTTTGACGAACCGCCGGCCGTGAAACAAGGTGTCCTCGCGTACCAGTGCTTCGCGGTAGGCGATGATGCGTGCCTGGTCGGCGTCGAGTTGTGGATTGGCGCGCTGAAGCAGACGGACTCGTTCTTCATACGGCAGCCGTGCGAAGATCGGCTCCTGTGGGTCGAGCAGCGCCTGGGCAATGGCGGGGTCACGGGCGAAGTGTATGCGGGCGACTGGCTGAAGCACCGCCAGATAGCCCACACCGGGCGGGATAGCGGTTAGGTCTAGAGGCTGATCCTGTCCCGGCAAGGCATGTCGGAGCGCCTCAATGTTGTACAGGGCCGCTCTGAGATACTCCGCGCGTGCGGCTTCGATGCGCTGACTGCCGGCCAGGCCCAGCGCCAGCAGAAGGGGAACCAGGATACAGATAATCAGGCCAAAGGCCAGACGCCTGCCGGGAACAAGAACCCACAGGTAGGCGACCGCCAGAACCAGGAAAAAGAGCGTCAGGCCGATGTGCAGTATGGAGTGGTGCCAGCGGGCCGAGAGGAACAGGGCGTCATGCAGAAAGGTGGTGATGGCAAGCCCTACTGGCAGCACGAAAGCCAGAGCGATCAGCCTGAGCACTCTGGCGGCCACCAGAGGCGCCGGCACGATGCCATCCCAGGAGTCCTGGTGTCCACGGCCGGCCGAAACGCGCGACGCCTCTGTGAGTAAAAGTGCCACACATGCCACAAAGGCGCCGAGCACGATCAGCGTCGTCAGCTGCTGCAGGATACCTGGAACCTTCATTGTCCGCCACAACTGCGCCAGCCCAACAAGGGTGGCCGCCGTGGCGATGAGCAAGGACCAGGCGGTGAGTTTTTGGATAGCTCGCCCAAGCCTTGACAGCGGTAGCCTGCTCACATCGCAGGCGAAGCGGCCGAGGGCGAGCAGGCCTGCGAGCACAATTGGCGGCTCAGCTAGCGCGAAGAGCTGTTCGACCGGGTCTCTGGTTACAAGCTCGAGGTACAGCAGCAGCATGAAGAGCGCGCCCAGGCCGAAGAATGCAGCCAGCGGGCGGCCGCCGGCAATGGCACGTCGCTCGGCAAGCACAATGACCGCCAGTAAGAGCGAGAGCAGCGCTGCGGGCAAGAGCAGGAGATCTGCCGAGCGGAAGTAGATCCAGGACATAGATCTCCCTTCTCAGGAGGGCTGCGGACAGGTCTGTCGGGAGCCCGCGATGTTATAGCGCACGTGTTCGGCTGGCGAAAGGTCGCGTAGCAAGACGCTGCAGAGGCGCCGGACAGCCTCGGAGGGTGAGCGATACCATAGTCGAATCACGCCCTCGCTATCGCCCGTCAGAAGCAGGTTGCCCTGGGGATCGTAGGCAACAGTGCGAATCGCGACCGCACTATCGAGCTGGCGGAGTATCTCCCCGCTGGACACATCCCATACTCTGGCGGTTCCATCCTCGCTGCTGGTAAAGATCGTGTCGGCGCCGGGTCCGATCGCCAGGCCCGTCACGCGGTCCGTATGGCCGCGGAACTGCTGCCTCAGCCGCCCCTCACGCGTATCCCAGAGGTAGAGATCGAAGTTGTGGCCTGCTGCGAGCAGATACTGCCCGTCCGGTGCAAAGAGTTGCTCGCCAGTATGGGTTCGCCAGTCGGTGAGCAGGAGCCCGAGCTCGAGCGAGAAAGAGGCTTTCGGTTGCAACGACGTGAGGGCCGTACCTACGCCCTGCTCACCGGTTTCGCTCATCCAGCGCCGAATCTCGGTACCCATCTCAAACAGCTGGTCATTACTTGGCTGTGCGCGTAACCCAATGTTGCTGGCCAGGATTTCGGCGCCGTCCGTTGAGAACTGCACTGCGGCGACGGTGAACGTTCGATCCCACGATTGCCACAGACGACGCCCGCTCTGAGCGTCCCAGACTTGCAGCGAGCCGTCGAGTGTTACCGTCGCGATCCGGAGACTATCGGGCGAGCCGGCGACCGCAACGACTGGATGTTCGTGGGGAAAACGCTGGAGTTGCCGCCCCGTCTGTACATCCCAGAGGCGTGCGCTGCCGTCGGCGCTGCCGGTGATCGCCTGGAGGTTATTTGCCTGGAGCGCAACGCTCAGCACGGCGTCGGTGTGGCCGCTGAAGCGCTGTATCACCTCCGCCGTGTGAAGGTCCCACAGCAGTGCCGTCCTATCTTCACTGCCGGAGATCACCCGCTGCCCATCGGATGCAAAGACGGCGCTGGTCAGGGCGCTGCTGTGGCCCGCGAGTATCGCGAGCAGAGGGCGCGCCGGAACATCCCAGAGCCAGACGCTACTACCTGCAGCGGACAGTAGCGCCGCTCCATCAGGCGCAAAGGCTGTTGCGACCACCGGCACACTCGAGTTCGTGAAGGTGTCGCGCAGCGTGCCGGTCGTCATTTCCCAGAGACGCGTGGTGGCATCGTCGCCCGCCGTGGCCAGAGTGGCCCCGTCGGGGGCAAAAGCGGCCGCGTTGACGGCGCCACGGTGGCCCACAAGGCGCACCAACTCTCGCATGGACTGGAGATCCCACAGCCGAGCGGTGCCGTCATCACTACTGCTCAGGAGCAGATTCCCGCTGGGCGCGAAAGTCACGCTGTTGACGGCGCCGCTGTGGCCAGGCACCGTTATGACGGGACGGCCATCTTGAAAAGCCTGGAGCCGTATCGTTCCGTCGGCGCTCCCTATGGCCAGCAAGGCTCCATTTGGGGCAATGGCGACACTCACAATCTGTGTGCGCTGCTGTTGGAGGCTACGAATCATGGTGCCAGTGTCCGTTGCCCAGAGCCGGGCGGTGCCATCGGCGCTGCCCGTCAGCAGTACCTGGCCGTCAGGGGTAAAGGCGGCGCTAACCACCGACCCGGTATGCCCGACCAGCGTGTGGAGGCTGTCGCCCGTTTGCACATCCCACAGGCGCGTGGTGCCGTCGGCGCTGCCGGTGACAGCTGTGCGCCCATCAGCGGCAAACCCGACCGTAGCGACCGCGCCGGTGTGGCCGACAAACGTATGGAGCAGCGCTCCAGTCTGCATATCCCAAAGCTGTGCTGAGGCGTCGTAACGCCCGGTAAGGAACGTGCGGCCGTCGGGCGAAATCGCGAGGCTTCGCACGAGATCCGGGCTCCCAGTAAAACGGCGTTGCGGATACGGGAGGGTGGCCGCGAGATCTAAGGCCGCCTGTCCCTGCTCGGTCGGCTGGACTTGGAGCGAGCGAATGCTCAATAACGCGATCAGGTCGCTGCTCCCGCCACGCTGATAGAGCGTTAGGGCCTCAGCCGCCAGCCGTTGGGCCTCCGAGCGCGCAAGGTTCACCTCGGCAACCTGCCGCTGGCCAAAAGCCACAGCCGAGAGGCCGAGTGCGGTACCCAGAAAAAGCACAAGGCTTACCACAAGCCAGCGCAGCCGGTTGGCGGCGCGATACTGAGCATGCGCTGTTTCCTGGGCAAGGGTTAATTCGCGCTCACGGCGCTCGTGTTTCTCGGTGTCTAGCTGCAGACGCGCAGCACAGCTAGCCTGAATATAGTCCCGCTCGACCGCGTTAAGGACGAGGCCTCCCTGAGCGGTGAGCTCCTCATAGTGGCTCAGCCTGGCGTCGGCCGCTAGAAACGAAGCATGACGCTCAGCCCCGTCCCATTCGGCCGCTGCTGCGGCGAGGCGGCGTTGTATACGCAGCGATTCTCGGCTCTGGTCGAGCCATGTCCGGAGCCGTGGCCAGCCGTGGTTGCCGAGGAGGGCTTCGTGGGCAAGCTCCACCGTCGGCCCATATACTGCTGAGTCATGGTCGAAGGTGAGCAGCCGGTAGCGCCCATAGATGTCGAGCACCTGCTGCAGCGCATCGTTCGCCACCCGGTCAGGCTCGCCTAACGTCAGCTCTGCCAGAGCAATGCGGCGCCGTGTGTCCTCGGCGCTATCACCTACGGCAACCAGCCGTAGGAAAAGTTGGCGGGCTGCGACCTGAGTGTGGGGCTCCAGAGTCTGATAGAGTGTCTCCGCGCGGCGGGAGAGGGCGCCCACAACACCACCGGTGTGCTGGTACGCCTCAAGGGTGAGCAATCGTCCCTGGCGCTGCTCGAACAGTTCAGTCAAGGTGTACTGGAGCAGCGGTAGTCTTCCCGGCTGCCCAGCGATATCACTGAGCATGGTCGTGACGAGCCCCTGCTCAAGGCGCAGGCCCGCCCGCTCGGCAGGTTCGCTAATCGTTCGCTCAAGTTCGCTTGGGGTCAGGGGGATCACCAGCTCCGTTCGGGCCAGGAACCACTTTCCCAGCAAAACCGACTGGAGTGGGCGGTCAAAGAAGTCGGCGCGCAGTGTGACTACGACCCGTAGCCTACTATGTGGGTCTAGGAGCGCCGTAATGAGGAGTGTGCAGAACTGGTCGCGGGCACGCTCGTCGGTGGTTAGCGTGAACAGCTCTTCGAATTGGTCAACGATCAGGAGCAGTTCGTGAGCTTCGTCGGCGGGCAAACTATGATTTATCACCCGCAGCAGCCCGTCTGGCGAGCCGGCGAGCTGGTCGCTCAGGCTCGGCGGAGCATCAGTCATGGCAGCGAGCAGCGCATCTTCTAGCTCAACAAGAGGGTTCGCTCCTGGCGAGAACGCGGCCACTACCCAAGTCGTAGCGCCCCGCAGTGCCCCACTGCGCAGCGCCGGCACAAGCCCTGCCCGGACGACGCTCGATTTGCCGCTCCCACTTGGCCCAACGACGGCCAGGAACCGGGCCATTGGGCTGCCATCGGCCAGACGCTCGAGCAGACGCTGTGTCAGTGCCTCGTGCCCGAAGAAGTCGTTCGTGTCTGCCTCCTCGAAGGCCCGCAGACCCTTATAGGGATTGCGCCGCGCCACGTCTGCCTCATCGATAGGCGGTGCCAGGACGTTTGGAGCGACGGCGCGGCCCAGGCTGATGAAGGCGTCGCGCTCAGGGTCATCGATCAGGAGCAGCTCCGCCAACCGCTCGAGCATCTGGCGAGAGGGGCGTAGCGATCCACTCTCAAGCTTCTTGATCGTGATCAGTGCGTAGCTTGCTTGCCGGGCCAGATCGGCCTGCGTGAGATCAAGGGCTTTCCGACGCTGCTTCAGCTGCTGCCCAAATGACTCCGGCTGCCCCATCCAGCCACCTCCCCGCCTACATCGAGCGCTGACCCTGCGGAGCAGTAGCGCACTCTAGTCACTCAGAAGCCAGGGCGGACTGGTAGATCGATTGGAAGTACTACGCTTTTGTATACCCTTCTATATCCCACACTTTGGCCAATCAGAAGCGCACTTGTGCTGTAATACATGGCATCCATAGCGACAACGCAGAGGCAGGTGGGGCGACCTTCGCATAAGGCGGAATGATTATAACGTGCAAGGTATAGTGGCATGTCAAAGCTCTCTATTCAGCTTCTTGGTAGCTTCCATATCCAGGTCGATGGCCATCCGGTGCATGGCCTCGACCATCAGCGGCTCCAAACATTGCTCTGCTACCTTATCCTCCATCCCACCACACCGATCCCCCGTCGCCGTCTTGCCGCTATGTTGTGGCCAGAATCGTCTGACAGTCAGTCGCTGAGTAATCTGCGAAATGTGATCTACCGATTACGAAATGCGTTGCCCGACTCCGACAAGTATCTCTATATCGACAACCAGACAGTTCAGTGGGCGCCCAATGACGTATGGCAGCTAGACGTTACGGACTTCGAGCGTGGCATCGCCCAGGTTGACGTGGCATCCGACAGTGTGGACGTATGCGCGACGCTTATCGCCGCGCTTGCTATCTACAAGGGCAGCCTGCTGTCCGACTGCTACGATGACTGGGTGGTCGAAGCTCGTGAACGACTTCACCAGTGCTACCACGCAGCGCTGCTGCGAATCATCCAACTGCTACAGAGCCGGCGTACGTACCATGAGGCGATCCCATATGCTCAGCGGTTGCTACGCGATGAGCCCCTTCAGGAAGCGCACTACCGCCTCCTAATGCGCCTACATGCCCTTAATGGTGATCGGGCAGGTGTTACGCTAGTCTATCACACCTGCGCCGACCTGCTACGACATGAGCTCGACATTGAGCCTGCTCGTGAGACAGCCGCACTCTACGAACAGCTGCGCCGGGCAGAGGAACACCCTGCGGCTTTACCCTTGGCACCCTTTGCCGCTCCCCAGCTTGTAGGGCGAGACAACATATGCCGTGAGCTGCAGCAGTTATGGCAGCGTGCGGCATGCGGCGCTCCGCAGATGGTCCTGATCCTGGGCGAACCCGGTATCGGGAAAACGCGACTTGCATACGAGCTGATGAGTTGGGCTGAGCGACAAGACGTACTATGCGCTGAGTCCCGCTGCTATGTGGGAGAAGGCGTGCTGCCTTACGCCGCAGCTGTTTCCTGGCTCCAAAGCGGTGGCATTCGATCCACGCTGCCCACACTTGACCCTGTCTTTCGCATGGAGGTCGCGCGCCTTGACCCAGAGCTCGTGAATATGAACCTGCCACAAGAGCGCCTGGCGAGTTTTGGCGAACCATGGCAGCGGCAGAGATTCTTTGCAGCGCTGTCACGCGCTGTAATCGGCGTAGGCCAGCCCCGGATGCTCCTGCTGGACGAAATTCACCACTGCGATCGCGAGACAGCTGAGTGGCTGCACTACCTGATGCGCACCGCATCAGGTAGCCAGTTTTTATTTATCGGCACGGCCCGGCCCGTAGATCTCCCTGAGAAACACCCGCTTCAGATGCTTCTGACAACCCTGCGAAGCCGTGATCAACTCACAACCGTGACTTTGGGCCGGCTGGATCGAGCAGCCACAGCGGCACTGGCCGCCGCCGCCATCAAATGTGAATTGACCACTAGCGCAGGGGACAGAATCTACGCCGCAAGCGAGGGGGTGCCACTCTTTGTGATTGAGCTGCTGCGTGCTGGGCTGCTCAATGAGCAGGCGCCTGCATTACGCTCCCTAACACTTTCGCCCGCGCTCAAGGATCTGCTTGCCGGCCAGATAGCTCGACTGAGTCCGCTGGCTCGTGAGTTGGCAGCTATTGTTGCGTTGGCTGACTGTGATCTGCAGTTCGCCACGCTGGTCAGTGTGGCGAACCGCCCCGAAGAGCTCATGCTCGAAGCGCTCGATGAGTTGCTGGGCCGCGGAATCCTTGTGGAGTCAGGGGAAAACCGGTTTGTGCTCAGTCACCGATTATTTCGAGCTCTGCTTTTGGCACAGCTGAGTCGCCCCCGCCAGCACGCCCTGAAAAACCGGCTGGCGACGGCGAGAAACAACGACTCTCCAGAATTTCCCGGGGTAGTCACTATATCGGTAGCACCGCAAGACGGCGTGGAGTCCAGGATTTGACACACCCGAGCGCATGAGCATCCTGGAAGGATGCAAAACCTCACCCGTATTCCCATAAGACCCAGGGAGGGTAAAGCCCCCTGCCTAGCCTTTAGCAACCCGCACGACTTGTCGCTGCGCGCAATCTGCAACCTGCCGAAGGGCTCCTGAAGCTCCGCGCGCCTGGAGGGTCCAGGCGCTCTAGCACAACTGGGACGCATATGGTGCTCCTCATCGCGCTCTCTCTGGCCGCGTACACCGCCATCGCCCTGCTCTTCAAGGCCGCCTCCACGCGCACCCGCCCCGACCAGCTGGTCATCGTCGCGCTCACCGCCGTCGCGCTGCTCGCCGGGCTGGCGATGATTCTGCGCGGCGAGTGGGGCGGCAGCTGGCCGGGCGCCATCATCGCCCTGATCTCCGGCGGCCT
>Ga0209591_10001735_pt1 | contig 26708 bp, 28 predicted proteins | sample MAT01_FD_187207 | JGI IMG/M metagenome (GOLD analysis project Ga0209591, IMG submission 187207) | Freshwater microbial communities from Lake Fryxell liftoff mats and glacier meltwater in Antarctica - MAT-01 (SPAdes) (version 2) | ecosystem: Environmental > Aquatic > Freshwater > Ice > Liftoff... | reverse complement strand
ACAACCCATTGGCGCAGGTGGATTTGTTGGCAGTCGGTGCGCGCTTCCTGCAAGCAGAGGAGGAAGATTGGCTCGGTTTGTCACGGCTGGTGGGCTTGCTCCTGGTAGAGGATGAACTGGATGCGATCTACTTCACAGCGCCACCCCCAGAGTTTGCGCTGGCACAGGCGGATTGGTATGTGCGATCGGACTTGACTACGTTTCTAGAAGAACCGCTGCTGTTGCGTGAGGCGGTGCAGCAGTATCCCATGACTGACACCAGCATTCGAGGGGCGATCGACCAGCGCGTGCTGCAATTGGGTTGGACGCTGGAGCAGCGCAGCCGCTTTGTGCTGGAGTTGTTTGAGCAATCGGAGGTGGGTCTGACTCGGGCGGATTGGGAGTTGTTGTTGCTTGAGCTACAAAGTCGGCTGCAAGATGCAGACTCATGTGGGTGATGCTGCTTGGGTAATTCTTTATACCTTTGAGCCTTGGCGGAGTCCATTGGGTTAAGTGCCCCGCCCGCAGGAGTGCCAGTCACTTCAGAACCAAAACGGGTACTGAGTTAAACTCAACCTGGGGTTAAATAAGCAGGCGAGCAGAAAGTGGCGAATAGAACAGTCGGTAATTGCGGGTAAGCAGCCTCTTATGCAGTTCGAGGATTTCTGGTACATCGTTGCCTTGAGTGAGCAGTTGCGACCCAACACGGTTTTGTCCCGGACTGTGCTGGATGAATGGCTGGTGATCTTTCGTGGAGAAGAGGGACAGCCTGTGGCTTTGCGCGATCGCTGCCTGCACCGCAATAGCCGTCTGTCACCCGGAACGGTCTGCCGAGGGCAATTGCATTGTCCCTACCATGGCTGGGTTTACAACTCGAAGGGCGACGTGGTGGCAGTGCCAGCCGAAGGCGAATCGTTCCAGACATTAGGACGACAAGCTAAACGGTACGCTACTAGAGAGCAGGATGGCTATATTTACATTCGGTTAGCCGAGGCTCCTGAAGAAGAGTTTCCACCCTTATCGATGCCCCACTACCAGGACGCCGGATGGCAAACGGTGCGGGTGATCAATCGGTTCCACAATACCGTTACAAACTGCGCTGAGAACTTTATTAATGTGCCGCATACGGCGTCTGTCCATCCTGGTATCTTCCGCACAGTTCAGCAACAACCGCTAGAAATGACGATCGAGCAGCGGAATGGGTCGGTGTGGGTGGAGTATTGCAACGAAACCAGCAATCTGGGTTGGTATAGTCGCTTTCTCAACCAGCGAGGGACGAAGATCAAACACACTGATCGCTTTCATATGCCAAACGTGACCTGTGTGGCATATGCTCTAGGGCGCGATCGCCAGCTTTGCATCACCAGTCAATCCATCCCTGAAACTGACTATTCAACCCTGGTTTACACCGATGTAACGTACAACTATGGTTTCTGGAACTGGATTGCTCGTCCGTTTGTGTGGTGGACGGCGCAACAGATTATTCAGCAAGATGTGAAAATCTTAGGTATTCAAGGGGAGACGATCGCCAAATACGGTAGCCACTTTTCTCATACCCCTGCGGATACTATTCATGTCTTTGTGGAGTCGATTCGAGAAGCGATCGCTCAGGGTAATGATCCGCGCCAACTGCCGAATCAATTAGTTCGTACCACGTTTTGGGTGTGAGGTCTGGCAGGACAAATTGGGGTGCTTCAAACTATGTGGCTTCAGACCGTATCGCTTCAAACTGGATTACTTCAAACTGGATTACTTCAAACTGGATTGCTTCAAACTGTGACCACTCAAACCCTGCTTCAACTGCCGATCTTGGTTGCCTTTGTTGGGTTATTAGGCGGCGCGATCGCCACGGCCTCCACTCGCAGGCAGCTCAAAAGTAAGTCGAGTCAGGATTGGCTGCTGGATCTTTCCGGGCTGTGGGTTCAGGGTATCGGGGTGCCTCTGGTGCAAATTGCTCTAATGCGTCCACTCTGGCAGTGCCTGCTGCCTGCCCAGCAGAACTGTTTGCAGTTGCCCGTCCTAGCCGCTTTGCTGCTGAGTTTTGTGGGGGTGGATTATGTTTACTATTGGAACCATCGCTGGTTACACAGTGCCCTATGGTCGGTACATCAAGTCCATCACACAGTGACTCAGATGGACACGCTGGGCACATCCCGCAATACCCTGTGGGCCAGCCTGCTGATTGTTTACCTGTGGGTTCATCCATTGTTTTTATATGTGTTGGCACAGCCGATCGGGTATCTGCTGGGAGTGAGCGTCACGGCTGCTCTGGATTTGTGGCGACACAGCCCGTGGACGATCGCGCCCAATACCTGGCTATACCGAGGGTTGTCTGGCTGGCTGATTCTGCCGCAGGATCACGCCTGGCATCATTCGTCAGAGACGATCCACTGCAACTATGGCGCTAATCTGAAGTTGTGGGATCAGCTACACGGTACTTATTACGATAGCGATCGCTCACCGTCTGCGATCGGCATTGCCACGCCTTTGACTTTGACCAAAAAACTGCTGTTTCCATTTCCATGACCTTCCTCAGTCGGCTGCTCCTGTTTTTTCCAGCGCTGGTCTTGCTGTTGGTGGGGGCGGCACTGATCTACTTTGCCTATGCTCCTGGTCTGTTCAGTTTCCTGGTTGTGCTGGTCGCGCTGTATGGCTTCCCCGTGATGGTTTACCGCTTACACCAGTGGCGCTATCCCATACCAGAAGGCATTAGCTATCTGCAAAATCCAGCCTATAACCCTTGGTGGGGCAGCCACCAAATTCAGCAGATCTACATTGCCATCCCAGCTCTAGAAGCAGTCTTGAGGTTAATTCCAGGCGCTTTTTCGGGGTGGTTGCGGCTGTGGGGAGCAAAAATTGGGCGCAATGTTTATTGGACTCCGGGGTTAGAAATTGCCGATCGTGGCTTGCTGGAAATTGGCGATCGCGTGGTGATGGGGCATCGGGTCGGCATCTATGCCCACGTCATCAAACCCCGCAGGCAAAACCTGATGCTGTACGTCAAAACGGTCAAAATTGGCGATGATGTCTTTTTGGGAGCCGGATCACAGCTTGCCCCTGGCGTAGTGATCCACGACGGCAGCTATATTCCCACCACCACTAATCTGCATCCCAATCAGCGCTATCCCAATTTACAAGTGAAGCCATGCGTGGACTGATTCAAGGCTTTGGGCATCTGCTTGCGCCTGTAGCCCAGCAATTTCACCAGGCGCTTGACCAACCTGAACGCGCTCAAGCAACGGTACAGCAACGCATTTGCGATCGCCTGACTGCTAGCGAGTATGGAAAATCTCTGAACATTCAGTCGATCGCCGATTGGTCGCGCCTCCCCGTCGTCAGCTACGAGGATCTAGAACCCTGGATTTTGCAGGCTGGACTCACCCCCGAACCCATTTTGTTCTATGAGAAAACCTCTGGCAGCAGTAGATCGGCCAAATGGATTCCTTACACCCGATCGCTGCGGCGATCGTTCAGCCAGATGTTTTGTGTTTGGGCCTATGATCTGATCCAAAACGGTCCTCGGTTTTCTACGGGTAAACTCTATGCCTGCCTCTCACCTCAGCTTTCAGAAGACGGGGACGCATCCCCTGCATCTCTCCAGAATGACGCGGACTATTTAGATGGCTGGCTGCGCTGGCTGCTCAAGCCCTTTTTGGTCATGCCACCCGGACTAAATAAAATCTGTACGCCCCAACAGTTTAAGCATCAGCTTTGTCTGTCATTGCTGCAAGCCGAACGGCTGGAAACGATTTCTATCTGGAGTCCCAGCTTTTTGCAGGTGCAGTTGGAGTATATCCAGACTCATCAAATCCAATTGCGGGAGGAATTGCAGCAGCAACTGTCTCGCGATCGCTGGCAACTCCTCACCGAACCCGAAATTCCCTGGACGCAGCTTTGGTCACACCTGAAGCTAATCTCTTGCTGGGATAGCGCCCAGTCAGCCGATCGCGCCGATGGACTGCGATCGCAGTTTCCCGGTGTGTGGGTACAGGGAAAAGGCTTACTGGCAACGGAAGCACCGATGACGATTCCGTTGATTGCCGCGCAGGGCTGCGTCCCAGTACTGAATCAAGTCCTGTTTGAATTTGAGGATGAGGCTGGCTCACTGCATCGGCTACACGAGCTAAGCCGGGGACAGACCTATACACTGGTTCTGTCACAACTGGGTGGACTGTACCGCTACCGCATCGGCGATCGCGTGCAAGTCACCCACTGGTATCGTCAAACGCCTTGTTTAGAGTTTGTAGGACGTGACCCTGCTGTCAGCGATTTGGTGGGTGAAAAGCTCCATGCCGCATTTGTGCAAACGGCCCTGCACCAGATGCACTTGCCAGCCCACTTTATCAGTCTGGTTCCCATTGCTGAACCGCCCCACTACCTGCTGCTGCTAGATCGGGCAACGGAAGCACCCACACAACTCAGCGATCGTCTCGATCGGGTGCTCTGCCAATCGCATCACTATCGCCACGCTCGGTTACTGGGTCAACTCGCCGCACCGCAAGTGATGGTCTCCAGCCAAATTCCTGAACTGCTGGCATTATCCAAAAATGGTGGCGTTTGGGCAGGCATTAAGCATCCGCTGCTGGCAACTTCGCCTCTGGATGCGATCGTGTTGCAGCAGTTGCAGGCTCTAACCCACGGCTGATCTGCGACCAGCGGGACGGCTCCAGACGGTTCACAAACTCCATGTACTGCACCAGTGGGGCATCAATGTCTAGCAGCAGGCGGGGGTTGAACTGGATGTTGTCGTAAATTTTGCCGTCCTCATCCCTGAGCAGGTAGTAAGCCAGACGGGTACACAGCAGCAGCCACTGACTGATACACCAGCCCCAAAGACCGGGGCGCTGGGCGGTGATGTAAATCGGTTGGATGCGGGTGCGGCGGTTTGAATTGGGTGCCGCGATCGGCGTATAGGCAAAAATCATGTGCAGTGGCGGAAACAGCCGCACGTTCTTCATCATAGTCAGCAAGCCAATGCAGCCGTCGGCATAGCGCATGGAGTAGGTATACGTGGAACCCAAAAACCGTTGTCCTAACCGTTCGCGCCAGGTGGTGCTGGGAAAGGTGCCCTGCATGGTGAAATCCATCTGTCTACCGGATCGGTTCTGGTATAGGGACAGATCCATCACGATCGAGAGATGATGCACGGTGCGTAGATGCTGGGCATCAATGCCATTCATCATGCAAATGTGATGATGACAACTGCGCTCAAAGGCAGTATCTGATTGAGTCACCAGAGCCTTTCCTTGCAGTTCGTCAAAAGCGGCGATTGGTTCTGGCGCGATTGCATCGGGATACACCCAGATAAAGCCATAGGTTTCCTCAGTAGCGTAGGACTGGACGCTCGCTCTGGCAGGAATATCCGGCTGACAGGGAATGTGCTGGCACTGTCCGGTCGCGTCAAACGCCCAGTGATGAAAGGCGCAGCGAATCCAGTTGCCGTCCACTCGCCCAATGCCTAGGTCGGTTCCCAGGTGTGGGCAGTAGGCATTCAGGGCACGCACCTGTCCATCCTTGCCCCGGAACACAACAATCCTCTGTCCACACAGGACGGCAGACATTGCCTGCCCTATTGCTAACGACTGGCTGGCACAGGCAATATACCACCCGTTGGCAACGACGCTCCAGTTGTTGAAGATTTGCGGCTTAGAAATCTGCATGGGGATTGACCCGACGTCTGGTTGACTGATACTGCTGTAACACGGCTCGTCGCTGTCGCACATCCCCAGCATATTTGCCCAACAGCACTCTCAGGAGCATTCGGCCCAGACAGTAGGAGGCTCGCCAGGAAAACACCGCATCTTGTCGATCGATATGGCTGCGCTCAAACAGCAGATGCCCCAGCAAACCCGTGAATTGGGTCAGCGGCAAACCGAGCAACACCCAGGGATTGCGGAACATCCAGGCAGCCGCTAGCACGCCATAGAACAGCAGAATCCCAAGAAGATGCAGCCCGACATTGATCGGATGCTGATGTTTGAGCACAAATACATCCCAGTAATCTGTGAATGGATGCTCCAGAATTTGATTGTTGATCTGATAGTTGGCTGGTACACGATCGGGGCTATACATACCGCTTTCAAGCTTTGTTTCTGAAGGGTTCTAACGTTTTAAATCGTTCTAACGTGAATTGAAGGCGTTGGGCAGAGGCGACAAGACTGTTCCAAGTTTTTCTCGCCCTAAGCGATCGCTAATCTGCCCCTGATGCACCACCCGCACACCGTTAATATAAACCGATTGCACGATCGTCTCGGAACCCCGTTTCACCAGGCGCGGTTCACCATCCAGGAGCGGATCGGCAATTTCTATGGGCAGGCTCAGGGGCTGGTGCAGCGATCGCGGATCGAGCAACACCAGATCAGCCTGAGCGCCCAGTTTCAATACACCTGTATCCAACCGAAACCAAGCGGCAGGTTCTCCGGTTACCCGGTGAATCGCGGCTGCGGGTGACAGAAACTGGGTCGCCACGGCCTGCTTGAGCAGGGACAAGGCCCCATCGTAGTAGCCAAGATTTCGCACATGCGCCCCCGCATCGGTGAATCCTGGCAAAATGGCGGGGTGCCGCATTAGCGCTAGCCGAGGTTGCAGCCGATCGTTGGCTCCTGTTGCCACCCAGCGCAAATCAGTGTCGTGGGTCTGCAATGCCTGCATCAAGAAAGTCACTGGGTCTTGCTGCTGCTGCTGAGCAATTTGGGCAAAACTCAAGCCTTGCCAGCCCGGTTCTGGACTCCGCACAATCTGCATCCAATCCAAGCGCCGATGGAAGGATTTGCGCCAGTCGTTCAGCCATTGCTGCCGAAATTGGCGACGGAAGCGATCGGAGGCCCACAGCTGCTGCCGTTCCTGCCGCGACTCGCAGCTATTCAGTTGCGCCCCGGTGGAAAACTCTTCAAACAGCGGCGTGATGGGACCATCAGAATAAATAGTGAAGGGTTCGGTCAGGGTTTGAAACCGGACATTGCCGCCCAGCAACCGATTCCACAGAAACAGCAGGGGCGAGAAGATGCGCCACAGTCGGCGATCGTGGACGGCATCTAACGCGGAGAGCACCGTCAACCGTAGAGGTTGTCGCCCGATGCCCATGCCCAGACGCAGAATGTCGAAAAAGGAGGTGAGGCGCTGCAAATTGGGGGTTACCTGGAAGACGCGATCGCTCTGACGACACAGATCTGCCAGCATCGCGTACTCATCAAACTGGGCGTGCTGAGACGGAATGGTGTGCCCACGCCAAGCGCCACTCATGCGATGCCAGGGAAACATATCGATCGAAATGCCCAGAAATCCGGCTGCCAATGCTCCAGTGGCAATCTGCTTCATGCGTTGACGTTCTGACTTAGAGGGCTGAGATACCGTAAGGCTGCGCTCCAAACCCATCACGGCGGCGCGCAGGGCACTATGCCCAAACATCGGTGCAACGTTGGCTCCCAACGGCAACTGCTGCAAATGCGCCAGGTATTCGGCAGGTGTCTGCCAATCCACCGATCGCTGGAGCCATTTGGCAATTAGCTGATGGGACAGCGTTTCCACCCGCTGAAAGATATCCGCCAGCATACGTGGTTCCCCGATCGCGATCGACAAACTGCAATTCCCAATCACGACACTGGTGACTCCATGCCGCACCGACTCACTCAAACCGGGCGCAATCTCCAATTCCAGATCGTAGTGGGTGTGAATGTCTATAAATCCAGGCGTAATCCATAGCCCGGAGGCATCCACCACCTCCCGCGCCTGCACCGACAGCAAGGGCGCGATCGCCACAATGCGCCCGTCTTGAATGCCAATATCAGCACGGATCGGCACCGACCCCAGCCCGTCGAAGACCAACCCGTTTTGGATCAGGGTATCTAGCATGATTCCTTGTCTTCTCTCCTTAGCTAACCCTCAAGAGCTTGTTTCTACAGTGCCGTTTCCTACAGTGCAGCACCGGAACGCTCAGTTTTATGCCAGTCTAACCGCTGCCGTTGAAAACAGAGACGCAGCGTGGTGACCATCATGATCGGAATCCAATGCACCATGTAGCAAGAGCCTACAACCGTTGCCCAAAGTAAGGCCGCACCGCGCATTTTTTGGTATCGATACATACCACCAACAAATCCAACGGTCACAATGATGCTGAATAGCGTTTGCAACGGCAACAGGATGGGACGATGGCTATAAACAAGCGTCCAGAGTAAGTCGGGAATGAGGGCGATCGGCAGCAGAAATTGCAGCACAAAAAACAGCAGCACATCCAATTTTTTTGCCCAGTCCAGCATCAGAATCTGCGGGAAGTAATCTAAATAACGCTGATAGCCTCCTGCCGCCCAGCGACAGTGCTGCCGCCATAAACCGCGCCAATTAGTAACGCCTTCTTCTTGCACAGCAATCTCACTGACAAACCCAATGTTGGCGTTGGCTAAATATAGGCGAAACGTAAGGTCGAGATCATCCGTCACCGTGTCTTCATTCCAACCGTGACAGGCTTCGAGCAGCGATCGCCGCACTAACATGCCATTGCCCCGCAGTTCACCCATCCCCGCGATCGCGATTCGATGCGTTTGGAGAAAACTGTCGCAGTTCAGTTCCATCTGCTGACAGCGCGTCCAGACATTTGTCTGCTCATTAGAAATCATCTTTCTCACCTGCACTGCGCCAGCGCCTCCCCGATGGCACAACGAGGCTGTACGCCGCAGGAAATTAGCAGGAACTTGAGCATCGGCATCACAGACCAGCACCACATCGCCACGAGTGTCGGGTAAGACTGCATTCAGCGCCCCCGACTTGCCGCCTCCAGACTCTCTTCGATATACCTGTAGCCCTGGAAATTGCACCTGTAAGGCGGCTAGAATTTGCGGCGTTGCATCCGTACTGCCATCATCAATGATCCAGATATCCAGATGCGTGGCAGGGTAGTCCAGGTGAAATAAATTCTGAACCAAATTGGCTAAAACTGCCTGCTCATTTTTGGCTGGCACCAGAATAGACACGATCGGCAAGTGATTCTCGTCCGGGCTACTTGGCTTAAGGGGTTTTGCCAGCAGCATCCGCGCGGTTTGAAACAGCAAAACCCCTGTGAATGCGACCAGCAACCACTGAGTTTCCGGTCGCCAGTGCAGCAAACTGACGCTGACCCAAACCACCAGTACGACGAAGATGGCTTTCGGGCGGCGATCGCCATCGTTCTCAGACGTTGGTTTGGGCTGAAAACGGTGGCTCACGAGGGTTGAGAGGGTGGCTCGCCAGCAGCGGTCGATCGACGGCGCAGCAGCCAAACGGCTCCTGCCCCAACCAGAAGACCGCCGACACCGGCTGCGATCGCCACGATGCGTCCTTGCTGTTGAGACCCACTTAAAACCGGATTATTCAGCAGATTCGAGGAGAAATGCAGGGTTTGAATCGTCCATTTTCCCTGAAACTTTTGCAGTACTGCGGTCCACCGCAGCGGCATCACTCCAACACTGCCATCCGTGAAATAAAACGTTGAATCGGCTTCTCCGTAGGCAACATCTGTATCATCCGACAGAAACGTGCGGGTAATCTCCCCTTTCAACGCGATCGCAATGTTTTGAATCGGTGCAGTCAATTGCTGCTTCCAGTAGCGCTCAAACTCCTGGGGAGTGTGAAAAATCTGGTTATCAACCGTTGTAATCGTAAAAGCAGGATGCAAAAAAGGGGCAATCTTTGAGAAATCGCGGCTGTTGATCGCTTGTAGAGCCGCCTCACGGGTGCGACCGATCGCCTCCAAGTCTTGTTTGCTGACCGTTGCCCAGACTGGCTGCGGCCAACTCAACCCCACAATGATCAGTAAAGCGCTCCAGACGCTCCGGTAACACCAATCGCGGCTGGCTTGTCCCTGTGTCATTGCTCTTTGAACTTCCATCGTATCCAATTAGGAACCTGCCTCGTCGGGGTTGAGGCAATTTTAGGATAGAGCGCATTCAGTTTTTTCGAACCTCACATTACGTTACATCTGTATGCTAAGAGGATGAGATTACAATACGTCAGAAGCAGAGGTCAACCCAGCGTTTGTCCGTTGTACGAGCTGTCGAAGCGGACTCTAGGAGATTAAATCACGCTCCGTCGTCTGGATGCGCCCTGCGTTATTCGTAAGTTAGTGCTTGGGTTCTTCAAAAGCCAGCTCAATCCTCAGGGTATTATGTCGCCTCAGTGGGTTGCAAGGCTCACGATCACGCTAGTCAAACGAGACGTACGGGACATTATCGTGACGGTCAGCCCCATTACTTACATCCTTTTTTCTTAAAGAACGAATTAAATCTCGGTATTTTCGACTGTGTACAAAACCGCCAATGAAGCCGCCCACCGCTTTATAATGAAAGACGGTGCCGTGGGTGTATGGGCTTAAGTGTGCACTTGAAAGGCTCGGCAATACAGCTTTGCCATATAACCGTGAGGCTCCCTTCAAAGAGTTCAGTGCAGTGATGAGAAGTCAGCTTATTCCGGTTGCAGCATTGGGCCTATGCGATCTTGAGGCAATGTATCGGCTTTTGAGCCAGCACTTTGAACAGGTCACCTGGCAGGTGTTTCAAACGGATTTGGCTGGCAAGAATTGGGTCTTGTTGCTAGAGGATGAAGCATCTCAAACCTTGAAGGGTTTTTCAACCCTGTGGTTGCATCAGATCACCTTAGCTGGAGAAACCGTAAGCGTTGTCTACTCTGGCGATACCATTATCGACCCCAGTGCCTGGTCAAGTGCAGTGCTGCCCCGCGTCTGGATGAGGGCTGTCAATCTCCTGCATCAGCACAATGCTCACCAGCGGCTTTTCTGGTTGCTCATTTGCTCCGGCTTCCGCACCTACCGCTTTCTGCCTCTCTTCTGGAAAACGTTTTATCCCCGTTACGATGAAGAAACGCCGACTGACATGGCAGCATTGCTTACGCGGCTGGCGCAAGACTATTACGGCGATCGCTATCAGGCCGACACAGGCATTGTTCGTTTCGACCACCCCCAAGTGTTGCGGCAAGGGTTAATTGAGATTCCCGCTGGACGGCAGAGCAACCCTCATATCCAGTTCTTTCAGTCCCAGAATCCGGGCTACCTGCATGGGGACGAACTCGTCTGCCTCACCGAGATTTGCTACGATAACTTGACCCGCGCTGGACAACGGATGTGGCAAGCGGAGTCACCGTTAGAATGGGTGCAAGCATCCGCTCAACTTTGATCCGCTTCCCTGTGACCGTCATGACTGTCCGCCCAGATTTGTTTAATCACTCCCAGCAATTCATCCAGGGCTGGTACTGGGCATTGCCATCTCACGCTTTGAAGCCGGGTAAAGTCAAAGCCGTCACGCTATTGGGTCGCAACCTGGCTATGTTTCGGGGCAGCAGTGGACAGATTGTTGCGATGGATGCGTACTGTCCGCACATGGGCGCTCACCTGGCGGAAGGCAAGGTTGAAGGGGATGGTATTCGCTGCTTCTTTCACAACTGGAAATATGATGCCGCAGGCACCTGTATTGATGTGCCGTCTCTGGGAAAGCCGTTGAGCGCCCATGTCAAAACCTGGCAAACGGCTGAACACTATGGGCTGATTTGGGTTTGGGTGGGCGTAGAACCCGCTCGATCGCTGCCCGTTGTGCCAGAGTTGGAGCACACAGACTACGACTATGCTCTGGGCAGTTGCTTTGTCAAAAATTGCCATCCCAATGTGCTGCTGATCAATGCGATCGATGCCCACCATTTCAATACGGTGCATCACCTGCCCCTAGAGATTGTGTTTGAGCAGCAAACCCTGAGCGAAAACGCCATCACCTTCAGCAACACTACTCGGGGCGGCGATAATGTCTGGCTGATTCGTCTGCTGCGTCCGCTGTATCGGCAGGCAGTCACCTACAAGATGTGCTATTGGTACGGCACCACGGGCACCGTTACCCTGGGACCGGATTTTCTGCACTTTCATATTCTGTTTGCACTGCGGTTGGCAGAGGGAGGCACAACCGAGGGACAGAGTGTGCTGCTGACGCAGAAGCGATCGGGCTGTTTAGGTTGGGGCGTGAATCGAGTGCTGTTATGGTTAACGCAGCAAGTTGGTGATTACTTTGCCACAGGTGATTCGCAGGTGTTCCAAACAATTCAATTTGATTTGAAGACCCCCACTAACGCCGATCAATCCATCCTGCAATTTATGCAGCACGTTAACCAGCAAACTGCTCTGATCTGGAAAACCTGGGAGCCGATCGAGGCTGAGAACGGCACTGATTCCCATGCTAGCGTTGGGGCGGTTCCCCCTCTTGCCCCTGAAGCACACTAAGGATCGTGGATTTAATAAAACTGCGAACTGTACGGGCGGGTCTGACCATCCAATCCTCGACACGATCAAGATTCCGGTAAACCCGTCCCTACCCAATGCTCGAACTGATTTAATTTTCATTCCTAAGCTAAACGAGGCCACACGACAGTGATAGACCAAGTTGCCGGATTCAATCTACCGCCCAGCCCCAATCCTTTGCTGCATCGGGTGTTAGCGTCCGCCTTGCCTGAGGCACGCTGTGATGGCAGCGATCGCCGATCCGAACCCTGCTGGAATGCCGCATTTTTTCAGTTGCATCAGGTGACGCTGTTTCAGGACGCGAAGGACGAGGAACGCGCCGCTATGCTCGATCGCGCCAGTCACAGTCTGCTAGAAGAAGCCTACTGGATTGAAAAAGCGGGTGTGGGCTACATGGCAAAAATGGTGCTGCTGGCAGAAACCCAGGAGGAGCGGATGCTGTACGGGCTATTTACGGCAGATGAAGCAATGCATCTAGGTCAACTCCGCCCGTTTTTGCTCCACCCAGATTGCCTCGTTGACCACAATCCCTTCCTCAAATTGCTGTCGGACGTAGTGGAAGGAACTGATAAATCTCTGTTGCTATTTGTGCTTCAGGTAGTGCTGGAAGGCTGGGGGCTGAGCCACTACCGACGACTCAGCCAAAACTGTCGCGATCGCGCCTTGGCCGATCTGTTCTCCAGTTTTTTGCAGGCTGAAGCCCGTCACCATGCCACCGGGTCGCTTTTGTTTAATCAAACGGTGATTGCAGCCGCCAGTCAGTCTGACATTATCGACGTGCTGGCGACCTTTCTCCACATGGTGCAGTTGGGACCCCAGAGTGTATTGGCGGCGATCGAACAGGTCAAGGGGCATCTATCCCGCTCTCAGAAAATCCAGATTTTAGAAGAGTTGGATACGGTTACCCATAGCGGCATACGGCTGCAACTGCTGCGATCGTTGATGCACGGAGAAACGGCAGCGGCGATCGTGGCTACCCTAGAGGCTCAGGGAGCGTTTGACCCGTTGCAACCCCATCAATGTGTGTAAAAACTGTGCGTTAACCCTACCGTTCTTCTACCGCTGTCCCCATGATGAATCCTCCACTTAAAACTCCCCTTAAACCATCGTCTGTCGATCGTAAACTTGAGCTGAACTACCGCCGCAACCAGCAGCAAGACCACACTGCCTTGATGGACGAGGCGGCACAAAACTTTTGCTACGCTGACTGCCAAAATGACTATTGGAATCCAGAAGCATTTTCGCTGCTCTACGGTACGCCGCTTTGGGAACAAGCGAGTCAGCACCAGCGGGTTATTTTGAATCAGCTTTATTGGGTGGCGTACTATTCCCAGATTATTTCTGCCGAAATCGCTACTATCTTCTTTAACCAAACCAGCGCCACTGGATTGTATGCCCAGGAAGATTTTCGTCTGATTTGCGACACCCTGGATTTGGAATCGTCTCAAGAACGGGCCCACATCAGCGCCTTTCGCACCGTTTCCCAGCGAACCGAACAGGCTTTGTTTGGGCGATCGCTATTCACCTATCCCATGCGAAGTCCGTTTACAGAAACGATGGTGTATGCCGACACCAACGCCCTCAAAACCTGGTGGAAAAAGCTGCAACTCCAGTATTTCGGATTAATATCTGCCAACAACGCGTTTCTAGCGTGCCAATACTTTACGGTGCGCGGCGTGCGAACGCTCAACGGCAAGTTAGTTCAGCACAAACTCAGTCAAACCTATCAAAAGCACTCCTGTCCAGACCAGGCACCCATTCCTGCAAAAATCTCTCACTACCATTTCCTGGATGAAAGCTTTCACTTCAACAGTTCCACCATTTTGTCCCACGAGGTCGTCACTTGCCTTCCGCCACCCACTGCATTTGAACGCTACGTCGCCAATTTGGGGCTACGCGGCTGTCAACGCGATCATTACCACTTCTCGGTCGCCATCAACGGCATCTTCTGGTACGACCCAGCCCTGTACTCTAAAATCTATCAGGTGTTGCGATCGCCCATCTTTGCCATGAGCCATCCCGAAGCCAAAGCCATGATGCAGCGCTGCTTTACCGAAGAATCTGACGGATTGCACCGCAGTTATCAAACCCATCAAGAGGCGTTAGCGTCTTACAAAGTTTATGTCGAAACGCTGGATTATCTTTGGCAAAGCAATCGCGAGATGTCGCTGATGGCAGCGAACTCCATGCCTCGCTATTTAGCCACGCAACACCGTGCTTTTCAAAAATTTGCTCATCGGCTCGATCGAGAATGCCATGTCTAACTTGTATACCATTCACTTTGCCAATACGCGGTATCTGGCAATGAGGCTCCCTGCCCACGAACCCCTATCGCATCATTTGACGCTGCAAAATTCGCCAGTTTTGTTTGGCTGTCGTACCGGACTTTGCGGCACTTGCTTGGTGAAAGTCACAGGTGAAATTCCGCCTCCAGGTTTAGAGGAACAGGAAATGCTCGATGCCCTGGCTCCTGGTGCTGTCAATGTTCGCCTCGCCTGCCAGATTGACTTAACGGCTGATATTGCGATCGCATTACAGAATTATTAGACTTTGAGTCTCGACTTCTGAAGATCTAAAACCTCGCACTATAAGCCTGCTATTGTGGTATCCAAGTATTTTTTCAGCTGAGACCTGTCAAGCATCCGAAGCTCACCATCTTGCCAGAACAGGGTTGTCACCCGGAGGTATTGTCAACTTAATCAGAAGAATTTGAGCATAAGCACGACAATAGTCACCACTCGCTTAGTCATCCGTTACTTCAATTGGATCTGACGACATAGCCGCTTCAAGACAACAGCGGCTCAACGAACAGGATGAGGGGTTAAATGAGTAGCCGTACAGGAACTCACGCTAAGGCTGAAATGCCTACTAAACAGGCGTTTCAAAAACTAGTGCTCAGGCTCATTGAGACATGCTAGCGAGTCTCTGAGTTCTTTGGCACAGAGATTTTGAACGGCAGAACAGGGGGTTCAGCCTCCTGCGTCCTAGCAGGTTCCATTGGTACACGCCTTAACGCTACTTTCTGCTCGCCTACTCATTTAACCCCTTAAAGAGCTGTGAGTTCATCTTGAATCGCACCTGTCCGCCAACAACTTTGCTTGTAGAGCAATGGCTTGATTGCGCAATGTGTGACGGTACGTGCCAATCGCGATGGCGATCGCGATGACGATCAAAACCGCTGCGACGGCGAACGTGATTCGCATACCGACGGTAATGGCCTCGGGTTCCGCCGTGGTGATGTCGTTTGTTGCGGATGCGATCGCAAACACCGCGCCCATGACAGATGCCCCGGTGATCAGCCCAAGATTGCGCGATAGGTTGAGCAGGCCGGATATGACGCCCCGCTGCTCCGGTCGGATATGCGTCATGACAGCCGTGTTGTTCGCCGCCTGGAACAGCGCATAGCCAGCGGTGATGACGACAAGCGGAGCGATGTAACCTGGGACGCCGAACCGCGTTGGCAGCAAGGGCAGAATCGAGCAACCCACCGCCATGCCGATCAGCCCGGCGATCGTCATCCGGTGTGCGCCAAACCGATCCACCATGCGGCCAGTCGGCACGCCTGTCAACGCGGCAACAAGTGGGCCGACTGATAAGACAAGTCCCACAAGAGCGGCTTCGAGCCCGAGCGCCCGAGAGAGATAGAACGGTCCGACCACCAGGGTGGACATCACCACGGTCGTGACCAAGGTGCTCATCGCGAAGCCCGCGCTCAGAACCGGATTGCGGAACAGTGCCAATCGGATCAGCGGTGACGCGGTGTTCGCTTCGGCAAGTGCGAAGAGGCCGACACCAAAGACAGCCATGAACAGCAGAGCCAGGTTGAGCAGGCCGAAACTGCCACGCCCTATCGTCATGGCGAGGGCATAGGCTGCCAGGGTCAGGGTCAGCAGCAGCGTACCCACCGGGTCGAAGCCAGTCCGATCTATCTTTGGCACCCGACGATCCAGGGGCAGAAAGCGATGCGCGAGAAATAGCGTCAGGATGCCCAGCGGGACATTGACGAAAAAGATGGCTGGCCAACCGAATCCGGCGATCAGCACGCCGCCGAGCGAAGGACCAAGCGTGGTGCCAAGGGCGGACATGGTTCCGAGCAGCCCCATGGCACTGCCGATTTTTGCCTGCGGTACCGTCTCACCAACAAACGCCATGGTGAGCGCCATCATGATGGCCGCGCCCAGACCCTGTAACGACCGAGCGGCGATCAGCAGCCCAAGAGTGGGGGCAACACCGCACAGGACGGAGGCCAGCGTGAACAGGAAGATCCCGGCCAGGAGTAGGCGGCGGCGGCCCGTGAGGTCACCGAGTCGGCCAACGCTGACGATCAGGGTGGTGATGGCAAGAAGATAGGCGAGGACGATCCACTGGACTTGCTGGAAAGAAGCGGTGAACGCCAGCGCCAGCGTTGGTAAACCGACATTGGCAATGCTGGTGCCCAGCGAAGACAGCAGCATGGAGAGCGAAAGGCTAGCCAGCGCCCAGCGAACCGAAGCGGTACGTTGCGATCGTTTTGCAATGATTGGCTTCACAATAAACTCCGCTTTTTGGAAACTCTCGTAATGGAGCTATCCGAAACATATCCCTTTGCTTGATATGGCGCAAGACGCACCATTTGCACTTTATTCATGCATTTAACGCCATGCCAAGAACAAGCTGCGCTAGAATCAAGGCATGTCAACCCCAGATTTCAACTTGCTTGTCACGCTTGATGCGGTACTCGCGGAAGGAAGTGTTGTGCGCGCCGCCCAACGGTTGCGGCTTAGCCCGTCGGCGATGAGCCGCGCGCTTGCTCGCCTGCGAGAGACGACAGGCGATCCACTTTTGGTCAGAGCCGGACGCGGTCTCGTTCCCACCCCGCGCGCGCTCGAACTCCGCGAGCAGGTAAGTCAGCTCGTGCAGGAGGTAGAAGCGGTTCTCCGCCCTGCTGAGAAGCTCAACTTGAAACAGCTTGTCAGAACGTTCACGCTTCGTACCCGCGAAGGCTTTGCTGAGAATTTTGGATCAGATCTCATTACTCGCGTTGGCGAAGAGGCTCCTGGTGTGCGGCTCTGCTTTGTGCAGAAACCCAACAAAGAAAGCACGTCTCTTCGCGATGGGAGCGTCGATCTAGAGACGGGTGTTGTGGGGAAGACGACGGGGCCGGAGGTTCGGGCACAGGCATTATTCCAGGATCGTTTCATTGGCGTCGTGAGCCTGAGGCACGCGCTGAGCCAGGGCGAGATCACACTTTCGCGCTATGCCAGAGGCCGACACATCTGTGTCTCCCGGCGGGGTCTTGCCCAGGGACCGATTGATGAAGCCTTGAAGCCATTCGGGCTGGAACGAGAAATTGTTGCGATCGTCGATGGCTTTTCGGCTGCACTGGCTCTAGCTCGAACCTCCGACCTGATCGCCACTGTTCCCGAATGGCAAACCGGAAACCTGCGCACTGGAATGCATAGTTTTCCCCTTCCAGTCCCCGCGCCGGAGATGACCATTTCATTGCTCTGGCACCCGCGCCTAGATGCCGATCCAGCGCATCGCTGGTTGCGGGGTCTCGTTCTAGATACCTGCGCGGCAAGCCAGTCTTCCGCAATCAGAGTGCTATAGCGTGGACATATCGCTCATCATCGCTGACTGCCCAATAAAATGATGGTGGCTGATTCTCCCCAGAATGATTTTTTGCTTCCCGCTCAAGAACACCGAAGGACTCCTTCAAGATATTCTGCCAACCAATATGCCAACGCCACCACTGCTCAGACTGATTACTATGGTATGGAAGCACTAAAAGACCAATTAAAAGCGCGGTATCACGTCACCTGTGTGCTTTGGAATTAAGATCCAGCATTCCAGGAGCGGCGATGCTGTTGAGGAGAGTAGCATCGTATTCCTTACTTTCTCAAATCTGTAATTTCAGGAAGTTGTGCCGTTGTTGAGTTAGAAACGGATTCGGTAGCAAGACCTTAGAAGAGGGAACTAGCTCCCTGTATGCAATTTGTCTCTCAGTGCAGTATGGTTTCTTCTCCCAACTTTGAGTTTCTCCACGCTCACGATGCTCAGTTAGTGCGGCTTGGTAGTCTGGCAGAGCGGTATTTTGCCGATGATCCAAGTACTTGCCTCATCAAATTGCGGCAGTTTGGGGAGGTTTTGGCACAGCTTACGGCTGCCAAAGTCGGACTGTATGTTGATGCAGAGGAGAAGCAGGTTAATTTGCTGCGACGGCTGCGCGATCGCGGTGTGCTGAAAGGTGAGGTCGATCGTCTCTTCCACGAGTTACGCAAAGCAGGCAATGATGCGACTCATGAATTAGCGGGCAACCAGCGGACGGCGCTCAGCGGTTTGAAGTATGCCCGTGCGCTGGGCATCTGGTTTCACCGCGCTTTCACCAAGGATCGCACCTTTGACCCCGGACCCTTTATCCCGCCACCTGACCCACGAGTTGAAACGCAAGCGCTGAAAGCTGAGTTAGAACAACTGCGACAAGAGGTCTATGCCACTCTGTCCAAAGCGGATGCAGCGGAAGCACTGGCTCAAGCGGAGGCGCAACGTCGCTTAGAGGCTGAAGCTTTAGCGCAGGAAGCAGCAGCTAAAGTGCAAGAGTTCCAGAAGCACTTAGCTCAGATACAAACCCAGGCAGACAGTGTCTCGGAGCAGGAACTCAAGCAGACGATCGCGCAAGCACAGGTTGCCGAAACACAAGTCAGCCTGGATGAGCGGGAGACTCGCAGGCTGATCGATGCTCAACTCCGTGCGGCAGGCTGGGAAGTAGATTCCGAGGTCTTGACCTATGCCAGTGGAGCGCGTCCCCAGAAGGGTAAAAACCTGGCGATCGCAGAATTCCCCACTGCTGAAGGGCGGGCAGACTATGCCCTCTTTGTGGGTTTGCAGGGGGTGGCGGTGGTGGAAGCCAAACGTCAGAGCAAGGATGTTTCCGAAGGGGCACTTGATCAGGCGAAACGCTATAGCCGGGGTTTTGCCGTTGGCACGCAGGGCAATACGCCCTTACCGGGAAGCCCCTGGGGTGCCTACAGCGTGCCGTTTGTGTTTGCTACCAATGGTCGTCCCTTCTTACAGCAAATGCAGACGAAAAGCGGCATCTGGTTTTGTGATTTGCGCCGTCCAGACAATTTGCGTCAGGCGATCGCCACCTGGTATAGCCCTCAAGGGTTGATGGAGACATTGAAACAGGACGTCGACCAGGCGCACGCCAAACTTCAACAGGAACCGTTCCACTATGGGATTGAACTGAGGGCGTGTCAAATTCAGGCGATCAAAGCGGTGGAAGCAGCGCTGGCAAAAGGACAGCGAGAGTTGCTGCTGGCGATGGCAACGGGCACCGGGAAGACGAAAACCTGTATTGCGCTGGTCTATCGGCTGCTGAAAACCAAGCGGTTTCGGCGCGTGCTGTTTCTGGTCGATCGCACGGCATTGGGAGAACAGACCACTAACGCCTTCAAAGATTCCCGCATGGAGAATCTCCAGACGTTTGCAGACATCTTTGAGCTGAAAGAACTGAAAGATACGGAGCCAGACACAGAAACCAAAGTCCAGATTGCCACCGTGCAGGGGATGGTCAAGCGCATCCTGTATCCTAGCGATGAAACCGCCATACTCACTGCCGATCAGTATGATTGCATTGTGGTGGATGAGTGCCACCGGGGCTATTTGCTCGATCGAGAGTTGAGCGATGCCGAACTGGAGTTTCGCAACTTTGATGACTACATCTCCAAATATCGACGAGTGCTCGATCAATTTGATGCGGTCAAGATTGGACTCACGGCAACCCCTGCCCTGCATACCACGCAGATTTTTAACGAGCCTGTCTACACCTACACCTATCGGGAAGCGGTGATTGATGGTTGGTTGATTGATCATGAGCCACCTTTCCAAATTAAAACCAAGCTGTCAGAAGAAGGCATTGTCTGGAATGCAGGCGAGGCGATGGAGTTCTTCAACCCGCAAACGGGACAGCTGGATCTGGTGCATGCTCCTGATGCCGTCAAGCTTGAGGTGGAGCAGTTCAACAAGAAGGTGGTCACGGAGTCGTTTAACCGGGTAGTCTGCGAAGCGCTGGTGCAGCACATTGATCCGTCCCTGCCTGAAAAGACACTGATCTTCTGCGTCACTGATGCCCATGCTGACATTGTGGTAACTCAGCTTAGGCAAGCTTTGCAGGAGCAGTATGGCGGTGTGGATGATGAGGCGATCGCCAAAATTACGGGCGCGGCGGATAAGCCACTGGAACTGATTCGCAAGTTTCGCAATGAGGTCAACCCCAAAATTGCCGTGACGGTTGACTTGCTGACGACTGGCATTGACGTGCCGCCCATTACCAATCTGGTGTTTATCCGTCGGGTGAATTCCCGCATTCTCTATGAGCAGATGTTGGGACGGGCAACTCGACTCTGCACGTTTGCCGATGGCAGCGAGAAGCAGGTGTTTCGGATCTTCGATGCGGTGAGGCTGTATGAGGCGATCGCCCCAGTTTCGGCAATGAAACCTATAGCCGTAAATCCCAAGCTCTCGTTCACGCAGTTGGTGCAGGAATTGGGCACTGTCACTGAACCAACCGCCATAGAGAGCATCATCGATCAGCTTCTGGCAAAGCTGCAACGCAAGCGCAGGCATCTCAATGACAGCAGCCGAGAACAATTAGAGCAACTGGCTGGGATGTCGCTTCAGGACATTGTGCCCCATTTGAAACAGAGTACCGTTGCCCAGGTGCAGCAATGGTTTGAGCAGCGGCTGGGGGTGGCCCAAATTCTCGATCGCCAGGATGGCGGCGCGCAACCCATCCTGATTTCCTATCATGCGGATGAGTTGCGTGGGATCGAGCAGGGCTACGGTGTTTCGGAAAGTGGTGCTGCCTATGGCAAACCCGAAGACTACCTTGATAGTTTTAAGGCGTTTTTGCAGCAGAATCAGAACCAGATTGCGGCTCTCACCGTGGTGGTGCAACGCCCTCGCGACCTGACGCGCCCACAGCTCAAGGAGTTGAAGCTCCTGCTCGATCGCGCGGGTTACTCGGAAATCATGCTGCGATCGGCGTGGCGAGACTCTACTAATGAGGATATTGCTGCCTCGATTATCGGGTTTATCCGGCAAGCAGCGCTGGGCGATGCGCTGATTCCCTACAGTGAGCGGGTCGACCGCGCGTTGAAGAAAATCCTCGCCAGCCAGAACTGGACAGTTCCCCAGCGCAAGTGGTTGGAGCGGATTGGCAAGCAGTTGAAGGTCGAAGTGATTGTCGATCGCGAATCGCTGGACAATGGCGAGTTCAGGACTCAGGGCGGCGGGTTCGATCGGCTGAACAAGCTCTTTCAGGGAAGGCTGGAGACGATTCTGGCGGAAATAGGCGATCGGTTGTGGCAAGAGACGGGTTAACGTTTCAAAAACTAATTTAATTCCAGCCAAGAACACGGATGTTGTTGAAGTTCACCGCGTCAATTCCTTGGCTTTGGAGATGCACGGTCAATTTCAAATCATCGGTTAGGACAAGATACTTATTTTGCGCGACCTCAAGAATTCCACAATCGGTTAGCCCAAAACGAAAAAACTCTGACCGTTGGCTGATAGTCTGGCTATCAACATATTGTTCATCTAACAGATAAATACTAGCAGCAAAAAAATTGAGACACTTTGAGCGTTCAGGTTCGCCAAGCTGGTTGCTCAAGCTATTTACCTCAGTTAAGATATGCGGCGTTGTAACTCTTTTCGGGAAGAAGCTAATAATTTCTAGCAATGTGTCGTAATCTTCCGGTATGAATTTCTCAGTCCGACTAAACTTTGAAATTCTATCTCGGTTAACACTTCCAATAAAAAATAGAAGCAGAATATTTGTGTCGATCAGTATTCCTTTCTGGCGATATTGAGCAAAAAGAGAGCGGATATAATCACTCATACTTCTCTAATTTTCATCGCTTCTACTTCTCCCGTTTCAGAATTCACTCTAAACAATTTATATTCCCGTTTGAATGTTTGCTTAGGACGAACCGGGGAGGCTAATAATTCCTCCAGTTGACTCCGATTTTTGACAGGTAAATCATAACCTAACGTGACCAACCAGGAAGTTTTGTCGTCCGATAATTCGACTTCCTCCAGTCTCAAATCTTCTACCCCTCCCCCGATCATCTCCTGGACAACTTGGAGGTATTCATGGGCAGCACTAACCGCAGATTTAACATCAATCATGAGCTTCACTTCTCGATTGCCTAACCAATATTAGTTCTACATTATCAATTAAACCAAGTCCATGTTGAGAACTGTAGTTTTAGCCCTCACCCCCAGCCCCTCGCCCTTTGGGCGAGGGGAGCCGGAAAAGCTTTCAAAGTCCCTCTCCCTGGGGAGAGGGATTTAGGGTGAGGGAAAACTCCGGGTTTCAAGTTAGACGAGGTTTAGCAAGTAAAATAGCCATATTGATAGCCATATTAATCTATGTCAGAAGCTTTACCCCAGTACTCGATCGCCCAGGCGCGGGATCAGTTAACCCAACTCATCCATCAGGCAGAACAGGGCAATCCGGTTGAACTGACTCGGCGAGGTAAGCGAGTTGCCATCATTCTGTCGGTTGAAGAATACGATCGCCTCTCTTCGCAGAAAGGAGACTTCGGTAAATCTCTGGCAGCCTTTCGAGAGCGGTTGGCGATTGAGGAGATTGATATCGATCCAGATGAGGTGTTCAAGGATGTACGCGATCGCTCACCAGGGCGTGAGGTTATTTTGTGAATGGGATTCGGTATTTGCTGGACACCAATATTCTTTCAGAACCGCTTCGTCCCCGCCCCAATTTCAACGTCATCCAACGCTTGAGCGATCGCAGTGAAGCACTGGCAACAGCATCGGTGGCATACCATGAAATTTGTTTTGGCTGTCAACGCTTACCCGATTCGAGAAAGCGTCGCACCATTGAGGCGTATCTTCAAGAGGAAGTGAAAGCCAAGCTCGTGATTTTGCCCTATGACCTGGAAGCGGCAGAATGGTATGCCATCGAACGAGCAAGGCTAGTTGGGTTGGGACGCACCCCACCCTATTTTGATGGGCAAATTGCGGCGATCGCGGTTGTCAACGACCTGATCCTTATCACCAACAACACGGCAGACTACGCCGATTTTCAAGACCTTCAGCTCGAAAACTGGTTTGAGTTATGACCGCCACGACTGACATTGTTCAAAAGCTTTGGAATCTCTGCCATGTCTTGCGGGATGATGGCATCACCTATCTGCAATATGTCACCGAGCTGACCTACCTGCTGTTTCTTAAAATGATGCAGGAGACGGAGCAGGAGGGGCAGTTGCCGGAGGGCTATCGCTGGAACGATCTGGTCAGCCGGGATGGGGTGGAGCAACTGACCTTCTACCGTGCAGCGCTGCTGCATTTGGGTTCGGAGGCAACGACGCAACGGGTACAGGCAATTTTTGCCAACGCACAGACGGCGCTGAAGCAACCGCGCATTCTCAAAAAACTGGTGCAGAGCATCGACGAGCTGGATTGGTATTCGGCAAAGGGCGAAGGCTTAGGCGATCTGTATGAGGGGTTGCTGGAGAAGAACGCCGGTGAGAAGAAGTCGGGAGCGGGGCAATACTTCACGCCCAGACCGTTAATCGATTGCATGGTGGTGTTGATGCAGCCGCAGCCGGGAGAACTGGTGCAAGACCCGGCAGCGGGGACGGGAGGCTTTTTGATTGCAGCCGATCGCTATGTCAAGCGGCACAGTGATGAGTTATTTGACCTGAGTGAGTCGGCGCAGTCTTTTCAACGGCACCAGGCGTTCTATGGCATTGAGCTGGTGCAGGATGCCCACCGACTTTTGCTGATGAATATGATGCTGCATGGCATTGAGGGAGCTGTCACGCTGGCAGATACGCTCTCACCGGATGGTCAGCGATTGGCAAAGGCGAATGTGATCCTGACCAATCCACCGTTTGGCACGAAGAAAGGCGGCGGGTCGCCGTCGCGGGATGACTTTACCTATCCCACATCAAACAAGCAGTTGGCATTTTTGCAGCATATTTACCGCAGTCTGAAGCCAGGTGGTCGGGCAGCGGTGGTGTTGCCGGATAATGTGCTGTTTGAAGATGGGCAGGGACGATCGATCCGCGCCGACCTCATGGACAAGTGCAACCTGCATACGATTCTACGCTTGCCGACGGGTATTTTCTATGCGCAGGGGGTGAAGACGAATGTGCTGTTCTTCCAGCGGGGCATGACAGAGAAGGGCAACACGAAGCAGGTCTGGATCTACAATATGCGGACGAATATGCCTGCCTTTGGGAAGCGCACACCATTGACCCGTGAGCATTTTCGAGACTTTGAGCAGTGCTATGGGAATGACCTGCATGGGGGCAGTCCACGGGTAGACCAGGGCGAAGCGGGTCGGTTCCGCTGCTTTTCGCGGGAGGCGATCGCCAAACGAGGCGAGAACCTGGACATTTCCTGGCTGCGGGATGAGAGTTTGCAGTCGGGGGATGACCTGCCCGAACCGGAGGTGATTGCGACGGAGATTATGGAGAAGCTAAGGATTGCAACGAAGGAAATGGAGTCACTGCTGGTGTTGCTGGAAGGGGAGGAGGCAGCGGAAGCCGTAAGCGCTTCGGTGGGCTTGCCGATCGTAGAATAGGAACACCGATCGCACAGGCTCAACTATGAAAACGTTGGAAGACATCAAACAAACGCTGGCACAGAGCAAAGCCCTATTGCGGGAGAACTACCGGATTACCCAGGTTGGTATTTTTGGTTCCTATGCGCGTGGGGAGCAGACTGAGCAGAGCGATGTCGATGTGCTCATTGACTACGAGCAAGCCCCAACGCTGTTTAAGCTAGTCGAGCTTCGCCACTACTTGAGTGAGCTGATGGGGATGAAGGTGGATGTAGTGACAAAAAACGGTCTGAAACCCAGAATTCATGATCGCGTATTGTCAGAAGTGATTTACCTATGACGGATGAAGTGCCAAAGTGGTTACGAACCGTTCAGGAGCGAACCATGAGCATTGAGCAGGCGATTTTAGAGAAGGTGCGATCGCTAGCACCTGAAAAACAGCAGGAGATTTTGGACTTTGCTGAATTTTTAGTGCAGAAAGCTCAAGCCACAGAAACTTCCACCAAGATCGACTGGCAAAACTCTCCCTCTATAGGCATGTGGCAAGACCGAGAAGAGATACAAGACAGCACAAACTGGGTGCGTCACCGTCGTCAGCAGGAGTGGAATCGTTAGAGTGACGCAACGGGTTCTAGTCGATTGTTGAGTTGTAAGCAAGGTGTTGGGTGATGCAAAGTATTACGGTTCGTCAGCGAGTTGGGTCAGATGGCATCTTGCATCTGGAGATTCCGACTGAGGTTAAAGATGGTGATGTGGAAGTGGTTGTGGTGTATCAACCTGTCCAGAAACCGGAGAAGCGTCAATGGTCATCAGACTTCTTAAGTACTTTCGGTGCTTGGGAAGGTGAACTGGTGAGAGCACCCCAGGAAGAACAGCCAGAGCGAGTGCCGTTTGAATGATTTATCTGCTTGATACGAATACATGTATTCAGTACATCAATCGTCGCAATTTGGCTGTTTATCGGCACATCACATCGGTTTCTCCAGACGACATCGCGCTTTGTGACATCGTTAAATTTGAGCTTTACTTCGGTGCTTACAATAGTGCTCGCGGGGAAGAAAATTTAGAGACGTTGCGAAAGTTTTTTGGGGATTTTGTGAGCCTACCGTTTGATGGTGCGGCGGCAGAAATCTGTGGCAGATTGAGGTCGCAACTGAAAGCCGCAGGCACTCCCATCGGCTCCTACGATTTGCAAATTGCTGCCATCGCCCTCACTCACAACCTGACGCTGATTACCCATAACACTGCCGAATTCATCCGCGTGGATGGGTTGCTGCTTGAGGATTGGGAGGTGGAAGGGTGAGTGACGAATTGAACGAAGGTTGGCAAATTTTAAGAATCACGGATTATTATAGCCACAAAATTGTTGCTCCTAGCTCTTGGGTACAGGCTTCATTTAGCGAGATATGCCGAATTATAGGTGGCAGCCAACCCCCCAAAGAGTGCTTTGTAATGGAGCAACGCGAGGGTTATATTCGGCTTATTCAAATTCGAGATTATAAAACGGATAAGTTCGCAACCTATATACCGACTAATCTTGCAAAGAGATTTTGCAATAAAGGGGATATCATGATTGGTCGTTATGGACCACCAATTTTCCAGATTCTCCGAGGTCTGGAAGGTTCTTACAATGTGGCTTTGATGAAAGCAGAGCCTAATCCTCAACTCGTTGACAAAGAGTTTCTTTATTATTTCCTCCAAACTGCAAACCCTGGTTGACTGACAAAAGTGGATAATCAAGGCTTGAAACGTTTACCACTTGGGGATTTGAGCATGAGAGGGAAGCTAGAGGGGGAGGCAGCATTCTAAGATTAGATACCACCTAAACCCTAGAGATGCTGTGAAAAAAACTCCCCCTCTTTACGATGCCTTGAAGCTATGGCTGAGTCA
>Ga0209591_10001732_pt1 | contig 26731 bp, 24 predicted proteins | sample MAT01_FD_187207 | JGI IMG/M metagenome (GOLD analysis project Ga0209591, IMG submission 187207) | Freshwater microbial communities from Lake Fryxell liftoff mats and glacier meltwater in Antarctica - MAT-01 (SPAdes) (version 2) | ecosystem: Environmental > Aquatic > Freshwater > Ice > Liftoff... | reverse complement strand
TTATTTTGTAGTTGGCCAGCCTGATTCAGCCGTTGGGTGTTGGAGATTCGGTTTCCAATTGCCACTGATACTGTAATCTCGGTATCCCGCCTGCTTCTGCGCTGCACAGTCTTTGTGGCGCGATCGCCAGTTCCGATTTTATGCTATCCAATTTACTTGACAATAGCTATTCTGCTGCGAATGTCAACAAATTTCAGCTCGATCGACCGAAAACCGATAGATTCGGCAGCAAAACCGACTCTCTCCCTCGCGGGGCTAGGGTACAAAACTCTCGCGCTTGACTCTGGCGCCCTCTCTCCGGGCGATGCTTGTTTTCTCGTTGGCGAACCATGATTCTCAATTTTATTTCTATGAAACGTAAATCTTGGCAACTGTTTGCTGTTTTTGGGCTGGTGGGGCTGCTGCTGGCTGCGGTGGTGAGTTGCAGTAAGCCTGCTGTTAATTCCCAGACCAAAAATTCTGCGGAAATCGAGTTCTGGACTATGCAGCTTCAACCTCAGTTTACTGATTATTTCAACAAGACGATCGCCGGTTTTGAAGCGGAAAATCCGGGCGTGAAGGTACGCTGGGTGGACGTGCCTTGGTCGGCGATGGAAAGCAAGATTTTGGGGGCTGTGTCAGCGAAAAATGCCCCGGATGTGGTGAACCTGAATCCCGATTTTGCTTCACTATTGGCGGGGCGCAATGCTTGGCTGGATTTGGACTCTCGGATTTCGCAGCAAGTGCGATCGATCTATCTCCCGAATATCTGGAAATCTAGTGTACTTGATGGCAAGACTTTTGGCATTCCTTGGTATCTCACAACTCCGGTAACTATTTACAATACGGAGTTGTTTAAAAAAGCTGGAATTGCCAAGCCTCCGGCTACCTATGCCGAGTTGGCGACTGTGGCAAAACAGGTAAAAGATAAAACTGGTAAGTTTGCTTTTTTTGCAACTTTTGTACCGGAAGATTCGGCAGAAGTTTTGCAATCTTTCGTGCAGATGGGCGTGCCTTTAGTTGATGCTCAAGGCAAGGCTGCTTTTAATACTGCTAAGGGCAAAGCTGTTTTTCAGTATTGGGTTGATTTGTACAAGGGCGGACTTTTGCCGCAGGATGTTTTGGTGCAGGGACATCGTAGGGCGATCGAGCTTTATCAAGCTGGAGAAACTGCTTTATTGGGTTCGGGGCCTCAGTTTTTGAAGGCAATTTCTGAGAATGCTCCGAGTATTGGTGCTGTTTCAACTGCTGCGCCTCAAATTACCGGAGAAACCGGCAAGAAAACCGTGGCTGTGATGAACTTAGTTGTACCTCGCGACAGCAAGCACCCTGATGATGCTGTCAAGTTTGCCTTGTACCTAACTAATTCTCAAAATCAGTTGGTTTTTGCCAAAGCTGCTAATGTTTTGCCTTCTACGGTTGAGACTTTGCAGGACTCTTATTTTAAGAGCGTTCCGGCTGATGCTGCTCCGGCCGATCGAGCTCGGATTATCAGTGCTTCTGGCTTGGAAAAAGCCGAGTTGTTGATTCCGCCTCTCAAGGATGTTAAGAAGTTGCAAAAGGCGATTTATGACAATTTGCAAGCGGCGATGTTAAGCGAAAAACCTGTAGAACAAGCTGTGGCTGATGCGGCCGCGGCTTGGAATCAAAGGTAGTTTTTAGTTGAAGCTGGGGCGGAAATATTTTTAATTTTCCCCCTTGCTTTTTTCAGGAACTTGACATATAATTAAATAATGGGAATCCGTGCCGCCATATATAGGCAAATATCAGCATTAAAATCATTATCCTAGGTTCGATCGGTTACTCGTTACCAGGCTGTGCCTGGTAACGCAGATCCGGAGGCTCTGCCTCCTTTTTTCCAGCCGAGGCAGAGCCTCTAGATATTGGTTCCAAGGCTCTGCCTTGGAACCAGTTAAATAATTTAAATTCCGAAACAGCATATAAGTTACAATTGAAATAGATAATACTCCGACGCTACCGCAGGAGGCAACTATGCAAATTCAAAGCAGCAATCAAATGGGAAAAGTTTTTGCCACTCTGACAATCATTAATCGAGCCGACCAAATCTTGGCAGAAGCGGGGGTGAGATCAGAAGAAGATATTCGGTCGATCACCCTCAAAAATGTATTGGTAGATACGGGGGCTACTACGTTGTGTCTGCCAAAAGATGCGATCGCCAAACTGGGACTAAAACTCCTGAAAGAAGTAGACGTAGCAACAGCAATGGGTATTGGTAAAGCCCGCATTTTCCGAGATGCCACCCTATCCATATTTGACCGGGAAGGCACTTTCGAGTGCTTGGAGTTACCGGGAGGTAAAGATGCGCTTTTGGGCGTGATACCTTTGGAAGCATTGGGATTGGAAATAGACTTGCAAAATCAAATTTTGAAGCCTTTGCCCATCAGTCCAACTGAAACCTATTTGACGATTTTGTAGGAAATTGATTTTTAGAAGCGATCGCCTTTCTCAATTCAGTAGTCAGAAACCGGGTTTTTTGCGAAAATCCTTCGTTTGAGCCTAAAGATTGCGTAAAAAACCCGGTTTCTTTGGGCAGAGGCGTAAGTCCTGGATAAATCATCGCCAAAACTTCGACAGCCACGCACCCTAGGATTCAGTTAAAATAACTGAGGACAATAACTCTCAGGATTAGAGATCAATTTTTGCAAAACCTGTAATTGTTTAAACACCGGGGAAGACAAACTCACATCTACTGAAACCGGGCCGCACTGAACTATACTCTCTTTGACATACACAATTCCCAAATAAGATTGAGTTCCTAAATCCTTAGACAAAGCCACCTGAACAACCAGTGGATTATTATCATAAGTCGCGATTTTGATGCCATACAAATAATTCTTCGTTTCTCCCACGGAAAAGCCAAGACTTGTTAAAATAGTAGCAGCAGAACTTGGTTTTTGCTGGGCAGGAAATGACAGCGTACCGAAAGAGTTGGCAAATCCCGTTGATTCTAAATATTGCGTGGCTTGGTGTTTGTTCAAATAGCTAATATATTGTGTCGCTTCACTTTCTTTCGCTTTACCGATTAACCTCAAAAAAGTCGGTAGGGCGATCGCCGATAAAATCCCAATAATAAAAATAACAACCAGCAACTCAATTAAAGTAAATCCGCTGGCATCTATATCGCACTGGCGATTCCCTAGCGGATAGCTGCGCTTCCCGACAGTTTTTGGATAAAAATAAAGCAACAACTTGTAATTAACCACAACCAATATCCCCCGGTTTTCATGTAAATAAAATCACCCAAAAACTCAATTCCTAGAATCTGAAAATGTTTCCCAATTCTGGGGAATTTCCGCTTGATTCTGCCAGATCACCGGCAGCCAACTCGCACAGGGAAAATTACCTTCGATACTTTGCAAATCTTTCCGCGCTTCCCGCACCGACACATACAAAGACGTACCATTAGCATAATATCTCAAAAAGGATTGTAAAAACTCTTGGGCTACGCGATCGGGCACTGGTTCCCGCATGACAATCATTTGAGGTAAGTGCAAATCTGCCAATTGTCTCGCGAGTCCCAAACCGTCGCACGAATTGAAAATTGCTAGGTGCAAATTGCGGGCGATCGCCCCTGATAAAACATCTTTTAAATCTGGAATTGTTAAAGTTTCCTCTGAATTGATATGAATAAAACCCTTACTGCTATCAGCTTCGCTATAACTGTGACCAGAAAAACAGAGAATGTCCCAACCTTGTTCGTCTCCAAGATAGCGATCGCACTTTTCCCTCGTGGGCTGTTCCAAAATTTCAACCTCAGCCGGTAAACTTTTCAAAGTCTCCTTGTCTGCATTCAAATCAAGCCCTGTACTATCCCCCAAAATCGCCAAAACCCTCAACTTATTTCTCGCAGAAACTTTGACAATTCTGTCGCTGTTTGGCCCGCTAAAAGCCACTTCAGCTTTCGGATAATCTTTCAACAAATCCCAGCAATGCCAGGGCATTCGCCACAACAGGTCATTGTTAGTTTGTATAACGACTCGCACTGCGTCTTCCTTTTTGAAATTGCAACGCATTTTTTCTTCAATCGGTTGAAAAAAATCTGATTTTAGCCAATTATTGAAGCTAGTTTCCAACTGTTGCGCTGAAGTTGTTAAGTCCTTAATTGAAAAATTTGTGGTTTGATTTTTATTGATTTTGATCCGGTAGGGAATTTTACTATTCCCTTCGGGATAGCTATGGGCTTCCCCCTGGGTGGGGTGATAATTTATGCCTTGGTAGTCCTGCAACAGCAACGATGTAATTTGCTCCAACCATTTGTAAATCTGCTTTAATAATTTTAAAAGCTTTACTTTGGCACCACTACCTCTGCTTTTTTGCTCGCTGAAATCACCTCTAACTGTTTGAAAATTCTCTCCATAATTACCAGTATTATATTGTGTCTTCCACTCGCGGTGAAGCGCAAAAACTTCTGCTGCTGGGGGTAACTTACCCTCGCAATTTATAGGGAAAGAATGGTCATCAGACCAAATATTGACTCTAACTGTCACAGCTTGAGTTTCTACGCCATTTTCTATAGTGATTACAGCTAATTTATCGGGTTTTTTAGCCGTTATCTGTTCGATCAGAACTCGGGTGTTAATCTGTTCCTGTTCTATGCGTTCGATCCTGGATGCTTGGCTGTTTCAAAGCCCTGCTTGGCTATTTAACTGTGCTTGATATTTGGCATCCAAAACTGCTAATCTTTCATCGTAAGCTTGCACTAAATCCTGATGAATTTTAACTTTGTCGGCATCAGCAGGAACGCTGACTTTGACAACAACTACACCGTCTCCTTTATTTTCGATTGCTTGAATCTGCAATTCTGTGCCTTCATTTTCAACCTGCACCTTTCTGAAAGATTCATTGAAAGCTGTAGCATCCAAGCCTCTGCGAAAAATTAAATCAACTGTATTTGTTACCTCTTGAAAAAACTTAGTAAATTCATCCGGTGCAAATTCTCCATTGTGGGGACGGCGTTCTTTATCGTCCGTTCGTGGTTTAGGTGCTTCTAGCAGATAAACCCAGCGACTGTCAACCCATTCTAGGATAGTGCTGCTGTCAATATTCCAGCTTCCCAAACCGCAAACACCTGTCATTTGAGCATTGGTAAAATCAGCACCAATGGCTTGGACTTGAGTTAAATTTACTTCTTCTAAATTAGCAGATTGGAGGGTGGCTTCGGTGAGGTCGGCATTTCTGAGATTGGCACTATAAAGGTCAGTATCACTTAGATTTGCGCCTCTCAAATTGGCTTGTTCGTAGGACTTTCCTCGACCGTTTCTGCTGACTAGCAACTCTCGAACGGCTGGATTGATTAATATAGTATCACCCACTATTGCCCAGTCAAGCATTAAGCTTTTGTGCCACAAGGTGCGAGTCATATTACTTTGTAGAAAATCTGTGTTTTTGAGGGTGGCGAAACTGAAATTGGCGTTGGTTAAATCAGCGCGGCGAAAGCTGGTGCCGCCGATCGCACTAATGGCGATCGCAAACTGGCGAATTAAGGCGTATTTATCGTCTTCCGCTAAAACTCTGCTAGCAGCGTAGGTTCCCAATCCCACCAAGCCTACAGCTAAAATGACAGCGCCAAGGACGATCGCAATAATTACAGGCGGATCGGGAATTTCGTTGACACATTTCCCTAAAAAGTCATAGCATTTATTGCCTTGATTGTCAACCGTTCCGGCTTGAATTAAGAGAGTTGCTTTGAAATATCTAGCGGAATTTTTGACAACAATACCTGTGGCGATCGCACTTATAGCCACCGCCTCAAATACAACTAAACCTGCTAGTTTTTCCCCCGCTACAACCGCAGCTAAACTAACAGCGAAAGACAAAGCTATTACTACAGTCATACTCCCAGCCACAGCCGCAGTCAAATTTACAATTAACAGCGGAGTAAGCGTCGCATTTGTGCCCGCCAAAGCTTCTATCAAGCTAGCAGGTCGAAAAGACCTCATCCACGATAATATCGGGTGTTTGTCAGTTGCCAGGGCAGATAAAATGCCAATTAAAGGAACAAATACAGCAGCAGCAGCAGCTAAATATCCCAAAGTTTTTTGTAGGCCTTGGCGAACAATTGCAACCGAGAGAACTGCAATTGCTAAAAGGGCGATCGCACTTGGAATAAAACTCCATTCGTGGGCAGTTTTGGGCAATAGAGATTTGAATGTATTATCAGCAGCAATTGTAGCCGCAGCACCCGACATTCCTGACAGAATTGCTGCAATTATTACTATTACCAATATCCGGCGAGGTGCTAATCCCGCTGTGGCCTTGTGAAAGTTAGCACCCGCAAGAATTGCCCCAGTAAAATCTGCCCCTCGAATATCGGCCTCGGAAAAATTAGTATTTGTGAGGTCTTGATTTTTGAAAGATTGTCCTTGAAGATTTTGGTGACTGAAGTTTTGAACCATAATTTTATTAGAAAACAGTGAGTTAAAGTTTTAGGACTTACTTATCAGGCCAAAGAAACCGGGTTTTTACCGAACCTGCGGGCTGGAATCTGTCTTTTCGTAAAAAACCCGGTTTCTCGCCACCCCTGCGTTATTCCTCACTACAAACGGTTAAGTTTTCTCGCGCCACGATTTCGTCATCACTGACATTACAAACAAAACTTTTCCGTTACACTCGCTTCTCCAAAGGCAACATTAATGCCGAAACATTCTCCTAATTCAGCACCAAATTGTAACTGAATAAAGTTATCTGAATCCCTCGATTCTGCAATCATAATAGTCTCCCCTGATTCATCTTGCAACATCAATTTCAATCCTTCTGGCAAGTAAACTGAACTTCCGGTCGGATGTACTTGCAACCTAACATCTACTTCAGGATCAGATTGTGGTGGCAGCGCAACTATCAGCGCTACGGTCGTACCTGCTAGTTCCATTCCTAAGTCAATTTGCTGACCCCGGACAATGGGAACTGCATTTTTGAAACGATACATCATTTCAACTTTTTGGGGATTCAACAACTGCTCTACCGTGAGCCAAGTCTCCTCAATTATCCCCTCAAACCACTGTTTTAAGTTAACGAATTCCGGCCGATCGCTTTCACTGTTTACAGTTTGTGTTTGCTTGATTTCACTCAAATATCCGAGGAAGTCATCTAATTGACTTAGGTCAGCAACGGGAATTTCTGCGGCGGCTGTTTGAGTAAATCCTAATAGTGTTGCTGCTTTTAAGGATTGGTTTAATTGTACAGCAACGTAACCGATGCGATTTTCCCAAGCATCGGAGGGAATGTAACAAGTTTGGGAATCTGGCAAGACGGGACGGCATTCGATTTTGCCAACACCGACGACATCTAAATCGGCGACATCTACAAATTTCAGCATGAGTGAATCGCGACTTTCGCTCTTTTCCAAGTTGGTTTCAAATCCCATGCAGCGCAGGTAAGAATCTACTGCATACACTGCGAGGGTATTGAGATAAACTTGTTTGAATTTTGTCGGACTGGATTTTTCGGCGCACTGTTGAGCGATGTCATGGGCTTCAAAGGATAGCGGTACTGTGAAAGTGATTGGTTCAATCATTTTACTCATCATTAGTTTCTGTGGTTGTCGCTTAATTGTTACTGTAATCTATTACGAAAGTAATCACGAAATCTACGCAAATTTAGATTAAAGAAACCGTTAATACCTGAAATAGAAACTTCAAGCCTTTGAGACATAATATCCAATGTTTCACCGTCTAATTTAGCTAAAGCTATAACTTGCCAAGTGAGATCGGGGCGACCTCTAAGTGACACCATTCTAAAAAGGTGATCTGGATCTTCTTCGATTAATTCACGCAATTCGCGCCATTCTTCACGCAATTCACGCATCATTCTAGCCTCTTCGGAATGTTGGAATTTTTCTGACAGCCATTTTTCTAAGTTATCTTCTAAGTCATCCAAGGAAGGCAGTTCGCGTCTTTTTTTTTCGTTCATATGTCGATCGACAACATCGCTGAATCTAAACTTCAATATCTGATTGACCCAAGCCATCACTGGTTTTTCTGGATAGTAGTTGTCAATGTTTTGACAAATATACTCAAGTGTTTTCCCATAGGCTTCGTTATAAAGATCCTCGTAAATGAGAGGTGGCCACGACTCTCTGTAAGGACGAACAAGTCTATGACAACGCCCAACTACTTCGATTAGTTTGGTTAGCGCTCTGTTTCGCTGACGGCTCTGGGCTGGGTGCTGTTGAGCTTCGAGAGCTAGCTCTCTGAGTTGCAAATCAATTTTCAATCTCCTCACTCCTCTGGGGATTTTTGTGCACTCTTGGGGAATCTCTATATTGTTTTTCGGTAGATTCGCAATTTTTTACGCATTTGTGGGGATATTGTTACAAAACTTTACGTTTGAGGGGCTTTGGGAAAAAAAGTTTTGAGGTTTGCGTAAAAAGTGTGGGGTGGTTCCGTAATTAGGGTTGAGGGGGCGATCGCACTTTCATCAGCAGTCGTGGACGCAGAAACCGGGTTTTTTACGAAAATACTGGTTTATAGCCTTTAATCTCCGTAAAAAACCCGGTTTCTTAGGTGGGAGTGCGCCAGTCATTATCGGCAAAAAAGTTTTGAGATTTGCGTAAAAAGTGTGGGGTGGTTCCGTAATTAGGGTTGAGGGGGCGATCGTACTTTTGGGAAAATGGGCGATCGCATTTCCGAAATTTGGCCATTATCAACTTTTACTTTTTCAGGGAGATCATTTCCATGACTACTGTGAAGAAATTATCGATGGTTGCGATCGGATCTGTATTTTGGGCTGGAATTACCAACCCAGTAAGTGCAATTATGGTGTCTTTTGGAGGTACACCAGTTCCCGGGCAAGGGCAATTCTCTAGCGTACCTGGGGTAACAACAATTGATTTCGAGTCAGGTGCGCCAACATCTGGCCCTGCTATTTACTCGGCTCCTGGTATAGGGCCTACTGTTGTTTCAGGCAGTATCAGCAGTGCTTTTTCTGCACCAAGCAATGACTACACGAAATACCTTACAGTTGCGCCATTTGGTGATTGGCGAGGAAATAATAATGTCACCATTAGCTTGGCTGAAAAAATTGATTACTTTGGTTTGTACTTGGGTTCGTTTGATAGTTATAATAGCATTGCTTTCTACCAAAACAATGTTCTTTTAAAATTGTTGAGTGGCAATAATGCTGTCAACAACGTTTATGTGAATTTCTTTGCAGAAAAAAACGAGTCCTTTAACAAAGTAGTTCTAGCTTCGAGTAATCCTGCATTTGAGAGTGATAACCATGCTTATCGGGTTGCTGAACCCGTCCCCGAACCGACTACTGTGTTGAGCACTTTAGCGTTTGGTGCTGTCCTTTCCCGCTGGCGGATGAAGCGGAAACAGCAACAGAAATCTCTGAATTCAATAGTTAGCTGATTTAGGAGAGAAAAGCCCGATCGCCCTTCAAGAACACAAAAAGGGCGATCGCCATTCCATCCTCTTCGCAAAATCAAAAACCTACTCCCTGAACAATTGAGCAAAACGCTTTAACACCTTCAGCACCGTGTATAAGCCATCCTCGCTCCTAAGCGTAAAAGAATACGATGTAGCATACTTCGGCGTTCCTTGTTTCGTCAGTTTCAGGAATATAAAATCAATACCATTCGTGACAAATCCCAAAGTAGGCTTGTCAGGATTAGGACTACCCAGCATATACGCCAAAGCCTGCGGAATTCCAGCTTCTAGCGAATATTGCGATTTTTTGGCTTCAATTACCAGCACCCAAAACTCAGGCGTAAAAACCAATAAATCGAGTCGTCCCGTGACAATAGTTCCCTCATCTTCGGAAAAAATTCTCACCTCTTTCTCACCAGTTAAGTAAAATGGCGCACGATAAAATCCTGCTAGTCTCAACAACGGAGAAAGCACCACTAACTTAACCACTGGTTCCAGAATTTCGTACTCGGATAAGTGGATGTAGTCGCCCTTGACTTCATCTAAAGCTTGCCTTTCCAAATCCGTCAGTTCGGGTAAATTATCTTGCCACTCTCGAAAAAAATGAGCGTCATCACTGCGCTGCAATCCAAACTTTTCTATTAAGTCGCGCAGCTTGATATTTTTGGCTTGGATTGTTTCTACCATAGCTTTACATTCTGTTACATCGTCAGGTTTATTTGTGCCTACCTAATTATATCGGAAAAAAAGTTTTGAGATTTGCGTAAAAAGTTTGGTGTGGTTCCGTAATTAGAGTATAGAGGGCGATCGCACTTCCATCTGCTGTCCAGGAGGCAGAAACCGGGTTTTTGCGAAAATACTGGTTGATCGCCTTTAATCTCGGTCAAAAACCCGGTTTCTTAGGTCGGAGTGCGTCAGTCCTAATCTCAAAAAAAGTTTTGAGATTTGCGTAAAAACTTGGGGCTGCTTCCGTAATTAGAGTAGAGAAGCCAATTCAACGTTTGGGCGATCGTTTGATTTCATTGTATCACTTTGCATTCAATCCAAAATTAGGAGTGTAATCTCAATGACAACCGTAAATGAAGGTCAAAGTAACGTTCTGCTGAAAGATGTTCTGATAGCTGACACTTTACCAGGAAGCGCGGCTGGCAATTCCATCCTCAACCCTTTAAGCAGCAGCAACAAGCAAAATATCGGCGCAAGTTCTTTGATGGTTGACAGCAAAAATCAGCTAGCAGTTGAACCAGATAAACTATCGGTTACGACTGATTTGCAGAAATCAAACTATGCTATTTCCGAGTCAAGCAGCAAGAAATCTGATGATTCCTTAATTGTTCCCAACCCTCTCAAGAGCAGTTTAACTGGGTCAGTCAGTGCTAATAGCGGACTCGACACCCTATCCGGTTCCCAGTCAGGCGCAGGTGTCAAAGATACCCTGACTGGAAGCAGCAAAGATGCACCGTTAATTGCGATTAAAGATGACACTTTGACAGCAACTGACTCCTTGACTAACAATCAGAGTGCCAAGGAAATATCACCGGATAAAAAAGCAGGTACTTTAGTAGAAAAAGAAACCAAGCCGGAAACGGAGACTACCAAAAACAACCTAGTTGCTGAACAGAAAGACACCAAAACTCAGGTAGCGACTAATGCCGATAAAGTGACAGGGGAAAAACCTATCGCTGATGCCAGCAAGGATAGCAATAAACAAAACTCGATAGTCAGCACCACCGAAGCTGTTGCTACTTCCAACTTACCGAAAGAAACTACAAGTCCAACAGTGACTAATGCCGATAAAGTGACAGGGGAAAAACCTGTCGCTACTGTCGCTGATGTCAGCAAGGATAGCAATAAACAAAACTCGACAGTCAGCACCACCGAAGCTGTTGCTACTTCCAATTTACCGAAAGAAACTACAAGTCCAACAGTGACTAATGCCGATAAAGTGACAGGGGAAAAACCTGTCGCTACTGTCGTTGGTGTCAGCAAGGATAGCAATAAACAAAACTCGATAGTCAGCACCACCGAAGCTGTTGCTACTTCCAACTTACCGAAAGAAACTACAAGTCCAACAGTGACTAATGCCGATAAAGTGACAGGGGAAAAACCTGTCGCTACTGTCGCTGATGTCACAAAGGATACTAACAAACAAAACCAGACAGCCACCAGCGGAGACAACGAGAAAAAAGTTGCCGACAACAGTCAAGTTGTTGCAGTTGAAACCCCAAAGGAACTCAGCCAAACTGTTCCTAAATCGGAGCTAGTCGCTGATAATCAGTTTACATCCGGGAAATTTATTGTTGATTCGACTGGTAAAGTCGGTATCGATTTCTTGTTTGACGGCGGATTGTATAAGGGTCAATTAGCTATTATCAGTCTCAAAGGAATGGAGAAGTTTGCTCCGGGTTCCGCAGAGTTTCTTAAAGAAGCGGCTGCGAGATCACTTAGCAGTTCTACAAAAGGTCATGTAGTGATTAATGATTTGAGTGAAGGTGCAAAATTTACTGGTAATTTACCGGAAGGCAATTATAACGATGGAAGTTACTTAGGAGTCAAGACTTTTGCGATGACTCCGGGGGATGAATTTGGGGTAATGTTAGTGCCTAATGGGACTGTGCAAGAGCTTTTGAATAATCCTGTTGTTGGAGGGGATAAACGTCCTTTATTCTCGATGGCGACAGCGAATCCTGCTGAGGGATTTTATGTTGGTCAAATTGCTGATGTAACGGGTAGCGGCAAGACTTTTGCAATGGAGGATTTGCGAGTAGATTTAGGGAGCGATCGCGATTACAATGATTTAATATTTCAGGTGCGGGGTGCGACGGGTACTGCGGTGAATTTGGATTCTGTGATTAATCCTGAGAAGGATTGGCGTAAAGCGGATATTGGGAAGGCTTTGATTGCTTATGCTAAACCCTATATTGAACCAAAGGTAGAGCCTGCAAAAGAGGATGGAAAACCAGTTGCTAATACTGAGTCAAATTCAGTTTTAGATGTTCCGATTTCCAATGCTAAACCGACTGTACAAGAGGATGTAAAACCTGTTGCTAATTCTGTTGCAACTAAAGATGTGGCGGTTGCTGAAACAAAAGTAACGCCGACTGAGGAAGCTAAAACAGATCCGATAGCCAATTCTGTTTCTCCCTCAATCAAAGATGCTGCGGATTCAGAACCAACTGTGACGAAAGCAGTGGAAAATGAACCGGAAATAAAGGCGATTGCACCGAAAATCGAGACTAATTCTGTGTCTGTTTCCGAGCCGAAAATCGAGCCACTTGAAGCTAAACAAGAGCCGATAGCCAATCCTGTTACTCCCTCAATAAAAGATGCGCCGGCTTCAGAACCAACTGTGACAATAGCGGTGGAAACTGAACCGGAAATAAAGGCGATCGCACCGAAAATCGAGACTAATTCTGTGTCTGTTTCCGAGCCGAAAATCGAGCCACTTGAAGCTAAACAAGAGCCGATAGCCAATCCTGTTACTCCCTCAATAAAAGATGCGCCGGCTTCAGAACCAACTGTGACAATAGCGGTGGAAACTGAACCGGAAATAAAGGCGATCGTACCGAAAATAGAGACTAATTCTGTGTCTGTTTCCGAGCCGAAAATCGAGCCAATTGAAGCTAAACAAGAGCCGATAGCCAATCCTGTTCCTCCCTCAATAAAAGATGCGCCGGCTTCAGAACCAACTGTGACAATAGCGGTGAAAACTGAACCGGAAATAAAGGCGATCGCACCGAAAATCGAGACTAATTCTGTGTCTGTTTCCGAGCCGAAAATCGAGCCAACAGAAGCTAAACCAGAGCCGATAGCCAATTCTGTTTCTCCCTCAATAAAAGATGCGCCGGCTTCAGAACCAACTGTGACAATAGCGGTGGAAACTGAACCGGAAATAAAGGCGCTCGCACCGAAAATCGAGACTAATTCTGTGTCTGTTTCCGAGCCGAAAATCGAGCCAACAGAAGCTAAAACAGATCCGATAGCCAATTCTGTTTCTCCCTCAATAAAAGATGCTGTGGCTTCAGAGCCAACTGTAACAATAGCGGTGGAAACTGAGACGTAAATAGTTAGTCAACGAGTTACTCAACCTGCACCTCAACCTGCACCTACAAACCTTTCGACAGTTGAGATAGAAACCAAGACAAATCAACAGCAACCTGCTGTCTTTTTCACTCAAAAAATAGATGACAAACCAGCCATTTATACTCAACAAGTTGCTCCTGTAACTCAACCTGTCGCACCAATTTCATCTAACACAACAGCCACAAACAGTCAAGATAAAACCAATACAATCTCCACAAATTCTGCCCAAAATGTTAGCTCAAATCCGCCTGTAACAACTCCTTCATTCCATTCTCCAAAAGCATCTCAACCCTTAGTCGGGATTATTGGTACGGGATTTAATGCCAAGAATTTCGACATATACTACAGCCGCATTACTCTCGGAAAAGACCGCATTGCTAACGACGATAATCCCTTAATTAAATCCGGTGAAGGTAGCGAACAAGGAACTCACGTTTTAGGCTTAATTGCCGCGACTCAAAATAACAGCAAAGGCATCGATGGTATTAACAACGAAGCACCGATTTGGTTAGGTCGGGCTAGTGGTAATAACAGTTGGGCAGAATCCTTAATTGAATTTGTCGATGCCGCCAAAAAATCCGGTCAACCCAACGCAGTTGTTAACATCAGTTTTGAACTAACTCAAGTTGATGATAGTGGCAAAATAGTTTCTCGCTACGAACTGACAGAAGCAGAAGAAAATGCCCTAGAATATGCTCGCAAAAATCACATTGTTGTTGTTGTCCCTGTGGGCAACAATCCCCAAACAATATCAGCTTTAGGGAAAGCATCTCTTCAGTTTGACAATATCATCACTGTCGGTGCATCTTCCGATGGTCAAGTCACAGATTATTCGGGAACAGGCAAAGGTTTAGACATTTTAACAGAAGGAGGAACGCTGAAAACTCCCGTGCGATCGACTGTCGGAGAAGGTACAGGATTGATGGCAGGAACTTCTGTAGCCGCAGCCCAAGTTACGGGTGCAATTTCTCAAGTCTGGGCGGCAAATCCCCAACTGAATTATCAGCAAGTTATTGATATCATCAAACGCACTGCAACTGATATCGCTTTGCCAAATTGGGATGCTAAAACAGGCGCAGGATTGCTGAATATGGCAGCAGCAGTACCTTTGGCAAAAGCAACTCAACCCAAACCTTTGCCATCAGAACCTACTGTTCAAGATGTTGTCACTCAACTCAATAACTTAGCTCCCGAACTCGATAAACTGCTAGAGCAATTTAAGACTGAATCTGACAAAATTACTACCAATCCCGATAGTGCTTTAGTCGAACCGAACCCTGAAGATGAAAAACAAGCTTCCCAAGAATTGGAGGCTTTGATCGCAGATTTACAAAAAGAACTTGATGATTTGCAAACCGATCCCTATGCCGATATTGATGGCATTGCCACGGCCTATCAATTTGCTCTCAAAGATCAGCCTTTAGTCGGTATCATCGATACGGGTTTTGCTGAAAATAATCCTGATATTGATTACAGTCGAATTATCAAAGGTCGTGATTATAATGAGAGCGATGATAATCCCTTACTTCCTGCTAGTGACTCCAAGGCAGAACACGGCACTAAGGTATTAGAAGTAATCGGGGCAAAACAGAACAATGATATTGGTATAAATGGTGTCAATGATGATGCACCGCTCTGGCTGGGACGTGCTGTTGGTTCTGGTAAATGGGCTCAATCTTTGCGGGAATTTGTGGATGCTGTCAAGGTATCTAAGCAGCCGGATGCTATTGTCAATCTCAGCTTTGATTTGACGGAAATTAAGGACGGCGTAGTTGTTACTCGGACTAAATTTACGGCAGAAGAACGATCGGCTATTGAATACGCTCGCGACAACAAAGTTCTGATTGTAGCAGCAGCCGGAAATCAAGGTGTGGAAGGTTTATCTGCTTTGGGTAAGGCTTCGCGGGAATTTGCAAATATCATTACTGTAGGTGCGGCGGATTGGAATGGAAATCTTGCTGATTACTCTAGTTATGGTGCAGGGATAGATTTAGTTGCTTTTGGTAGTACCCCTGATGGTAAAGCAAGTTCTAATGCTAATTCAAATGAGGATTTGCTCAAAGATTTAACTCCCGAAGAGCGGCAAGATTTGGAAAAAGCGATTAAATTTAACCAAGCACCAACTGATGATGACAAACTGACTGAATCTGAGGAAAAACTTCTCTTAGAAGCAACGAAGAAACTGGGAAAAAGCTTAGGAGATATTAATGATTCTGACAGCGATTCAGCGCAATCAATTCCTGAAATTGTTGGTACTTCGATCGCGGCGGCTAAGGTTACGGGTGCGGCTTCGCAGGTTTGGGCGGCTAATCCAAATTTGAGCTTTGCACAGGTGAAAGCTATTCTCAAAGCTACTGCGGTGGATTTGGGTACTCCTGGGTGGGATATTCAAACGGGAGCGGGTTTGTTGAATCTGGCTGATGCTGTAGCAATGGCTAAATCTCCGCCTTCAGGAGTTGATGTGGGAGATAGTATTTTATCCTCGGATTCTGATGTCTGGAATGGGGAAGGTGCTGGGGAAGAAGAGGCTCGTCGTCGTGGTTTTTTCCGGCGATTATTCCGACGAGCGAGGAGAATATTTCAAAAGGTGAGCCGATATGAACGTCAATGTAGGCGAGTCTTATTCTGGCGTAGCTGCCGAGACGTTCCTATTGGGGGCTGGATTTACAATCCGCAAGCAGTAGCTAATCGCAATGATGCTCAAGCGGCTGCTAATGCTGCGGCTGAATATCGAGATATAGCTGCACAAAAAGCTCAAGAGTTAACTGCTACTTTGCAGCCACAAATCACGGCATTGCAACAGCAGATATCAGAGCAGCAGCAAGAATTGCAATCGCTGGCTCAACAGCAGCAGGCTTTGCAGAGTCAGCCGCAGCTAGCAGTTGCTGCACCATGATTTGAAAGCGCGATCGCCCTTTCTGCTTCTTTAAGCTATCCAAAGGGCGATCGCCTATTTCGTAGCGCGTACAAAATGAAGAAAACCTCTGCCAATGCTAGAATTAGAGAAAGGTTTGCAAACTCTAATAATGAACCCTCAAATCAAAAAAATTATCGCCACAACTCGCCAGGGACTGGAAAAGATTTATGGCGACGAGTTAGACAGAATTATTCTCTATGGTTCCCAAGCCAGAGGTGCTGCTAGACCAGACTCTGACATTGATATTCTTATTCTTCTCAAAAATCCATTCAATTACTTTCAAGAAACCCAGCGAATTTCTGTTTTAATTGCCGAGATCTGCTTGGAACATACCGTCGTAATTAGCTGTATGTTTGCCACAGTTCGGAAATACCAAGAATATGAAAGCGGTTTCTTTCGCAATATCCGTCGAGAAGGAGTCATAATATGACTCCAGAGCAACAAAGGTTACTTAACAAAGCTGACAAAACCTTGCAAGCAGCACGAGTTTTAATTAACCAAGGATTTTTTGATTCGGCTGCTTCCCGTGCTTACTATGTGATGTTTTATATAGCTACTGCCTTTTTAGAGTCAGAGAAATTATCTTATTCTCGCCACTCCGCAGTCATCGCAGCTTTCGGTCAAAACTTTGCTCGATCGGGGCGCGTTCCAGTGCATTTCCATCGTTATTTAATTGATGCCCAAAATATTAGATTAGAAGCTGATTATAATGCAGATATAGAAATCGCACAAACAGACGCATTGCAAACAATAGATCGGGCAGAAGAAATGCTAAACTTTGCTTTAGAAAATATTGACTCTCTTCCTCCCCCTTCTCCTTAATTGAGACGATCGCTCCTCAGAAACCGGGTTGCTGCGATAACTTTTGCATCCCCACGGAAATATTGGTGCAGAAACCCGGTTTCTTAATCCCAAGTGCGATCGGCCTTTCTGCTTCTTTAAGCTATCGAAAGGACGTGAAGTGCAGCTATCCCGTAGGAAATCGCCCTAATTGAGGTGAAAAGTGCGATGTGCATCAAGGCCCAAGAAACCGGGTTTTTCATATAATCTGAGGGCTGTGGCGAAATATTGTCGTCAAAAAACCCGGTTTCTGACTTCTCCCTGAATTTATTATTTCCGCAGCACCGAAGTGATAATCACCGTAATAGTAGCACTAGCAATTAGAGTGAAAGCAAGCTGTACTACCCACTGAGTTGCTTGCTGGTAGTTAGAAAAGCGATCGTTAAATTTCTCGGAATCCCTCGATAGCTTATCCACTTCTGTTGATAGCTTATCCACATCTGTCGATAGCTTGTCCACATTTGTCGATAGCTTGTCCAATTTTTCAATTACATCTACCAAGGTTGGTTCGTTTTTGGATGTAGTGGTCATTTGGTTTTTTAAACTCGATAATTATATTGTACTATATTGCGGGAGCGACCGTACTTCCAATTACTCAAACTTTATAAAATTTGACTTGTGTTAAAATGAAAGTTCAGCTTAAGCCTATAGAAACCAAGGTTTTGAAGTTTATAGAGCTGGGTGCGGCTGTTGGAATTGCGATCGATCCTGATGAGGAGACAGTGACAATTTATCGATCGACTGGTGAACCGATTATTTTAGCAAATGGCGAGATCTTAACAGTCGTAGAACTTTTTCCCGGTTGGGAATTGCCTGTTTCTGAATTGTGGCCTCCGATTTTTACTGAGGAAGAAACACAAGGTTAAGGAAAAAAGATCTCCCCGTCGAATTATTCATCAGCGGTAATGAACTTGTCCAGCTAGCTCAATCGGTGAATCTTGATGTGTCAATTGATAGGTAGCACTCTCTTCGAGCAATTGTCGAATAAAATGGGGGCTGTGAGTGTTAATTGAATGTAGCAGATTTCTATACAAGCGACAGGCAACCTCATCATTCAAAATGCGACTGTGGAGTATTCTTGTCCAATCAGAGGCAAAAATAATTAATTGTGGGATGACACTAATAAATGCTTGTAACTGCTGTTCCATTTCAAAAGATTCTAAAAAATGAATGAGGCTAAACATGACCTCTGGCTGTTGGCAGCGATCGTCTAAAATTAGATGTAAAGCTGGTAAATGTTCACTCTCAGGATGCTTGGCGAATTCCGCCAAAGCATTTTCAAAAGCAGTTACTTCTTCAGGCGATCTCATTAATTTATTAGCGTCGAGAATGCTAATCCAGCTATTGTCCTTCATTGGCTATTTCCTCCCTTTTCAAAAACGCCCAACCAAGCTAACTTATTTAACTGGATAACTTGCTGTAAGCTGCGCCTAATGTGTGGCGTATAGAGTCCCTGACGGCGATAAATCACTCGCGCGTCGTTAATCTCTCTAGCTAATGCTTCTCTTGGTAACAAGCTGAGATTGGGGGATTGTCCGTAAGAAATAGTCTGGCGATGACGACCTCCTTTACCAGGCAAAGGGTGTTCCATCATTATAGCAATACCCATTTCTCTCGTGTAACCGGGAACTTTTGCTGCCATGAATCCATTAGAAGGAATGTGATGTGGTGTCAGATTATCGCCTCTGCGTCCAGCTTTAAGCAGGTCTCCGTAACACCCAACTGCGCCTTCCCCTGGCAGAAGTCTGTTTGTATGATTAGCTATTTCTATTCTCCTATAGCAATCCTAAATCATTGTCAAGACTATGATCCAATTATATGCAATACTTGATTGTGACAATAAAAAGATGAATAAATTACAACTGCCCCAAAAAGACATGGAAAAAGAAAGAGCTTCGTTAGAATCTTTAGAATCTTTCATTGAAAGTGATATCGATGCAAGAGAACTCAAACGAGCAATAGCTGTAAGGATGGCGATGGTCGGTAAGTCCTACAATGAAATTAGCGAAATTCTAGGTGTAAGTAATTTTTTTGTTGGTTATTGGAAAAAACAATTTAAAACCCAAGGTGTCGCAGGGATCAAGCTAGGACATAAAGGATCAAAAGGATATTTAATATCTCTACACAAAACTGAAGTAATCGAATGGCTAAAGAATAAAGAATATTGGGATTTTGATGAGCTAGTTACTTATTTAGAGCGAGAGTTTGGTGTGAGCTATAAATCAAAACAGAGCTACTATGAACTTTTATCTCTGGCGAAAATTACCTGGAAAAAAACTCAGAAAATCAATCCCAAATCTGATATCGAACTGGTCAAGAAAAAGAGGGAAGGAATTAACAATATTTTATCCCAAAACAAGGCTGGCATAGAATTTGGGGAAATAATAGTATTTTTTTTAGATGAATGTCATCTACTTCATGGCGATATCAATGGCTATGCTTGGGGTCGAACTGACATAAGAATTGAAGTCCCAATTACCAATCAAAAAAATAGACAGACTTATTTGGGCGCACTAAATTATCAAACCAAACAATTCCCTGTTCAAGGTGATGAATCTGGCGATGGAAAATCAACAGTTAAATTCATAAAATACTTACAAAATAAATACAAAGAGCGGAGAATTATCTTGATTTGGGATGGAGCTAGTTATCATAGATATGGAGAATTTAGAGATTATTTGTCATCAGTTAATCGTGACAAAGAACCTGATGATTGGTCAATCACTTGTATTTTATTTGCTCCCAATGCTCCCGAACAAAATCCCGTTGAAGATATTTGGTTACAATCTAAAAATTTCTTACGAAAGTATTGGTATTTATGTAAGTCTTTTAAGATAATTAAATTTTTGTTTGAGTTTTTGACCAAGGAACATAAATTTTATCTCCCCAAAATCCATCAGTACACCTATACATAGAAAATCATTTAGGATTGCTATATTCGCTGCTAACCGACATGATATTACGACAATAAATCTAGTTTCTATGAACCATCCTTGCCAGTTTACCCGAAAAATTCATCTTAAGGCAGGATGGGTTTAAGCCGGCGATTGTTGTTGTTGCAGAAAATAGCCGACGAGATAAAGGGAACCGCAGAGGATTGTGAGGTTTTCGTCGGTAACAGCAGCGTCTAAAGCTGTTGTTAAGTCGGGGAAGGCTTGACAGAGGCTTAATTCAGGGCAGATAATTTTAGCGGTGGTGGCTAATTCTGCGGGGGATGCGGAATTTTGATCGGGTACGGGTACTAGGTAAAGCCGATCGCCCTTTTTGAGTAATGCTTGTAAGATATCATCACAGTCTTTAGTCGCCAGAATGCCGATTACCCAGTTAACGGGGAAGTTTTGATTTGTAGGGGCGGGTTTAGAGAATGAACTTTCAGAAGCAGAGGCAATTTCTGTGCAAAACCCGCCCGATTGTTCGTGCGTGCGATCGAGATTATCGACATATTCACGCAACGCAATAGCTGCGGCGGGGTTGTGCGCGCCGTCAATTAAGATTTTGCGGTTGTTCCAAGTTGTCTGCTGAAGTCTTCCTGGCCATTGGGTTTGGGCGATACCGTTGGCGATGGCGGTTGCGGAGATTTGCCAGCCTAGGTTTTGGAGGGTGTGGATAGTGGCAATTGCGATCGCCGAATTCATTAATTGAACTTGTCCCAACAATGGCAATTCATATCTTATTTTAACCGCAGATGTACGCGAATTAACGCCGATTTCAGGACTTGGATGATATTCTGCAAATCCTTGTCCTAAATCTACCGCTGGTTTTACCCAAACTGCCGGACAACCTAATTCTTGAATGCGTTTTTCTACTACTATTCTAGCAGATTCTGGTAATTCTCCAATCACTGCCGGACATTTTGATTTAATAATTCCGGCTTTTTCCCCAGCAATATCAGCGACGGTGGGGCCGAGTATTTGCCAGTGATCAAGACTGATAGAAGTGATGACACTGACGATGGGAGTTTCGCAAACATTAGTCGCATCTAATCTGCCACCCAATCCAACTTCAATGACTGCAATATCTGCTTTTTGTTCTGCGAAATATAGCCAAGCTGCGGCGGTGATGATTTCAAATTGAGTCGGACTTTCGGTATTACCTTCAGCAGCGCAGACAACTTTTTCTAGACACTGTTGCAATGCTATTGTAGAAATTGGTTTTTGGTTGATGCAAATTCTTTCTGTCCAATCGATTAAGTGCGGGGATGTGTAGCGCCCAACTCGATAGCCTGCTGCTGTGAGTACGGATGAGAGATAAGCGCAAACGGAACCTTTGCCATTTGTGCCGGCAACGTGGATAATGGGTACTTGTTTGTGGGGGTTGTCTAGTTTTTCGAGGACTTGGTGAATTCTTTCTAGGCCGAGGTGTACGCCGAAGTGTTGGTATGATTGGAGGATGGATTCTGCATTCATTGATTATTTCCCAGTCCGCGCAGGCGGACTTAGTTTGTGTAGTAGCGATTTCAATCGCCTAGTCGTTTATGAAAATCATATCTCTGTTTTCTGGTTGCGGTGGCTTGGATTTGGGTTTTCGCTTGGCTGGGTTTAATCCGGTTTGGGCGAATGAATATGATAAGTCTATTTGGGATACATATAATTTTAACCATCCTGAAACTATTTTAGATAAAAGAGATATCAGAAAAATCAATTCTGATGAAATTCCTGACTGTATTGGGATTATCGGCGGGCCTCCGTGTCAAAGTTGGAGTGCGGCGGGCGCGAAACGCGGGATTGATGACAGTCGAGGTCAGCTTTTCTGGGAGTATATCAGAATTGTGCGCGATAAGCAGCCTTTGTTTTTTTTAGCTGAGAATGTCAGCGGTATCTTAGCGCCCAGAAATCAGGATGCTTTCACTTATATATTATCGCAGTTTGAGGAAATTGGGTATCGAGTTTCATTCAAGTTGGTGAATGCTAAAAATTTTGGTGTTCCGCAAGATAGAAAAAGGGTGATTGTTGTTGGTTATCGGCAAAATATGGGTTTGGGTTTTGAGTTTCCCGAACCTGGAACCGAGGTTTTGACTCTGAAAGATGCGATTTTTGACTTGCAGGCTGAACCAATTCTAGTTAATGGTAAACTAGATAATTATCACGATTCTATCGCGAATCATGAATGTGCAGATTTAGGATTTTCGAGCATTTATATGTCGCGGAATCGAGTTAGAAGTTGGTGCGAACCTTCTTTTACAATTCAGGCAAGTGGCAGACACGCACCTCTGCACCCTCAAGCTAGTAAAATGATTTTGGTTGGCAAGGATAAGCGCATTTTTGATCCAAATTCGCCTCAGCCTTACCGTCGGCTTTCTGTGCGAGAGTGTGCGAGAGTTCAGACTTTCCCGGATGACTTTATTTTTAAGTACAAGTATATTGCTGACGGATACAAAATGGTCGGCAATGCAGTACCTGTTAATTTGGCTAGGATGTTGGCTACTAAGATTTATGCGGATATTTCTGTCTTTTGAAATAGATAAGACGGCGGTTGAAACCGCGTCTACAAAACGAAGTCCGCCTCCGCGGACTGAGGAAAATAACTTAATTTTAAGCGCCCGTTCTTCAACCCGCGTCGGCGGGTTTTGTTTGTGTAGACGCGGTTTCAACCGCCCGGTCTTCTAGAGTAAAGTTGTGGGGATTTTTAAGAATGAAGGTTTGATTTTCTTTGATTAAATCTCCCGTACACAGGAAAGGCAAGCGTTCTTGATAAGCTTTGATGGCGAGGATATAATCTTTGTCTGCAAGTTTGGTTTGAATTGGCCGCAGTTTGTCGGCAATCACGCCTAACAAGGTAATTTCGCCGCTTAATTTGTCGGCGTTGGGCGTGTGAATTTGCATCACGACTCCCTGAATAGTTGTATTCGGAAGCCCAGTAATTAAGTCTGCTAAAATTTCAAGTTGAGTGCGATTTTCTACGGCTTCTAAAATTTTGATTGCCTCGCGGATGCGGGCAGCATAATCTCCGAGAGTTTGTTGGTTGGGCAGCAATATTTCAAAGTCCTCTCCGGCGGCTGGTTTATGCCAAAGAGTGGCATTTTCTAAGAAAGGTTGGTCTTCATGCCACCCGTGAATTTGCAGGTAATTTCTAAGTTGATTGAGATTTATTGTTTCGATAGTTTCGCTATCTTTTACTATGACTTTCATGGTTGAACTCCTTGACTAATTCCCTCCATAATTGACTGAAGGGCGACGACTGTAAATTGGTTATTTCTGGGAATAGTGACGGTGACAACAGTGGTGTTTTGTGTTTCTGGCATCCCCCGCAGGGATATCCAATATCCGCATTCCTTCATACAGATTTCCGTTTCCGACTGGGTTAACCAGTCTTCTATTGTTTCGGGGATTAAAACGACAACTAAAATTCTGGGAATGGCGAAGTCATCCATTCTTAAGTCATCGTAGTTTTTCAGTTTGAGGGGGTAGCGGATCAAGTTATTTTCTCGAACATCTCTTGATGTCGATTTTAACTGCAATTCTAAGCGCGGTGCTCGGATGCGGCCTGTTCCTCCTTTGGCTGCTATTCCCCAGTCTACGCTGTCGTCGTCTACGGAGGGTTTGTAAAGAGAATAACCTGCAACGGTGGCGATGGCTTGCAGGTAGGTGTTACTAAATTGTTCTTTTTGTTGGTTGATATCCACGCTTGCCTGTATTTCCTATATGATAACTCGATCTAGTTTTGCAATATGTCATCTTCTCATAAAAATTTTGTTAATTCGCCGATATTTTGCTGAATCGCATTTATCCCGCGAATATGAGACAGCGGGGAACCTCCATACAAAAAACTATCCAAGCTAACTTGATAATTTTGCTGTACTGCCAAATCCAGCCACAAATTCTTAAATGCTGCTCCCGGTTTGTAGTCGGGAATGTTATGCTGGTAGTAGGGAAAACTGTCTATACAAGTGTTGAAAAAGTTTTTGCGACCGCAATGCTTTAAATACTGATATCGCGGTTTGAATTCTGTTTGATTTTCCAATACTGTATGAATCGTGTCGGCTAAGGATTCTGGATCAAATTTGGCGTACATACCCGCACCTTCCGGGAAAACTGGCGAGTTTCCTCTGGCGTATTGGTTGAATTCTTCAAAACAGATTACTGGTACGTTACAACTCATGGCTTCGGTAATTCCCCGGTTTTTTCCTTCGAGGAGGGAACCGAGGACGAATGCTTGCGCCCGCGAATAATATGTGGGGATTTCTTGGTAGTAGTCAACTCGCGGCAGTAAGTTGATGTAGTCGGAGGGATTGCCTAAAATTGCCTCGATTTGTTGCCATTCTTTTAAGGCGTACTCGTCGAGGGTTTTTAAGTTATTCACATCAAACTCGTGGCCGCTGACAACTGTTAATTTGATGGGTTTTTGGGGATATTTTTGGCGGTAAACTTTTAAGGCTTTGGCAATCATCGGCAAGTTCTTTTCTTCGGAAATGCGGGCGACAGCCAGGAGGTCGATGTCTTTGACGGGGACGTTGCGGGGGGAAATTAAGTATTCGTTGATGAAATCTGTGTCTTGCAGGGGTATGATTGGTTTGTTGGCGCGATCGGCATAAGTCTCGCGAAACCACTTATCCCGCTGCGGGTTTTTGTATAAACTGGAATAAGCATCGGCTACCGGTGCCCAGGAATAGGACGTTCCGGGGGAATAGGTGAAGGAGAAAAATGCTGAGGAGAGTTGGGGAAATAGTTTGTTGATGAGTTCGACTCCTTCGCTGAAGTAAATCCCTTTGATGAATTTTCCTTCGTAAAATAGCGGGGGAAGCAAGACGTAGAAACTGACGGTATCGAAGCGCTGGGGTTGGTCTTCAAATATCTCCCAGCTAAATGCGTCTAAGTCTGCATAGATTTCGGCGATTGGTTTGTTGATGTGGGGGTTGCGTAAATATGGTTTTTGGCGATCGTAGTTTCCGCGTACCATAGAATTATTAGTGTGATTATTTAGCTTTTTTATTTAACCGCAGAGGGCGCAGAGGGCGCAGAGGAGGAGAGGAGGGAGTTATTCACGAGTCATCAAGCGGGTTGTTCGGGTGATTGACTCTCGCCTATTGTGAGGGCGAGTTGATAGATTTGGCGGCGGGGGAGGGATGTTTGTTGGGCTAGCTGGCGGCTGGCTTGGGAACGGCTTATGCCTTGGGCGATTAATGTTTGCAATTCGGCTTTGATGGCATCTTCGGAGAAAATTGGTGCGTCTGTTTGCAGGCCGCCAATCACTAGGGTAAATTCTCCTTGGGGTTCGCGGGTGGTGTAAAGTTCGATCGCACTTTCGATACTACCACGCCAAAACTCTTCGTGCATTTTTGTCAATTCCCTCGCTAGCACAATCTGTCTATCGGTTCCCAAGGTGTTTGCTAAGTCTTGTAAAGTTTGTCGCAATCGGTGGGGAGATTCGTATAATATTATAGTGCGGGATTCTATTTGCAAATTTTCTAAACTCCGCTGGCGTTCTTGACCTTTGGCGGGCAAAAATCCTTCAAATACAAATCTGTCTGTAGGTAATCCCGATGCACTTATCCCGACAATGCAGGCGCTGGGGCCGGGAATCGGAATAATGTTAATATTAGCATCGGCGCAGGCTTTGACTAATTCGTATCCGGGGTCAGAAATTCCCGGCATTCCAGCATCGGTGACGAGGGCGATACTTTTTCCTAACAGTAGTTTGTCGATTAATTCGGGGAGTCGCTGGTGTTGGTTGTGTTCGTGATAGCTGATTTGGGGAGTTTTGATTTGAAAGTGGTGTAAAAGTTTGCCTGTGTGGCGCGTATCTTCGGCGGCGATGAAGTCTGCTGCTTGCAAAATTCGGACGGCGCGAAATGTCATGTCTTCAAGATTGCCGATCGGCGTTCCGACAATGTAAAGTATTCCTGTATTGGGATTTGGCTGCATTTTAAGATTCTTTTATTTTAACCGGAGATGGAACACGGGCGAGACGCCCATGCCACATATTTAAGAAGATATGGCAACTGGATTGTTTTTGGGATTGGCGACTTTAGATTTAATTTATTTGGCCGTTGGGCCTCCGGGCGAAAATCAGAAGGTTGTTGCTACTGATTGTACCATTGCTGCGGGCGGGCCTGCGACAAATGCTGCTGTGGCTTTTAGCGGTTTGGGGAATGCGGCGGTTTTGGCGGCGGTTTTGGGCACTCAGGCGATCGCCCAACTAATTCGTGCAGACTTAGCGGAGTACAATGTCAGGATAATCGATTTGCAGCCCGGGCGATCGCACTCTCCGCCAGTCTCTTCGATTATTGTAACTGAACAAACGGGCGATCGGGCAGTCATCTCGATTAATGCGACTAAATCCCAGGTTGACAGTCAAGCAATTAACCAGGATATTTTAGCATCAGTTAATATCATACTGTTTGACGGACATCAAATCCCAGCCAGCCAAGAAATCGCTCAACTCGCCCAATCCAAAAACATACCAATTGTTTTAGATGGCGGCAGTTGGAAACCCGGATTAGCAGAAATATTGCCCTTCGTTGAATGGGCTGTGTGTTCGGATAACTTTCATCCGCCCGACTGCGACAATTCCGAACAAGTCTTTG
>Ga0209591_10001728_pt1 | contig 26762 bp, 26 predicted proteins | sample MAT01_FD_187207 | JGI IMG/M metagenome (GOLD analysis project Ga0209591, IMG submission 187207) | Freshwater microbial communities from Lake Fryxell liftoff mats and glacier meltwater in Antarctica - MAT-01 (SPAdes) (version 2) | ecosystem: Environmental > Aquatic > Freshwater > Ice > Liftoff... | reverse complement strand
ATCAGAAATCAAAATCTGTCCGCCGTATGCTACTGACATTAGACGTGTTGTCCTGCTTAATGTCAGATGTCCGAAATAATCATTGTTCCTGTATTCAGCTTCACCGGTATGAATTCCTAATCTTACTTTTATAGTGACTTCATTCCAGTTTTCTGTTGATAATTTTAATTGAATTTCTGCAGAAGCTCTGACTGCATCTGCCGCTTTCTCAAATGCAGCACAAAATGCATCTCCGATTATTTTAAAAACATAACCGTTATTTGCTTCGATACTTTTTTTCAGAATATCGTGATGACGTATTAATGCAACCGGCAGAATATCGGGAAATTCCTGTGACAGCTTAGTGCTGCCTTCGATATCAGTAAATAGAAATGTTGTTTTGCCTGAAGGTGGTATTCTCATTGTAAACTTAAGGTTCTGTAATTTTTATATTTACATTATATGTATGAATAAAATTTATCCGGATTTTAATTTTTACTTTAATTTTGTAAACGGGAATTAATTAGATCTAATTTATTTTTTAACTCTTCCATATCTGAATCTTCTGATTCGAAAATTTCGTTTTTTAACTTTATGCATTCTTCAATATTTTTTTTTGCTTTTGCAAAATCATCTTGTTCATAAAAAGCTAATCCCGAACTTTTAAGCGATAATGCCAATCTGGATTTATTGCCTAATTCTCTGAATAATATTATACATTCTTCAAAATAATCCTGTGACTGTTTATATTCTTTTTCTTCAATAAGCAAATTACCAATATTATAAAGCAATGCGGCTATTCCGATTTTATCGCCGATTTCTCTTCTTATTGAAAGACTTTTTTCATAAAATTCTCTGGACTTTGTAAATTCTTTTTTTGACTTTGAAATAGTTCCAAGATTGTTTAACAACTTTGATATTCCAAGTTTATCGCCTGTTTCCTTTCGTATCTCCAGACTCTCTTCAAAAAGTTTCCCGGCGTTTTCAAGATCTCCCTTGTTTAATGCTACTACTCCAAGGTTTGTTATCGATGTAGATATTCCGGGTTTGTATCCGATACCTCGCATTATTGCAAGGCTTTCTTTGAAAAGCTTTTCAGCTTTTTCATTTTCACCTTTATTCAAAAATACTCTTGCAAGATCATTTATTGAATCTGCCAGTCCTTTCTTATTTCCCGTTTCATTATATATCTTTATACTTTCTTCAAAATTATTTATTGCATTTTCATTTTCACCTTTGTCTAAATTTAAATTTCCCATACTGTTTAATGAATTTGAAACTTCATTGTCATTTCCATACTCTCTGTTAATCTCCAGACTATTGTTTATTAAATTCTCGGCTTTTTCATATTCACCAAGTATCCTTGTAAATATTCCTGCTGTATTAAGTACTTTTCCTAAAACTGGAGTTTTTATACCCTTTGTACTTTCTATTAAACTCTCAAGTCTGCTGCTTCCTTCAAAAAAATTTCCCTGTATCTGCCAGTAATTTCCAAGCGATGCCGCTATTTCCATTCCGTTTTCTATATCATTATTTTTCAATGTCCTGTTCAATGCTGTTTCTATATTACCATAATCCTGACTTATCTTCTCCATGTTTTTCTGCATTTCTGCACCGAACATTTTAGGTTCGGTTTTCAATACAAAATTTTTAAAATATTCAAAATGTTTATTTTCGAATATTTCTTCTTCATGTGTTTCTTTAAGTTTCTCTTCTCCATATTGTCTGATAGTTTCCAGCATTCTGTATCTGTCTTTTTCTTCATTAAATATCACTACTGATTTCTCGTTTAAATTATACATTATCTCCATTATTTCATCTGTCTCAATTTTATCGTCTGAGCAAATCTCTTCCGCAGATTCCAATGTCCAGCCATCTGAATAAATACTTAACCTTCCCCATAACATTTTTTCCTTTTCTGATAATAAATCATAGCTCCAGTCTATCAATGCTTTTAATGTCTGCTGTCTTGGCAATGATGTTCTTTTACCGCCTGTAAGCAGTTTAAATCTGTCATTTAATCTCTCATTTATTTTTTCGACAGAAAGAACTTTTACTCTCGCTGCAGCAAGCTCGATTGCTAATGGTATTCCGTCAAGCTGAGAACAAATTCCTGCCAGTGCAAGTGAATTCTCTTTTGTGATTTTAAAATTAGAATTTACTGCTGATGCTCTTTCCAGAAATAAACTTACTGAGTCATACTGACTTAGCTGCTCTATCGAAATTTTCTTCCTGGGATCCGGTGTATCTAATGATAATACTCTGTGTGTCATTTCACCCGAGCATCTTAATGCTTCTCTGCTTGTTGCTATTATTCTTAGTTTAGGACTCTTCACAAGAAGAATCTCTGCCAATCTTGCTGCTGCATCTATCATGTGTTCGCAATTGTCTAATATTATCAGCAATTCTCTGTCCCTCAGATAATCACATAAAGTTTCTTCCATTGATCTCATTGGTTCTTCTTTAAGCCCTAATGTCTGTGCAATTAACTGAGGAAGAAGTATAGGATCATTCAATGTTGCAAGCTCTGCATACCAGACTCCGTTTTCAAATTCATCTATAATCTCAGCCGATACCTGCAGTGCAAGACGTGTTTTTCCTGAACCTCCTGTCCCCGTTATTGTAGCAAGATGTGTCTGCTTCAATATATTTTTTATCTGTTCAATTTGCTCGCCCCGTCCGATAAAACTCGTTAACTGTACAGGAAGATTGTTCGGGCGGGCATCTAATGTCTTTAGTTGCGGAAATTCATTTCTAAGTTTAGGCGAAATTAACTGGAAAATTTTTACCGGATGTATAAGATCCTTTAACCTTCTTTCTCCTAAATCTCTGAAAGAAAAATCTTTGAAAACTCTGTCTTTTAATTTTTCATGTACATCATTTGAAATAATAGTCTGACCGCCATATGCAACAGACATTATCCTTTGAGTACGCGCAAGAGTTATGTATCCAAGATAACTTGATTCATTCCATTCCGCCTTACCGATATGAATTCCTATTCTTACTTTAATAGGAGAGTCAATCCAATTTTCCTCTTTTAATTTAATCTGAATTTCATATGCAGATTTCACGGCATCTGTCGCCTCATCAAACGAGACACAAAATGCATCTCCTATTAATTCAAATACATATCCTTTGTTTGAAATAATAATTTCCTGAATAACATCATTATGTCGCTTCAGAGATTCCTTTAAAGTCTCAGGAAACTCCTGCGCAAGCTTTGTACTGCCTTCTATATCCGTAAAAAGAAATGTTACTATACCACCCGGAATTTTTTCCATTTTATTTTTAATTCAAATAGTTTTATCTGTTTCTGTATTTTAAAAAATATTTGGGGTTCTGTATTGAGTTAGTTATAATATATCTCAGTGGGGTTTTTTACTTTTTAACTTTTAACTTTTTAACTTTTAACTTTTTAACTTTTTAACTTTTAACTTTTAACTTTTAACTTTTAACTTTTAACTTTTCACTTTTAACTTTTAACTTTTAACTTTTAACTTTTCACTTTTAACTTTTCACCCGCCATAGGCGGGCAAGCTTTTCACTTTTTTATTAACACAATTTAATCAATCAATTCTATTAATTAAACGATATATCATTGACCTGATTTATTTAATTATTAAATTTGCAGAAAGTAATTTTTAACACATGAACAACATTCAATTCACTACCAAACTTCTCACTGAATATTAGAATTAATAAAACTTATATTTGTAACGACAAATGAGATCACTCTTATCATTAATCCCTTATATCAGGAAATACAAAAATAAACTATCACTGGGATTCCTGTTTATTCTTTTTTCTATAGGTGCGAACAGTCTTTACCCTCTTGTAATAGGTGCAGCTATTGATGACCTGACAACCGGAATATACAGACACAGTATGCTTGTATATTCACTTATAGGTATCGGATTAATTATTTTCAGTGGAATTTTTCTTTTTCTTATCAGACAAAATATAATTATTGTATCAAGGGATATTGAAAATGATCTGAGACATGATTTCTTTTCACATCTGCAGTATCTCTCAGGTACTTTTTACAATACTCGTTCTACCGGAGATATTATGGCTCATGCAACTAATGATATCAGTAATATCCGTAATTTTGTTGGTCCGGGAATAATGTATGCAGTTCAGACTCTCATAAGGACAATTATTACTCTGATAATCTTGTTTTCAATAAGCAAATCTATAACTCTCTACGCATTAATTCCTTTACCATTTATAACATATATTGTTTATAAAGTAGGCAAGCTTACATTCGGGCGGTCAAAGAAAGTTTATGAAATTTTTTCTGATATGACTTCAAAATCTCAGGAGATTTTTTCGGGAATCAGAGTTATCAAATCCTATGTAAGAGAAGATTTTGAAAAAAATGAATTTGATAATATATCTTTTGATTATCAAAAAAAGAATCTTATGCTTGCCAGGTTACAGTCATTCTCTTTTCCAATGATGTTTTTGCTCACAAGTTTATCAATAATTATAGTTATTTATTTCGGCGGAATAAAAGTAATGGAAGGCAGTTTATCAATAGGAAATATTTCTTCGTTTATTATTTATCTCGGACAGCTTACATGGCCAATGATTGCTTTGGGATGGATTATAAATCTGATACAAAGAGCAGCACCTTCAATGCAGAGAATAAATAACATAATAAATATCAAACCCGATATTTCAGATAATGACTCTACCGATTTAAAAATAAAAACAGAAGATATTAAAGGTGAAATAGAATTTAAAAATGTTTCTTTCAAATTCCCGTTTTCAAATACTCCTGTCTTAAAAAATATAAATTTAAAAATCCGAAAAGGTACTACACTTGGAATCATCGGCGAAACCGGCGCAGGAAAAAGCACCCTGATTAATCTGATTCCGAGAATCTGGGATATTACCGAAGGGGATATTTTTATAGACGGATTTAATATTAAGAATATTCCTTTGAAAGTTCTCAGAGAATCTATTGGTATTGTCCCGCAGGAATCTTTTTTGTTTTCTGATACAATTGAAAATAATATTTCCTATTCATCTGATATTGCATATGATAAGAAAAATAATCCCGATGTAAATAGAGCTGAAGTTATTTTATATTCGCAAATTGCCGGTTTGTATAAAGATGTGGAAAATTTTCCTGATAAATTTAATACTGTACTTGGTGAAAGAGGCATTACACTTTCCGGTGGCCAGAAACAAAGGACTTCTATTGCCAGAGCAATATATAAAAAACCTGAAATACTTATACTTGATGATTCATTGTCTGCCGTTGATACAAATACTGAAGAGGAAATTCTGAATGAATTAAAAAAAGTAATGAATAATAGAACGAGTATAATTATTTCGCACAGAATTTCAACTATAAAGAATGCAAACAATATAATTGTCCTGAGTGACTCTGTAATAAAAGAAGAAGGCACTCATAATGAACTCCTGGCATTGGGTGGTATTTATAATGAAATTTATAAACGACAATTACTCGAAGAAGAAATTAAAGAATATTAAAATTATTTTCTAAAAACAGTGGCAGCAGAACAGATAAATAAGTCCGAGGATGATGTACTTGGTAAAGCAATTGACTCACAAATAATGCGTCGGTTGCTTTCTTATTTTAAGCCATACTCCAAATACATTGTTATTGCAACGATACTTACGATAATAATTTCTGCTCTTCAGGCATTAAGACCAAGACTTACGCCTGTTGCAATTGATGATAAAATTCTGAACAAAGATTTTCACGGGCTGCAGATAATTGTATTGATTATGCTCGGAACATTGATTTTGCAAGGCGTTATACAATATGGAATGACATATCTCACCAGCTGGATCGGGCAGAAAATCATTTATGATTTAAGAAAAAAAATATTTGCTCATATTCTTTCACTTGATTTAAAATTTTTTGACAAAAATCCAATCGGCAGAATTGTCACAAGAGTAACCGGAGATGTTGAAGTTTTATTCGAAGTATTTTCTTCAGGACTTGTGACTGCATTCGGTGATATTTTTCTTTTAATCTGGATTTTGTATTTCATGTTCTCACTTGATGCTCAGCTTGCTTTAGTTACTCTTTCAATTCTGCCGGTTTTAATTTACGCGACTTCTGTGTTCAGAAAAAAAGTGAGAGATTCATACAGAAGAATCAGAATACTTGTCGCTAAACTTAACGCTTATATTCAGGAGCACATAACAGGAATTAAAATTGTGCAGTATTTTGGAAAGGAACAGCGGACAATTGATGAGTTTGAAATTATCAATAAAGATCATACTGAACAAAATAAAAGAAGTGTATTTTATCACGCTGTTTTTTTTCCAATCGTAGAATTAATCGGTGCAATATCTGCAGGCTTAATAATCTGGTATGGCGGCGGTCAGGTTATTCAAAGTGCTGTGTCTGTTGGTGTCTTGGTTTCCTTCATTCAATTCACTGAAATGTTTTTCAGACCAATAAGAGACCTGTCGGAAAAATACAATATTCTTCAGACAGCAATGGCTTCAAGTGAAAGAATTTTTTCTTTACTTGATGAAAAATCGGAAATTACCGAAAACAACATTTCTGCCTCAGCAGATAACATTAAAGGAGCTATTGAATTCAAAAATGTTACCTTTGCTTATAACAAAAATGATTATGTATTAAAAAACATTTCATTTAAGATAAATGAAGGCGAGAAAATAGCTTTTGTCGGTGCTACAGGTTCCGGAAAAACTACAATTGTAAACTTACTTTCCAAGTTTTATAATTTAAACGAAGGAGAAATTACTATTGACGGAACTAACTTAAATAATTTAAAGCAAAAAGAATTAAGAAAATATATTGCTATTGTTTTACAGGATGTTTTTCTTTTTTCAGGAACGATAAAATCAAATATAACACTCGGAAATCCCGAAGTAACCGATGAAGCTGTAAACAGAGCAATTGACAATGTAGGTTTAAGAAAATTTATAGATTCTCTGCCTGAAAAAGAAAATCATCCTGTAAATGAAAGAGGTTCAACTTTATCAGTGGGTCAAAAACAGTTGATTTCATTCGCCAGAGCGCTCGCTTATGATCCGAGGATTTTAATTCTCGATGAAGCAACATCAAGCGTTGATACAAATACTGAAATTCTGATACAGAATGCAATCAGAAAACTTATTGAAGGACGCACTTCAATAATTATTGCACACAGATTATCTACAATTCAAACCTGTGATAAAATAATAGTAATGAATAAAGGTGAAATAAAAGAAATGGGAACACATCAGGAATTACTGGAAAAAAACGGACTTTATTTCAAACTTTATCAGCTTCAGTATAAAGATGAAAAAAGTTATTCCTGAAATTGAATTAAGTTTATGAAGTTTGATTAATAATTTAGATTTTTCAATTATATTGCAGGATTTTAAACAAAAGTCAGACAAAGATTTTTAAATCTCTTTAAATATAAATTTGAGATGATTATTTTACCTAATTCAAAAAAATAAATTAAAAATGCGTCTTTTAAGAATTATATTGTTAATGTTGATTTTTTCAACAGGTTTTGCATTCTCACAGTCAAAAAGAATTGTATATTGCTCAAATCAGACCAGTACGGAATTTATACAGGTCTTTATTATGAATGAAGATGGTTCAGCAAAAAATCAGCTTACTGATTTACAGGAAAATTGTATGAAACCAAAATTTTCCGCTGACGGAAAACAGATTGTTTTTTATACAGACAGAGGTGATGTTTATTTGATCAGAGATATTGAAAAATCAAAAAATTTTTTAAATCCGTTTTATGTCGGACCAGGTACTAATCCTGTATTTATGCCGGATGGATCCCAGATACTTTATAATTCTGAAATTGAAGATGTGCTTTCCATATTTGCAATAGATACTGCTTCTTATGCAGCTGTACCTCAGATAGTTTCAGATGGCGGATATTCGAATATGCAAATTTTATCATCGGACGGAAGCAAATTACTTTATTCTTCTTTTTATGAAGGAGCCAAGGCAATAATGATAGCAGACATGAACGATACAAGTGAAAATTATTTAAAAAAAATAAGTATGAATGATGATGCTAATCTTGAACCGGATATTTCCAGAGACGGAAAGAAATATACATATGCAAGTTTTGACAATAATCTCAAAGGTACAATAAGAATTAATGAAAATGGAAAAGAAACTTTACTGACTAAAGGAATGGCGAGTGCAAATGTCCCGAGGTTTTCTCCTGATGGAAATAAAATTGCTTTTGTAGTTATTACTGACAGGCAGGTTACATTGTATGTAATGAATACAGACGGCAGCTCTAAAGCAGATTTGAATATAAGCGGAGATGTCGGAACATTTGAATGGATTGATGATGACAGAATTATTTATGATGCCGGCTCAGAAACCAAAACAAATGTTGGCATAGTAGAAATTTCTTCGGGATCTAATAATATTATTGCAACCGGAGGATTTAACCTGCACCCCAGTAGTTCAAAATAGAGAATTTAAAATTAATTTTATTAAAACTGTTCATTCAAACCAGATAGATTTAAAAAATTTTATGAAAGGATAAAAAATATTTGAATAAAAATTTCAAATATTGATTTATGAAAGTAACAGAGCATTTAGACAAAGCAAAAAACCCTCTGATAAGTTTCGAAATTTTACCTCTGAAAAGAGGAGGTGATATCAATTTACTATTTGACGTAGTGAGTGATTTGATGAAATACAATCCTCCTTTTATTGACGTGACTTCTCATTCGTCTGAAGTTTATTTTGAAGAAACACCCAGCGGCATTCGGAAGAAAGTCAAACGTAAAAGACCAGGTACTATCGGTATAAGTGTAGCGATTAAAAATAAATTTAATGTAGATACAGTTCCTCATATTCTCTGTAACGGATTCACAAGAGAAGAAACAGAAGATGCTCTTATAGAACTTAATTATCTCGGGATTGAAAATGTTCTGGCAATTAAAGGTGATGATTCCGGATATAAGAAACCTATTCCGGAAGGAAGGACTTCGAATATATATGCTTTGGATCTTGTGAAACAGATTTGTGATATGAACAAAGGAAAATATCTTGAAGATGATTTATTAGATGCCTCGCCAACCGGCTTCTGTATTGGAGTCAGCGGATATCCTGAAAAGCATTTTGAATCTCCGAATATTAAAAATGATATTAAGTACACAAAAGAAAAAGTAGCTGCCGGTGCACATTATATAGTGACTCAGTTGTTTTATGACAATAAATATTATTTTGATTTTGTCAATAAATGCAGGGAAGAAGGTATTAATGTTCCTATTATTCCGGGATTAAAAATTTTAAGCGGAAAAAAAGGACAACTTAATTCAGTACCTAAAAATTTTTATGTTGAAATTCCTGATGAACTTTCATCAGAAATTGCTTCCTCAAAGCCTGAGCATGCAGAAGCAATCGGAATTGAATGGACTGCAAAGCAATGTGAAGAACTTTTAAATTTCGGTGTACCATCGTTACACTTTTACATTATGCAAAATGCTAAACCTATTGTTAAGCTTTTTGAAAAGCTTAAGATTTAAGTTTAATATCTTGCTTTTACACCTTAACGTTTTTATTTTATTCAAATGAAGTTATCCAAAATATTAATTTATTATCAGTATTTAATAAAGAAGAGATTCAATCACACCCTGAAAGAGTTTTAAATAATAAAAGTGTATCAAAATATAGATACACTTTTTTTTATTTGTAAAAAAAAATGACGATTAAAAATATTCATAAATTTATTTATGAAAAGGAAATTAAATCAGTAGAAGTGTTTTATCCGTACATTGATAAATTTAAAATAATTGTTTTTGTTCCTGAAGCTAATCTTGAAATACTGGCAAAAGGAATGAGTAAAGCCGGTGCAGGTTTTATTGGTAAGTACAGTTTTTGTTCATTCAGAACAGAAGGGACCGGGACATTCATCCCCGGTAAAAATACCAAACCCTTTGCCGGAGAAAAAAATAAATTATCCTTTGTAAAAGAAATAAAGCTTGAAATGGAATTTGACAGGTGTGATTTAAACAAAGTAACTGATGCTGTACTGAAATTTCATCCTTATGAAGAAACTGCATATGAAATTTATTCATTCATAAAACGCAGCAAAAATGCAGAAGGTTTATTAATTAATCTGAAATCCACTCTCGGTGCTAAAGATATATTCAAAAGATTAAATATCAAACTTGATGTGAAAAATATAAAAGAAGGATATAAATTAAAAAATTTACTTGTTTTAAACTCTGACTTCGGAATAGAAAAATTAAATACGGGATATATGAATAACATTGATTGTGTTATTACATCTTACAATAAGAATTATAAATTTTTTAAGATTTAAATGTTAAAACTAAATTAAAACTACAAACTACAAACTATAAATTATAAATTATAAAATATAAAATATGAGTGAAATTACTATTAATCATGAAAATGAAAATGAAGAAACCTTTAACTCTGATTTAAATGAAAATATTGAAATTAAAGAAGAAGCAACATCGGAAGATATTTCAGCTAAACCATCAGAAGAAACTGCCATAGAAACTGTTGTAAATTCTGATGATGAGATTTCTATTCAGTCTGAAAGCCGATTTCAGGAGTTTTTTTCCAACTATGTAGAAACTGACAAACCAAAGATTACTGATACTTTAAAATCCTTTATAGAACTAAAGAATGTAGATGAAGAACTAACAGATATTGCAGAAGAAAAAGGTGATCTTCCTGAAAATATTGAATTAATTATTTCAAAAATTGATTCTTTTAAAACCCGAATCGATATTAAAAGAGAAGAACTTCAGAATCTTGAAAATGAAAAAGCAAAGCTTATTGAAACTGATAATTCATATGAAGAAAGAATAAATAAATATGACGAGCAAAAATTTGATGTTAGATCAAACAAAGAATATGATGAAATTATTAAAACAATTGAGTCATTGTTTGACGAAGTAAAAAAAAATGAAATCAGAATAAAAGAAATTGATACAATCACCGGCACTTTAATCTCTGAAATAGAAACTTTAGATACAAAATTTACTGAGTTAAAAACCGAACTGGAAGAAAAACAGACATTGTTAAATGAGCTTGATGAAGAATTTAAACAGGAAGAATCAGTATTGCGTGAAAAAAGAAATCTGCTGACACAAAAATTAGATGCTCAAAGTATTTCACTTTATGACAGAATAAATAAAATGTATAAGGGTGAAGCAACTGCTATTGTCAGAAAAGGAAACTGCTCAGGATGTTATAATTCCATTCCACCTCAAAGAGTTATCGAAATAAAAGCAGCAGAGAAAATATTCACATGTCAGTCTTGTGGAAGAATATTAATTTCAGAAGAATTAACTTTAGCTTAACAAACAAATTAATTGACAGAAATTTTAAAAGTTTTTACAGATGGAGCATCCAGAGGTAATCCGGGACTTGCGGCAATCGGTGTTGTGATTTTTGATGAAGAAGATAAAATTATTAAAACTCATAAAAGATTTATAGGTACGGCGACGAATAACTCTGCTGAATATACTGCTTTAACAGAAAGCGTGAATATTTTAAAATCATTAGATAAAGAATTTCATCAGATTTCCTTTTTTCTTGACAGTGAACTTGTCGTTAAACAAATTAAAGGTGAATATAAAATTAAGAATAAAGACTTAATAAATCATTCACTCTTATTCTGGAAAGAAATTAAATCTTTGAATAAAAAATTTTCCATTCATCATATACCGCGGGAAAAAAATAAGTTAGCAGATCAACTTGCAAACGAAGCTATAGATAATCGTAATTCGGAAAATAAAAGTGAATTTAATTTCGGTGATGAATTAGCGGATAATTTATTGATTGATATAAAATAACCTGCATTTAGAAATTATTTTCTCATGAATAAAAGCAGCAAAGTTCTCTTGATTTAAAATTCAGTTCTTTAAAATTAAATCTCTATTAGATTTCAGACAATCGCACTGTCCCTTTTAAAAGGGATGTGAGGAAAGTCCGGACTCCGCAAAGAGCAGGGCTGCCGGGAGAAATTCCCGGATTTTATGAACGCAAGTTTATAAAATAGAAAGTGTCACAGAAAAGAAAACCGTCCCGTGCAAACGTGATAAGGGTGAAAAGGCAGGGTAAGAGCCTACCATTCAGAAAGCAATTTCTGAGATTGATAAACCTCAGCCGGAGCAAGACCATGTATAGGGAATTGAAGATCTGCTCACTTTATATATTCCCGGGGTAGGTCGCAAAAAACATGTTAGCAATAACATGTTAAGATAAATGATTGTCATCGGTGATGAACTGAAACAGAATCCGGCTTATAGAAATCAATAGAGATTTTTTATACAAATAATATTTTTAACTCATATCAAGCATTCTCTGAAGAGGTTTTAAAGCTTTTTTTAAAATTTCTTTGTCCATAGTAATCTCAGGTTTTCTGTCTCTCATACATAAATACAATTTCTCCAGTGTGTTCAATTTCATATAAGGACATTCGTTGCAGTTGCAGTTCGATTCGGGAGGTGCCGGTATAAATTTTTTATTTTTATTTTTTAACTGCATCTGATGAATTATCCCCGGCTCAGTTACAACTATAAATTCATTTTTGTCAGACTCGCTTACAAACTTCAATAAACCACTTGTTGAGCCAATGTAATCCGCATTATTCAAAACAGACTCTTCACATTCCGGATGAGCAATAATTAATGCATCCGGATTTTCAAATTTTAACTTTACTAATTTTCTCTCACTGAATGTTTCATGAACTATACATGCTCCCTGCCATAGTAACATGTCTCTGCCGGATTGTTTAATTACATATTTACCGAGATTTTTATCGGGAGCAAAAATAATTTTTTGATCCGGCGGAATCTGATTAACAATTTTTACTGCATTTGATGAAGTACAGATTATATCTGACAAAGCTTTTACTTCTGCTGAGCAATTTATGTAACTTATTAGAATGTGATCTGGATGTTGCTGTTTAAATTTTTCCAGTAACGGTGCAGGGCAGCCTTCGGCAAGTGAGCAACCTGCATCAAGATCAGGTAACAGAACTAATTTATCCGGATTTAAAATCTTTGCAGTCTCAGCCATAAAATGAACTCCGCAAAAAATAATTATATCAGCCTCAGTTTTTGCAGCCTGCTGTGACAATTGTAAACTGTCTCCTATAAAGTCAGCCAAATCCTGAATTTCCGACTCCTGATAATAATGAGCAAGAATAACAGCATTCATTTCCTTCTTGAGCTTTCTGATTTCTGATTCCAAATCTAAAGAAAGATCAATTGAATTAATTCCGGCAATACTTAATTTTTTATTTTTCAGGATTTCTTTTGTGTCTGTCATAATAATTTTTTATTCATTCATATAATCGTACTTAACAGAAAATTTTCTTTTTTCATCGTTTGTTGCATATTTAAAATCAATTAATATTTTCTGAAAGAAATAATGTGAATAAACTCTGTCTAATCTCCAAATATCTTTTTTAGCAAATTTCTTATAAACAGATCTGTTAAAATATTTAAACAAATTCGGAATATGAGAAAATAAAATCAACTTCAATAATGTTTTTTTTGAGCTTTCGTTTTTTCTGAATGAAGTGAAACTGTCACAATTAGCCTGATTTCTGAATCTCTTGTTAAGATATTTTTGTGTCATCCTTGATCTTGGAATCATGTGGTGAGTTATTGATTCATTTGTGTATGCAAAGTTATATCCTTTATCCAGAATTTTAATATTTAATCCGGTTTCACCATTGCCTACTAAAACATCTTTTTCAATATCAGGGTTAAATCCACCGCAATCGAAAAGGATTTGTCTTATCATTGCCTGATGACAACTGTAAATTCCCAAGTCAAATGAAGCGATTATAAGTTTTTCAGATTTCTCAATTAAACTCAGTGTTCCGTTTTTAAAGTATTTTTCAAGCCATTCAGGAGGATCAAATTCCCACTTTGGAACTACCTTACCACCTACAACTGCAATGTTATAATCAAGATTAAAAACTTTTTCAATATTTATCAGCATATCTTTATCAGCTATCATATCATCATCCGTAAAATATAAAATTTCACTTTCTGATAATTTTGCAGCAGTGTTTCTCGCATGATGAGCACCCTGTCTTGTTTCTACAATGTATTTTAAAGGAACACCAGACTTTGCTATCCATTCTTCTACTACTTGTTTTGTGTTATCTGTAGAATTATTATCAACTATAATTATCTCATATAAATTTTTCGGGTAGGTTTGATTTATACAACTTTCTATTGTGATTCCCAGTAAATGGGCTCTGTTATATGTAGGAATTATGATTGAAACTGTTCTTGGGGAAACCGACATTTAAACTGATTATTTATATTAATTTACAAAAAAACTTTTATAAATTAATGTGATTAATTTAGTGTAAAAAATATGAATTTTCAGATTATACTTGCCAGTATCTATTACTTCCGATTATTTATCCCGGCAATTTTATAAAGGTAAAAATCTTTCTTCGTTTTGAAATTCAATTTCATTCACCATCTCTTCATTTAATATTACATCATTTCCGTTGATAATACTCTCACAGATTGTATCCAGTATCATATCCTTTCCGGGAAGTAAATATTCTAATTTATCTAAATCAAGATTCCCAAAATGACCTTCTTTTCTGTTAATTACATTCAAAGGAATCTGTCTTTGAATAAAATATGAATATGCATACCTGCGTGCAATTTCTATCTGCTCAGGTTTCAAAGGTTTGATGTTTTTAATATTTTTCAGATAATTAAAATAATCTTCCTTTGTTTTTGCATCTAATGAAAATCCTTTGTTTGAAAAATATGCCTCACCGCCTGAGATTACATTCTTTCCGAGTAATGGCAGCTCAGCTCCTGTCGTTCCAAACAATGTAATTCCCGCATCAATTAAATTATATAATCCAAAAGAATTAATATCGGAATCTGACCACAGGATTTTTATATGCTCCGGAATTTTTTTGTGATACTTTCTAATGTGCTCATCTACCGTGTAAAGACTTCCTGAAGCTCTTTCTCCGGGATGAACTCTCACTATCCAGTTCACATCTTTTACTTCACTTATAACGCGGAATGTTTCGTCAAACCATTCATTTGCATTAGCAAATACCATTGTCGACAAATCAAATGAAAGATCCCATGCTACATGACAAAATAAACATACTGTTTTGTTGTCATTATTGATTCCAAGCTTCTCTTTTAAAACTTCTTTTGTCTCAGGCAAAGATATATTCAGAAAATCAAATTTATTTCCTTTGTTAAATCTTTCAAAAATATATTTATCGAGAATTTTATTTTCTTTTTCTGTTAAAGGTTTATCTGCTCTCTTCTTCCATTCAGGTTCTGTCATCCCCCTGAATTCCAATTTGTTTATTTTCTTTGGAATCGTAAAATAATGCAGAAAATCTTTATAACCGCTTGACCAGCAAACAGCAGGAATTTTCTTTATGAATGCAAGCAGTATTACAGGCGAGTAATCTACATATACTCCGTGTGAACTGTATATACTTACAGGTTTGAATTTATTTATTACTTTATCTGCAATATATGTATTCACCAATCCTGCAAAAAAATATTTTCTGTAAATTATTTCATCTTCTTTTTTTAAATCCTGTTTCTCTATTACATATCCTTTCATATATCTGACAAGCGAACTCCACGCAAGCCTCCCGACATCTATTTTGAGAAAATTATATTCAAATATATCTTCTATTTTTACATTTTCCGAAATTAATTTATATTCATCTTTCTTTTCATTACTTATATAATCTTTTGCAGTCGAATATTCCACACTGTACTGACTTGAATTATATTTCATTCTGAATAAACATTTCGGACAGCTTTTTCCCCAGTCTTCTAATTTCTCATTTTTCTCAAGACCTCTCTGAATACATGCCTCAGGAGTTCCGTCACAAAGTATAAAATGTGTTTTGTAACCTCTCAGATTTAATGCTGCTGAAATTATCGCATTCTTTTTTAATAAATCTCCATAACCTCCAAAATCCCAGATTATTACAACAGGTGAATTTTCATTTACCTTTGAATGCTTTTTCAAAAATCTGTAAAGTTTATACTTAAGTGTATTCCGGTTTGATGAATATTCTTTTATTCTTTTAATTATTGCCATCGCTTTTGAATGAATGTAATTTTATGGTTTTTTATAAATCAAATATGTGCTCTTACCATATATATGTTTACTGCAAAATATAAATCCGGAATCAGTAAATATTTTATCTACTGCTTCAAATGTATAATATGAATAGTAATTTAGCCCTTCACTGACTTTTTGTTTAAGAAAATTCCATCCGCCTTCAGAATTCAAATCTATATAATCAAATACACAATATCCTCCGCTTTTCAATACTCTGAAAAAATCTACAGAGTATGTATAATAAAAATAAATTCCCAACCCGACAAATGTATTTGAAGAAAAAATAATGTCTGCTGATGAACTGATTATTTCCTCAGGTAATTTGAAGCCGTCACATTTTTCTATTTTTAAATTAATTTCTGATTCAGCTGTTGTTTCAAAGTACTCTTTTAGAAATTCAACTATCCAGTCTGAATGGTCAACTAACGTAAGTTCTCCCGCACCTTTATCTTTTAATTTTTTAATTATATGTCTTGACCACCTTCCTGTGCCGGGTCCAAGCTCAATTATTTTTGGAATATCGATTTTGTTTAAAAGTGGAAATAAAATTTTTTCCAGTAATGGAAGCGAATCTACAAATCCAAGTTTTGATTCCTGATAATCGTTGATATCAATTCCAAGTTCAAAAGCTTCTTTTTTATATGAAGGATGTGCATCGGATTTAAGGTCAGGGCGGGATTTATTCTGTTGTTTTACTAAATCATAACCAAACTTATTCGTTATTCTGATTGCAAAATTTAAAACATTTCCTTTTATACTCAAGTAATATTACTCTTTAAATTAACTTTTAACTTTTAACTTTTAACTTTTAACTTTTAACTTTTAACTTTTAACTTTTAACTTTTAACTTTTAACTTTTAACTTTTAACTTTTAACTTTTAACTTTTAACTTTTAACTTTTAACTTTTAACTTTTAACTTTTAACTTTTAACTTTTAACTTTTAACTTTTAACTTTTAACTTTTAACTTTTACAAATAAAATTATAATCTATTGTAAAGACAAGTTAAAATTAATTTCAATCTTCTAACATTTATTTGAATTAATTCTGAATTTTAAATTGAATATTTTATTCCATGAAAGCAATGATACTCTCTGCAGGTTTTGGTACAAGATTATTACCTCTGACTAATGATATTCCAAAAGCCTTAGTAAAATACAAAGGCATTCCGATGATTAATTATCAGATTCAAAGAATGATAGAGCTTGGAGCTGATGAAATTATCGTAAATGTTCATCATCATTCTGATAAAATTTTAAAATATTTTTCTGAAAATGATTTCGGAATAAAAATTTCTGTTATTTTCGAAAATGAGATTCTGGGTACCGGTGGAGGAATTCTAAACGCTTCAGAATTTTTAAAAGATGAAAAATACTTTATTGTAATCAATGTTGATATTGATACAGATTTAAACATTTCTGATATGATATCATCTCATATTTCTAAAAATCCTTTTGCAACTTTAGCAGTTCAGAAAAGAAAATCAAAAAAGTATCTTGAGTTTGATTCTGATTTTCATCTTACCGGAAGAGAAAATTCAGATTCTCTTCCCGAAAATCTTTTTGCATTTAATGGTATTCATATTATTTCAAATAAAATTTTTGAAAAAGAATCTGAAATTAAATTTAAAGATATTCTTTCAGTTTATTTTGATGTGATAAATGATAAAACAGAATTTGTATCAGGATTTGATGCAGGTAACAGCAGTTTTAAAGATATTGGAAAATTAGAAAATCTGAATTCGTAAGTTTAAATTTTATTTGATTTTTTATATACACTTTTACTTAACTAACAGATTCTATTCTCACTACATCCGGTATTTCCTTCATTAACGCTCTTTCAATTCCTGCCCGCAGTGTCATCATACTCAACGCACAACCTTTGCAGGAACCAAGAAGTCTCACTTCTACTATTCCTCCTTCAAGTATATTTATAACTTCCACATCTCCGCCGTCAATCTGTAAAAATGGTCTGACTTTTTTCAATACCTCTTCTACATTTTCAATGTTCAATTTTGTCATTAATCTTAAATCGTAATTTTTATTGTTGATAAATTCTATTCTACCTTTTTCATACTTTCTTCTATAGTTCTTGCATAATCAAGTCTCCAGACTCCGCCTTCCTTCAAAGAATAAAGTTCTGATGTACTCTGATCTTTTGTCTTTATAATTATAGTTGCTTTATCACCGTCCTTGATTTCATCCATTACTTCAAAATCCATCCCCATCATTCCTAGCGAACTTACATTTGAAACACTTTTTTCAAAATATTCTTTACCGCTTTGATTTCGGTTTTTTGCTATTCCGTCATACATTTGTTGTGAACCTTTTGATAAATAATTCCATGCCTTACCCGGATTTTGCTCCTTTAATGCCGCTACAAAATCTTTTACTGAATTTGAAGGTGAATCAGAGCCACCTGAATTTCCGCATCCTGAAATTAATATTGCCAGAATTATTATAACATAAATTTTCATTTTATTTTAATTTTTTTTAAAAAAATAATTGTTTATATCTCTATTACCAAATCCTGATTTATCTTGGTATTTATATTCATCAGATTTATTTCTTTTATGATTTCTCTTGCTGAATTAATAAATATTTTGGAAACTTCTGAATCCGGATCAGCTTCTACTATCGGTATTCCTTCATCTCCCCCGATTCTTACTTTTGTATTTATTGGAATCTCAGCTATAAGCTTTACTTTAATTTCTTCACTCATTTTTTTTCCGCCGTCTTTTCCGAAAATATATTCTTTACTTCCATCTGTATTCAGATAATAACTCATATTTTCTATTATACCAATAGTCGGAACATTTACTTTCTCAAACATTATTCTTCCTTTTCTGGCATCTGCTAAAGAAATATCCTGTGGCGTAGTCACAATTACTGCACCTGTTAATGGAATTGTCTGGCTCAATGTCAGCTGAATATCTCCCGTTCCCGGAGGCATATCGAATAATAAAAAATCCAGTTCACCCCAGACTACATCACCTATAAATTGTTTTAATGCACTTGATGCCATTGGTCCTCTCCAGACTACTGCTGTGTTTTCTTCCATCAGAAATCCGATTGACATTATTTTCACTCCGTATTTTTCCAGCGGGACAAGTTTATTTTTATCCCCGATTTTTGTAACTCCGGGCTTTTCTTTTACATTAAACATCAGCGGTATTGATGGTCCGTAAATGTCTGCATCTATAAGTCCGACTCTTGCTCCTTCTTTTACCAGTGCAATCGCAAGATTTACTGCAACTGTAGATTTTCCGACTCCGCCTTTACCTGATGCAATCGCGATAGTGTTTTTAATTTCCGGCATTACTGTTGATTTTTTGGAATTATTATGAACTGTTATTCCTGTCAGAAAATTTACTTCGACTTTCTCAATTTCAGGTAATGAGTTTTTAAATTCATCTTTAACCTGTTTTGAAGCAAGTAAAATATTTTCATCACTTAAATCAGAAATTCCAAGTGTAAGAATAATATTTTTCCCGTTAAGTGAAATATTCTTTACAAAATCCAGAGTAACATAATCAATATTTAATAAAGGCTCTTTAATTTTTCCCAGAACATTTATAATTTTATCTTCAGTCAAGTATTAGTTTTTTTATTTTAGTAAATTACTAAATATATAAGTATAGAGAAATGAAATTATAATTAAATTTTCTGTGATTATAATTTTTACATTAACAACAAATAATAATTTGATTAAATTGTTCTCAATTCAAACTAATAAATTATAAATTTAATTAATATCTGATTGCTGCTAAACAAAAAAGCAAAAGTTTCATTGTTCTTATTAATTGTATCGGCAATAATTTGGCTCGGCGCAATTAATGTGAGATTTTTCATCGGAAATCAGCTTTTGAATTATGACGAGTTTAATTTTCGTACAAGCATACCTCCGGATGAAGAAAATCAGATTTTTAAAATGGTAGCTGATGCTTCTGTTTTGATTATGTTTTTTTATCCAATTGTTCTTGTTTCTGCTATAATATTCTTCAAAAACTGTAAATTAAGTCTTAGAGAGAATCCCTGGTTATTAATGAGTGCAATTTTATTTTTTGTCTTTGTGCCTGTTGAAATTTACACTTCTTATATCGATTTTAAATTTATATTACTTTTTGATAAAAGACCTGCAAATCATGATCAGCTTTTAGAATTATTCGGAGAACGTATAGGATTTCTCAGAGGCGTCCCATGGATTGCAGTTATGAGTTATTATACAATTGTCTGGCTTTCAGTTTTTAAGCCAATGAAAAAATCACTTGCTGAGCTTGAAGAAGCTGAAAAAAATATTCAGGATGTCCATGGTTATAAATATATTTTTCATGAAGACGATGATATTATTGTTAATGATTCAAATTAATATTTTTTACAAATAATTTTCAGTAAATATATTTAATTCATAACATTTCTTATTGGCAAAATTAATACAAAAATCTGTAAAACCCACTTATAATGACAAAAAAGAATCATTAATTCTGGAACTGATTGAAGTTATGGAAAGTCTTGGCTTTTCTGTAAGAATTGAAAAAGGAGGATTTAAAGGGGGATTTTGTCTTTTGCATGAAAAAAAGATTTTTTTGATGAATAAAAATCTTGAACAGGACAGAAAAATTAATATTCTTGTTAAACAGATAGCAGAATCAGGCACTGATGACATTTATTTAAAACCTAATATCAGAGAATTGATTGACAAAGAAACAGGAAATGAAAAGTTACTGTGATTTTTTAAACAAAATTTTTAAATGAAAGTGATTATACTCGGGACAGGTACTTCTCAGGGCGTTCCCGTAATTGGTTGTGATTGCGAAACCTGTATTTCCACAAATTCAAAAGATAAAAGACTCAGAACTTCTGCTTATATTGAAGTTGATGGTTTAAAACTATTGATAGACACTTCGATTGATTTCAGACAACAAATGCTTAAGAATAAAATTTCTGATATTGATGCAGTACTCTACACGCATCATCATGTCGATCATATAAACGGGATGGACGATCTCAGACAGATCACACAAAAATATGATAAGTGGATTGAACTCTATGGAAATCAGACTACTCTTGATGAAATGAAAATATCATTCAGATATGTTTTTGACAAAGAACTTATAAAATATAAATCTGTTCCTTTAGTTAAATTTAATGTTATTAAGAATGAAAAATTTATGATTAAAAATGTTGAGATTACTCCGATAGAATGTTTACACGGAAATTTAAAAATATTTGGATACAGAATAAATAATTTTGCTTACATAACTGATTGCAGTGCTATCTCTGATGAGGAATTAACGAAACTTGAAGGTCTTAAAGTTCTGATCCTGAATGCACTTAGAATCAGACCTCATCCGACTCATCTGAATTTGCAGGAAGCGATTGAAATTGCCAAAAGAGTTAAGCCAAAAAGAACCTGTTTCACTCATCTTACTCATGATATTCTTCATGAAAAAATAAACTCAACTCTTCCGAAGGGAATCGAACTTGCATATGACGGACTCGAATTTAATCTGTAAAATTATTAAATGAAAAATACTCTTATAAAAGCATCTCTTGAAGCCGGTAAAATTCTGAAAGAAAATTTCGGTGGAAATTATAAAATCTCGAGCAAGGATGTGGTATCAAATCTTGTTACTGAAATTGATAAAAAGTCGGAAGATAAAATCATTGAAATTATTAAATCAGATTTCCCGGGTCATAATATTATTTCAGAAGAAGTAGGAGCTTTATTTCAGGAATCTGAATTTAAATGGATTATTGATCCGATTGACGGAACTGTTAACTATGCTCACTCTATTCCTCTTACCTGTGTATCTATTGCTTTGGAAAAAAATAATGAAGTAATTATGGGTGTTGTGTTTAATCCGCTTTCAAACGAATTCTTCTTTTCTGAAAAAGGTAAAGGTGCTTTTCTTAATGAAGTAAAAATTTCTGTTTCAAAATCTGATGATCTGAAAAAATCTTTGCTGGTTACAGGATTTCCCTATGACTCAGGTAGTTATAAACCTGATCCTCTTACTATTTTTAAAAAATTTATGATGCTGGATATTCCCGTAAGACGACTTGGTTCTGCTGCTTTAGACCTGTGCTGGACTGCCTGCGGACGGTTTGAAGGATTTTGGGAATATAATCTTAACGCGTGGGATGTGGCAGCCGGTTATTTAATTTTGGAAGAAGCCGGAGGAAAAGTGACGAATTTTAAAGGCGAAAAGTATTCTATTTACGGAAAACAAATACTTGCAACTAATACACTTGTTCATGATCAGATGATGAATGTTATAAACGAAAATTAATCTTCATAAAAATATTGTGCAAAAAAAAAGCAGGAATTAAAAAATTAATTCCTGCTTTTCTGTATAAACTAAAATAAAATCTTACTGCATTGTAGGATCTATTTCACATGAAAATTTTATATCCTTCTGAGGAAATTCTGCATCGTTAGAATAAACCACAATGTGTTTTTCCTGACGACCTTCTCTGCCCTGAGTATTAAAAGTTACTTTAATTTCTCCGCTTTCACCTTTTGCATATTCATTTTTTCCGCTTGTTGTAGCACCTGTGCATCCGCATGATGGCTGAACTTTCTCAATTATTAAAGCTGTTTTTCCTTTGTTTACAAATTTGAATGAATATTCAACAACAGGTCCCTGCGAAATTTTTCCGAAGTCGTGATAATCTTCTTCGAAAACTAATTTTGCTGAACTTACAGAAGCTGAAATCTTGGAATTGTTTGTAAGAAAAAACATTATTGATGCTATTGCCAGTATGCCAAGAACAAGAAATCCTGTCTTAGCTGCCTTTGATTGAATGAAATTACTCATTGTAGTGTCTCCTTATTGTTGTTATTATTATTTAAAATTAATTTTGATTTAAAGAAAATTATTAATGATGCTATTAAAAGAAAAATATCCTCTATTATTCTCTGAATAATATCACTTTTTTGACTAACTGTTTCAAGTGAAAAACATCCGCAACTAATATCCAAACCTCTGTAGTATGCCTGTGTCAAAGCAATTAAAAAAATAATCAGCATTATTGAAATAATTAAAGAACTTCCTCTTTTAAAAATTCCAATAATCAAAAGAATCCCTGCAACTAATTCTGCATAAGGCATCACAATTGCCTGAATATTTATAAAAATATCCGGCAAAAATTTGTAATTATAAATCGCCCTTGCAAATGCTTCCTGATTTAAAAGTTTGTCTAAAGACGCATAAACAAAAAATCCTCCGACAATCAATCTTAATACAATCAGTAAATATTTATTTGATAGAAAGTTCATTTAAATTTAATTTTTATTTTTCGGATACTTATTTCTCAGTAGGATAATTAAGTTTTTTCCAATCTTTATAACCACCAAGATAAATTTTCATATCATTATAACCTATCTTTGCCATTTCATAAGCATTATCTATGCTGACTTCACAGGAATCACTGCCGCAGTAAGAAATTATAATATCTTCTTTAGGAAAATTTTTCAAAATTTCGAGTTTCTCTTCCTTTGTTTTATTTTTAAATTCTTTATAATCTATATTTATTGCTCCTTTAATGTGCCCTTCTTTAAATTCATGCGGCTCTCTGCCATCTATAAATTTAATTTTCTCATCAAACATCTGTTTCGCAACTTCTCCGGGAATATTTACCGGCTGATAAAATCCGGCTTTATTAAGTTTTCCTCTTTGCTTAAATGAGTCACTGTTCTTGCTCTTCGAACTGTCAATTGCAAATCTGTCTCCATAACTTCCGATCAAGGGAATTCCTTTCGGACTTATCGCATTTACAGTGAATCCGAGTACAATACTTATACTAAGTATAATTAATATTTCTTTTAGTAAAGAAAATTTATTTTTCATTTATTTTGCAAATATTTTTTATAATTCAAATAAATTCTTTTCTGAATTTGTATGTTTTTTAGGTGATAATCCCAAATGCGAATAAGCTAAATTAGTGGCTTCACGGCCTTTCGGAGTTCGTTTTATGAAACCTTCGATCATCAAAAAAGGTTCATAAACATCTTCGATTGTTCCGGGATCTTCCCCGATAGATGCGGCTATTGTTGATAACCCTACAGGTCCGCCGTTATATTTTATAATAATAGTTTCTAAAATTTTTATATCTGTTTTATCCAATCCGTGCTCGTCTACATCTAATGACGACAATGCATAATCAGCAATTTCTTTATTTATACTTCCGTCACTTTTTACAATTGCAAAATCACGTGTCCTTCTTAAAAGTCTGTTCGCTATTCTTGGCGTTGCCCTGCTTCGTTTTGCAATTTCTTTCGCCCCTTCTTCTGAAATTTTCACATTCATAATGTTTGACGAACGTTTTACAATTTCAACTAAATTTTCTGTAGAGTAGTAATCAAGCCGGCAATTTATTCCGAATCTGTCAAGCATTGGCGAAGAAAGCAATCCCTGTCTTGTGGTTGCTCCGATTAATGTGAATTTTTCCAGCTTTATCGGAATGCTGCGGGCAGCCGGTCCCTGATCTATCATAATGTCAAGCTTGTATTCTTCCATGGCTGAATATAAAAATTCTTCCACTACTTTAGGAATTCTGTGAATCTCGTCTATAAAAAGAATTTCGTTTGCCTTGAGTTTCGTCAGCATTCCCGCAAGATCACCCGGTTTTTCTATAATCGGACCGGATGTAGTGATAATATTTGTGTTTAATTCATTTGCTATAATATTTGCAAGTGTTGTTTTACCGAGCCCCGGAGGTCCTGTAAATAATATATGATCAAGTGATTCATTCAGAATTTTCGCACTCTCAATGAATACACTCAGATTCTCTTTCACTTTATTCTGACCTATAAAATCTTTGAATTTTTTTGGACGAATCAATGATGTAAAATCATTTTCAAATACTTCATCATCATCTGAAATTTCAGAAGAGTTTATTTTTACTATACTTTTCATTGTGTAAAAATAATGTTAATTTTATATACAAACAATTTGATAAACAGTAATATTTTCAAAATAAATTTAACTTCAAATAAAAAAGTATGTCAAAAGATTCTTTAATGGTAAAACAAATCGAATTCATTGTGGTCTCCCGCAGAATAAGACTCCTCGGAATTACAATAACTGTCGGTATTATAATTATTTATCTTTTCGGATTGCTCGTCGCCGGTGATAATGTAAAAGAAAATTTTGAAATTATAAATTTTACTACTTTAATTTTACTTGTAATTATTTCTGTTTTTGTTTTTTTTCTGAGAAAAAAAATGCTTGCGAAAGTTACTATTTCAAATTTCTCAAATACTTATTTTAATGCTCATGTAATTCCTTTTGCAATTCTTGATTTTGGTGCTTTATTCTGTCTGACTACAAATCTTTTTGTAAATGGAAATATTCTCTATGCTTCTGCCGGGCTGGTAATATCCTTAGTCACAATGATTCTCAATTTCCCGAATGAAGATTATTTTGAAATATTGAAAGAGAAAATTATTGAATAAATATTTTTAAATAAAAAACTGTTTATAAATCTTCAGCATTCTATTGTTGAATTTATTTCAATAAATACAGCCACCTGAAAAGAAGATACAGAGTGAATCCGTCTTTTATAATTCCGTCTTTTATCATTTGAATTATTTCGTCTCTTGAAAACCACTTTGCTTCGATGATTTCATTTTCATCCAGATCTTTTGTTACCTGTCTTACATTTTTTGCATAATAACAATGAAACATCTGATTACTTGAGCCAATCGATGGATAAAAATTTCCGAGATATTCAAGATTTTCTTCACTTACCTCACAGCCGGCTTCTTCCCTCAGCTCTTCGATAACACAATCTGAATGATTCATTCCCTGCGGAATCGTACCGGCAGGAACTTCCCAGCTGTAATAATCATTTATATATCTGTAATTTTTCACGAGTATAATTTCACCTTTATAATTCTCAGCCGCTATGCCTGTTCCGTTTCTTTTAAATCCGATAGCTTCAAATTCAATAAATGATTTGTCCGGCAACTCAACTTTATCTACATTTATTTCAATCCAGTTTCCGGCAAAACCTTTTTTTGTTTCTGATACTTTCCAGAATTTTTCTTCAGACATAATAATTTTATGTTAAAAAAAAACCCGCAGGATTTGCGGGCTTTTTAAATTATACTACTCTTATTTTACTTCTTAGTTTTTTGAACCCTCAGATACAGGATTTAAAATCTTAATTCCAATTGCATCAATTTCATATACTTTCTGTATTCCGATTATATCTTCTGTTTTTACAATCGGATTTTTTGTTTCTTCATTATAATGTCTTGCATCATCTTCCGATATTTCTGTGATTTTAAATGTTCCTATTACGATCGCATCTCTTCCTGCAACATCTTTCGGCAATAAAAATTCATGGCCTGTTTTAACTCTTGCCTTGATTGTACCATCTGACATTGTCATCCAGCATCCCATTGCCTGACATACTTCCGCGACATTTCCCTTTATTAAAACAACTTTCCCGTTATTATCAGAAGCACCTTTTATTACATCAGCAAACTCAATTATTGCCATGTCCGTGCTGTAATCTTTTCCATATAAAATTCCATCGCTCATTTTTATTCCGACCGGCTCATCTGTTACCGTGCCTTTTGAGTTATCCATTTTGTGATCCATATTCTGATCATTCTGTGAATAAATTACTGATGAAGTCAATAATATTGCAATT
>Ga0209591_10001727_pt1 | contig 26765 bp, 23 predicted proteins | sample MAT01_FD_187207 | JGI IMG/M metagenome (GOLD analysis project Ga0209591, IMG submission 187207) | Freshwater microbial communities from Lake Fryxell liftoff mats and glacier meltwater in Antarctica - MAT-01 (SPAdes) (version 2) | ecosystem: Environmental > Aquatic > Freshwater > Ice > Liftoff... | reverse complement strand
TTGAGACGTTCTACACCAAGAACATTCTGCTCAACGAGGGCATCCGCGCCTGGATGGCACCCCAAGACCAACCCCATGAACACTTTAGCTTCCCCGAAGAGGTACTCCCACGTGGTAACGCTCTCTAGTAACATCGTTGGCAGCAACCGCGACCAGGAATCCTCTGGATTTGCCTGGTGGGCAGGTAACGCTCGCCTCATTAATCTCTCTGGCAAGCTGTTGGGCGCTCATGTCGCTCATGCTGGACTCATTGTTTTCTGGGCAGGTGCGATGACCCTGTTTGAGGTCGCCCACTTTATTCCTGAGAAGCCCATGTATGAGCAGGGTTTGATCCTGCTGCCTCACCTGGCTAGTCAGGGTTGGGGTGTGGGTCCCGGTGGTGAAGTCATTGATATTTTTCCGTACTTCGTTGTCGGCGTTCTTCACTTAATTTCCTCTGCTGTGCTTGGCTTTGGTGGCATCTACCACGCCGTTCGCGGTCCTGAAGTGTTGGAAGATTATTCTTCCTTCTTCGGCTACGACTGGAAAGATAAGAACAAGATGACCAGCATTATTGGGTTTCACCTAATCATTCTTGGGTTAGGTGCATTCCTGCTGGTGGCGAAAGCCATGTTCTTTGGTGGTCTGTACGATACTTGGGCACCAGGTGGTGGAGACGTTCGTGTTGTGACGAACCCGACTCTCAATCCCGCAATCATCTTTGGCTACGTCCTGAAGTCGCCGTTTGGTGGGGATGGCTGGATCGTCAGCGTCAATAACCTGGAAGATATTATTGGCGGTCACATCTGGGTCGGCATCATTCTAATTGCAGGCGGTATTTGGCATATTGTGACCAAGCCATTCGGTTGGGCACGTCGTGCCTTGGTCTGGTCTGGTGAAGCCTATCTTTCCTACAGCCTCGGTGCGCTTTCCCTGATGGGTTTTATCGCCGCTTGTTTTGTCTGGTTTAACAACACGGCCTATCCCAGCGAGTTCTACGGTCCTACGGGTCCTGAAGCGTCGCAGGCACAAGCGCTGACCTTCTTGATTCGTGACCAACGCCTAGGTGCAAACGTGGCATCGGCTCAAGGTCCCACAGGTCTTGGTAAATATCTGATGCGCTCTCCTACTGGCGAAATTATCTTCGGCGGTGAGACGATGCGCTTCTGGGATTTCCAAGGTCCTTGGCTGGAGCCGTTGCGTGGTCCCAACGGGCTTGATCTGAACAAGATTAAGTATGATATCCAACCCTGGCAAGCGCGTCGTGCGGCTGAATACATGACTCATGCACCGTTGGGTTCGTTGAACTCAGTGGGTGGTGTGGCAACGGAGATCAACTCCTTTAACTATGTATCGCCTCGCTCCTGGCTCTCATGTTTCCACTTTGTGGTGGGCTTCTTCTTCTTGATTGGTCACCTCTGGCACGCAGGTCGTGCGCGTGCAGCGGTGGCTGGCTTTGAGAAGGGCATCGATCGTGAGACTGAACCCGTACTTTCGATGCCTGACCTTGACTAAAGTTTGGGCATCGGCTGGCGGTAAAGCGAAATGAGTGAAAAGGCTCCTGCAATCAAGCAGGAGCCTTTTAGTTTGGTGGAGTCAATTTGATGGGGGTTAACTGACAAACCAACAAAACTCATATACGGTCTGTGGTAACTGGGGTATTCTGAACGTAATCAAAGCAGAAACATACGGCAAGAAAGGCTCTGAAAGTAGCATGAAACTGGCGAAGCGCGTTGAGCAGGTCACTCCATCTCTTACTCTGTCGATCGATGCGAAGGCGAAGGCACTGAAGGCAGAGGGGGTGGATATTTGCAGTTTTAGCGCTGGTGAGCCTGACTTCCCAACACCAGAGCACATTGTTGCGGCAGCCAAGCAGGCGCTTGACGAGGGCAAGACTCGGTATGGACCAGCAGCCGGTGAACCCAGACTACGAGCAGCGATCGCCCAAAAGCTGCAAACGGACAACGGGCTTTGCTACGGCGCAGAGAATGTGATTGTTACTAATGGCGGCAAACATTCACTGTTTGGTTTAATGCTGGCGATCATTAGTCCTGGTGATGAGGTGATCATTCCAGCGCCCTACTGGGTCAGCTATCCCGAAATGGTGAAGCTTGCAGGTGGCACTCCGGTCATCATCCAAACGGATGAAAAAAGTCAGTTTAAGATCACACCCACACAGCTCCAGCAGGCAATTACGCCACAGACGAAGCTGTTTATCATCAATTCGCCATCCAATCCAACGGGGATGGTTTACACGCCAGCGGAACTGGCAGCGCTGGCTGAGGTGGTTGTTGAGCATGATATTCTCGTCGTCTCAGACGAAATCTACGAAAAGCTTGTTTACGACGACACGAAGCACGTCAGCATTGGCGCGCTCAGCCCCGAAATTTATGAGCGAACCCTGGTCAGCAGTGGTTTTGCAAAAGCGTATTCGATGACGGGCTGGCGCGTGGGTTGGCTGGCGGGTCCAGTCGAGATTATTCGAGCCGCCACGTTGATTCAGGGGCACAGTACCTCAAACGTGTGTACATTTGCCCAGTGGGGCGCGATCGCTGCCCTCGAAAGTTCTCAGGACTGTGTGGATACCATGCGAGTTGCATTTGCCGAGCGTCGCCAAGCTATGTTTGACTACATCAACGCGATTCCCGGACTAAGCTGCGCCAAACCAAACGGTGCTTTTTACCTCTTGCCGAGCATTGCCAAAACAGGCATGACTTCGCTGGAGTTTTGTGATGCACTTTTGAATGAACAGAAGGTTGCCTTAATTCCTGGCATTGCGTTTGGTGCTGATGATCATATCCGCCTTTCCTATGCCACCGATATGGACACCATTAAGAAGGGCATGGAGCGCTTAGATGCCTTTGTGCGCTCGCGCATCTAACTTCACGGTTAGGAATCGCAGCGAATCTCAAGCAAAAAGCCGTCCGGGTCATAAAAGTAAATGCCGCGTCCAGTTGGGCGTGCCACGGGACCGTGATCGATCGTCACCTCGCTCTGTTGCAACACCGCAACAACCTGATCAAATGCGTCAGACGCGACATCAAACGCTAGATGGTTTGCCCGCGTGAATTGTTGGCGCGGATCGACGTTGGGCGGCGCTAACTCTGGTTCCCAAAACAAATCAATCACTGTGCCATCGGGCGTGACAAAATTGGCAACTTTGCCCTCGGCAACTAACTCCTTGAGGGTGCTGGGCACGTCGTCACCTGTCAACTCATGCAGCCCTAAAAACGAGCCATAAAACTGGCGAGATGCCTGCATGTCTTTGACGTTGAAGGCAAAATGATGCACCTTCCGCAAGGTCTCTGGAGCAAGACGGTTAGTTAATTGGGACGTTGCCACCATATCGATAAGCTTGTGAAAGAGTGCAGGGTCAAAGTTTAGAGAAAGGTTAGGGATTGTGATTGCCGTTGTAACGCTCTTGCAGGAGCGCCCGCAGTTCAGCGATCGCGATCGTATTTGCTTCAATCTGGGCGGCGTTGCGGTCTTGCCGTTGTGCCACTAGCAATAAAATTTCGTGGATTTGAGCTGCTACCGCATCTTGCCGTTGCTGGCGCTGCTCGATTTCAGTTAAGCGATCGGATGTTTGGTCTGACATGATGACTACTGAGGCGAAATTCTAGTGTAATTCGTTAAGGTTCCTACAAATAAGGGAAGCTAAGCTTGAGGGCAATACAGTTAGGCGTTTCTAACAAGTCAAGATACGCTATAGCTTAATCCAAGTAGCGCGGTAGTGGATATGAAAGCGGTGAGACGATTAGTGGCTTGGGCAGCTTCAGCGTGTGCGATGACAACATTGATGGTGGTTCCCTGGACACCAAAACCCAGCCTCGCCGCTGCACCTGACTTTCCCATCACCGAACTCCGCTGGCGGAACTGGTATCCCAATGCCCCGTGGCAGTCAATTGCCATTACTGTACCGGATCAAGACACGACAGTCTCTGCCTATGGCGGTGAATTGCGTCGATACGATGTCCACATTGCGAAAATGTTTGAAGTAACTCACTTTCTTTGCCAGCAAGAGCACAAGCCTGATCAATTTGAATGGGTTAAATACATATTATTCAGTAACTATAGTTCTCTGAATGAAAGACTTGCCCTTCTGCATACTTTCTTACAGAATAGGCTGAATGAAAAAGGCTTTGAGTGGAGCTATAGAGCAGCTAATGACAATGTTGATATGGGTCGTTTTAAGATTAGCTGTCAGTTAGCTTCAGAGATTGCCGAAGCCTATGGTTTGAATAAATTAAGACAGACGGAGACAAAAATTCGTAAACTTAAATCAAGCAACAGTCTCTACTCTGAGGAATACACGACTCCAACCTTGAATATTGTCGATGCAAAAGTTTTAAAGTGGATAAATTTTGTTCAGAGATTGGCTCTTCCGGATCTGTGGTTGAAATCGTATGAAAGGCTACAAAATGCCGCCCGATCGACGGCTGAAACCCAGTGATAGTTTGATATAAGGTTGTCTTATCAGCGCAAAGCCGGGAGAGCCAGAGATTTCATCCTATTAGTTTTTTTCGCCGTCCTGAGTTTCGAGAATTTCAAATCAGCGAAGCTATGCTAAAGCTAGCCAATAAGACGAAAATTCCAATCTTTCTGCCAAGTAAAACGAGCTTTTATAGTCGCAATCTTGAAATCATTGCTGATTCAAAGAGCTATTACGTTGGGATTTATGTAGGTCCAGCAGGCTGTGGTGAGGCTTGTAGATCAACAGCCTCCTATCAAGGAGCAATCTTAGCAGGTCGAAGGAGAGTCATTGATAAGCCAACGTCCAAAAAGCTAGACGAATACCCTAATTCAACTTTCAGAGAAATTCAATTAGTCGGCGGGGTCACTGGAACTTACTCCAGCATTTGTGGTGCTTACTGTATGGCTTCTGTTGACTGGGAATACCAGGGGATTAACTATGCTGTAATTGGAAAAGGTAAGGGACAACGAGCTTTAGTTGAAATGGCGAACTCTGCGATCGCAGCCGGACCTCGTTAATTGTTGCTGACTCCGTACAAGTTGTAGCTTGAAGTCTTGAGCTGCGATTGCCAATGGTCGTCTGGTTCTAGGGAGCTGGCAAGGCATTTAGCTATGGGAGCATCGACAACAGGGTCAGACGCGTGAGTTGGTTGTTTATCTGATGGGATGTTAAAGGTCTGATTTCCTAGTAAGCCACCGCATTTTGGACTACGAAAGCATTGGCATGTCGGCTAACATTGCCAAAACGCAGCGGTTACGGCAGGAAGTTAATGCGATAGAGGCGATACATCTGTACTATCAGTCATGGTGCGGCTGACTACATTTTCCGCTCGTTTGTCATTCAGTGTCGATCGCCAACGCAGGTGAAAAACTCGGTGCCGGGCGATCGTCGGCTAAATTAAAAACCAGATTTCAACAGAATGTGAAATTTCTGGATCAGTCCACTATATTTAGGTATTATCTGAAGCTTAAAACGGGAGTAAAATGATTCCCAAGCACCAGATATAGCGTTTGGCAACCCCAGCCTGACGACAATGGTTTTTTGACCGTGAATCTAGCAGAGCTTCGGCGCGAGCGTGAGATGGAACACTGGGAATTTTTATTGCAGAAAGAGGGCGATCGCTCCTGGCTTCCTCTGGATTCACCGGATGTCGAAATTCTGGAGGGTCGCTACCGCCTTGTCGCGCGCTCACATCACGCGAATGCTGCGATCGACATTCGGATTGCTCACCTGGCAACTGAAGCAGTGCCCCCCAAGCGCCGAGTACAGAAGCGAGCTTGCCGCACAAATCACGATGGGTTGATGGTTGTCATTCCCTTCACGCATCTTGAACCAGGACTCTGGGAGCTGTGCTGCTCCCCCGCCGATCTCATGTCAGATTTAATTGCAGGTGCCCAACCCTACGCTGTCAAGCTACAAGTGGTGGCGCGTGATGAAGAAGAGTGGAACCCTGATTGGACATCACCCCCCCACACGCTAACCGAGACCACATTCACAGACATTGCCGCCTTGCACCCCACAGCCAGTGCCCATCCCGCTCAACCAAACCAGCCAGAGCTAGCGACGCATACGCAGCAAGACGCGGTGACGATGGCACCAACCACAGACACGCCGTCCCTGTCTGACACTGAACGGCTGCAACTGCCAGACATCGCAACAAATGACCGTCGGGTTGACCTGCCGCCAGAAGTCGCTGAGATTCTGGGTGCATCGATGGAGCGCCTGTTTCAAATCGCGGAGCAGATGTCTGAGCAGTTAGTTGATGACGTGCTACAAGATCTTGATCTAACCGCGATCGCCGACGCTCCTGTGGACGCTATTGAGCCAGTCGTTGCCCCCGAGCTAGCCACGATCGCACCCATGCCTTCAGACCCAGATGAGCCAAACGCTCAGTCAAACGCGCTGCTGCCAATGGGATACACGCTCGCAGCCAACGAAGCCTTTGCTTTAAAGCTGGATCAGACAGCGTTTATGGCGGCACGCGGCGAAGTAATCACACTCTCTGGACAGGTGACGATCGCCGCCATGCCAGTTCGCACCTCAAGTGGCACGACAGCACCACTCACGTCTCCTCTGGAGGCAGCAGGCATCGGTGACCCCTGGGAAAGTGACGGGGCGCTCAACCTTCTAGGCGCAACCGCACAAGAACTGCAACTCTGCCTGCGTGACCCGCAAAGTTTGCAGGTTGTGGCAAGCGATCGCCAACTGCTGCCGCAGCCTTCCTTTCCCTGTCCCTTTACTTTTTCGTTCTCGTTGCCCGATGCGTTTGCCACCCATCTGGTGCTGGGCGAAGTGTTGCTCTGTGGCACGCTTGCAAAGCAAACAGAGGCAGCGATCGCGCTAACCACCCAGGCATTCTCTATTACCGTTGACCCCAACGCGTTGGTCGGTGAGTTGTCCAAGCTTCACGAAGCTCTGACCACAGGGATTGAAGATGAAGAGCGGATCGATTTGCCGCTAGAGCTGTCTTCCCGGTTGAAGCCAGCAGCCCCTCAGCTTGACTTCTCATTCTTAGATGAGGCGGCGCTCGAAGCGCCAATGGCGCGATCGCCGCACTTTCCTTCTCTGGCAGGTCAACCCTTGCCACCCCAACTTTATCAGCCCGACCCAGAGCAGAGCCGCTCTAAACCGCTCAACTTGCCAGCCTTCAAACTGATCACTGAGCTACTACCAGCCGCATCGACTGACCCAGAGACGACATCACAACAGTCTGCGATCGAGTCGATCGCAGCCGATGAAGCTGATTCAATGGTCGATAGCCTGGTTGAAACAGCACAGATGCCGCCAGATCAGGTAACAATAACCGCACCAACGGCAGGCTCAGCCGATACAGCCAATGGAGCCGCGTCCGAAACCGTTGTTGCCATCCCGGATGAAGCCAACACTGCTAGCAGCGACCAGCTTCCATTAGATCTGCCGTCTCCGACACACATGGCCTTTCAATCGCTCAAGCTCCAAGATCGGTTTCTCACGCGGCTCACCTCCCTCGCCACTGATACTGAGCTTTCTGCCTTGCTCAAAGCGAGCTTCATGCCCGGAAGCCCTGCCATAGAAGTGCCAACTGCGCCATCTCAGGCTGAAACGCGATCGCTCAGCGAAGAAATTGTGGTTAATGATGAATCGCTACCCAGCCAGCGGCAGAGCAAGCCCACAGCCACAGCCAAGCAAGCTCCTTTAGAGGAGCAGCCCACTCCACTCCTTGTGCCCGCAGATGACCCAGTGCCAATGCCGACCTTAGAGGTGATCACGGGGGAATTAACTGCTGGTAAACCCATCAATCTTCGTGTCAAGCTACCAAATCTGTTGCCTCGCATTTATGTCAAGTTTTGGGTGCTCGATCGTCAAACCCGTTCCCTACTTGACGGTCCCCGCTGGCTCGTCGATTTCCTGCCCAATGGGCTAGGCGATTTAGAAGCCATGACCCCGCTGACGGTGCCGTTTGGTAGCGTAGAGCTTCGCTTTGAAGCGATCGCGGTGGAAATGCATACTCAGCGCGAAAGCCATAAAGTTACGGTCGATCGGGCTGTGGTGCCGCCTGATCTACCAGTTGTGTCGCTAGACGATTTCAACGATCAGGTCTGAAGCTTGAGGAAGCGTGATCCAGGCACTACTATCTACTCGGCGCACTTAATATTAAGAATGGTTAGAAGTGAAAAATACGTCTCCGCTTCACAGTAAAGTCAGTTCTGGAACCACTTTAACCTCGATAGGAAACTTGTTATGACAGGTTCATACGCAGCTTCGTTCTTGCCCTGGATTCTCATCCCAGTCGTTACCTGGCTTCTGCCCGCAGTGGTCTTTGGGCTTCTGTTTCTCTATATTGAACGTGAAGATCCAAGCGGTATTTAAAAGCAGCATCGCTTAAGATCACGATTACTCATGCCAAGTGCTTAAAAAACGCCAGTCTGATTGAATCAGACTGGCGTTTTTTAAGCATACAAAGAGCGTTTTGAAAGAGGTGGGAACCAGCTTCAGGCTGCTCTTCAAGGTTTGGTCACCTAGAGGGATGAGCCAATGCCAGCATACGAACCATAAAAGAAAAGACCGAGAACGACTAGCACGCCCGTGCCTGCGATCGTTGCTACAATCCACAAGGGAATTTTTCCAGAACTAGACACAAGAATCACCTCTTGAAAAACAAACTTTCAGTCTGACGAAACCGAAACTAACCGAGAGTAACCAAAAAATTAGTTGAAGAAATAGCTAGAGAAAAGAATGCCAAGCGCAAAAACCATGAGCAAGCCGAGGTAGAGAGACGTACGGTTTAGCTCAACAGGCTGCTTGTTTGGGTTTGAATCTCTGGTTGCCATTGATGTTACCTATCGTTGGATAAACTGCATTGAGGCGATCGCGCCCAAGAAGAAAACAGAGGGTACAGCCAGCGTATGCACTGCTAGCCATCTCACTGTAAAAATGGGGTACGTAACGGGTTCGTTGGGTGTTCTGCTAGTCATAACCTTAAGCAATCCTTAAACTACTTGGCGAGAAACTCTTCAATCTCTTGTTTCGCTTCAAAACGGTCTTTAATAATGGGTGCCGATTGCACTTGCGTGGGGTAATACTCATTAGGGCGAGGCGTACCAAACGCATCGTACGCTAGACCAGTCTGCACAAAAAGCCACCCTGCGATAAACAACGCCGGGATCGTAATGCTGTGAATGACCCAGTAACGAATGCTTGTCACAATATCCCCAAAGGGACGTTCTCCAGTAGTACCAGCCATTTAGATTCCTCCACTGACGACAACAGTTAAACGCTAACTTCTCTTCATCATACGTAACCACAGAACCACTCACAAGCAACTTTTGAAGATTGATGAGAATGGCGCAACAAAAGTAAACAAAAGGCAGTTGCCTGCACTGCCGCCGATCATGCCGCTGCTTCAGCGCTGTACTTGAGCAATGTCCCTTTTTGACCGATGATAAAGCCCTTCTCTGGACTCAGGAACAGGATCTTGTAGAGGTTGGACGGGACGTTCTCGATCGAGCGATCTTTCTCCCACGTTGCACCACCATCGACACTGCGCAAGAGGTTGCCACTGCCCCCAGACACCCAGAGCTCAGTCGGCGTTCGGTATGCCAAGTCAAGTAAGCCCCAACTGGTCGAGAACTCTGGACTGACCAAGTTCTCCCATTCATCTGGCGCGTTTGGAGCCTGAAATTGGATTTGTCCACCACGCGCAATCATCCAAAGCCGTCCATCAGGCGCAAAGCCCATACTTTGCAGCCGTCGAGAACTATTACGGTTGTGAGGTTCCCAGGCGGTTTGTCCCGGTTGCCAGATGGAGTAAAAGTTCCCACGGGACGATACAGCCACATACTTGCCGTCAGACGCACGCGCAATGTTGCGGATCACGCCAACAGCCGCTTCGACCATTGCTTTCCAGTTTTTGCCACCATCGGTTGTACGGTAGATAGCACCAATATCAGTGGTCATCTCAGCCGCTTTGGAACCGAGGGCAAGCACCGTGTTTGGCGAACCAGGAAGTTTTGCACTCAATGGCACTCTAGACCAGGACTTGCCGCCATCGGTGGTGTGGAGCAGGAGTGAAGGCTGCCCTGCAATCCAGCCTTCGTCGCCAGAGAAGCTCACCGAGTTAAACCGATAGGCCTGATCTAGTTCTAAACTGCGAGGTTCCCACGTCGTTCCTCCGTCCGTGGTCTCCAGCAGTGTGGATCTCGTGCCCGTGAGCCAGCCATGCTGAGCATCGACAAAGCTCAAATCCAATAAATTGGCATCGGTGGGCACCGAAACGGGTTGCCAGGGATTGCCATCAATCGAAGGCAAATAAACACCGCTACAGCTTGAACATAGCAGCGCGATCGCCAACAGCACGATCGCCCGCTTTACTAGCGCCCATTGGACGGTTGCCCGTCTCAAAAAAGTTGTAACTAAATGCATCGCGCTCAAATCTCTACTTAATCTAATACAAATCGTTTGTTTAAGGATGTCTAAGCGGCCATTCCGGGTTTGCAGACCTAACGTTCGGTGAGGCGAGTAAGCCGCAACACCGCCACCTCACTGCAACCCATAAAGGCTGATAAAAAATAGGAACCCCACTGCCAAGGCACCAAAAATCAGAATATTTTTTTGTCCAGGCGTTAGTGTATTGACACCAAACCCATACTTCAAGTTTTCTTTGAAGCCAGACGGTGAACCAAATTCGCCGATATTTGAGAACCGTGCTTTTGCTGCGCCACAAACAGGGCAGCGCCAAGTGTCAGGAACCGCCTCAAAGGGAGTTGACTCTGGGATTTGGCGGCGATCGTCTCCTTTCAGTGGCTCGTAGATATAGCCACACGCCTGACATTCATAACGGTCTAGAACAGTTGGTGTAGAAGCGTCTGTGCTCATTGCTTTAGCGCCAAAGAGGGAAGGCGACGCTTAAAAGCGTCAGAACCCAGAATCTTGAGTTCTCTGTAAACGATTATGACATGAGTGGGAATCACTAAATCTTGACATAACAAAAGTAGGCAGAAAACAGACGGTAGGAGGCAGGAAGAGCGCAAGGAACAGGGGAGGGAGCAATCACCGTTACGAACAAACAACTAAGGAACAAGAATTTAATCACCTCGGCGTTTTCCGTAGGGGCGCACAGCCGTGCGCCCTTACCTACGAACAATTTGTCGGTTCTATTTAATCCACGATCCTAAGTGACTAAGGCACAGCTCAAAACTTCACCTTATCCGTCGCTAGCTTACACATAGCTTATCTATGGAGTCCAGAGGGGCTTTTCGATACATCTTGTGCAGCGCCGACCTTATAATATGAGGGCAAGTAACGCAAACGTTAGTTTTGTTATCCACACAGCCTGAGGGGTAGTGATTGTGTTTGTCCTCAGTGGTTATGAGTATCTACTTGGCTTTCTGCTGGTCTGTAGCCTGGTGCCGCTTTTGGCGTTAACAGCATCCAAGCTTGTCCGCCCCAGCCGTCGAGGACCAGAGCGCCGTACAACGTACGAATCTGGCATGGAGCCGATCGGGGGCGCTTGGATTCAGTTCAACATTCGCTACTATATGTTCGCGCTGGTTTACGTCATTTTTGATGTGGAAACGGTGTTCCTCTACCCGTGGGCAGTGGCATTTAATCAGTTAGGGTTACTAGCGTTTATCGAAGCGCTGATTTTTGTTGGCATCCTTATTATTGGTCTTGTTTACGCGTGGCGCAAAGGAGCACTGGAATGGTCATGAATCCAGATACGGCGAAGAGGGGTGCTGTGGGGCAGTCTGAGCTGATTCTGAACCCGATCGCACGACCACAAGTGACCCACGATCTCTCTGAGAATGTGGTGTTGACTACTGTGGATGATCTGTACAATTGGGCGCGGCTGTCGAGCCTGTGGCCCATGCTCTACGGCACTGCCTGCTGCTTTATTGAGTTTGCAGCGTTGATTGGCTCTCGCTTTGACTTTGATCGGTTTGGGCTAGTGCCGCGATCGTCTCCCCGTCAAGCTGATCTGATCATCACTGCCGGAACGGTGACGATGAAGATGGCTCCAGCACTGGTGCGCCTTTATGAGCAAATGCCAGACCCCAAGTATGTGATTGCGATGGGAGCCTGCACGATTACAGGCGGCATGTTCAGCGTCGATTCACCCACTGCCGTGCGTGGTGTAGACAAGCTGATCCCGGTTGATGTTTACTTGCCAGGATGCCCACCACGCCCCGAAGCCATTATTGATGCCATCATCAAGCTGCGGAAGAAGATCTCAAACGAGTCGATTCAAGAGCGCGGCGATCTGCGACAGGTGCATCGCTACTACAGCACCACCCACACAATGAAAGCTGTAGAGCCAATTTTGACAGGTGAGTATCTTCGATCGGCAACACGGGAAGCGCCATCGAAGGAGCTACAGGAAGCGATGGGTCTGCCCGTACCGCCAGCGTTGAAAGCAGTTGAGAAGGAGGGTCTTGATCGTGCCTGAAGAAGAGTCAAAGCAACCCCCTGAAACAGGCGAAACCGCCGAAATCGTGCCTGCCCAAGCTGCACCTGTAGAGGAAGTGGGCACCATCTCAAAATGGCTGACTCAAAACGGCTTTGAGCATGAGCCGTTGGGATTGGATGCGTCTGGTGTCGAACTGCTGAAGGTGGAGCCAGAGTTTCTGATTCCCTTTGCTACCGCGCTCTATGCCTACGGGTTTAACTACCTCCAGTGCCAGGGTGCCTACGATGCGGGTCCGGGCGATCAGTTGGTCAGCTTTTACCACCTGATTAAGCTAGGCGATAATGCCGATCGCCCGTCTGAAGTGCGCATCAAAGTCTTTTTGCCGCGCGAAAAGCCTCACGTGCAGTCGGTCTACTGGATTTGGAAGACGGCAGACTGGCAAGAGCGGGAATCTTACGACATGTACGGCATTATTTACGATGGGCATCCCAACCTGAAGCGCATTCTCATGCCAGAAGATTGGGTCGGTTGGCCCCTTCGCAAAGATTATGTGTCGCCAGATTTCTACGAATTGCAGGATGCGTATTGAGGTAAGTAATCACTGTGTATCGACTACATAGGCAACATTTGGTAGGGACGTTACATGTAACGTGCCTACCGAGCGTGGATCTTAGTTGGCAGCTTGGGGCGATCGCGTCTGGTTTCGCACCCAATCTTGACCAATCTGAATCGTAATGTCCGAATCGAGTTCGCCTGTGCTCTCAATGCGGACTTCGCCAAAACCGAGCGATCGGCGTACCGCTTCAGCGCTCTTAACGTCTCCCTGCTGGGCAACAATACGCGTTATATTGAGCGGTTCACGATTAGGTTTTGCTACACTCACGTTACCGTAGCCATTCTGCTTGAGCCTGCTTGCCACTGCTTGAGCGGCATTCACCTGACGAGTGCTGTCTTGAATCACAACCCTTGTAGAACCGACAAGCAACTCGTCTGCGGACGCTGTACCAAAGCTAAAGTGCTGCGCCATCATCGTTTGAATGCGCTGAGTGTTGGGCAGCCAGTAGCTTACCCCGTTATATTCGTTTGGCTGGCTGAAGCTACCTGGCACCATCAGCATTTGTACCTGAGAGCGGTTGGTGCGCGCCGCAAAGCCAACCAGAGCCACCAATTCTTCTACGCTCAGGTTGGTGTCGATGTGCGATTGAATGACCGACAGAATTTGAGGTAGACGCGCCAACGTTGTTGGGTTAAGCGCCTGTTCCATTAAGGCACGCATCACCATTTGTTGCCGTTGGATACGACCAATATCGCCGTACTCGTCATAGCGAAACCGGAGCATTTGAAGTACTTGATCACCATTCAGATGTTGCTGACCGGCTTTGAGGTTGACGTAAAGATGCTGGCTTTCGTCCTTATATTTCATGTCTTTCGGCACGAAAATTGTTACACCGCCCAACGCATCCACCAATGCTTGCACGCCCTGAACGTTAATGGACGCGTAGCGATCGACCCCAACGCCACCCAATAATTCGCTCGTTGCCTTGGCGCTTAACGCCGGTCCACCATCCACGTTTGCTTCGTTGATTTTGGTGATGCCATAGCCCGGCACTGAAGCACGGGTATCTCTAGGAATGGAGAGCGCTACTAGCTTTTTTGCCTCAGGATTAAACCGCACCATCAGCATCGTATCGGTTAGCCCGTCAAAGGAATTTACCAATGCCTGATAGCGCAATTTTTTGAGGTTGGCAGGCGGATTTTGCACGTCGGTCGTCAGCACTTTGATACCAAGTATCAGAACATTGACAGGACGGGTTAGCTCCGGCAACTGCAAGCTGTTGTTCTTCGAGATACGATCGCCCTTGGAGAAAACGGATGCCTGCTCCGGACTCAGTTTGCGCTGCATTAAAGGCGTACTGGCAAACGACATTGCCAACAGTGCCCCTGCGGTGGCTGACAGCAACGCGACTCCTGCCAGTCCGCTCATGAGCCAAAGCCAGCGTCGTCCCCTCTGTTTTGGCACCTTCCTCAAGACTGCCTTTGGCTTCCTCGGTGGATGTTGAGGACGTTGATTTGAACCGTTCACTTGTTTCTTCTACCCCACACAATGATTAGGACTGCTGAAAGAGCGGCATTTTTTCCAACGGCAGACTAGACAGTTTTGAGAAGAACACTTTGCGGGTATAAAAAGTGAATAGCCCTACTGTTAGAGGTCTAGTTGCTGTGTCCGCCAAGCGCCTACTGATTTCTACGCAACCCTAGCAGCAGCATGTTAACAATAATTCCCGCAATGCGCTGCAAACGCTAAACAATCATATGCGAACTCCTGCCCTTGAAACGCCCAAACGCTACAGTCAACCGCGCCGACTGCTATGCACACAGCGATTTTTTCAATCGAGAGTTCAACTATAGCCATAGACAGATGGGTTAGGACGGGGTGCAGGGATGGAACCCCCTTCGGCTTGAGCGCTCAGGTCGAAAGCTGGCTGGGGGCAACGTCCCCCACACCCCCTTTGCTCTCCATGCCCTAACCTTTGTGGCAACAGCTATGGCAGGCGCAAAAAACCAACCCCGTGCGAGACACTGAGGTTGGCTTGAAAGGAAATGATACCGGGTTAGGAGGCTGGTAAAGCTACAGTCACCTGATTCATCAGACAAGTGTACTTGGGGTCAAAGTATGGAGAGATGCCACGATCGACGGCTTAATGGCTCTTTGAGGTAGGGGCGATCACCGATCTATAGCCACAGACATCTGGGTTAGGACGGGGTGCAGGGGTGGAACCCCTGGCTGGGGGCAACGCCCCCACACCCCCTTTGATCCCAATGTCCTAAGCTTCATGGCGACAGCTATATCACCCCATCAAGATGACCGTATCAATCACATGAATCACCCCGTTATCAGCTTCAATATCAGCCGCGACCACGGTGGCATTTTTGACTTCAAACCCATCTGTGGCATTAATGCGAATCGGTGACCCCTCAACCGATGTCAGCGAATCTACAGCTTGCAGATCCGCCTGCATGAGTTTGCCAGACACCACATGGTAGGTGAGGATGCGGGAAAGCTGCGGAATGTTCTGCACCAGCGTTTGTATCGTTCCAGGCGGCAATTTTGCAAACGCTTCGTCGTTTGGCGCAAACACGGTAAAGGGTCCAGGGCTGCGTAACACATCGACTAAATTAGCCGCCTGTACTGCCGTTACCAGCGTTGTGAAGGAACCAGCATTGACTGCAATATCAACGATATCGGGCATGGGGTTAAGGGAATAAAGTTTTGAGTTTTGAGTTTTGAGTTTGAAGAAAGGGATGAGGGATGAGGGAATAAAGTTCTGAGTTTTGAGTTTTGAGTTTTGAGTTTGAAGAAAGGGATGAGGGATGAAGGATGAGGGGATAAAGTTCTGAGTTCTGAGTTTTGAGTTTTGAGTTTGAAGAAAGGGATGAGGGATGAGGGATGAGGGGGAAAATTCTGAGTTTTGAGTTTTGAGTTTGAAGAAAGGGATGAAGGCTAAAGCGAGGAGTAGAGAGTAGGAGGAACAGAAGGAAGGTTGACCGCTGACCGCTAACTGCTCAATCCAACTCACAACTCACAACTCACAACTCATAACTCTCTCCTCCCCCCCCCTCTACCTGTATGCCTGGTGCTGAATATTGCGTAGCCTTGCTTCTGGGCGTTTGAAGCGATCGAGTTGGGCTTCAAAGAACGCTCGATTTGCCTTGAGATGTTTGGGGTTGGGATCGTCAAGGGGATACAGGAGCGCGGTTCGCAGTGCCTGGATGACGGCGGAAGTGACGCAGTACATCGATCGCTGGAAGCTGATGCCCAATTGGATCAACATATCGTCTTCACCGCGACAATGTTGGCGGTAGTAAGCCACCAGATAGGGCGGCAAAAAGTGCAGCATATCTTGCATCAACAGGGTTGGTGGGATGCCTGCCGTGCCGACGGGAAAGACATCGGCGTAGAGAATGCCAAAGTGGAAATCCTTTTGCTCATCGGGGACTTGTTTTGCCTGAGCGTTGTACGACTTGGTGCCCCGGAAGGGCGAAGTACGGTAAAAGACCGCTTCCACATAGGGCAAGGCTGCTTCGTAGAGCCACATAAAGCCTTTCGACTTGGGAATAATCTCGTAGCATTCGCCTCGGATGTAAACGTGGTGGTAAATGGGACGACCCGCGATCGCAAAAATGCCATTCACCAAAAAGTTCATCGCCTCCGGAACGCTGGCAATTTTGCCTTCATCATACAGATCTGACATCTCAAAGAACACGGGAGCCATCACTTCCCAAAAAAGCCCCAAGTTAGCGTAGTAGGACATCTGGCGGCACTGCTCCAAGAACAGATCCGGAAACAGCTTGTACATGCCTAACATCACTGGGTTGTCTTTGAAGTAAGCTCGAATGGCGCGATCGGCATTCGCCTTATACTCTTCGCTATCCAAATAGGGATCAAACTGTCCGCCCATACCTCGATGCCAGAGCATCGATCGCATACATTCCTCGGCAAACTCCATATTGATGCGATCGTGCCAGAGATGATGGAACAGTCGAGGCATTTTGATCGTTTCCCCTTTCTCCATAAACGCCAGCAGTTCAGGATGCGCCGTTGCCTCTCCTCGCCAGATTCGGAGATCGGCATCATCGCCTGCGTAGTGGTTATGCAGTGCCAAATACTCTTTTGGCAAAAAGTACTTAAAAAACGGCAGCGGATTCAGAAATTCCCGTTCTGCAATGTAAAGCAGATCGCGCCAGTAGAAATCCATCGGCACCGCATAGGCTTTATACAGCCCAATAATTTGCATCAAGTTCTCTGGCGTATCTGGCAACATCGCACCACCCGCCTCCAGGCGATGCACAATGTCAGCAAATTCGTGCTGGGAAGGAGGAAGGACGGTTTTAGTGAGGGTAAGCATAGGAAGGGAGTAGGGAGTGGGGAGTGGGGAGTAGGGAGTGGGGAGTGGGGAGTAGGGAGTAGGGAGTGGGGAGTAGGGAGTAGGGGAAGCTTTGAGGTTTGAATTCGCCTTCTGTAGTAGGGACGTTACATGTAACGTCCCTACGGTTGTTATTTGCTTGCTATTTGCTCCTTGTTGGCGATCGACAACGTCGCCACCATTGCGTTCGTCGTGGGTTCACTCCAGCGCAACAGCCATGTTGGTTGTACGCCCAAGAAGATGATAATCACTGCCAGCACCAGAGCAGGGGTTTGTTCTGCCCAGGTAACGTTGGGGTAATAAGCCGTTGCGTTGTCTAGCTTGCCGAAGCAGGTGCGGTTGAGCAGAATCACGAAGTAAACAGCAGTCAGCCCACTGGCAATGACGCACAGCAGCGTGGGAATGGGGAAGACTGGAAAGCTACCCTGGAAGACCAGAAATTCTGCAATGAAGCCAACTAGACCGGGAATGCCTGCACTTGCCATGCCGCTGAGGATGAGCAGGGCGCTCGTCAATGGCAAGCCCCGCATCGGGTTCAACAGACCATTGAGCTTGTCCAGGTCACGGGTGCCAACCTTCGCTTCAATCACACCCACCAGGTAGAACAGCATTGCCAGAATCAAGCCGTGACTGACCATCTGCCCGATCGCGCCCAACAAACTCAACGGTGTCCCCGCAGCACAGGCGACCAGCACATAGCCCATATGCCCGATCGAGCTATACGCCACCATGCGCTTAATGTCTTTTTGGGAAATGGCGGTGAGGGAACCATACATCACGGTGACAACTCCGACGATCGCCAACCCCGGTGATACTAACGACCAGGTTTCTGGAAACAACTGCAAGCCAAACCGCACGATGCCATAGGTGCCCAGCTTTGCCAAAATGCCACCCAGCAAAATCGCGACGGGCGGCGATGCTTCCACATACGCATCAGGTAACCAGGTGTGCAGCGGAATCAACGGCGTTTTGATGGCAAACCCGATGAGCAAGATGGTCAGCAGAATGAGTTGCGCTTTGAAGGGTAATGCCTGCGTGTCAATCGCCCCATAGTCAAAGCTCGACGCACCGCTGAGCCAGGTTAACCCCAGGAAGCCGACCAAAATCAACACGCCCGAAACTGCTGTGTAGATGAGGAACTTCATCGCTGCATAGTCGCGTTTGGGACCGCCCCAAATGGCAATCATCAAGTAAAGCGGCACCAGTTCGACTTCGTAGAACAGCACGAACAGGAGCAGATTTTGTGCCAGAAACGCGCCTGCAATGCCGCCACAGACCAGCAGAGTCAATGCGTAAAATAAGCGTGATCGCATCATTTGTTGACTACTGCCGTAAATCACAATCCAGATCAGGAAGCTATTCAGCGCCAGTAAGGGTAGCGACAAGCCATCGACTCCAAGCCGATAGGTCAACCCCAGCGAGTCGAGCCAGGACAGCGACTCCTGCATTTGAAACCCGACGTGAGTGAGATCGAACTGAGCCATGAGCACGAGCGTCCAGAGCAGGTTGAGGCTGGCGATCGCCAACGCCACCAACCGCGATCGGGCTTCAGGACAAATAACAAGCAAAAACGCACCAACAACGGGTAGCCAGATGAGAGTACTGAGCATGGGAGGAAAGGATAAAGGATGAAAGGGGGATTACTTTGTAGGGACGTTACATGTAACGTCCCTACAAAGGCGACCACATGATGAGACAACCGACCAGAGCGGCGCCAACCACAATCGTTAGTGCGTAAGACTGCGCTTGACCTGGTGTGCTGTACTTCAAGCCTTGACCACTAAAGAGTGTGGCGATGCCCAACAGGTTAATGAAGCCATCCACGACGTAGCGATCGAACCAGAAAGTCAGACGCGATACGAGCGCAACCCCAAACACGATGCTTATGCGGTAGATCTGCGCGGTGTAAAAGTCATAGGCAAGCAAATCCTGAAGCGGTTTCCAGGGAAACTGGACAGGCTTGGGAATCGCCTTGCCCAAATACACAATCGCACTGAGGCTGCCACCAAAAAGGCTTGACCATACCAGCAGCAGAGCAACGTCTTTGTTCAATGCTCCCCAAGCGGGCAGTAGTGACAGCGCTTGCAGCACGATCGGCACATGCAGCACAAAGCCCAGCAAGATTGTCATTGGTAGTGCCATTGGCCAGTGAATTTCGGGCGATCGTTGCGCCATTGGATCCGCTTGCCCACCAAAGATGCGGCTAAACACCCGCACCAGGCTAAATGCCGTTAACCCATTGACCAGGAGGACAACCCCAGCGAGCCAGGGTTGGGTTGACCACAAGCCGTCTGCCAGTTGCAGCAGCGCCCAAAAGCCGCCAAAGGGTGGCAGAGCAATTAAGCCAGCGGTGCCAACCAAAAACGCTAAGCCCGAAACGGGACGACGCGACCATAGCCCCCCTAGCTGAGTCAGGTCTTGCGTAATGCTATTCCAGATAATGGAGCCAACGCTCATCACCAGCAGCGCGATCGCAACGGCGTGGGTCAGCACCAGCAATAGCGCCGCCTGAGTCTGCTGCGTACCAACAGCGATAAAGACTAAGCCCATATAGGCGCTGACTGAGTAAGATAGCGTGCGCTTGACATCAATTTGGGCGATCGCAATCAGCGAACCACCGATCGCAGTAATCCCTCCAATCCAGACCAATGCTGCCAGCACGACGGGCGATAACGCTAGCACAGGCGCAAGCTTCACCAGTATCCAGGCTCCCGTCGCTACCACTACCGAGTTCCGCAGAATCGTACTAGGCAATGGACCTTCCATCGCCTCGTCCAGCCATAGGTGCAGCGGAAACTGTGCGCATTTGCCCATCGGACCCGCAATCAACGCCAGACCGACCAGTGTCATCACCGTTGGGTCAACCTCAGCAGTTTGCGCCCACTCTGCCAGTTCCGTGAAGTTCCAGGTGCCAGCCAACGGCAACAGCGCAATCACACCCATCAGCAGCACCAAGTCGCCGACCCGCTTGGTGAGAAACGCATCGCGGGCACCCGTCACTACAAGCGACTGATTGAACCACAGCCCCACCAGCAAATACGTCCCCAGCGTCAAAACTTCTAGAATCATGTAACTAAAGAACAGCGAATTGCACAGCACCAGCGCGCACATGCCGCCTTCAAACAGTGACAGCAGCGAGAAAAACCGCGCCCAGCCCCAATCCATCTCCATATAGCCAATGGCATAGATCTGTGCGAGCAGATTCAAGCCCGTAACTAAAACCATTGCACCAACGGTTAGGGAAGAGGCCTCCAGAGCCAACGTCAAATCCAGATTAGCAACGTTAAGCCACGGAAAGAAAAACTGCTGTGGCGGCTGATGCCATGTGGCTGGTAGCGCTAGCAGTCCGTGCAAAAACGCTAAAAGCGTCATGACTACATTCGCGTAGCCCGCAGGTCGCGGTCCTGTGCGACGGGCGATCGACGGAAACCAAAGAACAGAAAGTGCAGCACCACTCAGCGCGTAGCAAGGCACCAACCAGATGCTCTGGAGGAGGAGCTGATCCATAAAACGACCCCAAGTTTTTCAAAAGGCTTGATGAATATGAGCGTTCGCTACAGTTGTTAAGAACAACTGAACACCCTAGAAACAGACTATGTTTGCTCCAATTAGAATGATAGAGCATTGACGCATCATCCATAGCCAATGCTTCTTATGGAGAACATAGTACTTAGCTTATGTATAAATTTTATTTATACAGATCATATGTCGGAATCAAGCCTTCTAGCGCTAGAAGCCAGCAGAGAATGATCATTCCGACTCCTGGCTCCTGACTTCTGAATCCTGTCTCCCCCTCCGACTCCTCAGCTAGAATCGCGTAGATTTCTCGCCTTACCTGTTTAAGTCGATCGCGTACTCGGTGCATGCGCTCTGAATCGCCGCTACGAAAGACCTGCATGACAGCACCCGCTAACTCAGTTGCCGCCTTGCGTAACGCCATAAATTCCTGTGGCTTGCCTGCCATCACCTTGTTGAAAGCATCCCACGGCGAACCAGCAGCAGTCTGCTGCTTCCGCTCTGCCAGCAGTTGTGCCCCTTCCTCTGTCATCGTATAAACGCGCTTGCCTCCAGTTGCTTCGCTAGTAAGATAACCGCCTTCCTCCAGCCTTTGCAGCGTTGGAGAGACCGAACCGGGGCTGAGGCTACGGAAGCCGCCATAGCGCGTTTCGAGTTCTTTGATCAGCTCATAACCGTGTCGGGGAAGCTCGGCAAGCAGTTCCAGCAGGATGAATTTAATGTCGCCACGACGGGTACGACGTTCATGCGCTTACAAAGTTGGTTGCCGTCTCGATTTCCAGCGGAGCCGCATGGCAATGTAGACATGCCAATAGGTATGGCTGTCAAAAGCGCAGAAAATGAGCTTCTGGGCGGACTTGGGTCTCAGGCTGCATATGCTCGCGAAGCGATCCGGCTGCTCTCAAACCGTGCGTACATCAATGATCTCTCTCATTGAGTTCTACTGCTGCAACAGAGGCATCGTGCAAGCACTCTCCTTTACCCTTGATCGGAAGCCAGCTTAAAACCCGCAGCTATTTGGCTGCTTTTGCGACGGCTTGCCGCTGGTGTCTCATCCGCTCAAAGCTGAGCGCTCCTACTCCTAACGTCACCAGCAGAATGCCAAAAATTTGCACCCATTGTAGTGGATTGTTGATCAACAGAAATGCCAGCAGTGCCGTCACGACAGGACCGCTCGATGCAACGATCGACGCTAGCGCAGCACCCATGTAGCGCACACCAAAATTGTTTGTCAAGTAGCCAACGAGGGTCAAACCACCTAAAAGAATGCCGCCCACTACAAAGCCAAGCGGGTGATCCACCTGGACATCTTTGGGTGGAAGAAACGTCAAAATGACGCTAGATAGTACAAAAATCGTTGAGAACTGAATCAATGTCACTGGAATCGGGTGGAGCTTCTTAAAGCCAAGCTGCATACAGAGAAGGTAAAATGCAAACGCGATCCCTGACGCGATCGCGATCAATGCCCCACCGCCTGACATCGTGCCACTGGCTGATGTAATCCCAGGCAGAGCCGTAAAAAACACACCGAGCAAAATCGTGAACATCACAGCCCATCGCAGACGAGTGGGGCGATCGCCAAACAGAAACCACGCCAGCGGCACCGTCACGATCGGGTACATGAACAAAATTGTGACCGCTGGACCGGCACCAATCTTTCCGATCGCAATATAAATCAGTACCTGAGACAAGAACAAAAACATGCCACTGCCAACCACATTGAAGAGTGGGCGGCGATCGGGAGCCGTCAAAAATTTCTTCAGCTCCCTCCAGACAGGCGGATATAAAAACATGGCGACAGGCACCATCAACGGCAGCACAATCAGCATCCGGAGCCATAGAATCAACAGAGAATTACCTAAGTTAAGCTGAATAAAGCCGCCTAGCTTGATACCACCACTCAACCAACCTAAGATGACGCTCTCGCGACCAATAATGCGTACCACAACGTTGTGGACTGACAGCGCCGCCGTCGAGATTAGCACCAGCACCAGCCCGATTTGAAAATGAGAAAGTTCTTGCCTAGTCGTGGTGGGGAGGGGAAGCGGTGCGCCCGGTGCTTCTAGCGGAATCGGACGCGCGATCGGCGGCGGCGATGCTGCATTATAAAGTTGATTGGGTCGTGAATGAAGCTCCCTGACCGATGATTGCGGCGGAGAAGGCAGCGCTGGATCAAGCTGAGCGGTGCCGCCATTCGTGGGAGCAGGTGCGTAGTTGCCCCTTCTGGGATCATTGCCTTCTGTGGCATACCCATTTTCTTTGGGATAGCCATACTCGCGAGGCATCTGCGGCGCGACCACGCGATTGGCTTCCATCTGCATCTGTTCCCGCAGGCGGTTAATCAGCGCTTCTAAAATCGCTTCGCCTTGCTGCTCCATGCTTTGCATCCGGTTAAGCTGCTGTGACAGCGAGCTTTGATAGCTATTCAACTCCTGCTGCAACGCTTTGAAGGTTGTACTAAAGGTGGAATCTAAGGACGCTAACAAGCGGTGAGCGTGATCACTATGACCATTAGCGGCTGCCAGAGGTACACCAGCATTAGGTTGCGGGGTCGGCACAGCCTGGTGAGTACTGGCAAGCTGATTAAGCCGCTGTATCATCAGCGCTTGCAAGTGATTTGACAGCACCTGAGCCAGTTGTTTTGCCCAAAGCTGCTGCTGTGCAATTTGCTGCTGCGAGAGAGTTTCTAACTGCCGCGATTGCAACGTCTGATAATAGGCTTGCAGTTTGTCAATATCTGACATGAGCCGGAGCTTTTCGGCTTGCAGTCGGGCAACGTCCCGTGAAAGCTGACCAATGACCCCCTGCTGAAGATTGGTGAGATCCTGCGTGACAGACTGTAGGACACTCTCCACCGTTTGAGCGCTTGGCGCTCCAGCTTCTGGCTGTCCATAAGGTGTATTCGATCGCGCAGTGCGCCCTTCAGACATTGGAGAATCCCCCAGTTGCCCCATGAATGGTTTCCTCTAATCTGCCAATCTTAAGTACAGGTGCTAACCGATCAGCGTATAGCAGTAAGAATGCCCCATCTGGTGATTAAACTTATGCTTCACATGCAAATCATCCGTTTTTACGTTACTCGCCCTTGAAGGAAACGATGACTCAAAGGCGAAAAAATTTAAATAGCAGCGTGCAAATGTGGCGAAAGGATGAACAATAACTTCAGGTAAATGTATCGCAGCCAACCGTATTTATTTTTTATCATTAAAGCACCCAATTAAACTGACCGTCTCTCCTAGTGTTCTGTCAAAAATTTTTTGACGGGTTGAAAACCCTTAAACAACACATTTTCAAATTTTCCCGGCTTTGGGTTACCCGTCAAATTTTAGTTGACGGACTGCTAGATCAGCCGTCAGCTTTTAGCATCAAGCATGTTCAGTCTCATTAAGTTCGCTTACTGACAGTCGAGCAAAACAGGTAACGTGTTCGTCAACGCTTCCAGCAACAGCTCAAAGCCTTCACCGATCGAAAGGAACTGTTGAATGCTGGAGTTGCTCACAGGCAGAAACCAGAACCGCTCATGCAGTCAAAGAGCGCCACCGACTTTCAATGCCTGTAATGATGACACAAACGTTGAGTAGAAGGATAGCTCCGAACTCCAGCGATCGCTGCTCTACTGAAGCGGTAGTAACCAGCGACCGAGACTAAAAAAAGCTGCCCCTAGAGCGGCAGCTAACGGCACCGTGACAACCCAAGCAAGCCCGATCGAGCCAAGGGTTTGTAGACGGATGGCGCTCGTCGTTTGTACCAAGCCAATACCCACCACACCACCCACCAGCGCATGGGACGTGGAAACAGGTAAACCCAAGCGTGATGCCAACAAAACGGTTGTGGCAGTCGCAAGTTCAGCACAGAAGCCGCCACTGGGCTGTAGTGGAATAATGCCCTCGCCGATCGTCACAATCACCTTTTTGCCCCAAACTGCCAAGCCCGCGACAATACCAATGCCTCCCAATATCAAAACCCACAGTGGCACCTCAAAGCTTTCTAAAGGAACGCCGCCTGTGCGACGAATGTAAGCGATCGTGGCTAACGGTGCCACTGCATTGCCGACATCATTTGACCCATGAGCGAACGCAACGAAACAAGCGCTTAAAAGTTGAAAGCGAGCCAGGAGGAATTCAACAGGTGAGGAGTGAGAAGCAAGGGCTGAGGAGCCAGGAATCAGGACTGAGGAAGGGGAAGCTGGGTCAGCTTCAATCGCTCTAAGTCTCTGCGCCTCTGCGGTTCTCAACTCTAAGTGCTGCCAACTCACTAGCGTTAACCCAACCACCGCGATCGCGCCAATGGTTAACGAAACCGTATGCAATGGCAGTGGTAGAGCCGCAAAAACAGGCTTTTCCACAAGGGTTGGCAGCACAATCATGCCAAACGAACTCAGTAGAGCCACGCTCAGCCAAGGAATCCATTCCCTTAGCTGAGCGATCGCGTCTGGCTGGTCGAGAATCCAGTGTTTGATTTGGCTGTAGAATAAAGCTGCGATCGCGCCACTCACAAGTGGAGTCACAAGCCACGAGAGCGAGATGATGCCAATGAATCGCCAGTCAACCGCTTGAGGACCAATCGCAACACAGGCAAAGCCAGCGATCGCCCCTACAACGGCGTGGGATGACGATACTGGCAGACCTTTGATCGTTGCGATGTTCAACCAAATACCACAGGCAAGGAGCACAGCAACCATTCCTACCACAAGCACCACTGGCATTGTCGCAAAGAAAGCCGGATTGACAAGCTTTGTTGCCAACGTCGTTGATACGCCCCGCCCAAACAGCACTGCTCCTGCAAACTCCAAAATGCCTGCAATGACTAATGCCTGACGTAGGGTCACAGCTTTTGACCCAACCGACGTGCCCATTGAATTGGCAACATCGTTGGCTCCTAGATTCCATGCAAGGTAAAAGGCGAGAAGGCTTGTGAGTAGTATGAGCAAGTGCAATCGTCCACTGGTGTTTCTTTATTTGCGTGCTTGGCAATGTCTGTCAGAAGAAGAGGTATGTAAGCTTTCAGTACTTGCCACTACTTTTAGCTCAAACCTGAGACAGCCTGCCAACGGAAAATCGTAAATTTTATGAAATGTGCGATCGTCAAACTGGCATAAAGCTATCGCTAATTTCATAGGGTTTACATAAGTATACGTAATATATGAAAAGTATCTCTGTTACCTATGAGGGACGCAGAACTTAAGCATGTTTAAGATGCTGATTAGGGCAGGTTTGTACTTGATTCGCAGAGAGAAGTCATGATCTCCATAACAACTGGGCAGACAAAAAAGATGGAAAGCTCTGATGGTTTGTTCTCATCAAATGCTTTCAAGAACTTTTCGGGACAGGCTTCAGGAAGGGCAGCCAAGACCCATGACTATACCTGCTATCAGTGTGGCGTAGACTACTTTTTTGAGATCAACAGCCTTAAGGCAAGCGCCTACATGACGGGGCAAGGCAAGGGAATCAAGCCGAACGACCATATCATCCTTCAGCTTGGCTCTCATCCTCAACACTATCAGGTCAAGAGCATCGATTATTACGGACATCCATCAGAGATGTGGATCGCGTTGCTCAAGGCGATCGCTTGAACAAAACGTGGCACCATGACCTTTAGCTCTTACGTTAAAGACGAGGCCGCAGGGAAGACCGAATGATACCCAGCGTTAGTAAAGGTGCAGCTTAAGAAACTAAAGCTACATAATACACATGGCTCTCCCGGCTTTGCGCTGATAAGACAACCTTATATCAAACTATCACTGGGTTTCAGCCGTCGATCGGGCGGCATTTTGTAGCCTTTCATACGATTTCAACCACAGATCCGGAAGAGCCATACACATTGCCTACAGCGACAGAAAGCTCATCAAAATATGTTAGGGCGAATTTCATAAATATCAGGAACAGGAACAGCAAAGAGCAAACCAGTTTTTGATGTCAGTTTCAGAAGCTTTTCCCAAGGCTGTTTCGATAGCAGCACTTAAAGCTTGATCGCTACGGGCACACCG
>Ga0209591_10001720_pt1 | contig 26833 bp, 8 predicted proteins | sample MAT01_FD_187207 | JGI IMG/M metagenome (GOLD analysis project Ga0209591, IMG submission 187207) | Freshwater microbial communities from Lake Fryxell liftoff mats and glacier meltwater in Antarctica - MAT-01 (SPAdes) (version 2) | ecosystem: Environmental > Aquatic > Freshwater > Ice > Liftoff... | reverse complement strand
CGATCCGTCGCCGGCGCTGCCCACCCAGCCGGTCGCGCCCGCCAACCCCTGATGGCGTCCGTGCGCTTCACGAAGCTGCACGGCCTCGGCAACGACTTTCTCGTCGTCGACACCCGCGAGCTGTCGCCCGACGACGCCGCGCTGGTCCAGGAGCCCGCGGTCGTGCGCTGGCTGTGCGACCGCCAGTTCGGCGTCGGCGGTGACGGCGTCCTCGCGCTGCTCGCGCCCACCACCACCGGAGCGGTCGCGACGATGCGCGTCCTCAACGCCGACGGCAGCGAGGCCGAGATGTGCGGCAACGGCATCCGCTGCGTCGCCAAGTTCCTGCGCGACGGCGATCCCTCGCTGGACGACCACCTCGTCATCGACACCGGCGCCGGCCCCCTCGCCTGTCAGGTCTGGCTGGTCGACGGCGTGGTCGACTCGGTCACCGTCGACATGGGCCGCCCGCGCCTGACCCGCGGCGAGATCCCCATGTTGCCCGAGTCGCTGGCCGGCGACCGCTCGGTCGACGCCCCGCTGCTCATCGACGGCGACCGCGCCGCGTCCGCGCGCCTGGTCACCGCGGTGTCGATGGGCAATCCCCACGCCGTGGTCTTCGTCGACGATGCCGCCGTCGCGCGCCACCTCGCCGAGACCTTGGGCCCGGCCCTCGAGACCCACGCCGCCTTCCCGCGCAAGACCAACGCCGAGTTCGCCGCCATGGCACCCGACGGCGCGATCGATCTGGTCGTGTGGGAGCGCGGCTGCGGCATCACGCTGGCGTGCGGCACCGGCGCCTGCGCCACCGCGGTCGCTGCCTGCCTCACCGGTCGCGCCCAGCCGGGCGTCGAGCTCACGGTCCGCCTGCCCGGCGGCTCGCTTGCCATCACCGTCGCCGCCGACTACTCCGCCATCGCCATGCGCGGCCCGGCCCGCCTCGCCTTCACCGGCGAGGTCGACCTCGACCGCTGCGACCGCTCGCGCCGGCCCGACTGAGCCACCCGGGTTCCGCCTCAGCTCCGCCTCGTGCGGCGTCAGCTCCGCCTCGTGCGGCGTCAGCTCCGCCTCGTGCGGCGTCAGCTCCGCCTCGTGCGGCGTCAGCTCCGCCTCGTGCGGCGTCAGCTCCGCCTCGGGGCGTGTCAGGTCGCCGTCAGGCTCGCGTCGGATCCGACCACGTCGAGGCGGTCACGCCCATCAGGCGCAGCGCCGTGACGCGATAGACCTTCAGCGCTTCGGCCTTGCCCTTCACGCGCACCGGCGGCAACGCGTCGGCCTCGATGCGCTCGGCGACCAGCTTGTACGTGCTCTCGGAGATGATGACCTCGCCGGCCTTGGCGACGTTGACCAGGCGCGACGCCACGTTCATCGCGTCGCCGATCGCGGTGTACTGCAGCGCGCGCGTCGAGCCGATCGCGCCGGTGATGACCGGGCCGGTGTTGATGCCGATGCCGATCAAGATCTCGGGCTGACCTTCCGCGGCGCGGGTCCGGTTGAACTCGCCGAGGCCGTGCATCATCGCGAGCGCGCAGGCGACGGACTTGTAGGGCCCGTCGTCGATCGGGATCGGGGCGCCGAACAGGCCGATGATCTCGTCGCCGACGAACTTGTCGAGCGTGCCCTGGAACTGGAAGAGCACGTCGACCATCACCTCGAAGTACTCGTTGAGCGTGTTGACGACCTCTTCGGGAGGCCGCCCGTCGGACATCGTCGTGAAGCCGCGGATGTCCGAGAACAACATCGTGATCTCGTTGAGCCGGCCGCCCTTTTCGATCGTCAGCTCGCCCTTCACGACCTGCTCCACGACCGAGGCCGGGATGAGGCGCGAGATCTGGGCGCGGGTCTGGGCTTCCTTCTCGATGCGGCTGGCCAGGCGGGCGTTCTGGATCGCGATCGCGGCCTGGGCCGCCATGCCGGTGCAGACCTGGAGGTCCTTCTCGGTGAACGCGTTCGACGTGAACAGCGAGTCGAGGTGCATGAGCCCCAGCAGCTCGGTGCCGTACAGCAGGGGCAAGGTCATCGTCGAGCGGATGCCCTGCATGATGATCGAGTGCGCGCCCGAGAAGCGCGAGTCCATGGTCGCGTCCGACGACAGCACGGCGGCGCGGTTCTGCACCACCTCGGACAGCACGGTGCGCGACAGCGTGATGTTCGCGTCGCTCTTGCCGCTGCGCGTCTTCACGTAGCGCGGCACCGGCTCGTTGTGGGTGTCCATCAGCAAGATCGCGCCGCGGTCCGCGCCGACCAGCTCGAAGGCCTTGTCGAGGATCTTGGGGAGCAGCTTCTCGAGGTCGAGCTCGCTGCCCACCGCGCGGGCCAGCTCGTGGCCGATGCGCAGCCGCTCGTAGTCGCGGCGCAGCACCTTCTCGTCGGACTGCTGGCGCTCCGGCATGAAGTCGCCGGTCGAGGCCTGGATGCGCTGGCGAATGTGGCTCTCGGTGAGCCCCGGCGCGATCGTCACGCGGTGCAGCGGCTCCTGCTGGCTCGGGCGGTCGACGAACAGGACCCGGGTCGAGCCCATCATCACTTCGTCGCCGTCGGACAGGAAGTGATCGCCCACGCGCTCGCCGCGGAAGAACGTGCCGTTGAGCGAGCGCAGGTCGCGCAGCAGGAACCGACCATCTCCGGAGCGCTGAATCTGCGCGTGCTCCTTGGAGATGATCCGATCCAGGATCTGGATCGTGTTGTCCGGATGCCGGCCGAGCGTGTTGAAGGCGCCGAGCTCGAACTCTTGGCGCTCGTCGCCGGAGATGACGATCAGCTTGGCCATGCGTTTCCCGAGCGCTTTCGATGCTATGTCGCGAGGGTGTCGGAAGTAAAGCGCCGCGGGCACTCGCTGTCACGGATGGATCCCCGGCCAGCGCTCGAAGGCGCCCCATCGTGAACTTTCACGACAAACACCCGCTGAAAATCTGCTCGACCCGTTGATACATTCCGCGCCATCGATATACTCCTCCCCCGTTGCGAAAGTGGCGGAATTGGTAGACGCGCTGGATTCAGGTTCCAGTGGGTAACTCCGTGCGGGTTCGAGTCCCGCCTTTCGCACGATGGAAGGCCACCACTACCAAGGTGGCCTTCCGACTTTTCGGCTGCTGATCGCGCGACCGCGCTGATCGCGCCACAGCACCCCCGGCCCCGACCCGGGTGCGAGGCCGGGCGGCAGGCCCCGCAGGTCCGGAAATGCAGACGGCCACGGGGAGCCGTGGCCGTCGAGTCTGCAAGCCGGCAGGCGCCTGCGCAGTCACTCGACCGGTCAGCCGATCGTGATGCCCATCTGCTGGCGCACCGCGAAGTACTCCTCGCTGATCGAGAACAGGACCAGCTCCTTGATCTTGTCCTTGACCTGCGGCCCACCGACCGTGACCTGCTCGGCCGACACCATCTGCGCCGCGACCACCAGATCGCCGCAGACCACGAAGCCGGCCCGGTGCGAGGTCGCGTCGACCGCGTGGCCCCACTTGGCCAGATCGATCTGCGGCTGGTTCTGGATGAAGCGGTTCACCACCAGCGCGAGCTGTTCGAGCACCGCCGGGTTCAGCCGACGCTGGATCTCCGGCATGTACTGCTGGACCAGCGGCGCCAGGTCCGGCGGCACCGGGAAGTCGCGCCGCACCAGCATGATGGCCGACATCAGCGCGACCTTCAGCTCGGTGTTGGTCGGCAGCAGCAGCTTCAAGTAGTACTCGGGCCGCATGAACGTGAGGCGGCGCGCCGACAGGAACGCGATCTCACGCTCGGTCTTGCCCGACAGCAGGTGCGGGCGCACGACGAAGGCCGGCGTGAGCTCGTTCTTCTCGGCGAAGTTCGCCAGCTGGATGTCGGCCGGCTTCTGGTCCTCGATGAGGAAGACCTCGGGGACCGGCACCGCCAGCACCTGCGCCACGTAATAGAACAGCTTCGAGAACATGAGCTGGTCGGTGGCGAGCGCGCGCTTGTCCTTGCGCTTGAGGCCCAGCTCCTTGTGGGGGTACGACTTCATCGACGCGACGCCGCTCCAGACCGCGCCCATGATGTTCGAGATGTAGCGGTTCTCGTCGCGGTGGATGAGCTTGCCCCACGACTCGGCGGTCATCACGCTCTTGGCCTTCACCAGGCCGCGCGGCTTGTACTGCTCGTAGAACTGCAGCTGCTCCTGATCGGCCTTCTTGAGGAAGGCCAGGGTCGCGCACATGCACCAGCGCTTGTCGTAGAGGTGGGCGTCCTTGTAGATGCTGTCGAGGGCCTTGTACGAGTCGTACTTGAACGGCTCGTCGCGCAGCATCTGCATGTGCACGGCGATCGCCTTGTCGGCGTAGTCGGCGCCGGCACGCACGTACAGCTCCGCGAGGATCTCGGCGCGATCCTTGTTGGCCGGCTCGAGCTCCTGGGCCACCTCGAAGGCGCTGATCGCGCTCTGGAAGTGCCCGAGGCGCGACCGATAGATCTCACCCAGCGCGTGCAAGAGGCTCACGCGCAGCGTGTGATAGGTGTCGCCCTCGGGGCCGGGGCCGTCCGGCTGCGGCAGACGCTTGATCATCTGCCGGTAGGCGCGCTCCTGCGCCTTCCAGTCCTTTTTGGTCGTGAGGATCCTGTCGATGTCAGCGAACGCCTTGAGCGCGCGCGGCATGTAGGACTTGGGCAGCTTCTTGGGGTCGATGAAGAAGTTGTCGAGCGCGGTGTTGTAGTACTCGATGGCCTCGTCGCTGGCCTTGAGCTCGTCGCGCGCGATCGTGCCGGCCGCGAGCAGGTACGAGCCACGGCGAATCGGGTCGTCCTCGAGATCGATGAAGCGCTGGATGGTCTCCACGACCTTCTTCCACTGCTTGGACTCGGTGTAGACGTCGAGCACCTTCTGCAGCAGCGAGTGATCGCCCGGCGTGACCTCGAGCGCCTCGACGTACGCGGCGACGGCCTTGCCCGGATTGTTGAGGCGCTTGGCGTCCTGGTAGATCGCGCCGATCTCGTCGAGCAGCGCGACCTTCTCCTCGGCCTTCGCGGTGACCAGCAACCCACGCTTGGCGTGGACCACGGCCTCCCAGTCGCTCTGCTGGGTCTGCAGCGCGACGACGGCTTGCAGCGTCTCGCGATGCGTCGGATCGATCTCGAGCGCCTTCTCGAACATGTTGAGCGCCTTCTTGCGCTCTCCCAGGTGCTGCCGAACCATGCCCATCCGGTTGTAGATGCGGACGACCTCGGCCTCGGGCTGCGAGTCGCGGTGCTGCACCAAGATGGTCTGGTAGATCTTCCCGGCCGCGTCCCACTCCTGCATCTTGAAGAGCAGGTCGGCCCGCCCGATCAGCGTCGGGAGGTAGGTCGAGTCGATGTTGTACGCCGCCTCGTAGTGGCGCAGCGCGCGATCGTAATCGCCCAGCTCGTCCGCGGTCCGGGCCGCCCGGTAGTACAGCTCGTTGAGCTCGCGGGGATCGGGTCGGCTCTGGGCGACCTTGCGCACGAGCATCTCGATCACCGGCGACAGCTGGGTCCAGTCCTGCTGCGCGAAGTAGGTCTCGGCCAGGGGCTTGCCAGCCTCGACGTGCTCGGGATCGAGCGCGATGACCGCCGCGAACAGCGGCTTGGCACGATCGCGATCGCGCAGCCGCTCGTTGTAGATGCGCGCCGCCTCGTTGAGCAGCCGGACCTTGTCGAGCACCACCGGGGTGTGGCTCTCGGCGCGCTCCATCATCTGGGCGGCCTTGAGCCAGTCACCGCGCTCCGAGTAGAGCTTGGTGAGCGCCTCCATCGTCGAGACGTGGCCGGGGTCGACCGCGAGGCCGCGGACGAAGTTGGTCTCGGCCTCACCGGCGTCGTGGAGCTGGGCGTGCTGGATGCGCCCGATGCGGTGGTAGAGGTCGACCTGCTTTTTGGGATCCTCGACGATCGTCACCAGCTGCGACATCACGTCGATGGCGCGGTCCCACTCGTTGATGCGCTCGTAGAGCCGGCCGAGCGCGTCGAGGGCGCGCGGCTCGTCGGAGTCGAAGCCGAGCACGTCGGTGTAGGCCTCGATCGCGCGGTCGAAGTCCTGGAGCTGCTGCTCGTAGACCACGCCCATCGCGCAGTAGAGGTCGACCCGGTTCGCGGCGTCGGTGGTGTTGAGGATGTGGTTGCGGTAGGTCTCGACCAGGGCTTCCCAGCGGCCGGCCTGGTAGTAGATGCGCGACAGCTCGCGGTAGGCGCCGTAGTTGCGACCGTCGAGGGCGACGATCTTCTCGAGCGCCTCGGCGGCGCGGTCGAGCTTGCCGAAGCGCTCCTCCCACGCCGAGGCCATGCGCTCGTACAGCGACACCCGCTCGGCGTCGGTCGGCGACGCGTCGAGCTGCGCCTCGAGGACCTCGAGGTACTTCTCGGACTGGCCGGTCTTCTCGTACAGCTGCTCGAGGGCACGCAGCGCCGGGAGGTTGGACGGGTCGGCCTCGAGCACTGCCTGGTACGAGGCGATCGCCGCGCTCGCGTCGAACAGCCGGAGGTCCCAGATCTGGCCGATCTCGAGGCGGAGGCGCGTGACCTCACGCTCGTCGGGATCGATCGCGGCCTTCTTGCCGAGGACGTTGATGAGCGGCTCCCACATCTGGTGGAAGCGGTAGAGCCGCTCGAGCGCCGACAGCACCTGCACCGACTGCGGATCGTTGACCAGGGCCTGCTGGTAGGCGGTGATCGCCTGTCCCTGGTCCATGACCTGGTTTTCCAGCAGCTCGCCCAGGGCGAAGTTGACCTCGGCGCGCTTGCCGGGATCGCGCTCGGCGGCGGCCTGGCGCGACAGGGTCTCGACCAGCTCGCCCCACGAGCCGCGCTTGCGCTGCAGCTCGGCCAGCGCCGCGAGGGCGTTGACGTGGGTGGGGTCGATGCGCAGCGCCTGCTGCACCGAGTGGATCGCGTACTCGATGTGCGCGAGGTGCTCACCGTACCAGCGCCCGATCTTGACCCAGAGATCGGCGGCCTGGACGCGGTTGGTGTTCTCGAGATCGCGGACCTGGTGGGTGTACTCGCCGAGCAGCTCCTGCCAGCGGTTGGTCGCCGTGGCCAGGCGCTCGAGCTCGATCGAGACCTCTTCGTTCGAGAAGTCGCGCTTGAACGCCTCCTCGAGGACGACGTAGGCGTTGTCCTGGTCGCCAAGCTCGCTCTCGTAGATCTTGGCGACCTGGGCCAAGAGCGACATCTGCTCGCGCACGTCGTCGCGCAGGCCGGCGCGCTCGAGCAGCACCTCGGTGAGCGGCGCCCACTTGTACTGCGCGCGGTAGATCGCCTCGAGGCGGTCCGACGCGGTCTGGTTGCTGCTGTCGATCGCGCGGACCCGCTCGTAGACCTCGGCGGCAGCGTCGAGGTTCTCGACCTTCTCCTCCCAGGTCGCGCCGGCCTGCAGCAGGGTCTCGATGCGATCGGCGGTCTCCTCTTGCACCAGCGCGCGCTTCTCGAGGACCTCGATGGCCTCCTCCCAGCGCGCCTCGCGCGTGAACAGGCCCTCGAGCGCAGCCAGCGACCGGAAGTCGCCGGCGTCGAGCGCGAGCACCGAGCGCCACGCGGTCACGGCCTCGTCGACGCGGCCCAGGACGTCACCCTCGAGCCGACCCAGCTCGGCGTACAGCTCGATGACCTGATCCTCGTTGAGCTTGTCCTGCTCCTGACCGACCTCGATGATCCGGCGCAGGGTCTGCGACAGCTCGTCCCACGACTGGGTCGAGCGGTACAGCTCGGCCAGCGCGGTGAGCGTCTCGTAGTCCTGGGGGTCGAGGCGATCGGCGCACAGCCAGGCGTCGAGCGCGCTGCGCTCACGGCCGAGGTTGTCGGCCCAGACCCGGCCCAGGCGCTTGTAGAGGACGATCTGCTCGGGATCGGTCGGCGCGACCGCCACCTGCCGCTCGAGGACCTCGACCAGCTCCTCGTACTTGCCGCGGCGCTGGTGCAGGTCGGCCATCGCCGCCAGCGCGGTCGGATCCTCGCCGCGGATGTCGAGCACGCGGCTCCACAGGTCGACGGCGCGCTCGTCTTGCGCGAGCGCCTCGGACGACAGGGCCGCCATGCGGGCGTAGGTCTCGCCCAGCTCGTCGTCGCCCTCGGCGACGTCGATGATCTTCTCGTAGGTCGCGAACAGGTTGGCCCAGTCTTCGCGGCGGAAGAAGATCGCCTCGCTGGCCTCGAGGGCCCGGCGGTTGCGGCTCTCCTGCTCGAGCACGGCTTGGTAGCTGGCGAGCGAGGCGTCGAGATCGCCGAGCGCGTCGGAGTAGATCGCGCCGCGGCGGAACTGCAGCTCGATCTGCTCGTCGGGATCGGTCGTGACCTCGAGGCGGCGCCGCAGCACCTCGACCAGCTCGTCGTACATGCCCGCGCCCAGGTACAGGCGATCGAGCGCGGCGAGCGCGTCGGGGTCTTTGGGCTCCAGCTCGAGGACCCGCAAGTGCGTGGTGACCGCCGCGTGGGCGTCGCGCAGCTCGACCTCGTGGACACGCGCGAGCTTGAGCAGCGTGGCGCGCCGGATCTCGCGATCGGCGTCGGTGCTGGCGCCGTAACGCTCCAGGGCGCGGGTATAGACCGCGACCAGCTCGTCCCAGATACCGGCTTCCTTGGCCAGCCGCTCGGCCTCCTCGACCGCGCGCTCGGAGCGCGGATCTTCGACGACCGCCTGGCCCCACCACGCGAACGCACGCTGGGCGTCGTAGAGCCGGCCCTCGGCCAGCTCAGCCAGGCGCTGGTGCATCGCCGCCCGATCGGCGGCGACGGTCAGCTTGGCGAGCTGCACCTCGTAGATGCGGTGCAGCTTCTCGAACTCGCCCGCGGTCTCGTACAGCGGCTCGAGGATCGCCGCGATCTCGGACTGGTGGTGCCCGTCGAGAAACAGCAGCTCGAGCGCCGCGAGGGTCGGCCCGTGGCTGGGCGTCGTGGTCAGGATCTCGCGATAGACCTCGATCGCGGCCTTCTTGTCGTCGAGCGAGTTGTTGAGCACCTCGCCGAGGCGGAACTGCAGCGCGACGACCTCGTCGTCGGCCTCGGCCAGCTGGATCTCGCGGCGCAAGACCTCGGTCAGGTCCTTCCAGCGCGACGTGCTCGAGTAGAGCCGGTCGAGCGCGAGCACGGCCGGCTTGTTGTCGAACTCGGCCTCGAGGATGCGCCGGTAGGTCGCGATCGAGCGCTCGACGTCGGTGAGCTCCTGCTCGTAGACCCGGGCCAGGCGCGACAGCAGGTCGACCTGGCGGGGCACGTCGAGGGACTTGTCGGACTCGGCCCCGTAGAGCGCGGCGAGCTCGTTCCACTGCCCGGTCAGCTCGGCGAAGCGCTCGAGATGGCCCAGCGTGATCTCGTTGCCGGGATCGTCTTTGAGCGCGCGCGACAGCGCCGCGAAGGCGGCCCGCGGCTCGCCCAGCTGCTGCTCGTGGATCGCGGTGATCCGCTGCAGCAGCTCGACGCGCGCGAGGGCGTCCTCGTTGTGCGCGACGATGACCTCCAGGACCTCGACCAGCTTGCCGTACTCCCCGGTCGCCTCGTAGATCGGCTCGAGGACCCGGGCGGCCGCGACCGGCTCGCCGTCCTTTTTGCGGATCATTCCGTCGAGCGCGGCCAGCGTCTCGGCGTGGCTCGGCTCCATCGCGAGCGCCTCGCGGTAGCTCTCGATGGCGCGGGTCTGATCGCCGAGCCGGAGCTGCCAGAGCTGCCCGATGCGGTACTTGAGCGCGACGATCTCGCCGGCGATGTCCGACAGCTCGACCTGGCGCTCCAGGTTGGCGAGCAGGTCGTACCAGCGCTCGGCCTGGCCGTAGAGCCGGTCGAGGGCCTGGATCGCGTCCATGTCGTCGGCGTCGAGGTCGAGCACCGCCTGATAGGTCTCGATCGACTTGGCGACGTCCTTGAGCTCGCGGTCGTAGACCTGACCGAGCACGTGGAGCTGGCGCTTCTTGTCGCTCGGGTCCTCGGCGAGGTCGGCCTTCTTGGCGTAGATGTCCTTGAGCGGCTCCCAGCGCTCGAGCCGGACGTAGAGCCGCTCGAGCGCGTCCATGGCCGGCAGGTCGACGTCGTCGATCTGCAAGACGTGGCGGAAGGTCGCCACTGCGGCGTCGTTGTCGGACAGGACCTCTTCTTCGATCTGCGCGGCGCGGTAAAGCAGGCGCTTGCGCTCGGCGAGATCGAGGAGAATCTCGCTCTTCTGTTTCAGGGCGGCGACCAGCGCGGGCCAGTCGGCGTTGCGCTCGTGGATCGTCTGGATCGCGGTGGCGGCCTCGACCGAGCCGGGCGCGACTTGCAGCACGCGATCGTACGTCGCCACCGCGGCCGGATCGTCGGCGAGCTCCTGCTCGTGGATCTGCGCCTGCTTGAACAGCAGCGCGACCTTGAGGTCCTCCTCGTTGGTGTCGCGGACGATGCCGTCGTAGAGCGCGACGAGATCCTTCCAGCGACCCTGCACGCGGGCCAGCCGGTCGAGCTGGGCGACCGTGGTCTCGTTGCGGGGATCGTCCTTGAGGGCGCGGGCGTGGGTGTCGAAGGCCTTGCCGTCATCGTCACCGCCGACCTCGTGCAGCTCGGCGATCTGGTGGAGCAGCTCGATCTTGCGCGCTGGATCGAAGGCGTGACGCGCCATGATCTCGTACACGCCGATCTGCTTCTGCCAGGCGCCGGCCTGCTTGTAGATCGGCTCGAGGATCGTCGCGATCGTCAGCTCGTGCTCGCTGTTGCTGGGCGCGGCGAGCAGGCGCTCGAGCGCACCGGTGGCCTCGGCGTTCTTGGCGTCGACGTCGAGCACCTGCCGGTAGGTCTCGATCGCCGCCGCCGGCTCGCGCAGGTGGGTCTCGCGCAGGTTGGCGAGCCGGTTGAGCAGCGGCACTCGCTCGCGATCCTCGTCGGACAGCGTGAGCTGACGCGTGAGATTGTCGGCGAGATCCTGCCAGTGCGAGCCGGCGACGTAGAGCCGGTCGAGCGCGCGCAGCGCCGGCAGGCTGTCGGGATCTTGGGCCAGCACGTCGCCGTAGGCGCGGATGGCCTCGGTCGGCTGCGCCAGCATCTCCTCGTGGATCGAGGCGATCCGGAACAGGATCTGGAGCCGCTCGGCCTGATCGTCGACGATCTCGGCCTTCTTGCGATAGACCTCGAGGAGGTCGTCGTACTTCTCGTCGCGCGCGAAGATGACCTCGAGCGCGGCGAGCGCCTCACGGTCCTCGGGCTCGAGCTCGAGGGCCTTCTTGTAAAAGACCACCGACTTGTCGCTGTCGCCGAGGCGCTCCTCGTACGAGCGCGCCACGTTGATCGCCAGCTCGTGAGCCAGAGACGGTGACAGATCGTTGCGTCCGAGGGCCTGCTCGAACAGCGCGGTGAGCCGGGCCCAGCCGTCGGTGGCGGTGCCGGCCAGTCCCTCGAGCTCGCGCTTGGCGGCCTCGGTGGACGGATCTTCCCTGAAGGCGCGACCGTAGGCGTCGAAGGCGCGCTCGGTGTCGCCGAGCTTGCTGCGCTCGAGCTCGCCGATGCGGAGCAGAAGGCCGGTGCGGCGCAGGGTCTCGCCCGGCGCGGCGGCCGCGACCTGGATCTCGTGCACGCCGACGAGCGAACGCCACTCGCCGAGCTGCTCGTAGATGGGCTCGAGGATCGCGGCGGCGGCCAGCTTGTGGTCGGCGTCGCCGAGCCGGAACTCGAGGCGCGTGCGCGCACCCTCGTGGGCCGGATCGAGATCGAGCAGGTCGCGATAGACCTCGATGGCGCCGCTGGCGTCGTCGAGATGCTGCTCGCGGACCTGACCAAGCCGGTACTTTAGCTCGCGGTGGCGAGTCCCCTGCTGGTTACCCGACGAATCCTTGTCGTCGGGGCCGATGATCGTGAGCTGGCGCGACAGGACGTCGGCCAGCTCCTTCCACTGCGCGTTGCGGAGGAAGACCCGATCGAGGGCCGACAGCGCCTTGGGCTCGTCGCCGACGGCGTCGAGGATGCCCTGATAGGCCGCGATCGCCTTGGCGTCGTCTTTGACCTCGTCCTCGTAGAGCTGCCCGATCTTGGCCTGGATGTCGACGCGCTCGTCGACGTTGCCCGACAGCTCGAGCTTCTGGGCGTAGACGTCGAGGAGGGCCTGGAACTGGCCCTTGCCGAGGTAGAGCCGCTCGAGGGCGTCGAGGGCGTCTTGGTTGTGCGGATCGAGCTCGACGATCTGGCGGTTGAGCTCGAGGGCGCGGTCGTGCTGACCGAGCTCCTTCTCGAGCGCGGTCGCCATGACGCTCATCACCGGCAGCGCGTCGCGCTGGCCGCCGGGTCCGGTAGCGGCGAACTTGGGCAGCGCGGTCGTGTAGGCCGCGACCAACTCCTGCCAGGCGCCGGTCTCCTGGGCGAGCCGCTCGAGCTCGACGCGGATCCACTCGGCGTCGTGGTCCTCGGCGTAGGCCTTGAGCCACCAGCCGAACGCCGCGCCCTTGTCCTTGAGCTTCTCCTCGTTGTACTCGGCGAGCCGCTTGACGCGATCCTGGCGCAGGCTCGGCTCGTCGGTGGCCTCGAGCTGGATCTCCAGCACGGCGACCAGCTTTTTGGGATCGCGGCCCGCCTCGTACAGCGGGATCAGCGCCTCGGCGGCGGCCAGGTTCTTCTCGTCGAGCGAGAGCACCTTCTCGAAGGCGCGCATCGCGCGATCGGGCTTGGCCAGCTCGTCGCGATAGAGCACCGCGATCTTGCCGGCGAGGACCAGGCGGTGCTCCTCGGGGCCGGCCTCGACCTCGCGCTCGAGCACGCGGACGTACTCGTCGATCTTGCCGCGAGTCCGGTAGAAGTCCTCGAGATCGTCCCAGCGCGCGTCGGTGACGAAGAGCTTCTTCAGCGCGTCCTGGGCGCGCCGGTTCTGCTCGTCGACGGTGAGCAGGCGCTGCCACGCCGCGATCGCCTTGCCGGTGTCCTCGAGCTTCTCGGTGTAGAGCAAGCCGAGGCGCTGGAGTGCGTCGGCGCGGACCTTGTCGTCGGGCGCGTTGTCGGCCTGGCGCGCCGCGACCTCGGCGAGCTTGGTCCAGTCCTTGTTGCGCTCGTACAGCTTCGCGAGCTCGGTGAGCGCCTCGTCGTGGGTCGGGTCGACCTCGACGACCTTCTCCCACCAGTACATGCAGACCTCGGGCTTTTTGACCTTGGTCTGCGCCATGCGCGCGACCTCGATCGTCAGCTCGGTGCGCTCGGCCTCGGGGGCGCGCGCGATCTCGGCCTCTTTGAGCCTGATCAGCTTCTCCCAGTCACGACGCTTCTCGTAGACCGCGAGCAGGTGGGTCGCCGCCTGCTGGTTGTCGGGGTCGATCTCGAGGACGCGCTCGAAGGCCTTGATCGCCTCGGCTTGGTTCGAGAAGCGCTCGAGGTACAGGTTCGCGATCTGCAGATAGATGCGAGTGCGATCGGCGTCGGTGGTCGCGCGCTCGCCGCGCTCGGTGAGCACCTTGACCAGATCAGGCCAGCGCTTCTTGTGCTCGTAGATCGCGGCGAGCTGATCGTAGACGTCGTCGCTGGGCTCTTGCGCGAGCGCGCCGACCAGCGCGGCGACCACTTGGTTCTCGTTGTTGAGCTTGCCGTACCCGAGGGCGAGCTCGCGCAGCGCGACCGCCTTGTCGTGGGCGGTCGTCGCGACCTTGGACTCCTCGTCCTTGAGCGCGTCGACGAGGGGCTGCCACGAGCCCGCGGCCTGCAGCACGCGCGACAGCTCGCGACGCGCCGACAGCTCCTTCGGATGCTTGGCGACGACGTCCTTCCACGCCGCGGTGCCATGGTCGGCACCCGACTCGGCGGCACGCGCCGTGGCCATGGCCGACGCGGCATCGGCAGAGACCGGCGCCGCCGACTCGGCCGCAACGACCGCCGCGGCAACCGCCGCCGGTACCGCCGCGGGAGCTGGCGCAGCGACGGGCGCTGGCGGGATTGCCGGCGCCGCAGCGACGGGCGCGGGCGCGGGATCGGGCTCGATCTCCAGATCGCTGACGTCGACCGGGACCGTCATCGAGACCTCCTCGGCGGCAGCCTCGACGGCGGCGACGGGAGCTTGCGCAGAGGCCTTGGCTTCACCGAGCCCGTGGGCCGTCGCGAAGTCGACGACGTCGGGCGCTTGCGACTCGATCGCGTTGGCGATCAGGAAGTAGCCGCGCGCGCGCTCGAGATCGCCGGCCTTCCACGCCGCCTTGCCAGCCTGGATCGCGACGAAGAGCTTGTCCTCGCCGCTGAGGTGGTCGAGCACGGCGTCGGCCAGCGAGAGCACGGTGCTCCAGTCGCCGCGCTCGCCGAAGACCTGCGCCAAGAGGCTGTACGGCGCCACCAGCGAGCGGATCGATCCGGTGCCGTTGGTCGACGCCGCGGTCACCGCCTTGGCGGCGAGCTTGGCGCTGCGCTCGCGGTCCTTGAACCGCTGGAGCCACACCAGCGAGAACGCCCGGTAGCGATCGGCACGCTCGCTCGCGGTGGTCGCCGACTGGGCGCGCACCTCGTGCAGCGCCTCGATGTCGTCCCAACGCTGAGCCGCGGCGAGCTGGGCCTCGAGCATCACGTTGGCCGACGGCTCGTGCAGATCCTTGGAGATGATCGCGCGCAGCGTCTGCTCGTAGCTCGGGTCGTCCGCCGCCTCGAGCCGCAAGATGCGCGCGGCGCGGAGCAGCATGCGCGCCGCGGTCGCGTCGTCGAAGCGCGTCGACTCGTTGGTCAGGCGCTCGACCTCGTCGATCCAGAACTCCGGATCGTATTGTAGCGCGGCGAGGGCGTCCTTCACGCGCGTCGAGTCGGGCGTACGCTCGAGGGCTCGCTCGAGCACCGGCGTCGCTTTCTCGCCCTGCCCGCTGTCGAGCAACGCCTCGCCGACGATGGCGGCGAGATCAAGCGACGCCGCGGGGCTCTTCAGCTCCATCTCGCCGAGCTTGGCGACCATCTCGTGGCGGCCGAGCTCGCCGTAGACCTCGCGCGCTCGCGAGAGCGCCTTGAGGTTGTCGGGATGCAGCTTCCAGGCGCGCTGGTAGAGACCCAGCGCGCGTTCCCGCTCTGGGATCACGTCCTCGGTCAAGCGGGCTAGCTCGAAGAGGCGCTCGGATTGGTCTGGTTTGCCACCAGACGCCTCCAATTCCTTCTCCAGCTCATCGATTGCCGTCGCCCAATCTCGGGCGCGGCGCAGACGCTCCCTCAGTAGCGTACGCGTATCCATTTGCCCGCATCTTCGCGCACTTGCAGGGCGAACTTCTACCCCGCTGTGACGTGAAGCTCACCGTCGAGGATCTTTTTTCCGCCGCCCTCCCCGCACGTCGCCTCGATTACTTTCCACCACGCCTCCGAAACCCCCGCCTCCTCAGCAGACTCCGATCATCCCGCGTATGCGGCGTTTCCGAGCCAACCCACACCGCGCGCCGACGATCGAGCGGCCTTCGGATGCCGCTGGGAGATCACGCCGCTCGAAGTATCAGCCGCCCTGCGCTTGGAGCTTGGCCGTGATGCCGAAGCGCAACTTCTGGGCGATGCTCTTGTTGGTCGACTGGTTCGAGCCCGCGCTCTTGCCGAACTCTTCGAAGTCCTTGTCAGCCTTCTTGAGCTCGCCCTTCCGAAGGTACGCTTGGCCGCGCATGAACTTCGCCTCGTGCTTGTCCTTGCGGGTCTCGAGCGACTGCGTGAACGCCTCGATCGCCTTCGCGTCGTCGAGCTTGTCGTAGTAGGCGTTGCCCAGGACGAAGTAGAGGTCGCTCTTGTCGGCCTGCCCCGGCACGTGCTCGACGCCCTGGGTCAACACCTGGATGGCCTCGTCGGGGTAGTCCCACTTGCGGTACAGCTCGCCCAGCGCGACGTAGGGCGCCCACTCGCGCGGGTTGGCGACGATCGCCTTGGAGAACGCCTCGGCGGCCTCGCGGGGACGGCCGGTCGCGCGGGCGATCTTGCCGAGGTACGCATGCTCGAAGTAGAGGTCGGGGTTGAGCTTCACGGCGGCTTGCAGGTGTTGCTCGGCCAGATCGAAGTTGAGCTGCGAGAAGTCGACCTCGACCTCGGTCGGCTTCTTGTTCTGCACGCGCGCCAGATCTTCGCGGGCCTTGGCGACCGCATCCTCGAAGAGCGCGACGCCGTACATCATCTGATACATGACGTTGTCGGGCTTGATGCGCACCGCCTCGGACAGCGACTCCGCCGCGTTGGCGAAGTCCTTCTTTCCGGCGTAGGCCTGGCCCAGGTAGTACTGGGCGGCGTGGTTCTCCTTGAGCGCGCGCGTCGACTCTTTGAGCTCGTTGATCGCGGTCTCGTACTGCTTGGCCGACAGCGCCTTGACGCCAGCGTTCATGCGGTTGATCGACTCGTTGCGCGCTTCGTCGGGACAACCCGCGCAGAGCGTGACGACAAGAGCCAAGAGCGGAGCCAGCGGAGAGAAGAACGTGCGCGTCATCGAGGAGCCTCCAGCATCGATCGAGGTCGAACCGTAGAACGGTGACGCCATCGACTCAAGCATTGTCCTAGCCGAAAACACCGACGGGCCGCGATCATGCGGCCCGCCTGCACTCGAAGTCTCCGGTGGCGATCAGCCGCCCGTCGGCCGGAAGTTGAACGGGTAGTTGACCTGCACGCCGCCGCCACCCTTCGGCTTGGGGAACTCGATCGACTTGATCACGCCGGCGACGCAGTTGGCGACCTCGGCGTTGACGCCGCTCGCGTTGGCCGTCGTCACCGTGCCGCTCGGGCTGATGAAGAACTGCGTGCCCACGGTGCCCTCGAGGGCCGGGCTCGCCAGGAGCTGCTTCTCGTAGCAGTACGTGATCTTCTGGATGTTGCGCTTGATGTAGCGACGGATGATGGCCTTATCGAGGTCGCCGACCGAGGTGGGCTGCCCGATGCGGACCTGCGGAACCTGCGAGCTACGACCACGCATACCGCCGCGACCGGCGCCGACGCCGTAACCCGAGCCAGTGCCCGAGCCGTGGCCGATGGTGCCGTAGCGACCGGTGCCGATGGTGCCCCAGCCGGTACCGCCGCCGCCGGGACCGAAGCCCGAGCGACCGAAGCCGAAGCCACCCTGCATCTCGCCGGCCTCGTTGCCGAGGAGACCGCCTTGGATGTCCATGTCGTCGAAGCCGCTCGAGATGTCACCGGTGCCGGTGATCGACGCGAACGAGCCACCCTGAGCCAGCATCGCCGAGCCGAGCACACCAGCCGTGCGCGCCTGCTCCACGGCCTGGGTGCGCGCGAGCTGCTCCTGGTCGGAGGTGCGCTTCATCTTGTACTGGCCCTCGGCGCGGTCCGAGTCCTTCTTGCCCATCTTGCCCTCTTCGAGCGCCATGGCGGTACCGGTGCCACCCGACTCGTCGGTCGAGTCCTCCTCGGTCTCCTCGGGCTCGGGCGGGGGCGGGTCTTCTTGCGACTGCGTCTTGGCGCTGGTCGAGGTGTCCTCGGCGAGGCTCATGTCGGTGGGCGCGCCTTCCTGCTCGGGCGGGACGGTGCGGAGCAGGCCCCAGAAGCCGAGGTGCAGGACCGCCGAGCCGAGGAAGAACAGGAGGACCTGGCTCTCGAGCGCAGCGAACAGCGGGACCGGCTGCTTCTTGGGCTGCGCCACCGAGGTCACGAGGTACGTGGTCGCGCCGGCCTTGACGCGGATGCGCGCCTTCTGCGGGATCGACATCTCCATCGCGCCCGGCGCCGTCGATGACGGGCGGGTGCGGCCCTGGCCCTGGAGCTCGGCGAAGCTCACCGACTGACCGTCGGTCGAGACCTCGCCGTCCATGCCGGGCAGGAAGTTGAAGACGAAATCTTCGTTGGGGTTGTTGGACGGCGCGACCAGGGCGAAAGAGCCCGCCGGCGCATCCGCGGTCGGATACTCGACGCTCTCGTCCTGGCCGATGCGGAAGTACGGGCTGGACTGCTTCTCGTCGCGCAGGCGCAGCGCACCAGCCGCGCCGAACATGATGGTGAGCGGCAGGCCGAGGAACATCATGACGTCGTTCTCGACGCCCAGCTTCTGGGGACGGAACGCCCACGACGGACGCTTCTCGACCTCCACCCACTGGTGACGCTTGCCCTCGTTGAACGCGGCGTTATTGTAGCCGCGGACGAAGCCGATCATCGACACGATCATCCACAGACCACACAGGCCGAAGAAGGCCCAGGTGGTCGCGGAGACCTTGCCGCCGCGCGGGTTGATGGCGTGCTTGACCGCGACGACCGAGGTGCCGAGCATGGCGGCGATCTCGACGGCGCGGGCGCCCGGGACGTCGACCTGATCGGCCATGAAGCCGGCGCCGCCGTAGCTGGGTGCAGCCTGCGCGGTCGCGGCGTACATGCCGTAGGGCGCGGGGGTCGCGGCAGCGCCTTGCTGCGGGCGCGGCGGTGGCGCGGCGGGACGGGTCGCCATCGCGGCGGCCGGTGGGGCCGGCGCGAACGACGGGGCCATCTGCGCGGGGGCCATCTGCGCGGGGGCCATCTGCGCGGGGGCCATCTGCGCGGGGGCCATCTGCGCGGGGGCCATCTGCGCGGGGGCCCTCTGCGCGGGGGCCGGTGCCGGAGGCGAGACCGACCGGGGCGTGGAGGCGAAGACCGCCTCGGGCGCCTCGGCGATCTGAGGCTGGACGCGCGTCGGGATCTCGTCGTCCTCGTCGGCGCCGCCGATGGTGATCTCCATCCGGGTCTCGCCGATGACGACCGAGTCGCCCGACTGCAGCTTGGCCTTGTTCACCTTCTGTCCGTTGACGAAGGTGCCCGTGGTCGAGCTGAGATCGATGATGCTCACATCGCCGGGGCCGGTGACCTCGATGAGCGCGTGCATCCGGCTGACGTTCTTGTCATCGAGCCGCAGATGCGACGAGGACAGCTTGCCAACCTTGATGACGGGGAGGGTCAGCTTCTCCTCGCGGAGAAACTCCTCACCCTTGTACAGACGGAACGTCAGAGGAACTTTGCCACCGGCCATTTGGATTCTCCCTGGAAGACAGGAGTCAGAAACGAAACGGCCGAGGGCGTTGTGAGGCGAGCGTCGCGCGGACGCTCCGGCTCACAAGTCTTCGGCCGACTTGAGGATCTCGGCGATGAAGTCTTTGCGGATGCGGATGAGGCTGGAGTGCTTCGCGAAGTCGCGGGCGTCGACCGACGTGCCCTCGGGCTTGATGAGGTCGCCCTCGATCGTGTCGCCAGAGAAGTCGTAGACCTTGACCTTGGGGGCCTTGGAGTCCGTCTTCGGCTGAGCGAGGGCGGGCGTCGCGAACACCGCGAGCAAGGAAACGGCGAGAACGAGACGGATGGCGTGCATGTGGACTCTTCCTGCCTTCGGACGATTCCGAGGAGAGTTGGATGCCAGGCGCGCCGTCATGTGGCGAGACTGACACCGGGTCGTTTCGGTGGTTCCCAATTTCTTTCGGGACTGTAGCGAAAATTCGAGCTGGGGCCGCAACCGATTGTGGCTAGCTAACCGGCTAGAATCGCTCGCTCAGCCGCCAGCCGCAGGCGCGGCCGGCGGGCTCGCCTGCATCTTCATCGCGTCGTCGAGCTGCTTCACCAGCTTGTCGATGACCTTGATGTTTTCTTGGGCCTCAGTCTTGTCGTCGGCCGAGCCGTCCTTGCCGAGGAAGTCCTGGAAGAAGCCACGGCCGACCTTGACGGTGCTCTGCATCGCCTTGAGATCCGACTCCTTGGACGCCTTGAACTCCTTGTAGAGGATCCCGAGGTTGAAGTACGCGTCGCCCCGCTTGGGGTCGAGGTCCTTGGCCTTCTTGTAGCTGACCTCGGCGCCGTTGAGGTCGCCAAGGCCGCGCTGCGCCACGCCGAGCCCGATGTACGCATCGTAGTTCTTGGGCTCGCGCGCGATCACCTTGTCGAACTCGGACTTCGCGACATCGTAGCGGCGCGTGCCGAGCTGGATGAGGCCCAAATTCATGTGGGCCTCGGCGAAGTTGGGGTCGAGATCGACCGCGGTCTGGAACCGCTGGAGCGCCTCGGTCAGGTTGTTCTTGGCCAGCGAGAGGAGCCCGAGCGCGTGCTGCAGCGGCGCGTACTTGGGGTTCTTCTTCTCGCCTTCCTCGAGGAGGAGCTTGGCGAGATCGAGGCGGTTGCGGTTCTTCTGGCGGCCTTCCATGTAGACCAAGCCGTAGACCGTGTAGGCGCGGACGTTCTCGTTGTCGACGGCGAGCGCGTTCGACAGCTTCTTGCGCGCGTCTTCTTCGAGGCGCTTCCAGGCCGGATCGTCGACCTTGTTGATGCGGCGCATCTCCGCGAGGTTGAGCGCGGCCAGGTTGACGTAGGCGGCGGTCAGCTTGGGGTTCGCCTTGATGGCGCTCTCCCAGTACTTGCGCGCCCCGTCGACCTTGCCGGCCTCGAAGTACAGCTCGCCGAGGTTCGAGATCGACGCGCCGTGGTTCGGCTTGATCTTGAGGGCGGCCTGGTAGGCGTCCTCGGCCTCTTTGGCCATGTCGCAGTTCTGGTAGGAGCGGCCCACCATGTACTGCGCCTCGACGACCTCCTTGTGGGCGCGCGCGACCGCGGCGAACTGATCCGCGGCCGAGCGGCAGGAGCCCTCGTTCCAGCCGGCGGTGTCCTGCTTTTGGTAGAAGGCGTACGCGGCGGCGAAGTCGTTCTTGGCGTCCGAGGAGACCTCGCGCTTGTCGCCGGGGTCGTCGGGCTTCACGTCAGGGGCGACGTCGGGCGGCGGGGGCACGTCCTTGGTGTCCGCGTGCAGACCCGACGCGACCTTTTGCTTGCCGCCACACGCGCCGAGCGCCAGCGCGGCCGCGAAGAGAGTCGTTCCGAAAGTAGTGAGTCGCATAGATGCCTCGTGATGCGATGAGTCGAATGGACCGGTGGGTTGCCAGGCAGCCCAGGGCTACTCGAGCTTGACGACGGGCGGCTCGATGTCGCTGACCGGCGCCGCGCGGTCCGGCTCGGCCCGCAGCTCCGAGGCGGCCGGGAAGTCTTCCGGCTTGATCTGGCCGAGCTCGCGCTCGCACAGCTTCGACCAGCTCGAGAACCAGCCGAAGTCGGTCGACGCCTTGAGGCAGGCGCCAAAGCCGGCGAGCGAGGCCGCCTCGAGGGGATCCGCCTTGTCGGTGAGCGTGTCGCAGTAGATGTCGACCGCCTCTTCGTAGGCGCGGATGTTGGTCGGGATCTCGGCGGTGAAGAGCGCGTCCGAGAAGTTCTGCGAGATCTGGCCGAAGCGCGCGGCCGCCGCGATGGCGTTGGCAGGCTCCTTGGTCTTGAAGACGAGGTCCTGGTACTGCTGCGAGGCCTTACCACCGAGCTTCTCCTTCTCCTTGTACCAATCCTCGAAGCGCTTCAGCGACTTGGCCGCTTCGGCCTTCTTCTCGGGATCGAAGTTCATGCCCTGCGGGAACTTCACGGCGAGGAACTTCTCGTAGTCGACCTCGGCCTCGGTGAACTGAGCGAGCGCGTAGTAGTACTTCGCGAGGCGCTCGTCGCCATTGGGGAACTTGCCGCCCTTGCGGTCGTACTCGGCGACGGCGGACTTGAACGCGGCGAGCGCGGCCTTGACCTTGCCGGGGTCGCGATCGACCACGGTCAGCTTGATCTTCGATTCGGGGCCACACTGGGTCCGGGTGGCATCGCCCTTCTTGCGCTTGCTCTTGCCACGGAGGCTGACGGCGCGCTCGCGGACGACGCGGATGCACGAGCCGTCGACCGTCTTCACGTTGCAGCTCTGCTCCCAGAGGATCTGGCCGATGCGCGCGTAGGCGACGACGACCTTGTCGGCTCCGCCCTTCTCGTTGTAGCGCTTCAGGTAGTCGCGGTAGTGGTCGACGACCTTGTTCAGGTCGCCGCGCTTCTCGTAGATGCTGGCGAGGCTAAAGAACGCGCCTGCGGCGTCGGCCGGCTTCTTGGACGCGAACTTCTTGATGAAGTAGTTCGTGTTCTCGATGGCCTTGTCGTCGTCGCCGATGCCCTTGCGGTAGAACACCGCGTCGTTCATCAGGCCGTACGCGTCCTTCTCGGCGGCGTACTTCTGGGCGTACTCCTCGAACATCGCAGCGGCGCGGTCGTAGTAGGCGACGCGGCCGTACACCCCGCCGAGGCGAGCCAAGGCCTTGGCGGCCTGCGGGCTCTTCGGGAAGCGGGTGCGCAGCTCGGTGAAGGCCTCGATCGCGGTCGAGAGCGCGCGGCCGTCCTCGAAGCAGACGCCGGCGTTGTAGAGGACCTCGTCGGACTTGGGCGCCTCGGGGTTCGAGTTGAAGATCTCGAGGTACATGTTTCCGCAGGCGACGTACTTTTGGAAGTCACCGGACGCCTTGGCGTCCTTCTCGAGCGCCTCGGCGATCTTGCGCTGCGACTTGGCGCGGATGTCGGCGACGCGGTCTTGAAGGTCGCTGCGATCCTGGTCGTCCTTGGCGGTAAAGAACTTCGGCGTGGTCGAGAAGTAGTTCGCCCACTTGGACATCTCTTCGTAGCGGTGCGTGATGATCAGCGCGTCGAGGACCATGTTCGCCGAGTACAGCGCGGTCTCGTCCTGCGGGCTGTTCTTGATGATGTCTTCGAAGATCGGGATCGCCTCGTCGAAGTGGTTGTAGCTCCGGTACATGCGAGCCTTCAGGAACTTCATCGAGACCAGCTCGTCGTCCTTGGGATCCTTGATGTACTTGATGTAGATGTCGAACGCGTCGAGCATCTTGGCTTCGCGCTCGGGGATCGGCTTGGGCTCGGGGATCTTTTCGCTCTCCTGGCCCATGTCGACAGTGCCCGCGCTGCCCTTGGGGCGGGGGTCGACCGCGAGTGCGTTCTTCCAGCCGAGCACGGCGGCATACGCCGACTCCTTGAGGAGCTTGCCGTCGACCTTGCCGGTCTTCACGACATTGGTGAACGAGACCGCGGCGTTCTCCCAAAGCTGGGTCTTGGCGCGCGCGTTGGGCTCGCTATCGGCGCGCGCCCACAAGAGCTCCGAGTAGTAGTACTGGGTCTCGCCGAAGTCTTCGGCGTCCGGGAACTCGGAGAGGTAGACGTTGTAGAGGCGATCGGCGTAGGCGAGCGTCTCGGGGTTCTTGGTCTTGATCGACTCGTTGTGCCAGGCGCGAGCCATCTCGCCCGACATCGCGGCGGCGTTGTCGTGGCACTCTTGGGACTCGGACGGCGGCAGCACCTTGGTGGCCTTGAGCGCGCCGTAGAGCTTCGTGAGGCGCTCGATCTCGGCGACCTTGTCGGCGTTGTTGGCGCCCGGCGTCGAGAGGATCGAGTGCGCGATGTTGTACTGCCAGAGGCAGACGTTCTTGTCCTTGGGCTCCTGCTTGATGAGCTCGCGGAACGCGTAGATCGCGCGGTCGTTCTTGCCCTGCTCGAGGTAGAGGTCGGCGAGGAGCTCGAACATCGTCAGCGCGTAGGCGTCGTCGATCTTCTTGAAGGTCGGCCACGCCTTCTGGACCTGGCCGAAGTCGGCGAAGGCGCGGACGAAGTCCTTCTTGGCCGCCTTGTTGAGCGTCTCGTTCTTCTTCTGGCCCGCGGTGTCGCGCACGACCTGAAGGAACTGCTTGCCGGCTTCTTCGTGGCGGGCGAGGTTGAGGTACACCCAGCCGAGCATGTAGTTGGCGTAGTTGTAGACGCCCGATTTCGGGAACTGCAGGACCTTCTGGTAGAAGGCCTCGGCGTTGGCCAGCTCGTTCGCGCCGAAGTAGTAGTCGGCGAAGGCGAGATACGCCTCGGGGACGTACTTGGACTGCGGGTAGTCCTGGAGCAGGCGGTGATAGACCTGTCGCGCGTCCTTCATGTACTTGCCCTGCTGGAGCGAGTACGCAAAGGCGAACAGCGCCTGGTCCATGCGCGGGTAGTTCTTGAACTTGTCGTTCTCGGTCAGCTTCTTGTAGGTCGCGACCGAGGCCGTGAGCGCGGCCTTCGCCTGCTTCTCGTGGTCCTTGGCGGTGGCCTGCAGCTTCGCCTTGTCGGCGGGCTTGGCGCTGTCAGCCTTGATCTGCGCCTCGGTCTGCTTCAACCGATGGAACCGGTTGAGCTGCGCGTGCATCTCGGCGAGGCGGAAGTAAAGGTCCGCCTTCTCGGAGGCGTCGTTGTCCGAGGTCTCCTCGATGAGGCCCTCGAGGAGCTGGATCTGCTCGGCGCGGATCGCGCCGACCGCACCCTGGATCTCGAGCACCTCGTCCGCCGTGATCGACGGGCCCTTGGCCTGACCGCTGTCGGTCGGCGTCGTCGGGCGAACTCGGTCGCTGATCTTGACGTCGACCTTGACCGTCGACGGGCGCTTGTACTTGGTGTCCTCGGCAGACGCCGTCACGGCGACGGCCGTGAGGGCGCCGAGCGCCAGGATCGTGGTGTACGTACGGATGGGTGCCATCGGTGGGTTCCTCGCGGGTACGGTTCGCCGTAAATCAGCGCCGAGGCGCTGGGTTCTCAAGGTTCTCGTCTGCGCCTTCGTCTGCGTCGCGTTCTCGTGCACCGGAGCGCTCGAGACCCGTGACCCCGTCCGAGAACTGCGTCGGTCCTGCCGACCGACGCGCCAGGTTCAGTAAAAAGCTGCGTCGATCGGCTCGATCAACGCACCGGGTTCAGAGAGGCTAGTTCTTGGGACACTGGCTCCGGACCTTGAACCGGTAGTAACCGAGCTCGTCCTTCCAGTACTCGCCGTTGAAGCGCCAGACGAAGTGCTCGTCGTCGACGATGATCGGGTCTTCCTTGTGGTCCTTCGAGATCTTGTCGCCGGTGCGGTCGGCGCTGATCTTGCCGGCCTGAGCGTCGAGGACCTCGATGCGGATCTTGATGCCGTCGCGGCCGAGGTTCTGAAGCTCACTGATGAGGCGGTTGAGGCGCTCACGGGCGAGCTTGCCAGCGTCGGCTTGGGCGAGAGACTTGCGGACCTCGAGCTCGGCGTTGACGTCGCCGGCGATGGCGGTGGTCTGCCAGGCCTTGTCGGCGCGGTTGAGCATCGTCAGCTCGTGGTCGAGCTCGTCGACCCAGGCGAAGGTCTTGCCGAGGGTCTTGTCGCCGAGCACGCTCATGGTGAGGCGCTGCGTGACGTCGTCGAGCCCAGCCTTGTTGGCGAGGATCTTCTTCACGTACTCGTAGAACTCCGCGTTGTCCTCGTACTTGGCGACGACGCCCTGGAGGTTCTCGCGCAGCGGCTTGAACTTGGTGTTGAACTCGGCGACCGCCTCGAGGGCCCGGTCGTAGAGGCAGTACTTGTAGTAGATGACGCTCTTGAGCAGCACCGACTCGGGGAAGAACTGGTCTTCGAAGTACGGCGCGTTCAGCGTGTGAATGTTGCCGAGCGCCTTGGGGTTGTTCGTCTTCATGAAGTACGCCCAGGACGCCTCGAACAGGGACTCCGCCCAGTCGTTCGAGCCCTGGTCGAGCTTCTCGTAGTAGCGGATGGCCTTGTCGAAGTCCTGCGTCGAGTAGAAGACGCGGGCCATCTGGAGGACCGCAAGCTCTTCGAAGCGCGCGACGTCCGACGCCTTGTACTGGCGAGGCTTCTCGCGCGCGATCTCGAGGATGCGCTTGAAGGCCTCACCAGCGGGCCGGCCCTCGTACTTGCGGACGTAGGTCACGCCCTCGAAGAACTTGGCCTTGACGTGAAACTCGCTCGACTCGCTGACCTTGCCGAACAGCTCGATCGCCTTGTCGAACTCGGCGTGGTTGTAGAAGTTGCGGCCGAGCAGGAAGTACAGCTCGTCGCGGACCTGCTCCATGATCGGCTCGTCGAGCGCGGCCGGATCGTACTTGCCGATGAGCTCGAGGATGCCCGAGGTCTCGGGCAGCACGCGCGATAGCGCGGCGAGCCACTTGAGCGTCGCCGGGTAGTACGCGTGCTCGGGGCCAGCCGCGACGATCTTCTCGAAGGAGTTGAGCGCTCCGGCGTAGAAGCCCATCTGGTAGAGCGTCTTGCCCATGTAGAAGTCGGCGCGCTGCTTGTTGGCAGCATCGTCGGTGGTGTCGCCGTCGAGCACTTTCTTGAGCTCGATCGTCGCGGAGTAGTAGTCCTTCTTGCGATACAGATCGATCGCGCGCTCGAAGGTCTTTGAGGCCGGCGTGGCCGCGACGTCGGTATCGTCGTCGGGCTGAGCATGGGCGGAGCGAGCCGCGGCAGTGGTGATCAGCGCACCCAGGGTGGCGGCGAGAAGAACGGACGACAGACGGCGCATCAGGTTTCCTCCAGACGGGCGCCCGAGCAGGCCATCGCGACGGTGGGCAGGGTCACATCGATCGATGCTTCGCCATACCTTTCGCGGACCTCTTGGGCGGCGGAATCATCGACGTCCGCGCGCGGGCTTGTCAAGGCGCACATGCGACGACGATGGCACCCATGCGCGATCGCGCGACCACGCGCGACGCTGCGGGAGGAAGGACACATCGCAAGAACCGACACGGCGAGGTGTGGTCGGTTGCAATCGCGCGGTCAGTCGATCTCGTGACGGAACGCGCGCGGGCACTCCACAGATGGAAGGCCGCGCCCCTCCTTGACTTCGTCGCCTCGACTTCTATTATCGCGGCTCCCTCGGGCCTTACAGGACCACGATGAACACCACGCTTCGCTATTCGTTCTGGATCGTCGCGGCCGTCGTCGCGCTGACGGCTGCTTGCAGCGAGAACCCGGTCGGTCGCATCTGCGATCTTGGCGTCGAGGACCCAGGCATGAGCGAGGCCGTCGTCGGCTCGCCATCGCTCGACTGCCCGACCCGCACCTGCTTGAAGATCCCGGTCGCCAACAACAAGGTGCTGCCGGACGACTTCCGGCCGCTCTCGGTGAACAAGGGGATGTGCACTTCCGAGTGCGGCAGTAACGATGATTGCGACAAGGTCCCCGAGTCGCCTTGCGTCACCGGCTTCACCTGCGGCGTCGCCGTGACGGTGGGCCCGTTCTGCTGCAAGAAGTTCTGCATCTGCAAGGACTACGTGCTGTTGCCCGAGAGCGGCAACCTGCCCGAGCCCCTCGCGTGCGCGGAGAGCGACACCGACAACGCGTGTTGCAACCTGGCGGGTCGCGCCGGCAACCCGACCTACCCGAACTGTC
>Ga0209591_10001717_pt1 | contig 26862 bp, 25 predicted proteins | sample MAT01_FD_187207 | JGI IMG/M metagenome (GOLD analysis project Ga0209591, IMG submission 187207) | Freshwater microbial communities from Lake Fryxell liftoff mats and glacier meltwater in Antarctica - MAT-01 (SPAdes) (version 2) | ecosystem: Environmental > Aquatic > Freshwater > Ice > Liftoff... | reverse complement strand
CGGGCCACGAACGCCACACCATGCTTGGCGGCGGCGTGCACGCACGCCTGCACCTCAGCAGTGGTCAGCGGGAAGCAGACCACGCCAGCCGAGCCGGAGATGTTCGACGCGTCGCGGGCGTAGAGCCCGAGCTCGGTGCTGCCGGTACGCACTCGGTCCGGTGAGAGCGCGGACCGCAGATCGGCGGCGAGCGCTGCCCGCACGTCAGCCGGGGCCGGTACCCCGGCGCTCATGCGCGGCGACGGCGAGCGGCGGCCTCGTGCTGTTCACGAACCTGACGCAGCACGATGACCTGACCGGCCTCGACCGGCTGGCCATCCACCAACACCGTGTCGCCCTCGTCGAGGTCGTCGGCGAGCGTGCTCGCGCGACCATCCAGGCGGGCGCGTAGTTCGGCTTCCTTGGAACGCATTGCCCGCTTGCCTTCGTTCACTGCCTCGCGCACGCGGCCGGTCGCCTTCTTGGCGACGTTCGACGGGGCCATCTCCGCAGCAACCGCCTTGACCTTCTTCTTTGCCACGCTGGCGCCAGCAATACCGGCGGCGGCGCCACCCACGAACCATGTCAGACGCTTCATCATGCGATCTTCTTCTCCTTGCGACTGAGCCGGCGCACCGCACGCTTGGTGCCAGTACCGATGGCAACTGTCTTGATCACCGGCGTGGAGAACGCAGCACGGGTCAATCGTCGTCCACCGGCCATGGCGCCGCTGATGGCCTCGGCGGAGCCAAGCACACGGTCGAACCGATCGAGGTCGTCGCGGGCTTCATCGATTGCAGCTCTGGCGTCGGCGGTTGATGCGCTGAGCTCACGAATGAGAGGGCGGGTCTCTGCCCGCAGTGACTCGACTTCGCCGCGCAACGCCTTCAACGAATCCAACACACGCATGAGTACCACGACCAGCGCCGCGAAACCGACGCAGCACAGCACGGCCGCCATCAGGACTGCGAGTTCACCTGCGGTCATTGTTCTGTCTCCATTCGCTTCTCCATCCGCTCGGCCACACGTGCCTCGGCACCGTGGTTCGTCGGTTCGTAGTACCGCTTGTCGGCTTGCTGCGCAGGCAGATACTGCTGCACGACGAAGCCATCCGGGTGATCATGAGGGTAGTCGTAGCCCACTCCGTGACCGAGGCTCTTCGCACCTTGATAGTGCGCATCACGCAGATGCGGCGGCACCTCACCGACGGCGCCGGCCTGCACATCCGAACGCGCGTTCCAGATGGCCAGCGCCGCACGGTTGCTCTTCGGTGCGGTCGCAAGGTGAATTGCAGCCTGGCTGAGGTTCAGTTGCGCCTCCGGCAGGCCGACGTGCTCCAGCGCATGGGCTGCCGCTACGGCAACCTGCAGGCTGCCAGGGTCGGCGAGGCCAACGTCTTCGCTGGCGAAGATGATCATGCGACGGGCGATGAAGCGGGCATCCTCGCCAGCCTCCAACATGCGAGCCAGGTAGTACACGGTGGCCTGCGGGTCGCTGCCGCGCATGCTCTTGATGAAGGCGCTGACCACGTCGTAGTGGTCGTCGCGACCGTAGCGCAGTGCACTCGTGCCGAGAGCAGACTCCACGTGCTCCAAGACCACTTCACCCGGGTGGGCCAGCGCGACTGCGACCTCCAGGGCAGTCAGCACTTGGCGACCATCACCGCCCGCCCGGTCCGCAAGGTACGTGATGGCTTCTGGCGTCGCAGTGCGCCCTTCCGCTTCCAAGCCACGGTGGATGAGGGTCTCGATGTCGGGTCGAGTGAGCGGCTCCAAGCGGAACAGCGTGCTGCGGCTGCGCAGCGGAGCGTTGACCTCGAAGAACGGGTTCTCGGTGGTCGCGCCGATGAGTGTCAGCGTGCCGTCTTCCACCGCCGGCAGTAGCGCATCCTGCTGCGCCTTGGAGAACCGATGGATCTCGTCGAGGAAGAGAATCGTGCCGCGTCCGTGCTCGCCGAGCCGTTGCCGGGCACGTTCGATGATCTCACGCACATCCTTCACACCCGCCGAGACGGCCGAGAGCTGCTCGAAGGCCCGCTTGGTGGTGCCTGCCACGGCCAGCGCCAGGGTGGTCTTACCGGTGCCCGGCGGCCCCCAGAAGATGGCGCTGGTCAGACGGTCCTGCTCGACCAGCCGGCGCAGCGGCTTGCCCGGGCCGACGAGGTGGGTCTGCCCGACGACATCGTCCAGCGTGCGCGGACGAAGCCGTGCAGCCAGCGGCGCCTGCGATCGCAAACGGTCTTCGGCGGCAGCACTGAACAGGTCGGACACACCGTCGACGGTACCCCACCACCACCCCAGTGCGAGTGCCACGCCGCCGGTGACAGTGCCACGCCGCCATGCGAGTAGGTACTCGCACCCCAAGGTGGGAGTACTCGCTCGGATGCCCTTGGGATGCAGCCCTACAGGCTGCCGAGCACTCGTTCGTACGGGGCCCGTCGCCATTCCATCACGTGGTCGATGAGCCACGAAGGTGTGACCCACTTCCAATTGATGAACTCTCTGCCGTCCGGTGTCGGCACCACGTCGGCGGAGACGGCGTCGAAGAGGAACCAGCGCTGCACCTGGCCCATCCGATTGGCGATACCCGCTTTGAACCTCTTGAGGTCGTCGGGCCACTCATACGCCAGCCACTCGGGAAACTCGGCACGCGCAATGACGTGTGCGTCGCCGAGGCCCGTCTCCTCGAGCAGCTCGCGCCACGCGCCATCGATCGGCTGCTCACCCGCCTTGAGGCCACCCTGGGGCAACTGCCAGTTCCCAGGCGCGTCAGCACGCTCGAACGCCATCACTTGCGTGAGATCGGGACTGCGCACCACGATCACCACACCCGCTCGAAAATGACTGCTCGCCATACAACGAACGGTACCCCTTCCCCGCCACCCGCGCCCTCACCGCTACCAAGCGAGCCAGTGTTTGTGCACTTTCGTCCGGTATGCAGGCGGAACTGCTCAAACGCTCGCGCCGCCCACAAGCGTTTGTGCACTTTCAGTCGGTATGAGGGCGAAAGTGCTCAAACGCGGGACATGAACCGGCGCAGCGTTTTCTCGATGACCTGATCGGTCATACGCCATGTGAGCTCGATCGGTGTCCAACCGTCGAGAACCAGTTCGTTCTGACGGGTCGCGTCGTTGTCCAGGTCAGTCGACAATTGATGCCATCCGAATCCATTGCCCTCCAGGTAGAGACGTCGCTCGGGCCAGGCCAAGTCGAGCCGATATCGAGAGCCGCCGTAGCTGACCCGGTGTTGTTGCGCAGGAACGGGAAGACCCGTTCGGAGGATGATTCGCGCGAGACGACCCTCGAGTTCACTCTCGCCCGGGTCGTAGCCCGGTATCCGGTCGCGCAAGACCTGCTGCAACGTTCGTACGGATCTCCCGGGAGCAGGCCTGGTTCTACTCACCCTGCCGCGCAACTCCTCCAGTCGGAGAAGCTTCTTGCGTAGGAAGTAGTCCACGACCTTGCCCAGCTCGGACGGGGTGAGGGAGCCGCTCAGGTCGAGCACCGTCCGCAACGGTGATGTGCATCGCATTCCGTCTCGACTGACGACGTCGCCGTCCTCAAAGGTGCCAGTGCGATGCGCTCGAACGCCCGGCAGCCTGACCACTCGGGCAAGCGGGCCGCTGACATGGATCATGTCGTCAATGGGACACGGAGCGCCCATCGTCCACGCCGCCGCTTCGTGCGAGAGACACACACACGCAGGGACGGCGAGCGCGACCGCCCGGATGGCCTGGCGACGCGTCGGGGGTACCCCACCGATTGCGTTCACTCCCCGGCGAATGGCTCGCGAGCGTCCGCTTGCCCGGCGTCGAGTCAGTTGTTGCGGGCTCAATCCGGCTGCAGCGGCCACAGCGTTTGTAAACAGCCCGTCGTGACGCTCTGCCCACTGCTCGGGCGTCGGCGGGGTCTGGTCCTCGTACTTCGGTTCTGGTCGCATGTCGCGCCCCTCTCCGTCGCGTTTGAGCAGTTCTGCTCGCATGGCGAGCGAAAGTGCACAAACGGTTGGGTGTTGGGGGAAGTCGAGGGTCGATGAGCGACCGAGGTGGGCGGGCTAGGCCTTGGGTGGCAGAACGCGGATGCCCAACTCGTCGAGCTGCTTTTGCCCGACGGGCGTCGGCGCGTTGGTCATCGGGTCGAGACCGGATTGCGTCTTCGGGAAGGCGATGACCTCACGAATGTTCTCCTCGCCAGCGAGGATGGCGACCAGACGGTCGATGCCCAGCCCGAAACCGCCATGAGGTGGGGCTCCGTACTTGAACGGGTTGAGGAAGAAGCCGAACCGCTTCTGGGCCTCTTCGTCGCTGATGCCCAGTAGCGCAAACACGCGTGCCTGCAGCTCGGGCTGGTGGATTCGGATGGAACCAGAACCCAGCTCCCAGCCGTTGAGCACCAGGTCGTATGCCTGGCTGCGCACCTTCAACGGCTCGGTTTCGAGCAGGTGAAGGTCTTCTGGGTGCGGCTGGGTGAACGGGTGGTGACCCGGGCGCGGATGGCCCGACACCGCGTCGACACCGACGAACAGCGGGAAGTCGATGACCCACACGTAGCGATACGGGCCCTCGTGCACCGGCGGACGGCCGAGGTCGTTGCGCAGCGTGCCGAGTACCTCGCACGTCATCGACCACTCGTCGGCGACGATGAGGATCAGATCGCCGGGCTTGGCCTCGAACGTTGTTTTCAGCGCGGACTGCTCGGCCTCGCTGAGGAACTTGGCAACGGGCGATTCGAGCGTGCCGTCGGCGGCAACCTTCAGCCACACCAAACCCTTGGCGCCGATCTTCTTGGCCTTGTCGGTCATCCCGTCGAGCTTGTTGCGGCCGTACTCCTCGGCCTTGCCCGCAGCGTTGATGCCCTTGATGCACGCTGCACCGGCGAAGGCCTTGAACTCGGTCGAGCTGAACACCTCGGTGAGATCCTGCAGTTCCATGCCGAAGCGAAGGTCGGGCTTGTCGATACCGAAGCGGTTCATTGCGTCGTGCCACGTGATCTTCTCGATCTCGCCAGGATCTTGGCCGGCGGCCCTGGCCGCGGCCAACACAGCTGCGCCGATCGCGCTGTGCACGTCGTCCTGGTCGACGAAGCTCATCTCCGCATCGAGCTGCATGAACTCGAACTGACGGTCGGCGCGCAAGTCTTCGTCGCGCAGGCAGCGCGCCAGCTGGTAGTAGCGGTCGATACCGGCCACCATCAACAGCTGCTTGAACAGCTGCGGGCTTTGCGGTAGCGCGTAGAAGGAACCCGGCTGCTGACGGCTGGGCACGATGAACTCGCGTGCGCCCTCGGGTGTGCTGGGCACCAGCATCGGGGTCTCGACCTCGACGAAGTCCTGGCCCTCCATCGCAGTGCGAATTGCGCTGTTGACCGCAGCTCGTAGGCGCAGGTTGCGCTGCATGCGGTCGCGACGTATGTCGATGTAGCGGTGCTGCAGACGGGTGTTCTCTGCAACCTGGTCGGCGCGCTCGTTGACGGGGAACGGCGGCGGCTCGGCAGCGTTGAGCAGCTCGATGGTGCAGTCCTGAAGCTCGATCCCGCCGGTGGCGAGACCGTCGTTGACATTCTCAGCGGGGCGAGCGGCAACAACACCCGACACACGCACGACGTACTCGGAACGCACGTCGACGGTGTTGTCGACGACGGCCTGCGTGACACCGGTGTGGTCACGGATGTCGAGGAAGGCCAGCTTCTCGCCGTGCTCGCGGCGGGTGGCGACCCACCCGGCGAGGGTGACCTGCTGGCCGATGTGCTCGGGGCGCAGCTCGCCGCACTGATGGGTACGCATTGACGTGGCGCTCATGGAACGGCTTTCTGGAGGTACTCGAGGAGATCGGTTCGGGGAATGGTGACTTGCGCACCGTCGCGCACATCGTTGCTGACGGGGTTGCCATCGGCATCGAGAGTTCGTTCGGCGCGCAGCGGGCGGACAACGGCGGTACCTGCTTCGAGTTCGTTGCTGCCGATGATGACGGCGTACGTGGCGCCGCTGCGGTCGGCGCCCTTCATCTGGCTCTTCATGCTGCGGTTCTCGAAGGCTCGGTCGGCACCGATACCCATGGTGCGTAGTGCGGTGGTGATCTGCAGTGCTTCCAGACCACCGGTGGTGTCGACCACGAACACGTCGACCTCGGGCGTTGGCGCGGGAAACACGCCCTCGTCGTCGCAGGCAATGAGCGTGCGGTCGAGGCCGAGCGCGAAGCCGACGCCGGCCGTTGGCGGGCCGCCCAGCGACTCGACGAGACCGTCGTAGCGACCGCCGCCGCCGAGCGCGTTCTGCGCAGAGTGCAGCGTGCCGCCCTGGTACTCGAACGTGGTATGGCGGTAGTAATCCAGCCCGCGCACCAGCTTGCTGTCGACCGTGAACGGGATGCCAAGGGCGGTGAGACCAGCCTGCACCGTGGCGAAGTGCGCGGCGGCGGAGGCACTGTGGAAGTCAGCGATCGGTGGTGCGCCGGCGACAACCGCTGCGTCCTGTGGACGCTTCGAGTCGAGCACGCGCAGCGGGTTCTTCTCCAGCGTGAGCTGGCTCTCGTCGCTGAGCCCGGCGAGGTTGGCGCCGAAGTACGCCTTCAATGCGTCGACGTAGCGGGCACGATCGTCGTGCTCGCCCAGTGAGTTGAGCAGCAGCGCCACCTGCGAGAGACCGAGCGCTCGGAAGAACTCCCACCCCAGGGCGATGATCTCGACGTCGAGGTACGGGTCGTCGGCGCCGAGCACCTCGATTCCTACCTGGTCGAACTGACGGTATCGCCCACGTTGCGGCTTCTCGTAGCGGAACTGCGAGCCGGTGTACCAGATCTTCCAAGGGGTCAGCGGCCGGTGCTGCACGAATGCCCGGCAAATGGACGCCGTCAGTTCAGGACGCAACGCAACATGGCGGCCGCCCTTGTCGACGAAGTCGTACATCTCCTTGGTCACCACATCAGTGGCTTCGCCGATGCGTCGGAACACACCAAGGTCCTCCAGCAGAGGCGAGACAACCTGCCCGTAACCAGCGCCCTCGGTGACACGCGCGAAGACCTGCACGAATTGGCGCCAGCGGGCCGATTCGGGCGGAAGGATGTCGCGCATCCCGGGGCTGGTCTGGAACTCAGGCACAGCCGTCAAGGCTACCGCTCCCCCATCCACGCCTCCCCGGCTTTACGTAAACGCTGTCCAGCGATGACCTGCGCCTGCAAGTCCGGGGGGCTTGACACGAACGCGAGCTGGGGCTGTCAGCCTTTGCCGGGGACCAGGCGGTAGGCGTCGTACACCGCGTCGATCTGTTTGATGGTGCGCAGGACAGAATCGAGGTGCGAGGGGTCGGCCATCTCGAACTCGAAGCGCATTTTCGCCACGCGGTCGGAGCCGGTGTGTGTGCTGCACGAGACGATGTTGACGTGTTGCTCGCTCAGCGAATTCGCAACGTCGCGCAGCAGCTTCGAACGGTCGAGTGCGACAACCTCGACGGCAGCGCGGAACACCGAGCGGGACTGATCGCCGTCCCACTCGACGTCGACCAGGCGGGTGGCCTGCTCGGACATCAGGCTCTCCGCGTTGGCGCAGTCCGTGCGGTGCACCGACACGCCGCGCCCACGAGTCACGAAGCCGACGATGTCGTCGCCCGGCACCGGTGTGCAGCAACGTGACAAGCGCACCAGCACATCGTCGAGGCCCTCGACGTGCACCCCAGCCTCATTACGCGGTCGGCGCGGGCCGCGACTTCGGGGCAACACTGTGGCGGCCGGCTGCTCGGCGTCGTCGCCAGTGCGGAAGGTGCGGGCAACCTTCTGAGCAATGGAGCGGGCGGAGATGTGCCCATCCCCCACAGCCGCCAACAGCGAATCGAGGTCGCCAAAGGCTGCGGCCTCGATCTCCTCGAGAACGGCCGGATTCGTCCACATCCGTTGGATGGGCAAACCCTCGCGACGGAACTCCTTGATCAACTCGTCGCGACCGGCTTCAACCATGTCGTCCCGGCGCTCACGCGAGAACCACTGTTTGATCTTGTTGCGCGCCCGCGGCGACTCGACGAATTGCAGCCAGTCGCGCGATGGCCCAGCGGACTCGACCTTCGACGTGAAGATCTCGCACGTGTCGCCACTTTTCATCAGATGCGTGAGCGGCACAAGCCGGCCGTTGACCTTCGCACCGATGCACGCATGGCCCACCTCGGTGTGCACGGCGTACGCGAAGTCGACCGTCGTGGAGCCGACCGGCAGCGTGACCACCTTGCCCTTGGGCGTGAACACGAAGACTTCGTCCTGCTCCAGGTCGGTCTTCAAGTTCTCCATGAACGCAGCAGGGTCACTGATCTCGGCCTGCCAGTCGATGATGCGGTTCAGCCAATCGATATCGCTGGCGGCACCCTCGTCCTTGTACGCCCAGTGCGCCGCCACGCCCCACTCTGCGCGCTGGTGCATCTCGCGCGTGCGAATCTGCATCTCGACGGCCTTGCCGCCCGGCCCGATGACCGTGGTGTGCAAGCTCTGGTAGAGGTTGAACTTCGGCATTGCGATGTAGTCCTTGAAGCGACCCACCACCGGCTTGTACCGACCGTGGATGCAGCCCAGGGCGGCGTAGCAATCCTTCACCGAGTCCACGATCACACGCACCGCGATGAGATCGAAGATGTCGTCGAACTCGCGACCCTTCTGTACCATCTTTTCGTAGATGCTCCACAGATGCTTGCCACGGCCGGTGACTTCGGCCCGGATGCCTAGCTCCAGTAGGCGTCCCTGCACCTCCGCAATCGCTTTCGCCAGGTACATCTCGCGTTCGGGTGAGCGGGTGGCCACCAAGTGGTCCAGCTCGGCAAAGCGCTTCGGGTACAGCGAGGCGAACGACAGGTCTTCCAGTTGCTGCTTCAGCTCCTGCATGCCAAGCCGGTGGGCCAGGGGCGCGTAGATCTCCAGCGTCTCGTGGGCGATTCGCTGCTGCTTCTCACTGGGCATCGCGGCGATGGTGCGCATGTTGTGCAACCGGTCGGCCAGCTTGATGATGAGCACGCGCAAGTCGCGCGCCATGGCCACCAGCATCTTGCGCATGGTGGCGGCCTGCTGCGCCTCCTTCGAGTCGAACTGCAAGCGCTCGAGCTTGGTGACACCGTCAACGATCTGAGCTACCTCGGGGCCGAAGCCCTTCTCCACATCGGCGATGGTGATCTCGGTGTCTTCAACAGCATCATGCAGCAGTGCAGCCGCGAGCGAAATCTCGTCGAGGCCGAGGTCGGCCACGATCTGGGCGACGGCGAGCGGATGGTTGATGTAGCTCTCACCACTGCTGCGCTGCTGGTGCCGGTGCGCTTGCTTCGCTGTCTCATACGCCCGGTTGATCATGGCTACCGACGCCTTCGGGTGACGTCGACGGTAGGCCGTGAGCAGCGGGGTCAGCTCTTCTGCGGTCGCGTTCTGGTGGCGACGCCACGGTAGAACCCGATCGACTGCGGCCATCAGTACGTGGCCAGGCTCTCGACCAGGTGGCCCTTCAATCGTTCACGGCCACCCAACTCTTCGATCTCCAAGAGGAACCCGAGGCCGACCACAACGCCACCGAGCGCTTCGACCAGACGACACGTTGCAGCTGCGGTGCCGCCCGTGGCCAACACATCGTCGATCACCAAAATGCGCTCGCCCGGGTGGATGGCGTCGCGGTGGATCTCCAACTTGTCGCTGCCGTACTCCAGTTGGTACTCCTCGCGGACCACGGCCCATGGCAACTTCCCCGCCTTACGGACAGGAATGAAGCCGGCGCCCATGCGGTACGCAACCGGAGCGGCGATGATGAAACCGCGGGCCTCCATGCCCAGCACCCTGTCCACCGGTATGTCGGCGAAGCGATGCACCAGCTCCGTGATCGACTTGGAAAAGCCCTCCGCATCGCCCAGTAGAGGGGTGATGTCGCGAAACGTCACACCCGGCTTGGGGAAGTCTGGAATGTCACGAACAAGTTGCGTGATCCAGTGAGAATTCGTCGCCATGCCGCAAGGGTAACGCGGCGCGTCAGACGCGGCGCTTCTTCTTCCGTGGTCGCGGCGCATGAGTGAGCAGTGCCTCGGCACTGACGGGAGCGCCCGCGACGACCGTGCTCTCGCCGTGTGCCACCCGCCGCTGCTCGCGACGACCGCCCGGAGTGCCACCGAGCACCAGGCGCTCGAGTTCAGCGCCGGTGGCGTGCGGCCCGCGTAGCGACTTGAACCGGGGCTCGCGCTCCTTGGCGATCGCAACCAATGGCGACGCCACGAAGATCGATGAGTACGAACCGGTGATGAGGCCGACGAGCAAGGCCAGGGCGAACTCGCGCAGGGTGACGGCGCCGAGAATGCCCGAACCCAGAACCAACAGTGACAGCACGGGAAGAATGGCGGCGATGCTGGTGTTCAGCGAGCGCATCAGCACCTGGTTCATCGACACGTTGATGATGTCTGCGTACGGCATGCGAACGGTGGAGTAGCGGTTCTGGTTCTCCTGCACCTTGTCGAACACCACAATCGTGTCGTAGAGCGAGAAGCCGAGAATGGTGAGAAACGCGACCACGGTGGCCGGCGTGACCACGAACCCGAACAGCGAGTAGATGCCCACGCTCAAGAGCACGTCGTGCAACATGGCCGCGATTGCAGCCATGGCCATTCGCCACTCCATTCGCCATGCGATGAAGCAAGCGACGAGCACGAGAAAGACCACCAGCGCGCGGAGAGCCTTCTCGGTGATGCTCTTGCCCCACGTTGAACTGACCGAGCTGGTGCTGATCGACTCGGTCGGCACGCCAACCTCGTCGGCGAACGCCTGCTGCACCTGGCGGCGAACCTCGTCGGCCTGCTCGCCGACCTGTACTTCGAGCGTCCTGACGCCGTCGCTCTTGTTGACGAACACCCTCACAATGGCGTTCTTGCCCTCGAGGTCCTGATCGTCGAGTAGCGCTCGGGCAGATTCTTCGGTCAACGTCGCCGACGGTACCGTCCAGACGACGCCGCCTTTGAAGTCGAGGCTGAGGTTCAGTCCGCTTCCTACCAATGAGCCGACGCTGATCAGCAACATCACCATCGAGAAGCCGATGCCGATCCAGCGCCTGCCGTAGAAGTCGATCGACGTTTCACCGTGATAGAGGCGACCGAGAACTCCACGTCGGCTGGCGACGGGCGGCGCACCCGATTCCGGGGCGACGACGTCATCATGACCGGCGTCGAGATTGTCGATACCGGTCATGATGCAACACCAACCGGGGTGACTTCGATGCCCATCACCTTGCGACGCTCCATCCATTTCGTGCGGGCCAACAGCAGCACCGTCGGCCGGGTAAAGAAGTACGCGACCACTAGGTCACAGAGGGTGGACAAACCGAGGAAGAAAGCGAAGCCGCGGACGGCACCCACCGTGAGGTACCACAGCACGAATGCGCCGATCAGCGAGACAAGGTCGGCGATCACGATGGTGCGCCACGCCCCTTGGAAGCCCCGCTGAGCGCTGTTGCGGAGCGTCTTTCCAGAGCGGACCTCATCCTTGAGTCGTTCGAAGAAAACGACATACGAGTCGACGGTGACACCCACCGAGACGATGATGCCGGCGATACCGGACAGCGACAGAGCAAGACCCTGTGTCCTGGAGAGGGTGGAGACGACGCTCCACAGAATTGCGCCGGAGATCATCAAACCTGCTGCCACGATCAGGCCGAGCAAGCGGTAGTAGAGCACCATGAAGATCAAGACCAACAGCAAGCCGACGAGGCCCGAGATCCATGCCGCTCGCAGCGAGTCGGCGCCGAGCGTGGGCGACACGTTCTGCACCGAACGCAGCTCCAGCTGCACCGGTAATGAACCGCTGTTGATCACTCGTGCCAGGTTGCGAGCTTCGCTCTCCTCGAACGAACCGCTGATCTGCACGCTGCCGTTGAAGTTGGCGGTTTCCACATTGGCAACCGACTGCAACGTGCCGTCGAGTTCGATGGACAACTGGCCCGTTGGGCAACTCTCGGTCCGGTTGAAACACTGTGAGGCCAGTGCATTCCAGATGTCGTTGCCCTGCGCGCCATCGCGCAGGTCGACGGTGACACCCCAACCTGAGGTAGGGATGACGGTGGCACTGGCGTTGTCCTGGAAGACCTCGCCGGTGCCCTGCTGCGCGCCGACCAGGCAGTACTGCGGTGGGTTCGAGCCCTGAACTGGAAGGAACTGCGAGTTGTTCGGGTCGCTCTCGGGGATGGGCAGACCGTTCTCGTCGACCGGCTGCGGCACGACGGTGGTTGTGGGCCCAGCGGGAGTCGCAGCCGGTATCGACGTTGCGCTCACCGGAGAAACGGCAACAGTCGTCTGCGTTCCGTTGATCGTCGTGGCTGTTGGCGTACTCGTGGCCGTTGGCGTACCGGCGGCCGTTTCTTCGACGGTGGTCAACGTGTTGACGCCGCCGACGTTGCGGCCCGGGCCAGGGGCGGCCGTCGTGCTCGGAACAGTCGAACCCGGAACGGTCGTCTCGCCCGCAGCCGTGGTGGTTGTGGCACTGAGGTCAAGTGTCTGGCACTGGCTCATCACCGGGCGCAAGTAGACCTGACCGGTGACCTGCACGAGCGCAATAGCTTCGTTCTGGTTCTGCACACCGGGCAGGTTGACGATGATCGCGTCGCCCTGACGGAAGATCTCCGGCTCGGCCACGCCGAGCGCATCGACGCGCTCACGAATCTTCTCCACGGCCAGGTCGAGGCTGGCACTACTGAACTCGGTGCCGGCCTTGGGTTCCTGCGTGACGGACACGCCACCCTGTAGGTCGAGACCCAAGGTGGGTCGTGTGCCCGTGGCCAACACGATGAAGAACGAACCGAAGGAGACCACCATGATGATCACCAACGAGAGGATGAGCCTTCTGCGCATGTGAGGAGATCAGTCCCCGGTGGAGGGGGTGTCGCCGGTCTTGGCGGTGTCGGCGGTTTTGGTGGTGTCAGCGCTGACGTCGTCGATCTTGGTCTGCTTGGCCTTGGTGCCATCGTCGATCGGAACCGCCGTCTCGCCCTTGGCCGTATCGACCTTTCGCTGAATCGACTGCTTCGCAATACGAATCTGCACGTTGTCGTCGATCTCCAGCCATGCGATATCACCCTCGAAGCTGGTGATGAAGCCGTAGACACCCGAGGTCGTCATGACTTCGTCGCCGACTTCGATGGCCCGCTGCAGCGCCACCGCTTCGCGCTGACGCCGGCGCTGCGGACGAATCAACAGGAAATACATCGCCACCGGAATGAGCATGAAGATGATGAGCGAGGGCAGCGGGTTGGAGTTTTCCGCGGCGAGGATGAGGGACAGATGCATGAGGAGTCCAGGGTTGAGGATGGAGGCTTGGAGCCTCGTTGACCGACGTGCGATTGTAGCCAGGCGAGCCCGCCGAACGGCGGTCAGCCCCAGACCGTTATGCCCAAACGGCCAGCACGTCATTGCGGAGGGCGTCGAAGTCACCAGCGGCGATGGCGACGCGCATCGAATCCATGAGCTGCAGCGTCCAGGCGATGTTGTGCAGACTGAGCAGGCGCGATGCCGTCGGCTCGCCCACCTGGAAGAGGTGGCGAATGTAGCCACGACTGTGACGGGCGCACACCTCGCACGTACAGGCCGAGTCGAGTGGCTCATCGGAAAGAGCGAACTTGGCGTTCTTGACATGCAGCTTGCCCTCACCGGTCATCGCGGTGCCGTGCCGGCCGATGCGGGTCTGCATGACGCAGTCGAATTGGTCGACGCCGAGACCGACGGCCTCCACGAGGCTGGCGGGGTCGCCGACTCCCATCAGGTACCGGGGCCGGTCGGTGGGCAGATGCGCCAACGCGGCCGCCAGTGCCGGCAGCATCTCCTGGCGGCTCTCCCCCACACTGAGACCACCGATGCCGTACCCGTCGAACCCCACCTCGACGGTCCGCTGGGCGCTCTCCACTCGCATCGTCTCGCTGACGCCACCCTGCACAATGCCGAACAGTGCCTGGTCAGACCGTTGATGCGCCGCCCTCGCACGCGCCGCCCACGCAGCCGTGCGCTCCAGCGCTCGGCGAATCACCTCGGGCGGCGAGGGCAGCGGTGCACACACATCGAGCACCATCTGAATATCTGCCCCCAGCAGTTCCTGCGTATGGACGGCAATCTCGGGGGTGAAGCGGTGCGATGAGCCGTCGTAGATGCTCTTGAACGTCACCCCGTCGTCGTCCACCTTCGGCTCCAGCGAGAACACCTGAAAGCCGCCGGAGTCGGTCAGAGTCAGCCCGCGCCACGCGGCGAACTTGCCCAGCCCGCCAAAGTGGGCGACGGTCTCCGCGCCGGGGCGCAGCATCAGGTGGTAGGTGTTGCCCAGCACGATCTCGGCGCCCAGCCGCTCGTAGTCGTCGGCGCTGAGGTACTTGATGGCGCCGCGAGTGCCCACCGGCATGAAGCACGGTGTCTGGTAGCTACCGCGAGCCGCGTGCGCCACACCGGTTCGGGCTGCGCCGTCTGTGGCGGTGAGTTCGAATCGGACTGGATTCATTGCGTGAGGTTCCGATCCAGCAACATCGCGTCGCCGAAACTCAAGAAGCGGTACTCCTCGCGGAGCGCTTCCTCATACAGCGTTCGCCATCGAGGACCAACGAACGCATCGATCATCATCAGCAGCGTGGTGCGCGGCATGTGGAAGTTGGTCATCAGCACGTCGACCACCTTCCATTCATACGGGCGATGGATGAACAGTTGAGTTCGCCCCTCCGACACGCCGAAGGTGGCCGTACTCTCCAGCGCACGCACGCTGGTGGTCCCAACTGCGACAACGCGTCGCGCCGCCGAACACGCGTGCATCACCTCGGGTGGAACGCAGTAGCGCTCGCTATGGATCTGATGGTCCCGCGGGTCGTTCGCGCTCACCGGTTTGAAGGTGTCCAGCCCAACCACCAGCTCGACCCGGGCGATTTCGATGCCGCGAGCGGCGAACGACGCCATCAGCTGCGGTGTCAGGTGCAACCCCGCCGTGGGCGCCGCGCTCGACGCCGGCCGATTCGCGTACACCGTTTGGTAGCGGTCAGGTTGCTCGAGGCGCGCAGTGATGTACGGCGGCAACGGCATCTCGCCGTGCGCCGCCAGCAGCGCGAGCGGATCGCCCTGCCCCACCAGTTCGATGATCATCGTGTCCCCAGCCTCGCTGCGGCGCACCACGCGCACCAGTGGCTGCCCATTGGCGAACAGTTCCTCATTGGGCTGCATCTTCTTCGCCGGGCGAACCATCGCCTCCCACGTCCGACGCTGCTCATCGAGCGGTTCCAAGAGCAGTACTTCAGCGGCGCCACCAGTGGACCGCGTCAACCGCAAACGCGCTGGAATCACCTTGGTGTCGTTGACCACCAGCACATCACCATCGCGGAGGAACTCCCCGAGGTCAGCGACGTGCTGGTGCAATGGCGCATGCGACCCTTGGTCGACCAGGAGTCGTGCGGCGTCGCGCGGCTCGATGGGGTGCTGTGCGATGCGCTCGTCGGGGAGCTCGTAGTCGAATTCTGTCAGCCGCATGGAGGCCAAACGATACGGTTTCGGAATGTTCGATCCCCACAACGACCAGCACCGGGTGGACACGCTCAAGGACCTGCGCATTCCCTATCGCAATGCAGACGCGCTCACCATTGGCAAGGAGCGCACCCAGCTGGACCAAGCGACGACCGCCGTTCTCAGGGCACAGAGCGGGGTTCCGTCTCTGCCGTGATACAGCCGAAGCCGGTTAGGCCATCTTTGCTTGGAGGCGGCGATCCAGGGCGTCGAGGAAGTCCTCCGTGGTCAGCCACGGTGCGTCCTTGCTGATCAGCAGCGCCAGGTCCTTCGTCATCTCGCCGGCCTCGACCGCCTCGATGCACACGTTCTCCAGCGCCTGCGCGAACGCCACCACCTCGGGGGTCTCGTCCATCTGACCGCGATAGGTCAAGCCCTGGGTCCAGGCATAGATGCTGGCGATCGGGTTGGTGGAGGTCTTGTTGCCCTTCTGGTGCTCGCGGTAGTGGCGAGTCACGGTGCCGTGGGCGGCCTCGGCCTCGACCGTCTTGCCATCGGGGGTCATCAGCACGCTGGTCATCAGACCGAGTGAGCCGAATCCCTGCGCAACGGTGTCGCTCTGCACGTCGCCGTCGTAGTTCTTGCAGGCCCACAGGTAGCCGCCTTCCCACTTCATCACGCAGGCGACCATGTCGTCGATCAGGCGGTGCTCGTAGGTGAGGCCGGCGGCGTCCATCTCGGCCTTGAATTCCGTCTGGTAGACCTCTTCGAAGATGTCCTTGAACGAGCCGTCGTAGGCCTTGAGGATGGTGTTCTTGGTACTGAGATAGACCGGCAGGCCGCGGTTGAGGCCGTAGCGCAGCGACGCACGGGCGAAGTCGCGGATGCTGTCGTTGTAGTTGTACATACCCATGACCACGCCACCGTCGTCGCCGTAGTCGGCAATTGTCATCTCCACCGGCGCACTGCCGTCGGCGGGCTTGTAGGTCATGGTGACGACGCCGGCGCCGGGCACCTTGTAGTCGGTGGCCTTGTACTGGTCGCCGTGCGCGTGGCGGCCGATGACGATCGGCTTGGTCCAGCCAGGCACCAGGCGGGGAATGTTGGAGATGACGATGGGCTCACGGAAAATGACGCCGCCAAGGATGTTGCGAATGGTGCCGTTGGGGCTCTTCCACATCTTCTTCAGGCCGAACTCTTCGACGCGCTGTTCGTCCGGTGTGATGGTGGCGCACTTGACGGCCACGCCGTGGCGCTTGGTGGCATTGGCCGAATCGATGGTGACTTGGTCGTCAGTGGCGTCGCGGTGCTCGATGCCGAGGTCGTAGTAGTCCAGCTCGATGTCGAGGTAGGGCAGGATCAGCTTGTCCTTGATGAACTGCCAGATGATGCGCGTCATTTCGTCGCCATCCATCTCGACGACCGGGTTCTTGACCTTGATCTTTGCCATCTCTCAACTTCCTACTGGTAACGACTGCGTGCGTCACTGACAACGACGGCGTGCCTTCGTAACGACTGCATGCGCACCGGCGATGCGCCGTGCGCGCTGCCGGACTTGTATCGGACTTGTATCATCATAGCTCGTTGACCACTCGCCCCGGCAAACGAACCTGCCGGAGTTCCACCGCTGCCGCCGGCACACCTAGCATCAGACGCGATGGACTTTTCCTGGACACCCGAGCAACTGGCACTTCGTGAGAAGGCAACCGCCGTAGCCGCCGATGCCGTTGCTCGCTTCGGGCGCAGCAACGACTCGTGGATCAATGGGTACTCGAAGGAGTTCTCCAAGGAGCTGGCAAACCACGGCTGGATTGGAATGACCTGGCCGGACAACCCCTACAGCGGTACAGCCAGCCCGGCCATCGACCGCCTGATCGTGGGCGAGGAACTGATCAAGGCCGGCGCGCCGATCGCAGCCTCCTGGTTCGGCGATCGACAGATGGGCCCTGCCCTCTTGGCGTACGGCACGCCCGACCAACAGGCCGCCTTCCTGCCCGGCATCGTCGCCGGCGAGACCACCTGGTGCATCGGGATGAGCGAGCCGAATGCGGGCAGCGACCTGGCCGCCTTGACAACAAGCGCCGAGCGCCACGGCGATGTATTCGTGATCAATGGTCAGAAGATCTGGACCAGCTTCGGGGCAGTGAGCGACTACTGCTACCTCATCTGTCGCACGTCGCATGACGGGCCACCACATGCCGGCATCAGTGAAGTCATCGTGCCCATGAATACGCCCGGTATCGAGGTTCGACCCATCACGGACATGACCACCAATCGCCACTTCTGCGAGGTGTTCTTCACCGACGCGCGAGTGCCGGTGGAGAACCTGGTTGGCCTCGAGGGCGGCGCATTCAAGCAAACGATGCGTCAGCTGGAACACGAGCGTGGCGGCATCGATCGGTTGGTCAGCAACCACGCGCTCTACCTCACGGCGCTCGCCCACGCAGATACCACTCACCCGGTGGTGCGCGACGAGATTGCCAAGCTGGAGATCGGTTACCGGATCGGCCGCATTCTGGTGATCCGTGAGGTCCTCAAACAGGCGCCCACGGGCTTCAGTGCGGCCACGAAGTGCTTCTGCACCGAGCATGAGATTCGCGTGAGCGACTTTGTGTCGCGGGTATTGGGGCCGCAGGCGATGCTGTGGGACGACGTCACCAAGGGCCTTGCGTATGCACCGGGCTACACCATCATGGGCGGCACCTCGAACGTGATGCGCAACATCCTCGGCGAGCGGGTGCTCGGCCTCCCCCGCTAGTCGTCGCCCCCGTCTGGCGGGGCTACGGTCGGCGCCATGGCAGACCTTCTTGCACTCTCAGCGCGCATCATCGACAGTGGCCTGACCGACCAACCAGTGAACCGAGTCACCAACGAGTTGAGCGAAGTCGCCGCCGGCATCGCCATGGTGGAGAGCTTCAGTCACTGCGTCGCGCTCCGCACTGACGACGGACTTGTCTGCTTCGATGCATCGGGCGCGCAGAGCGGCCGGGCCGTGCGCGACTCGCTGCGTGGTTGGAGCAGTGCCCGTGTCAGCCATCTCGTCTACACCCACGGCCACGCCGACCACATCGGCGGCAGCATGTTCTTCGCCGACGACCGGCCGATGGTCGTGGGTCACGAGAACGTCACAGCGCGCATGGACCGCTACGAGTACACCAACAACTGGAACCTGCTGATCAACGCTCGCCAGTTCGGCGGCATCTCGGGCGACCTCAACCTCGTGTTGACCGGCGACGACGTCGTTGCGGGCGATGTGGTTGCGGGCAACGGCACACCCCGGATGGGGCGCCACTTCCTGCCCTCAGCAACACTGCGGCCCGAGACGACGTTCGCCGATGCGGGCGAACTGCGGGTAGGTGGCGAACTCATCGAACTGCACCACGATCGCGGCGAAACCGACGATCACCTGTGGGCGTGGTTGCCAGAGCGCAAGGCGCTGATGACCGGCGACTTCCTCATCTGGAACTTCCCGAATGCAGGCAACCCACAGAAGGTGCAGCGCTACCCAATCGAGTGGGCGGCCGCTCTGCGCAAGATGATCGCCAAGGGTCCGGAACTGCTGCTGCCAGCGCATGGGCTGCCGATCGAAGGCACCGAGCGCATTGCACGCGTGCTCGACGATGTGGCGACTGCACTCGAGAACCTCGTGGCGGAGGTCGTGGCATTGATGAACGCAGGCGCCACTCTCGACACGATTGTGCACACGGTGCGCGTGCCGGAGGAGACCCTGGCGAAGCCGTACCTGCGGCCGTTCTACGACGAGCCCGAGTTCGTCGTGCGTGGAATCTGGCGCCAATTCGGTGGTTGGTGGGACGGCGCCGCGTCACGCTTGAAGCCGTCGCCCGATGCGCATCTTGCGGCGACCATCGCCGACCTCGCCGGTGGGGCTGACGTGCTACTGCGCCGCGCCGGCCAGGCAATGGTCGACGGCGACGTTCGGCTGGCTTGCCATCTCGCGGATCTCGCCGGCTGGGCAAGCCCTGGCGACCCCGACATCCACGCCGGCCGGGCAGGTGTTTACCTTGCGCGCCGCAAGGTCGAGCCGAGCCTGATGGCGAAAGGCATCTTCGCCTCCGCCGCCCGCGAGAGCCAACTGGTCGTTGACGCTGCGGCCGACGGAACTACTGACGGCTGAGGCTGACCAACACCAGCGCCAGTGCAGCGGCGATCAGCCCGGTCGTTTGCCACTTCGTGAGTCGTTCCTTGTCGATCGTGAAGGCAAGTGCAACTGTGCTCGCGGGATAGAGCGAGGCGACTACCGACACGATGGCCAACATGCCGCCGCGGACCGCGGCGAGGTACAGGATGTTGGCACCCATGTCGAAGACCCCGGCGACGACCGCCAACTGCAGTGACTGGCGATGGCGTTCCGGACGTGCTCGGGTCAGCCCGGCCAAGCCGATCAGCATCGGAACTGACACGAGGCGGGCGATGACCAGTGGCCATACGCCCGAGTCTGCATCCGCCTGGTCGAGTGCGACGAACAGCAAGCCGAAGCAGGCGCCGACACCGACCGCAAGTATCACAATCCGCCGCGACGTGTTGTGCTGATGGGTGCCGATCGCGCCACTGACCAACGCCACTGCGGTCACCGCAATCGCAATGCCGACCAACGCGAGCCCGCTTGGTCGCTCGCCAATCAGTAGGCCGACCACCACAGGTACGATCGCGCCGACCACTGCACTGGTTGGCGCCACCACCGAAATCTCGCCGTGGGCAAAGCCGTGATACAGACCGGCGATGCCAAGTGCGCCGACGACACCGGCGAATGCACTCCAGGCCCACGTGATCAGCGAGGGGATCGGCGTGCCCATGACTACGACGACCGCCAGCACCAACACCAGACTGACCAACTGGCCGAACGCAGCCACGATCACACTGGCCTGATGCCTACTGGCCCGACCGCCGAAGTAGTCGCCCACGCCGTACACCAACGCAGAACCGAGAGCGAGCAAGACTGGCATGGAGTGAGCAGTCAACCAGCGGGTGTCGTCCGCTCAACCCGGCCAGGGGCCACTAGGCAGCACATGATGCGATGGCGCCTGTGGCGACCACCTCGCCCGAAGTGCCCTGCGCAGGGTCCTTGGGAGGTGCCGCCGCCTCCCTTGTGACGGTCAGCATCGGGAAGTCGACAGGTGAAACACCTGCCCACGCAACAACACCGTCGAGGTCGTGGAACGAGCCCGCCGGCACCAACTCGGTACCGTCACAGTTCTTCAACCACACCTGGTAGAACTCGCCGCCATCCCGTCTCGGAAGACCTGGTAGAGCGAACGAAATGCGCACACCGGACGAGACAACGGTGAGTTGCGCGCTGCCGACGAGGCCCGGTGCGAGGTCGGTACCAGCCATGGCGATCGTCGAGTCCGGTGATGGAGTCGAATCGCGCGTGGCCACCAGGGTGATGGCCGTCGCAGCTGCAGCTCCGACCGCTACCGCGCCGGCGACCGTCAGCCAACGACGGGCCCGTGAGTGCCAGTTGTACACGTGGTAGGTCGAGGTCGAACTCCCCGCTGCCTCTGCGCGAATTACGTCGACGACGCGATGCTCTACCTCGGGTGCGGGTACGGCCCAGAGTGAAGGATCGGCAAGCAGTACAGCGAATTCGTTGAGCAGGTCAGTTTCACCGGATGTCAGTTCGTCGCTCGCCATGGTTCCACCTCCCTTCGAGCTGGTACCTGTACTACGTCGCACACCGTGTTTCGGTTCATGAGGGCACGTCCCGGAGATGCCCGAGCGCTGCGGCAAGGCGCTGATGAGCACGGAACGACCGGCTCTTCACGGTGCCAAGAGCGATTCCCAAGTGATCGGCGATGAGTTGGTGCGTGAGGCCCTCCATGTGGTGCAACCGCACGATCTCGCGCTCGTCCGTCGACAGTGAGTCGATGGCCAAGCGAACTTGAGCGGCTTCCCATGCACGCTCCTCGCTGGGTGGCATCGTGATCAGCGCCGAGTCGGTGGGGTCTGCGTCATCCAGCGAGCTGGTCGTTCGACGGGCCTCGCGACGCTGAATGTCGATCGCGGTCCGGCGGGTGATGGTCGCCAACCACGGCGCGAGATCGCGCCCCGAGTCGAACGCCCCGGCATTGCGCCACGCCTGCAGAAAGGCTTGCTGTACGGACTCCTCGGCCAAGCCTCGATCACCCAGTACGCGCATCGCTACTGCCATCGACAGACCGGAGTACTGCTGGTAGACCGCCCTCACCGCGGCGTCATCCCCTCGCCGAAAGGCATCGACGGTCGCCTCGTCGAGGGCGACGGATCCGAACATCTCGTGATCGTAGACGTTGGCGCCCGTTGGCCCTGCGACCTCAGTCACCAATCGGTTGGCCGGTAGTCCTTCAAGAACTGTCCCCATACGTGGTGGCCAGTGTTGATGCCGTCGATGATCGGGTCGACAATGCGTGCTGCGCCATCCACGATGTCGAGCGGCGGATGGAAATGATGCTGCGCGGTCTTGCGTTCGGCAATGTGAACAGGGTCTTCATCGCTGACCCAGCCGGTGTCGACGCTGTTCATGTGGATGCCGCCGGCGTGATAGTCGGCAGCCGACGTGCGGGTCATCATGTTGAGTGCCGCCTTGGCCATGTTGGTGTGCGGGTGGCGCGTTGTCTTGAACCGTCGGTAGAACTGGCCCTCGACCGCCGAGACATTGATGATGTGCTTGTCGCGACCCGGTGTGCGCAGCATCAGCGGCTTCAGTCGTGCGTTCAGTACGAAGGGTGCAACCGCGTTGACCAGTTGCGTCTCCAACAATTCCACCGACGAGACCTCGGCCAGCGTGAGACGCCACGAGTTGCGGTCGCGTAGGTCCACCTGCTGCATGTCCTGGTCGAGCCGACCCTGTGGAAAGAGGTCGCCGCGCCCACCAAGATCCTCCGGCAGCAATTCGGCTTGCGACAGTTGAGCCGAGTGGGTGACACCGACCGGCATTACCGGCAATACCGGCGAGGAGGCAACCTCGGCCGAGCGCCCCGACGACAACATGTCGTAGCCACGCAACCCCTCGTAGGCGCCGAGCAAGCCAGCCGCTGCGGGTGCGAGCGTCGACAGCGCAGCGGATTCGGTCTCCATCATGTGGCGGTAGAAGTCGGGCGGCCGGCGCACCGTTTGGCAGGCGTTGTTGACAATGAAATCAAGGCGGTCGCGAGTGTCGAGCAGGTGCTGGCAGAACGCTTCGACACTCGGAGTGTGGCGCAGGTCGAGTCCGAAGATCTCCAACCGATGACCCCAGTCAGCGAAATCCGCCTCGGCGGCGTAACGCTGAGCCGAGTCGCGCGGGAAGCGAGTGGTCACTATCAGGTGTGCGCCGGCACGAAGCAGCTTGATACCGGCCTGGTAGCCGATTTTCACTCGACCACCTGTCAGCAGCGCGACGCGCCCATTCAGCTCTGCGGTCTCGCCGCGCTTGGTGTAGTTGAACTGGCCGCACGCCATGCACATCTGGTCGTAGAACGGGTGAATCTGCGAGTACTTCAGCTTGCAGATGTAGCAGTGCTGTGGCTGCGCCGACTCGCGCGGCTCGGATGCGTCGTCGTCGATCTCGTCGGGCCCGGACAATTGCGGTGCGAACACGTTGGGCGTGGTGAACACTGGCTTTGCTCGGAGCGAGCGGATGCCGGTCTCGTTGAGCGCCCCCTGGTCACGTCGCGCCTTTTGCTGCTTCACCTCGCGGCGCTCGGCTTTGATCTGCCGCCGGCGCCGCTCGACATCGGGCTCGTAGACGTTGCCAGCCGCGTTCAGCAGTCGGGTGCGCTCGTCGAGCGGCATCGCCTGCAGCAGCGATCGGTCGGCGACGATGGCTTCCAATGCCTCGGTGGCGGCGCGCAGGCGGGCGGAGAGATCGTCGGACACGGATGACGAGGGTACCGAGCCACCGTTCGAGACCACGTACGCGCAGCGCCGAGGTTGCCGCCGAACTAGTCAGTGCTGAAGTGGTACTCACTAGAAGGACGGCGGTAACTTGGCTCACATGCAACAGCAGGCGGGCGAGGTCACCCCGACGATGACGAACACCCAGGACGAAGACTGGATGGCCCTTGCGATCGCTGTTGCAGAGCGTGCCCGCCGTCGTTCGGCGCCGAACCCGTGGGTCGGCGCAGTCGTGGTGACGCCCAACGGACAGTACTTCTCCGGAGCGACCGGCGCCCTGGGTGGCCCCCACGCTGAGGTGGCCGCCCTTGCTGCCGCTTGCGCTGCGGGGGCCGAACTCGCGGGCGCAACGTTGTACTCGACGCTCGAGCCCTGCTCGCACCACGGTCGCACTCCCCCGTGCACCGATTCCATCCTCGCGGCCGGCGTGCGTCGGGCGGTCGTGGGCATCGAGGACCCAGATCCGAGGGTGTCGGGGCGCGGGTTCGCACAGTTGCGTGACGGAGGCTGCGCCGTCGAGTGCGGAGTAAGGGCTGTCGAGGTCGCCGCCCAGCTGCGACCATACCTGCACCACCGCGCCACGGGCCGTCCGTATGTGGTCCTCAAGTTGGCGGCCACACTCGATGGGCGCATCGCCGCGCGCGATGGGTCGAGCCAGTGGATTACCTCGCCGCAGGCGCGTCAGCGGGTGCACGAACTCCGCGCCGACTCGCAGGCGGTTTGCACTGGAGCCGGCACAGTACGCGCCGACGATCCTGAGCTCACCGTCCGCCACGTCGACGGCCCGGACCCGCGCCGTGTGGTGGTGGGTGCTGTTCCTGCGAACGCGAAGGTGCACCCGTGCCTCGAATGGGACGGCCCACTCGAGCAGCTGCTCGACCGCCTCGGCGCCGAGGGTGTGTTGCAGCTCCTGGTCGAAGCGGGCCCGCGACTCGCGGCATCGTTCCACCATGCAGGGTTGGTGAGCCGCTACGTCCTCCATCTGGCGCCGGCGTTCGCTGGCGGAGATACCCCGGGAATGTTCGCAGGCGAGGGCATCGGCACCATCTCAGACCTGTGGCGAGGACGCGTCGCCTCCGTGTCTGCGCTCGGCCCTGATTTGGAAGTGGTGGTGGAACGGTGAGCACCCGACGAATCAGCGAATCCGAGCTGCCGACGGCGTTGGGACCCTTCCGCGTCGTGGCGTACCGCGGCGACGACGGTCATGAACACCTCGCATTGTCCGTGGGCATCGAGGACGATCAGCGGACGGTGGAGCCACCGCTCGTCCGTGTGCACAGCGAGTGCCTCACCGGTGACGTGTTCGGCTCACAGCGCTGCGACTGTCAACGCCAACTCCACGACGCGCTCGCCGTTGTGCAACAGGCAGGCCGCGGCATCGTGGTGTACCTGCGCGGGCACGAGGGCCGCGGGATCGGGCTCGCGGCAAAGATCAACGCGTACCGGTTGCAGGACGAAGGGTTCGATACCTACGAGGCGAACGAGCAACTCGGCCTTCCCGCCGAGGCACGAAGTTTCTCGGCCGCTGCGGACATTCTCACCGATCTCGGGGTGTCGACGATTCGGCTCATCACCAATAATCCGCTCAAGCAGGTGGAGCTGGAGGCCGCTGGAATCGAGATCGCCGACGTGGTGCCGTCGCTCACCGAACCCACGCCTCACAACGTGCGGTACCTCCGGACCAAACGCGACCGAATGGGGCACGTGATGGGCGACCACCTCGACGACACAGCCGCCAACGGACCGTTCTTGGCAGTCATGCACGCAGGGAGCAGCCGAGAACAAAATTCCGCCGAGAAACCTTCGCATCTCTCTCGAACCCGGTGATCACCAGGGCGACCGTTGTCATTTCGACAACATCGGTGGGCGTGCAGGGAATCGAACCCAGGACCTCCACGATGTCAACGTGGCGCTCTAACCAACTGAGCTACACGCCCGTGTAGCGATCGTTGAATCTAGCAGTCAGTGCAGCCGCAACGACACTTCGTTGGCCAGAAGACGGCCCGTTCGCGTCAGTCGCACACGTTCACCGTCGGTTTCGACCAATCCTTCGAGCCCGTCGATGTCCAACGCGCTCGCCGGCACTCCGTCGCGCATTCGAATTGCCAACTGCAAGCCCTCTACATGCCGGGTTGCCGCATCGAGCGTCTCGCCCGCAGCCTCAGTGCTCTCGTTGCCCTCGACCGCCGAGATATAGCGCTCGGGTGTGCGCACGTTCCACCAACGGCGCCCGTCACGGTGGCTGTGAGCAGCGCTGCCGAAACCAACGTAATCACCCTGCTGCCAATACAGGATGTTGTGACGGCACTCGTGCCCGGGCTCGGCCCAGTTGCTGACCTCGTAGTTGGCCAGGCCGGCAGCGATGAGCATTTGGTCGGCCAATTCGTACTTGTCGGCGAGGTCGTCGTCATCGGGATGCCGATGTGGCTCTAGTGCCAGCGGCGTCCCCGCCTCCACCGTCAGTGCGTACGCCGAGATGTGCAAGGGCTCGAGCGCGATGGCCCCCTCCAGGGTGGTGCGCCATTGGGCGAGTGTCTCGCCGGCACCGCCGTAGATCAGGTCGAGGTTGAACGTAGGAATGCCCGCCTCGCGAACGGCAGCCACGGCGAGTCGCACGTTGTCGGGGTCATGTGTGCGCCCAAGCGCAGCGAGCACCGACGGCACCAACGACTGCACGCCGATGCTGACACGGTTGACGCCGGCTGCCCGGAAGATTCGATACATCTCGACTGTGACGTCATCGGGATTGCACTCGACGGTGACTTCGGCGCCGGCAGCCATCGGGATCGCCCGCAGCACTTCGCCCAACGCAGCCGGGTCGACGAGAGTGGGCGTACCGCCACCCACGAACACGCTGCTCGCCGCCGCCATCTTGGTGCGCGTGATGTCAGCCGTGAGGGCAGCGAGGTACTGGTCCTGCAAATGCCCACGATCTGTCCAGGTGGCGAACGCGCAGTAGTCGCAGCGCTTCGCGCAGAACGGGATATGGAGATACACCCCGAATCGGTCAATGGCAGATGGCTGAACGGCAGGTGGCTGGCTCACGACCAAAGCATCGTACCGCTGGCGCTCAGTGCCGACTTGAATGGCTACGGGCGGAAGAGGAGGTCGAGCGCATCGAGGCGCTGGCCGACCTGATCGACAGGCACGTCGAGCATGGCCGCGATGGCACGCGTATCGTCGCCGCGAACCGTGATGACCTTGCCGTTGAAGTCTTGGCGCTGCACCTGAATCATCTTCAGGAAGCGGACGAGCATCTCGAAGGGCTGGCCGCTGAGCTGCGTCAGTTTGAGCAGATCGACAGCCAACTTCTTGTTGTTCGGCAAATCGGCTTCATTGGAAGGCGTGACATCTTCTCGAGGCAGCAGTTGGTCGACGGGCACGTTGTAGAACTTCGCCAAACGCTCGAGCCGGGGCACGGAGATGGCCCGTTCGCCGCGCTCGTAGGCGCCCAGGACAGACGCTTTGAACTCTTCATTCGACGATGCTTCGACCTCTTGCAACGAGAGCCGCTTCTGGCGCCGGATGACGCGCAGGCGCTCACCCACCTTGCGGCTGTATGGG
>Ga0209591_10001716_pt1 | contig 26864 bp, 21 predicted proteins | sample MAT01_FD_187207 | JGI IMG/M metagenome (GOLD analysis project Ga0209591, IMG submission 187207) | Freshwater microbial communities from Lake Fryxell liftoff mats and glacier meltwater in Antarctica - MAT-01 (SPAdes) (version 2) | ecosystem: Environmental > Aquatic > Freshwater > Ice > Liftoff... | reverse complement strand
GACGGCAAACCATGGGTATTGACGGCAGTAACCAAAAATGCGCTTGAGTTCTCTCATGGGAGAAAGAGCGTAATGCAAAAAAACCTAACTGCAAAGAGGTAAGGTTCCGGTAAGTTATCATAAACTTACAGGAATATGCATTGGCCTGAAATTTTTATAAGAATTCCCATTGCTTCAAAAAGGCTGTAATCGGTAAGCTCAGAGGTAAAGCTTTCTGTTGGCGTAGACCGGAAGGAATTTTAGAACCCTAAGACAGCCAATGTCTTACCATTAAAATTAAACTGATCCTATGAGTAATAATTCAAAAATTGAATGGACAGATTCAACATGGAATCCGGTTAGAGGCTGTTCTAAGGTGAGCCCAGGTTGCAAGCATTGCTATGCCGAGACCCTGGCCGAGCGGTTCCGTGGTGTTAAAGGGCACCCATTTGAATTTGGATTTGATCTGCGTCTTGTTCCCGAAAAGCTTGGTGATCCCATTCGCTGGAATCAATCCCGAATGATCTTTGTTAACTCCATGAGTGATTTATTCCACAAGAACGTTCCTGATGATTACATCGAAAAAGTGTGTCGTGTTATGCTGGCGGCCAACTGGCATACGTATCAAATTTTGACCAAACGCCCAGACCGCATGGCGCGTTTGCTGCAAACTAAATTGAAAAAGGCGGCCGATGCCGCTCATATTTGGTGGGGAGTCAGCGTAGAAAACCGTAAACACGGATTGCCCAGAATTGATGTGTTACGATCGTCTCCAGCAAGAGTTCGATTTCTATCTGTAGAGCCATTACTTGAAAATCTTGGAAAGTTTAATCTGAAAGACATACATTGGGTGATCGTAGGAGGTGAAAGCGGGGCAGGTGCCAGACCTTTAGATCCAAATTGGGTGCTTTCCATTCGAGATTTGTGTCAAAAATCACAAGTACCATTCTTCTTTAAACAATGGGGCGGCGTCAGGAAAAGTGAAACAGGTCGTGATCTTGAAGGCCAAACTTACGACGAGTTTCCAGAGTTTACTCATCGCCAAATCCCAACAACTACCCATAGAGCTAGACTCTTGTCTTCCATTTTTACAGACTAACACTTAGACATGGCCAAAGGAGACTTTCACGATGCGCCTTATGACGAAGGAACCCTGACTAAGCTTGAGCTTTTTCAGCTTTACGCTCGTGCTTGGTATCCTGTCTTTCTGAGTTCCAAAGAGGCTTACTGGCCGGAAGTGCACGTATTTGATTATTTTGCAGGCCCCGGCGTCGACCAAAACGGAACTCCTGGCAGTCCAGTCAGAATTGTGCAAGAAGCTTTAAACTGCCTCCACAAACTGCAGGACGGCACACGAAGCTTGCACTTTCACTTCTTTGACAAATCTCAAGATAAGGTAGGTCAGCTAAAATACTTACTAGATCCGATGGTAGCGCGTCTCCCAAATACAACGTGTGAAGTACTCCCCTTTGAGTTTGAGACTGCTTTTAAAAACTCTATACCTATTTTAAATTCTCCGAAAACTGCCAACCTAGTTCTGTTAGATCCATGCGGTGTTAATTTTGTAGATGAGGATATTTTTCGCCAAGTAAGTGCCGCTCCAACCACGGACTTCTTATTATTTGTTGCATCAAATTTTCTTCACCGTTTTGCTAAACATCCCTCGATTAAATTAAAAATTAACAGACCGGATGACTTTTATCACTGTCATAAAGCCGTTGTGGAGCTTTACCGACAATGGACGCCCGAAAATAGACGCTACTACCTACACCCCTTTTCTATACTTAAACCCAAATCCAACAATATTTACGGAGTAATTTTTGGGACATCTCATCCACTCGCCATGGACAAGTTTTTAACTCTTGGATGGGATAAAGACAAGCTTAACGGAGAAGGCAATTTCGATATCCACAGAGAAGACTTCCAGGAAGACGCCCCTTTTTTAGCTGGGCTTGATATGTTTCAACCCACAAAACTTTCTGCTTTTGAAAGGGCATTAGAAGTTTCCATTTTAGATGGCAAGTGCACAGATGAGTGGCAAGTCGTTCAGCTATGCTTCCAGCACGGCGTAAAACGGCAACATGCCAAGGCCATTTTACAAAAACTTCAAACGGCAGGCGCAATAGAGGCAAACTTTTTTGTTCCCGATCTTAGAGAAAAATCACCTCGAGTTATTAAACTAAATTAATCTCAACAGGGTTTAAATTATTCAAGCCAACGCAGCTTCCTGGGCCTTGGCCATGCAGGTTTTGCGGGGTTCCTGAACGTTCAGGCCAAGGGTGCGGAGCAACTCCATGTCCTCGTTCTCCTTGGGATTCCTGGCCGTGAGAAGCTTTCCGCCGTAGAAAATGGAATTGGCCCCGGCGTAGAACGCCATGGCCTGGGCCTCCCGGCTCAGACAGGCCCGACCGGCAGAAAGACGGACTTTGGTTTTGGGCAGAAGCACGCGGGTGGTGGCAATCATCCGGATCAGGTCAAACACATCGAGAGGCTTCTGATCTTCCAACGGAGTGCCCGGCATGGACATCAGCGCATTGATAGGAACACTTTCCGGTGCGGGATCAAAAGCACCGAGAACTTCCAACATGCGGAGACGATCCCGCACGGTTTCGCCCATGCCCAAAATCCCGCCGCAGCACACGTCCATCCCGGCTTTCTGCACCGACTTGATGGTGTTCAAACGATCCTGATAGGTGTGGGTGGTGACGATGCTGGGATAATATTCCGGGCTGGTGTCGAGGTTGTGATTGTAGGCGGTGACCCCGGCTTCTTTTAACTCTTCTGCGGCCTTGTCCGTCAGCTGCCCCAGGGTGACGCAGACTTCCATGCCGAGTTTGCTGACTTCGCCGATGATTTCTTTGACCTGCTCGAATTTAGGGGTTCCCTCGCGCACCCCTTTCCAGGCGGCCCCCATGCAAAAGCGGGTGGAACCGCTGTCTTTGGCCTGTTGGGCCACCTTCATTACTTCGTCCACCCCGAGAAGTTCTTCCTTTTCCAGACCTGTTTTGTAATGGGAACTTTGGGCGCAGTAGCTACAATCTTCGCTGCAACCGCCGGTCTTGATGCTGAGGAGGGTGCAAAGCTGGACTTCATTGCCGTCCCAATTTTTGAGATAAACCCCGCGCGCCTGATCCATAAGCTGGAACAGAGGCTGGTGGTAGATCCCCTCGATTTCGACCAAAGATGGGGTTGACATAGTTCTCCAAAGTTATCAGGAGGTTTTTTGTTGCAAAGGATTTTGATGGGGAATGGATACAGATTTATTGACCGTAAAAACGCACACGTGGAAGAAAAAGAAAGGTGGCAGAGGCCCAAGCAAGGGGATATTCTTAAATAGGAATTTACGTTATTCCTTTTTGTGCTTTTTGCGCCTTTTCGCGACAATTCCTTCGTTTTTTCTTTTCTGATAAATCGTGGAGGGCTTGGCGGTCATACCCCGGCAGAGATCTTTGAAGGATTTACGCACCCTTTTGTCCAACCGTAGGGCAAAATCTTCTCCAAGACCGAGTTTCTTGATCAGCCGTTGAATATCGCTCAAATCCTGCAAACGGTCGGTGGCCGAAAGATGCGAGGCCAGCTTGCTGTTGATCAAATTCACCAACGGATCACCCTTGAGAGAAAATGATATCTTCCCGGCGGGATGGCGGCGATAGACCCCTCGAAGCCCGGCAATCTCCCCGGCGGTCAAATCCCCGGGAAATATTTCAATCAATGGCCCGGCCTTGGTCTTAAGAATGGCGGCAGGATCAGGCTTATTTGCCAACCCCATCCGCTCTGAATCAACAGCCATTTTTAAAAGAGCATCCACCGCCTTCTGCCAGTGACGTCGGGATACGACAATATCCACATCAAAGGTTGGACGACCCACCCCACAGTGATTCAAAAACACTCCCCCGGTCAATACATGGCGGATTTTTGCCCTGGAAAGCTCCTGAACGGCCTGTGCCGCAACCTTTTCCACCCGTGGATCAAGGACCGTATTTTCGCGGATAATCACAATCCCAAGCTCACACCACGATCCTTGGCCGAACAGACAGAAGTATTCACTTCTTTCCGTAAACCTTGGTTGGATCGAAAAGTTTGTCTTTTTCTTTGAACTCAAGAGCAGCGCCGTCCCTGGCTTTTTCCCCCGTCGGAATAGCACGATAAAAACAGGAACGGAATCCAGTGTGGCAGGTGGCCCCATCACCAATCACGGAAACCCGCAGCCAAAGAGCATCCTGGTCACAATCCGTCCGCAATTCCCGCACAATCTGAACGTTTCCACTGATCTTGCCCTTGTGCCAGATTGCCTTCCGGCTCCGGCTCCAGTAAACACCCTCCCCAAGCTCGATGGTGAGGCGCAGGGATTCGGCATTCATGTAGGCCATCATCAGAACTTCGCCTGTGGTGAAATCCGTGGTGACCACGGGGATCAGGCCGTCCTGATCAAATTTGGGGGCCAGGGCCAGGCCTTCTTCCAGTTGCTTTTTGTCTCCGCGAGCAGAGAAAAATATTTTGGACTCGGACATAAGTAGGGGATATTAACGCAAAATCGCAATGTCGCCAAGAACGCAAAAAGAGGGAACAAATTTTCCAATCACCTACCCCTGCGATACACCACCTTTTTCCCAAAGGATAAGATTGCTGGAAAGGCCCACTTATAGTTTGATTTGTCTTTCCTATGAGCCGTTTGTTGCATCTTTATGACACCATGACCCGTGAGGTGCTTCCCCTGAAAGCGGAAGACGGCAAAGCTGTGCGGTTTTACTGCTGCGGACCCACGGTTTATGGCCCGGCTCATATCGGCAACTTTCGCACTTTCGTCATTCAGGACGTGGCCCGACGTGTTATGGAGCTGAACGGAACGGCCACCCTGCACGTGCGCAACGTCACGGATGTGGACGACAAAACAATCCGCCAGTCCCAGGCCGAAGGCAAAACCTTGAAAGCCTTCACCGATTTCTGGCTCAAACAGTTTCGCGATGATTGCACGGCCCTGCATTTGCTCCCACCCCACGTCGAGCCCGGAGCCGTCGATCATATCCCCCAACAGCTGGGATTGGTCCAACGTCTGCTCGAAAAGAAAAACGCCTATGTGGCGGCGGATGGTTCGGTCTATTTCCGTGTGGATTCTTTCCCGAAGTATGGTCGCCTCTCCAGACTTCAGGAGCGCGAGATCACCACGAATAACGCACCGAAGGGACCTGTGGATGCTGATGAATACCAACGTGAATCCATGGCGGACTTCGCACTCTGGAAGGCGCACAAACCGGAAGACGGAGCCAACCAGTGGGACAGTCCCTGGGGCCCTGGTCGTCCAGGCTGGCATCTGGAATGCAGCTGCATGAGCCAGGAATATCTGGGCGAAAGTTTTGACCTTCATGGTGGCGGCGAAGATTTAAAATTCCCGCATCACGAAAACGAGATCGCCCAGAGCGAGGCCGCCACGGGCAAAACCTTGGCGCGGCACTGGTTTCACAGCACGCACCTGCTGGTGGAAGGCCGGAAAATGAGCAAGAGCGATGGGAACCTCTATACCCTGGATGATCTGAAAGCCAAAGGCTTCAGTCCGATGGAGGTGCGCTACGTCCTGATGGCGGGCCACTACCACAAGCAGTTGAACTTCACCATGGATTCACTCTCAGCCGCACGTCAGGCTTTGCAGACCCTTTTCCGGTTGGATGAACATTTGCAGAAAGTTTCGGGCACAGGCCCGGCTCCTACTTATCAGGAATTGCTCCAGTCCCTTCCTCCGGAGAATGCGGAAGATCCCTTTGTTTCCGCTTGGACGGCACTGCTCAAGGATCTTAACACGCCGGAAGCCTTGGGTCACATCTTCGTGGCGGCCAAAGACATTGAAGCCAAACTCCGCGCCCAGGCACTTGCGCCTGGGGAGGCCGCCCGGATCCGTCAGGCTTTTCACCGGATTCTACAGGCTTTCGGACTGAAGCTGCAGGCACCCGTTGCGGAAGAAGCCCCCCCGGAAGTCGCTGCTCTCGCCCAACAACGTTGGGAGGCCAAGCAGGCTAAAGACTGGAAAAAAGCGGATGAACTCAGGGCTGCCCTGACCGAAAAAGGCTGGACGATGCAGGATCGGAAAGAGGGATATAGCCTCGCGAAAAGCTGATTTAAAAGGGAGGGCCCGGCTACGTCCGGGCTGACGGGAATCGGACGACACGGAGGTCGTCCCCCCAATCAAAAAGAATTCACAGATCCACCTGGATTCCCAATTCCACCACCTGACGCGGAGGCAATTCGAAATAGCCTGTCGCAGGACGGGAAATACGGGAAAGAAATGCGAACACTTTTTTTCGCCACTGGGCCATGTTGGATTTCCCATTGGTCAGGAGCAACTCGCGGCTCTGGTAAAAACTGATGGCGTCCCGTTCGTTGCGCTTGTCGATACTCAAAGCCTGGCAAAGATGGTGCATGACCTGGGGGGCTTCGGCAAAGCCGTAGCGCAGAACGACACGATGGAAGCCCTGCTCCATTTCGGTCGAGGTGATTCGTTCAGAGCCCTTCAGCCGCGCAGCTTCCAAAAACTGGACGCTTAACAGAACCACCCGTTTATGCAGAGCCTTGTTATGTTTGAGGTGATGCATCAGGGCGAGGGGCACCCCGTCCGAAAGGGACGACATAAAAACCGCCGTGCCCTGGACACGCACGATGTTGCCCCGCTCTAATTCCTCGATCATCAGATCCAGCGGTAACATGCCGTTGCTGATGCGTTCGGCCAGGATGCGCCTTCCATCGCGCCAGGTGGCCATGGCAATGCACAGGATGATGGTGGAAAGGACGGTGATCCAGGCCCCTTCCAACAGCTTGATGATGCTGCCGGCAAAATAACCGACTTCATAAAGCAGAAAGACGCTAATAGGCGCAGCTGCCTGCCAGGCTTTCCATTTCCAGACACGGGTCAGGACGAAGAAAAACATGATGCTGGTTCCAATCATGTTGGCTGAAACCGACAGACCATAAGCGGCAGCCAGGGCACTGGAACTTTTAAAGACAAATACCAGGGTCAGACAGGCCACCATGAGGAGAAAGTTGACCTGGGGCATGTAGATCTGACCCTTGATGATTTCGGAGGTATGCAGGATTTTTAGCCGGGGCAGGAATCCAAGCTGGATGGCCTGCTTGGTCAGGGAAAACACCCCGGTGATCATGGCCTGGGATGCGATGATGGTGGCGAAGGTGGCGAGGAAAATCAGCGGAATCAGAGCCCAGTCCGGAGCCATTTTATAAAACGGATTCGCCAGCGATTCAGGGCTCCGCAGGAGAAGTGCTCCCTGACCCAGATAGTTCAGCATCAATCCCGGGTAGGCCAACGAGAACCAGGAAATCTGCATGGCTTTTCGTCCAAAGTGGCCGACATCAGCGTAAAGGGCCTCACAACCCGTGACGCACAACAGAACCGCACCCATGAGCAGGATGCCATGGAATCCATGGGTGAAAAGCAGTTGTATGCCATAATGGGGTGACAAGGCCTTGAAGATGGCCGGGTTTTGAATCACCTGATAAAGGCCAAGAACGCCCAGAATCGAAAACCAGATCAGCATGACCGGACCGAAGAGCATTCCCAGTTTGGCCGAGCCACGCCGCTGCATCAGAAAAAGGCCGAGAATGATCCCAGCGGCAATCGGTACGACATATTTCTGGAACCCAGGTTCGACCAGCTTCAGTCCTTCCACCGCAGCGAGGACGGAAATGGCCGGGGTGATCATCGCATCCCCGTAAAGCAAGGCCGCACCGCAGAGGGCAATAAAGGATAGTCTGGTCAGGAGCCGGGGACTGAAACTAGAAGCATTGCCGCGAATAATCCCAAGCAGCGCAAAAATACCACCTTCCCCGTGATTGTCCGCACGGACCAGCATGAGGAGATACTTCAAACCCACAATGACTGTCAACGACCAAAAGATCAGGGAGATAACCCCGAGAATATTTGTCTCGGTGAGAGGTAATCGGGTATGATGAGAAAAACATTCGCGCACTGTGTAAAGCGGACTCGTCCCGATATCTCCGTAAACCACTCCCAGTGCCAGAAGGGCCAGCACCGCTGTGCTGTGTTGTTTGGGTTGGCTCATGAGTAGGGCGACGCAAAAACCGCAGAAAGAGAATTCCGCAAGACCTGCCCGCCCCGTTTATCCCTTGGCCAATCTCTCATACGGCTTGAACGCTAAGAGAGAACCGGGCTAGGCTCAATGATGAATTTGAAGCCTGATGCCAAAGCGGAAACTCCGGGAGACGGGCAGTTGCGCGTCCTGGTAAAGAGGATGGAGGACTTTATTGCGGGATATCTGCTCCAAGCGGAGAAAATGGGCGTCGCCATCAGCTCCCAGATGGTTCTGGATCTGGTGGATCGTGCCATCCTGAAAGCCGAAAAAGTGGAGGGCTCGATCGAATATAACAAGACTGTCGAGGGATATTTTCTTGAGGGAATGCTGGAGGATTTGAACAGCCAACCGGAAAGCATTTTCGAACAGGTTACCACCCCGGAGGGAGAAACCATCTACGCCCCGCTTTCTGACACCGTTTGGCTTGCCTGCCTGAAGAAGCTCCGCCGGGGCCTGATCAAATTGGTTAGCGAGAAGCAATAGCAGATAGCAAGTAGCGGGTAGACAATACCGAAACGGCTAGGGCTCCAGCCGGTAGCCCAATCCATGCACGGTGAGGAGAAATTTTGGTTCGGAGGAATCCTCTTCAATCTTCTGACGGATTTTCACGATGACCTGATCGAGCGTGCGGGTTGTTCCGTAATATTCGATACCCCAGACATGATTCAGGAGATCATCCCGCGAAACGGCCTGCCCGATGTGGGCATGCAGATAGACAAGAACCTTCAGTTCGCGCGGTGACAGCTCGAAGGTTGTTTTTCCCCTCGCCCCGCGCAGGGCGGCGGGATCGATCCTGACTTTGCCGAATTCAAGGACTTTGGGAACGGGGATGTCTTTGGTGGATAGAGGGGGAGCGGTGCGACGCAGAACCGCCTGAACCCGGGCGAGCAATTCCCGCAGGCCAAAAGGCTTCGTCACGTAGTCATCCGCCCCCAGTTCCAGGCCGACCACCTTGTCGATTTCCTGTCCTTTGGCAGTTAGCATGATGATAGGAGTTGAAATCTTGTTCTGGCGCAGTTCGCGGCAGACATCGTAACCGTTTTTGCCTGGCAGCATGACGTCGAGCAGGATCAGATCAGGTTTGGTCTGGCGGTGCAGGGCCATGACCTGGGTGCCGTCCGCTGTCTCATTGGTTTCGTAACCCTCGGCCTTGAGGGCTTCTCCCACACCCAGACGGATATGGGGATCATCTTCGACAATGAGAACACGTTTTTTCATCGGGGAATGCCTTCCAGCACATGGATGCGGGCAGGGGGGACATTGGCCCAGACATAGTGGGAGGATAGGGGACGGAACGTAGGGTAGAGGGTCTGAGGTCTGGTAATAAGGTCGTAGGTGAACTGAATGTAAATGCCGCCCGATTTTTCCAGGAACCGGTGGATGGAATGGAGGATATGCGTGCGGTCCTCTTTGGAGAGGGCCCGCAGCGGAATTCCGGAAATGATCACGGTCGGTTTGTTCGGATTAAAATAACGGTCCAGATGGCGGGCATCCCCTTCTTTGACGTGCAGCCTGGGATATTTCTTTTTCAGGAAGAGGACAAATTCCGGATTGAACTCGAGTGCCTTGATCGGACCTGCTTTGAGGAGTCTGCTGGTGATGGCACCGGTGCCGGGCCCGAGTTCGATAACATTGGGAAGCCCGGTGTCTTTGACCAACTCCGCCAGTTTTTCCGCCAGCATGGGAGAACTTGGAACCAAAGCACCTGTTTTCTGGGGCTGGGTGAGGGTGGCCCAGCTGAACTGGGCGGATTCTTTGATCCTGCGTTGTAAGCTCATGATGGAAAGAATCTACAACGTGTTGCTTTCCTTGGATTTTATCAAGGGTAAATGCAGGGTGAAGCGCGTCCCGCCCTCTTTCCTGGCTTCGCAGGTGATATTTCCCCCGTGATCCATGGCGATCTTCCGGGCCAGGGTCAGACCCAGGCCGGAGCCCTGGATGCCGCTGGAAAGTGAGTCATGGGCCCGGTAAAAATGCTCGAATATTTTTTTCTCTTCCCCGACAGGTACACCCACCCCGCGATCCAGCACCGCGACCCGGACCTGTCCGTCGATTTTGTAACTGTGCAGCTCGACTTCTTTGGCTTCGCCGGAATATTTCTCCGCATTGGAAAGGAGATTGACGAGGATCTGGGCCAGGGCGTCCGCATCCGCATGGACGGGATAGGGTGCTTCCTCGGCCTTCCAGCATGTCTGAAATCCCAGCTGGTTCAGATGCAGTTCCTGGCTTTCCCAGACCCGGCGGATCACTTCATGCAGGTCAATGTCCTCTTTCTCGTAGTTCTTCTGGTTGCGTTCCATACGTGCGAAATCCAGCACGTTGTTGATCAGACGTGTCAGGCGCTCCGCTTCCAACGTGATGATGCGCAGATAATGCGAACGCTTTTCCGGATCGGAAACGGATTCCTGCTGCAGGAGTTCGGCGAACATCCGGATCGAGGTGAGAGGCGTCTTGAGTTCGTGGGAAACATTGGAAACAAAGTCGGTTTTCTTTTTCACCAGAACCAGCTGCCGCCGCATGTCCATGACGATCAACCCGCCACCCACGGCTATGGCACCGAGGGCGAGGGCGATCAGCCCCATGATGGTGTAGCTTGTCAGGGTCGCCGTCCGGGAAAGGCGCCCGGTATCGCGCAGATACAGCCCCACCTCCCAATGGGGCAACACTTCGCCCACCTCCGCCGCCACAAAAGGGTTTTCCCAGACACTGTTGAAACTTGCGTCCGATTTAATAAACGGTTTCGTCCGGTCGTCCAGAATAGCGGTCACCACCACACCCGGTTCAACGCCTTCGCCGCTCAGAACCTGGGCCACCACATCGCGGATATCTTCCGGGAGGATGCGGGCTCCGAAGACAAGATCCGGACGGTTGGCAGGACGGACCCAGAACAGAATTTCCAGCCTGTCATTGACGAAGCGGGAGAGGATGCCGCTTTTATCTTTGGCCACGAGTTCACTGAACCGGGAGGTGGCCACGTTCAGGTTTGAAGCCAGCTTGAGCATGTCGCCCTGTTTGTTCTGCACAATATTCTGAGGGGCAACATTCCGGTTGTAATCCGAACGAGAATCCGCTTTTCGCCTGGCGGGTTCAGCTGAGGAAGCAATGTCTTTCAAGGTATTTTCTGCCGGCCCCGGGACTATCGAACCTTCAACTAAACTTTTTGCTTGTCCCTCCTGAACCGGAACGGCCTGCGCGGCTGGGGCGGCCGCCGCCTCGGGCTTCGGCGTCGATTTCTCATCGGTGTCGGTCGCTTTTTGCTGCTCTGGTCTTAGTTCATATTCGGAGGTACTTGTCGGCATTTCTTTTTGTTTGCGGAGACTTGAACCTGCCCAACTGTCCGCCTGGCTGAATAGCTTGGAACTGCGCGACTGTTGGAGAACTTCCTTCACTTCGGCCAAACTCTCGTTGGTCGTGGCATACACTTCCGCACTGACGCGGCCTTTCAGAAAGGCGGCATTGTCCTCGATAAACTCCAGGGAATCCCGGCGTGAGAGGTAATCATCCTCGACCGGGGACAGGATCCGGCCCTCGGTGCTGACACAGAACCCAACGCTTTTCCGCTTCCATTTTTCCGCCAGCATCCGGTTAAAGTCTTTGGAAAGCGCTTCAGGGTCTGTCGTTAGGAGAAATCCTTCCACCACTTTGACGAATGTTTCATGTTCGATGCGGAGGGAAAGGGCGACCTGCGCGGCAACGTTATCGGCTTCCTGTTGGCGCAGTTTGGCTTCCTGGTCGGCGATCAGCACACCCTGCTGGCGGGCGGACTGGAGAGCCAGCACGCCCAGAACCAGGGCCGGGATAAAAACCCCCAGCACAAACAGGATTGCGATTTTTTTCATTCCCTTGAAAGCGTTGAAGACGGAAAAGAAGAGAGTTCAGGGCCTCTCTTCTTCTTCCCGACGGCATTTTAACGTCTGCCTTCTGAATTCCAAACTCTTATTATTGCTTCTGGTTTTTCTGCCGGTAGTTCTCGTATTGAAAGGCCTTGCGGTTGGCCTTGTCGAGTTGCCCGTCTTTTTCAAGAACGTCTGCCGTTGAGGCCAGGGCAGCATTGTCGCTGTCCAATTTCTGCGACCGGACGGCACTGGGTAAGGCCAAATTCCAGGAAGCCTGATCTTTTAGAACTTTAGCAGCTTCTTTGGTTTTTCCCTGATCGGCCAGCGCAAGGGCCCGCTCACGGCTTGCCGCATTCCGGGCCAGTGCAGTCTGCCTGCCGACTTCCGCATTCAGACTGGCTTCGGACACTTTCCGGTCGTCCGTCAATTCGAGTGAGGCCTTCACCAGGTTTTCACGATCCATCCCGGCAACTTCATCGCGATACTGTGTGTTGACCCGGGCCAGCTCAATGGTTTTGCTTTTACCTTCAGACACGCGGCAACGAACGAGGAAGCTGCGGCTCTGGGATGAATAGTGTTCGTTCAGGACGAGTTCGGCCCGGTTGTTTTTAAAAACCACGTCCGGGCGACCAATGATTTCAACCGCAGTCACGCCCTCAGGCAGTTCAATGATGATGCGGATATTGCGGGCAACGACGCTTTGCAGGTAACCCAGTTCTTCCCGGAAAATCCCGGGTAGTTTTTCCGCATCTTTCACATAGTAATAATTGGCCGCGCTGGATTCAGCCAGAGCCATCATCAAATCCTCATTGTAATCATCTCCGAGGCCGATGGTGGTGACATTGATCCGGTCTTCGACCAGACGGCTGCCCAGGCGGGCCAGATCGGCGGGGCTTCTGGGACCGACATTGGCCATGCCGTCCGACAACAGGATGACCCGGTTGATTTTATTACGGTCAAGATATTCCCGGACCTGGTTCGAGCCTTCCTCAACTCCGGCGTAAAGTGCTGTGGACCCTCCGCAGCGGATGGCGTTGATCTTTGAATGCAGCCGCTCCCTGTTTCCGACTTGCTGGGCGGGAACAAGAACCTGCACATCCGTATTATAGGTCACCAGCGAAAAAACATCGCCAGCAGAGAGTTGATCGACAACCGAGGAGGCGGCCTGCTTCGCCTGTTCCAATTTGGCCCCGCTCATGGAGCCGGAACGATCCAGCACCACGGCGAGGTTGAGCGGCACACGTTTGAGCGGTTTGCGGTTCTGGCCCTGGACTTCGACGTGGAAGATCACGTCGTCGCCCGACTGGCGCAGCACCTTGGACCGTTCCGGAGTGACGAGAATGTTAAGGACTGGTTGTTCCGCTGAACTGCAGGAGATCAGCGCTGTCATGAGACTCAAACCGACAAGGAGCAATGAATGTTTCATGCTTCCAATGTAATGAGAACTCGTTTTCCAAGTGTCAGCCTTCGGTATGAACTTTGTAAAAGAATTGTCATATGGCAACGGGAAGAGCCAAGGATCATGCATCAAGCTTCTTGCGCTCTAAGCTTGTTTTAAATGGTAGCAAAATTACCATCAGCCCATGACAGCTACCAATGATGGGGCCGGAAGGATCGTGGTTGCAAAAGATGTTCGTGAACGGATGCCTCTGCATACCGGAGCTGAACTCGAAGTGAAAGTGGAGGGAGACACCCTGACCCTGACACCACGCAGGGCTGAGACTTACCTGATTCGGAAACAGGGGTTTCTCGTTCATCATGGTTCTGAAAAGTCCGGATTGGATCTGGTTGAGGTCATGGAATGCGAGCGAAAAGCCCGGGCCTTGAAGCAGAGAGAACGCTGATGCGGCTTTTTTTTGACACTTCCATGTTGGTGCAGGCCTTGGTGGATCAATTGGCCGGCCATGAATCTGCGCTGGCAACAGTTCTTTCCGGACAGAAGAAGGGTCATGGAAGTCATCTTTCAACCCATGCTCTGGCAGGGTGTTACACTACATTGACCGCCTTGCCTTCAGAGAGGCGTGTTTCTCCTTCTGAGGCCTTGCAGTTGATCGAGGAATCCATACTGCCCCGGATGCAGGTTGTTGAGCTGGGAAAACGGGACTACGTAAAAGCCTTGGCACGGGTGCAAAAAGCAGGATTATCAAGTGGTGCTGTTTACGACGCCCTCCATCTTATTGCAGCGGAAAAAATCCGGGAGGATCATATCCACACCTATCATTTCAACCCGCTTGCCGCAGAACCGGCCAAACTCCGGATTCCCTGAATAGTACCCATGTCCGAAACCCTCACACCCATGATGCAGCAATACCGCCGCATCAAATCGGAAATCCCCAAGGATGCCCTGCTGCTTTTCCGCCTGGGGGATTTCTATGAAATGTTTTTCGAGGACGCCAAGGAGGCTTCTGCCCTGCTGAATCTGACCCTGACCAAACGCAACGGCACCCCCATGTGCGGCATGCCCTATCATGCCGCCGAAAACTACATCAGTCGCCTCATCCAGGCCGGACGTCGTGTCGCCATCTGCGACCAGACCTCCGAACCCAAACCCGGCACCATTGTTGAACGTCAGGTCACCCAGATTCTCTCGCCCGGCAGTGTCTTCAATCTCGAGATGACCCAGCCCAAGGAAAACCGCTTCCTTGCCTCGGTCTGTCCTGTGGATAAAAATCTCTACGGTTTTGCCTTCGTTGATCTAACAACCGGGGAATTCCGACTGACCGAGATCAACGGCCTGCGCGCGCTAGAGGATGAATTTCTTAAACTCCAGCCCAAAGAAGTTATTTTTCCTTCGGAAAAAACCCCCGGCATCGACGCCAAGGAAAGCCGTATCCTGGCCGTGGCTTATGATGACTGGATCTTTGAAAGTGAACACGCCTCCCTGACCCTGAAGGAACACTTCAAAGTCCAGTCCTTGGATGGATTCGGTTGTCAGGATCTTCCCCACGGGATCTCGGCAGCCGGAGCGCTGCTGCATTATGTTTCGCGCGAACTCAAAATCACCCCGCACCATATTCTCAAGGTGCAGGCCTACTCCGGCAGCGAACATCTGGTCATCGACTCCATCACCCAGAGGAATCTGGAGTTGATCAATAGCAGCAGCAATGCCTCCACTGACACCAGTCTGCTCAAAGCCATGGATCAAAGCGTCACGGCCATGGGTGGCCGCGAACTCCGTCGCTGGATCACCCGACCTCTGCGCGACAAGGCCGCCATTGAAAAACGTCAACAGGTCGTGGCGGAATGGTTGCAGGATGTCGGTCTTCTGGAAGATTTTCGCCGATCTCTCTCCGAAGTCCGCGACCTTGAACGCCTTATTGGCCGCATGGTGCAGGGATCCGGCAACGCCCGCGACCTCATCGGCCTGAAAAGTTCCCTTCTTCCGTTTCCCCGTATCCGCGAAATCCTGAAGTCCCTGCCGGCGGAACGCACCCGGGAACTCTGCGGCTCCATCCATGAATGTCCCGAAGCGATCGACCTCATCACCCGCGCCATCGCAGACGAGCCGCCCCTTGCGATCAAGGACGGTGGACTGATCAAGGACGGGTTCAATGCCGAAGTTGATGAACTGCGCAAAGCCACGACCCAGGGCAAAGCCTGGATCGCCGAGTTGCAGGCACGCGAACAGGAACGTAGCGGAATCAAATCCCTCAAGATCCGCTACAATTCGGTTTTCGGCTACTACATTGAAATCACCAAATCCAATCTCGAACAGGTGCCTGCCGACTACACCCGCAAACAGACCCTGGTCAATGCGGAGCGCTACATCACGCCGGAGCTGAAGGAAATGGAATCCAAAATTCTCGGTGCCGAGGAACGGGTCAAACAGCTCGAGTATCAGCTCTTCTTGGATGTCAGGGAAAGCATTGTGGCATTTACGCCGGTCATCCAGGATACTGCCCGGGCCCTGGCCGAACTGGATGTGCTGGGAAGCTTTGCGGTTTCGGCGCGCTTGAATCATTATGTCCGTCCGGTCATTTCCACGAACGGCCGCATGAAAGTTCTGGAAGGCCGTCATCCCGTTCTGGAACAGATCAACCGCTCCGAACGCTTTGTGCCCAACGATGTCGACCTTAACCAGGACGATTGCCGGCTCATGATCATCACCGGGCCGAACATGGCGGGTAAAAGCACCTACATCCGCCAGGTGGCCCTGATTGCGCTCATGGCGCACACCGGCTCCTATGTCCCGGCCCAGGAGGCCTCGGTTCCGGTCTTTGACCGTATCTTCACCCGTGTCGGAGCCAACGACGATCTCTCGCGGGGCCAGAGCACCTTCATGGTGGAGATGAACGAAACTGCGAACATCCTGAACAACGCCACGGAAAACAGCCTGATCATTCTGGATGAAATCGGACGGGGCACGAGCACCTTTGACGGTCTGAGCATCGCCTGGTCTGTAGCAGAATTTCTCCACAATGAAGTCAGGGCAAAAACCCTGTTTGCCACTCATTACCACGAGCTGACCGAACTTTCCGTCTTTTTAGGGGGCGTAAAGAATTTTAACGTGGCCGTGCGGGAATGGCACGATCAGATCATCTTCCTGCGAAAAATCATCCCTGGCGGCACGGATAAAAGTTATGGTATCCAAGTGGCGCGTTTGGCCGGTCTTCCCAAAAGCGTCGTGGAGCGCTCCAAAGAAATCCTCCGCAACCTCGAGGAAAACGAACTGGATGCCACCGGTAAGCCGCAATTGGCAGCACACCGCGGGAAGCAGGAAGCCAGGGCTAAAGCCAATCCATCCAAGGACATCCCCCAGATGGATCTGTTCAAGAGCAAATAAGCAGAACAAGTGGGCACAGTCCCATCGGATTGTCCCACGGCATGGTATCGGTGGCAGAATGTGGGCCAATTAAGGTTGGCGCAATGGAGTTAGATCCCCCTCTTAATTAGCGCAGGCGTCCTGCCTGCTCCCTCCGGAGTTTTTTGCCGCCCTGTTAGGCAGTGCTCAGTGGAGCGGCCTGAGCCTTTACGGGTTTTCCCACTTACCGCATCACGGAATTCACTCTTTTCCCTTACGGTCTGGTGCCGGGGCAGCGGCACCCGCCGCTGCTTGCTGAATACCGACGCCATGTTGATAGCCCCGTTTGCCGCCATAATGTCCGGCTTCTGCCCCCGCCACAGCGGAAACCTCTGCGCCCATTGCGGTCGCCACACCCAGGCCCCTGGACAAACGTGTGCAACGAAATAATAAAACCGAAGCCATCGGGAATACTGCTACCAATAGGGCTCTATTCCTGGTTCGTTCACCCCTCATTTCATGCTCTTCCAGAACCGTCGCTGCCGCCACGCCAACATTTCCGACTTTCTCATCTTCCTCTTCCCCTGACCACGCTGCCGCCACGGCCCCCAGTGCCCCCAACACCAGCAAACTCGCCACGACCCAGGGCAGGTGTCAGCGTCTAAAAAAGATCGTCACAACTGAGGGCGCCGCCCCGAGTAAAAGCAGCACGATGGGAAAATGAACCAGAGCAGGGTGAAGCGGGCCAGGTAGTGTGGCATGGGTTCCTTTGTTAGAAATAACCGTCAGGATATCCCTGCAAAAAGCCTTTTCCTCATTTGCTTCTGCATCTGCATTCGCGGATCGGGAACCTTACCTATCACATGGCTTTCCCCTCCGACAAAAGCACTCTCCCATAGTTTTCAGGATCTACCTATAACCATCGGTAGGGGACTGCCTATCATCTGGTTGGCGCTGCCAGCCTTCCCACGATAAAATCTCCCATCTGGATCTTCTCCACTTCCGGGTCGTCCAGCCAGGCACGGAATGGACTTCCTTCCTGCTTGCGGAAATGAATGAACCAGGCATCAGGTTCGGAGGCCCATCCTGGCGGGGATTCAAAATGGCGGGCCTGTTTACCGGCATCGGATGCGATCTCCATCGGAGCTTTCACCCCATGATAGGTTACGTCTTCGTCCCAGTAGAATTCCAACCCAGGCCAGTAACGATCGGAATGAACCGAGACAGCTCCGTGGGATTGCAGGTAGCGCGAGACCTGTTTCAAACTTGAATTCCTGCCCAGGGAAGTTTCCATCCGTGGCGCCATCAGCGAAGCAGAGGTGTAAAGAACCACCATACTTCCGGCCAAGACAGCCACCGCCCGCAATGACACAACCGGACGCAAAAGCCAGACGCGTGCAAAGAACAAGGCCCCCCAGGGGGCCAGAGTCAGCGTATACGTCTGAAGCTTGGACGAGATAATCGAAAAGACCAACAAACCGGTAACGACAATGATGACTTCGGGGGAGGCCACCCATCCATTCTTCCTCAGACGCGGCATCCTCCACCCGGTTTCCCGAAGGCGGGCAATAGCCGACACCAGGGCCAGTGGCCACCAGGGCAACCAGCTAACCAGACTGGTCAGGAAATAAAAATACACCGGCCCGTGTCTCCCATCCACATGCCCGGTGATGCGTCCGGCCATTTCGCGGTGAAGAAAAAACTCCTTCAACTCCGGGTGGATCTTGACGATGTAAAGAAACCAGGGGGATCCCAAAACAAGTATCAAAGGAACCAATAACATCAGTTTAAGCGCCTGCCGCTCCCTAGGCCCGCCCCAAAAACAAGTATAAAGCCCGAGGCCCAACAAGGGAATCAACATCGGACTGGCCTTGGTCCACCAACCCAGCGTCCAAAACAACAACTGTGCAACCCAAGGCCCCCAGGCGCCGTTCCTGTGCCGGGTTTCCGCCCACGCACCCACCGCCAGACTGCACCAACCCGCCAGCAGCATGTCAGGCGTAAGCATCCTCGCCATTACCCAGATATGCACCATTGTTCCCGCCATCAGAACCGACCACCAGGCACAACGGTTTCCATACAACCGCCATGCCGTCCAACCCAGGCCAATCAGGGCACAGACCGCACCCAGAACCGAAGGCAAACGCGCGGCCCACTCATTCATCCCAAAGATCCGGAAGAAACCAGCCGCGACCCAATAGATCACGGGCGGCTTGTCGTAATGTCCCAGATCCGACATCTGCGGATCCAACCACGAATGCTCCCCCTCCAGCATCTCCTGGGCGATGTTGGCGTAACGCCCTTCATCGGGTTCATTTAGTCCACGGAACCCAAGAAATAGAAAGAAGAGCCCCAGAAGACCGCTCACCAAAAACATCCAATGAATGACCCCGGGCTCAAATTTTTCTGCCGTCACTCCTGCTTTCATCCATCTTCCCCACACATACATTTATTTGTAAACTACGCTCCTCCCGGATTCCCCCCAAGATAAAACGAGGCTCCGCTTACGTTCTCCCGTGTAAGCGGATGAGCCTGGTGGTCTGAGCGCCAAGGTGTGAAGGGTTGGTTGCGTGAAAAACAGCCTACTGCGGCAGCGTGAGTAGGGCGTTATTATCAACTATTCCAGCGACCGGTGGGTAGTGCCAGAGGCAGATCCGACCTTTGGCGGGCAACAAAGGCGCCGGGTTGTTTTCCACGCAACCCTCCGGGCCGCCGTTCTTTTTACTGCTGGCCGCGTTGCTCGCTTGATACCTATAAGTTCAGTTAGGGGCTTGCGCTCGCGCCTTGCCACCCGCCAAAACTCCTGTCGGCCAACCCTTCCTACCCTGGCGCTCGAACCACTAGTCCTCGATTACGATTGTTACGTTTAGGTGACGGACGGGTTCGTGCTTTTATTGAACGGGGAAGAGCCATTGAATAGCTTTTATGTCATTATCAACAGGTGCCGGGGCTTCGTGGCGGGTTTGGTTGCGAAGGGAGTTTCCTCTGTCTGAATTGCCCGGCTCCCTGCCCGTCGCGTTCCTGAGCTATTTTCTTTCGCTTATTTTTGCCGTGTCGTTTGCGGCACTGATTTTTAGGGGGCCTGTGGCGGCGGCCCTTTCCTCTGGAATAGCCATGACCCTGTTTACCGGTTTTGCCACTTGTTTGGTGATCAGTCTGACGGGCAGTCTTTCTGGGGCCGTAGCCATTCCCAGCGACCGTATTGCCCCGATCCTCGCGGTGATGAGTTCTTCCCTGCTGGCACTGCTTCCGGCAGACACCTCGTTCTTGGTGAGCATGCACACTCTCATGGCGGCCCTTTTACTGACAACCCTGCTGACCGGAGTGGTGTTGGGTCTTTTGGGACATTACCGTTTGGGCGGTCTGATCCGCTATATTCCCTATCCGGTGATCGGAGGGTTCATGGCGGGGGCCGGCTGGTTGCTGGTCAAAGGGGCGTTTACCGTTCTGTTGGGAGTCGAGTTGGCATGGGGAAATGCTTCTCTGGTTTTTCAGGCTGATTTCCTAGCCAGGTGGCTGCCCGCCACAGTGGTTTCCATCCTGATGATTTATAGCCTGCGCCGTTGGTCCAGTTACCTGGTCATTCCCGGTTTCGTGCTTGGATCGCTGGCCTTGTTTTATGCCATCGCCATACTAACAAAAACTCCGTTTGAGGATCTGAGATCCAGCGGCTGGCTGGCCGGACCTTTCCCGGAAGCGATCCAGTGGGTTCCCTTTTCCTACAGCCAGATCCATCTGGCGGAATGGTGGGCCGTGCTGCTCAGTTGGGAGACCATGGTTTCGGTCCTGATTGTCAGCTCTGTCTCGGTTCTGATGATCGCCAGCTCACTTGAGCTCGTCTCAGGCAGGGATATGGACGGGGATCGCGAACTGAAGTCTGCGGGGTTGGCCAACCTGGTCAGCTTTCTGGGCGGAGGTATCGTGGGACTGCACTCCCTTTCGATAAGCAGCCTGGTGCTGAAGCTCGGCAGGAACACCCGCTGGGTTGGATTGTTGACGGCCCTGGGGATGGGCCTAACACTGTTGGCGGGCCCTTCCCTGGTGAATTATCTGCCCATGCCCATTTTGGGTGGGCTGCTGCTTTTCTTGGGTCTGAACTTTCTGACGGAATGGCTGGTGGATTCCTATCATCGAATTCCGCGCAGCGATTATATCATTATCCTGGTGATTTTGGTGGTGATTGGAACGGCGGGCTATATCACCGGGGTGGGGGTCGGGTTGATCACGGCTCTGGGCCTTTTCGTTTTGCGCTATAGCCAGGTCCAGGTCGTGCGCCAGGCACTGGCCGGCCACCAACACCGGAGCAATGTGGATCGCTCCGAGGCCGAAAGAAAATTGTTGGTGGAAAAGCGTTCCCGCATCCACGTCCTGACCCTGCAGGGCTTTCTTTTTTTTGGCACGGCACACTCACTCCTGGAAGTTGTGAAGCAGCGCCTGGACGATGAAAGCACCCGGCTCCGCTATCTCGTCCTGGATTTTCGGCACGTCAGCGGAATCGACAGTTCAGCCCTGATCTGTTTCATCAAACTACAGAAGCTGGCCTCTCAAAAAAGTTTCTATGTCATTCTGTCCGATATGAGCCCCGAACTGGCGGCCGCCCTGCGGCGCAATCCGGATCTCAAAAGAAACAAAGGGCTGCATTTTGTCCAGTTGCCAGACCTGGATCATTCGATCGAGTGGTGCGAGAACCAGATCCTGTCCGACTATCTGGCCTTGAACCAGGCCATAACGCCCTTGAAGAAACTGCTGGCGGAGGCGTTCAAGAAAAAGCCCGGACTGGCCGAAAGAATCCAGCCTTCCTTTGCCATAAAAACACTGGCCAAGGGAGAAATTCTGGCCGAGCAAAATGCAGATAGTGGCAGTCTTTACTTTATCGAGTCAGGACAGATCAGCGCACGTTTGAAAACCGGCAAGGGAGAGATCATCCGTTTACGCACCATGGGTGCAGGCTCTGTCGTGGGGGAAACAGGCCTCTATTTGAACGTGCCGAGAACGGCTTCCCTGGTGGCAGACCAGAATTGCATCGTCCATGAGCTGAAGTGGGCGGATCTACAGGCCCTGGAAGAGGCGGATGCAGAGGCTGCTTGCGGATTTCATGAATTCCTGGCCCGGACCTTGGCCGACCGGTTGATGCAGACAAACCGCATGTTGGAAGCTGCCATGCGCTGAGTCTTCTCCCAGTCAGGGGGCTCTTCGCAGGTAGGGCACATTCGCCAGCCAGGTCGTGCCTATCACGGAAATAAAAGCTGCCGTCCCCAGTCCCTTGGCCAACGATCCGGATATCCGTTCCGGATCCAGTTGCAACAAAATGTTGGCTGCGCCTGCTGTTAGGACAAGAAGCGCTATGGCCCCGAAGAGCAGTTGGCCGATTCGCGACTCATTGGTCAGGGTATAAGCCAACGGAAAGGACACCCCGACCAGGACCATGGACAGGGTCATCAGAACGGCATTGTCGATGATCAGGGACACAGCCATAAACGGTAATCCCAGCATCACGCCGCCACCCACCAGAATTCCCTCCCATTTCTCCAGTGGGTTCAAGGCATGACGGGCCAACCTGTCCGTCAGAAGGATAAGATTGCCCACCCCGCCGGCCACATGCACCCAGAGGCAGAAGACCAGATAAACAATGGCCAGAGGCAGGTATAAAACAGCCCATGGACCTACCAAAATAGTAGAGGCAACCTTCATGAACACAAGAAGCCCCAGGATCACCGCCCAACGCGCCTTCTCATTCAGGCGCTGCATCCAGAAACAGTAGTTTAGATAGACGCGATAAAGTGGCGACCGGGCCTTGTAGGATTCGAGCAATCCCTGACGGGCCAGCGGATTGTTCGGGTCCAGGCGCAGGGCCTCAAGAAAATGGGTTTCCGCTGTCAGACGCTCGCCACGCTGCAGGGCCGACCAACCCGCAGCAGCGTGGGTGTCATCGTTGTCAGGGGCTTTTGCCAGAGAGTAGGCGATCTGCTCGGCATTCTCCTGCATTTTGTTCTGGAGGCGAAGAGCCTGGGCGAGAAAGTTCGATGCCGTTACATTATCAGGATCCAGCTCCAGGGCCCGGCGCGCCCAGGTCTCGGCTTCACTCCATTTTTCCAGCTGGAGAAGGACAAATGTCCTGGCCACCACGGCGTAACTGGAAAAAGGGTTCAGCCCCACTGCTTCCTCCGCCATTTTCACAGCCTCGTCCTTGCGGCGCAACGAACAGAGAATGAATGCCTTCAAGGCAAAGTTGTCACCATCGGAGGGATCAGTCTGGATGGCTTTCTCCACCACCTCCAGAGCGGCCTTGTGGTTGTCCTGGGCATAGAGGCAGAAGGCCAGATGAAAGTAGAGTTCGGAAAATTCGGGATTCAGGCCGATCGCTTCACGAAAACACCTTTCCGCATCGGGATAACGACCCTGCTCCTTGAGCAAAACGCCGCGTTGCACCAGACCACCAAGAACTTCCTCGCTCATTTGACGATCCCCAGGAAAGAAAGGACATCGTTATAAAATCCGCCCTGGTTGGAATACAGCGCGTAGTTTTTGGCGCTGTCAAACCAGGCTTTGGTCGAGGGTTTGGTGTCCTTGGCCACGCGGATCAATTCATCCATTGTCAGGGGAACCACCCGGCCTTCTTTCATCGCCTTGGCCAGCGACAGCTCAATGGCCTGGTCAAAGACCGATTTCAGATCCGCCCCGGAAAAGTCCTTGGTCTTGCGGGCAAGGGCTTTGGCGTCAAGCCTGTCCACCGGTTTGTTTTTGGCCAGGATTTCAATGACGGAGGCCCGGGCCTCTTCGTCCGGGGGCGGCACAAACAGCACACGGTCGAAACGTCCAGGCCGGCGAAAGGCGGGATCGATGTGCCAGGGTGCATTGGTGGCGCCAAGAATCAGGACGCCCTCATTGTTGCTGTTGGTTCCGTCCATCTCCGAAAGGAACTGGTTGATCAGGGTGCGTCCGGCACTTTTTTTCATGTCGGTGCGATCGGCGGCCAGGGCATCGACTTCGTCAAAAAACAGAACCGTCGGGGCATGAGCCCTGGCCAGTTCAAAAATCTGATGCAGGTTTTTTTCACTGTTGCCCAGATAAAGATCCAGGATCTGGTGGAGGCCGATGGCCATGAAGTTGGCTTCAATTTCGCCAGCCGTAGCTTTGCTGAGCAGGGTTTTGCCACAGCCGGGAGGCCCATACATCAGAACCCCGCCACCGATCTTTTTGCCGTAGGCCTTGAAGAGTTCCGGATTTTTCAGAGGATAAAGAATCTTCATCCGGATCTCTTCTTTGACTACATCCATACCCCCGACCGAAGCAAAGTTGATGTTGGCTTTCTCCAGGTAGCGGGCAAAAGATTTTTCCTCCGCATCCTCTGTTCCGAAAAATCCGGAGGACATGGGTTCGCCCGTGCTGGAGACCGGAACCGCTGTCGGGCGATCCGGGACACCGCCGTGGCCATAAAGATCTTTTTCCAGGCCGGAATCGGGGACAAACCCGGTGACTTCCCTGGCTTTTTCATAAGCCTCCCGGGCTGATTCCCTCTGTTCGTCCGCCCAATGCAGACGGCTTAACAGAATCCAGGCAGAGGCATGGCCGGGATAATCGCGTAGAAACGTTTCGGTCCGGACCAGGGCTTCGGAAAGTTGACCGCCCAGATACAGAACCCTCGCGATGCCCAGTTTGGCTTCGGCATGGGTAGGATTCAGAGAAAGCATTGCATCGTAGGTGCTGCGGGCCTCATCCAAGGCCAGATCTTCCAGACAAGCCTGGGCAAAAAGTTGCAGCAGAGGCAGATTGTCCGGGGACTGTTTCAGGGCTTCGCGTAAGGCACTTAAGGACGACATAGGGGTCAATCTATACAGGCATCAGTCCGGGATGTTAAGATGAATTGTCACAAAGAGAAGCTGGGCAAGATTCGGGAAACGCCCTAAGTCTCACCCATGGATCAGACCGTTTCTCCAACACAACCTTCTTTCAAGGAGGCCCTGCTCTTCTGGCTCAAATTGGGTTTTATCAGTTTTGGCGGACCCGGCGGTCAGATCGCTATAATGCATACCGAATTGGTAGAGAAGAAAAAATGGATTTCCGAAGGGCGTTTTCTTCATGCCTTGAACTTCTGCATGCTGCTGCCGGGGCCGGAAGCCCAACAACTCGCCACCTATCTTGGTTGGCTGATGCACCGCACCTGGGGCGGACTGGTAGCCGGCTTACTTTTTATCCTGCCCTCCGTATTCATTCTTTGGGCATTAAGCGCGGTGTATGTCTTTTTCGGCCATGTCCCATGGATCGCCGGAATTTTTTACGGATTAAAACCCGCCGTGGTGGCGGTGGTGGTTGCCGCCGCCTGGCGCATCGGTCAAAAGTCACTGAAAAACAGTTGGATGTGGGTTTTGGCGGTCAGTGCCTTTGTCAGCATCTTTTTCCTCAAAGCCCCCTTTCCCCTGGTTGTCCTGAGTGCTTTGGTCATGGGACTCATCGGAGGACGTTTTCGTCCGGATCTCTTCCTCACTCCTTCAGGCCATAACACTGCCGATGACACCCAACTGCCTGCCAGCACCCCGCCGACAGCAAAACGATTTTTCCAGGTGCTTTTGATTGGCCTGTCTTTGTGGTGGTCGCCGGTAATATTGAGCGGCCTGATCTGGGGCTTTGAGAGCACTTTGTTCAAGGCAGGACTCTTTTTCAGCAAAGCTGCCATGGTCACCTTCGGCGGAGCTTATGCGGTTTTGCCCTATGTGGCTCAACAAGCCGTCGAAACTTACGGATGGCTGAAACCGGAGGACGTGATGGCTGGCATGGCTTTGGCCGAAACCACGCCGGGCCCGCTGATCATGGTTCTGCAATTTTACGGATTCCTGGGCGGCTGGAACTTCCCTGATCTGACCTCCACATTCTGGGCTGCAAGTTGGACCGGATTCATGGCCACCTGGGCGACCTTCGCACCCTGCTTTCTTTACATCTTTGCCGGTGCCCCCTACATCGAAAGCCTGCGGCATGTCAAAATCCTGAACGCAGCGCTTTCCGCCGTCACCGCCGCCGTGGTCGGGGTCATTCTCAATCTGGCCCTCTGGCTGGGACTTCATACTCTACTGATAGGCTATCCGGAGTCATCCGCCCCGGACTGGATCGCCATCGCCATCGCCTTATGCTCCTGGATTGCACTACATCATTATAAAGTGGATATTATGAAAGTAATCGCCGCCGCCGGTCTGACGGGACTGGTGATCAGCTTTTTATGATCCGTCTTTTTTTATTTTTTCTCTGCCTTTCCGTTCTTGCCCCCACGCATGCTGCGGAGGCCGGGCAATGGGAAACTCTCCAAAACTGCCGGCTGCTCAAGAAAGAAACGTATGACGGAGACAGCTTTCATGTCCGCCACGACGGCAAGGAATACATCTTCCGCCTGCTCTATGTGGATACACCGGAAAAGAAAGAGTTGGGCCTGACCGAGCGCACGACGGAGCAGGCCAGGTATTGGAAGATCTACAAAAAAGATCTCTACCTACTGGCGGAAGAAGCCCTGGTCTTCACCGGACAAAAATTGTCTGCACCCTTCACCATCCAGACCCGCTGGGAGGATGCCAAAGGCAACAGCCAGCTCCCCCGCTATTACGCCATCGTTACAACATCGGATAACCAGGATCTGGCCTCACTTTTATTGGAGAACGGTCTGGCCCGCATCCACGGCCGACCGGTCGAAGCTCCCGATGGCCGCGCTGGAAAGAAAGTGGTGGAAGACCTGGAAAAAATCGAAGCTCTGGCCAAAACACAAAAAAGAGGAGCCTGGGCCTTTCCCAGTCGCGGAACCAAGAAATAGGACTCCCTTCCAGGGACGGAACGGACAAGAAGATTCCTTATCGTCCTTATCTCGAACGGCTTTGACCTGTCTGAGTGATGTAAATTACCGCACCCCCAGTTGAGGCAGGCCAAAACATGGATCTACGTCGAGCAGGATTTGTTGACCGTTTTTTTGCCGACGTTTGAAGCCAAGGCCGCGGATAGCGGAGCCAATCTGGAAGTGCTGATTCCGGGGGATGACAAGGTTTTATGCGCCCCGCAGCATAGCTGAGAACCAGATACCGCAGACCCATCCCGTGCAGACCTATGTTGATCTTTGCCACTGTGGCGGTCGGGGGACACGTATGTTTAGCACCCCACCCATCGTCGATTTCCAGCAATTTCTTCGCGATCTTGTAAATTCGTTGGTCGATGATCGAATTCAGGGTGTTCCACACA